>ENA-OQIE01000007-OQIE01000007.1-human-gut-metagenome-genome-assembly--contig:-NODE-7-length-209847-cov-8.010607_pt1 | contig 209847 bp, 151 predicted proteins | sample MGYA00242569_ERZ504731 | MGnify/ENA primary metagenome ERZ504731 (study PRJEB26092, sample SAMD00036208) | human gut metagenome | host: Homo sapiens | study: EMG produced TPA metagenomics assembly of...
AGCGGAAAACGAGACTCGAACTCGCGACCCTAACCTTGGCAAGGTTATGCTCTACCAACTGAGCTATTTCCGCATTGTTTCTACAACCGTTCATCATTTTCCCGATTGCGAGTGCAAAGGTAGTCTTTTTTTCGAAACTACCAAAATTATCGACTATATTTTTTGATATTTTTTTAATCTACCTACTATAAATAGAATCAATATTTTTATTAAGCCGATTCAAGTTGTCTAAAATCTCTGCTTTTATCCGTAGTGTTTTTGTACCAACTTTTTTGTGCTTTTGCTTCAAGATTTGATTTCCTATTTTTATTGCTGATAGTGTATCTTTTCTAACACAATAAATCTGGAATAATTTATATTTAGCATCCAGAAATTGAGGAACCATATAAGAGGAAGTTAAATAGCACTCTTCTGCTTTAGTTAAATTCTTTTTTTCTTCCCACCTTTCTCCCATTTCGAGATAAAGTTTACTATTGGGATAAATTTGAGAATACTTTTTCCAGAATTTCAGGCTATTCTCTTGATCTATTTTAGCATAATGTTCCAACAATTCTAGGTTATAACAAGTATATGAGTAAAATGATGTTCCATTCGAAAAACTCTTTCGATAGAGATGAAAGGATAGAACAGAAACCAGTAAAGGGATGCAAATTATCCATGTCGGGAGAGAAACATAACAGTTACATGGCCGTTCCAATGATGCAAGAAGGCAGATGAAGAGCACTTGCAACCGAAATAAATGCATTGGGTATGAAAAGAAACAAAATATGGAAAAAACTATTAATGAGGGTATTAAATATTTGTTCTCAACCACAGTCCCAATCTTGCATATTTCATAAAAGAGAAAGAAAAGAAATAGCCATCCAGCCAAGCCATGCTCTGTTATCACAAGGAGGTACTCATTGTAAGGGTAAATCACGTCATCAGCTAGCATCTGATAAATGGAATCAGGATGATTAACAAAGAAATCTGCTTGATAGTACATATAATTGGCCAGCCATCCTCCAGTTCCAGTGCCCCATAGCGGATGGTCTGCAATCATTCTGACCGTATTATACCAAATAAATAATCGTCCGTCAGCTGATTGTGGGCGAATAGAATAGAGCCCACATAGAATGATGCAAGTTATGATAAATACGCATAGGAATAATTTTTTTTTCTTATGTATGAGATGTGGAAAGAATTTTGGCCACATTATCGCGACAATTACACCTAACCAAGCGGCCCTTGACTCAGAAAGAGTAAGTCCGGCAGCTATAGTCAAACCGACCATGGCGTAGGTGATTTTGATAAGTATGTGCTGATTTAAATTTACAGCTTTATAGATTCCTGCCAATGTAAGTGTGAATGACACAGCAGTAAGTCCTCCTAATGGACCCGGATTTCCAAATGTTCCGGTTACATCAAATGCATGATGGTTACTTTCCAGCCAGTGCATTTTTTGCAAAATAGCTACTCCGCTTTCTAATAGGCCCCATAAGATGACAAGGAAAGGAATGATTGTATTTCTTTTAGGAATACTAAGGGTAAGTATGTAAATGATTGCTAAAACAGCTCCTTTCCATAACATTGAGAAGTCTAATGGTACATCTCTATGGAAACAATACAATGCAAGAAATCCTGATAATATTATCAGACCATTTCTCGAAATTGTGATAGACATACAACAATATAAAACAAAAGTAGATGAATATTTTTTAGTTTCAGATAACCTTTTTAAGTAGTAAACGTGTACATTATCGGTAATTGTTTGATAATAAAATATTTAATATAATGACCTGCGATAGTAATTCTACTATCGCAGGTCATTATATTAAATATTATTTAAAATACATTCTTCCGTTTTCCATTGTTAATGTTTTTAAAATTGGCTGATTGACGGGGGTAGAAGAATTGACATACTCAAGTGTGTTTTCTCGTAAAATGAAATCAATCTTATTACTTTGTTTTTTGATTTCATTGATGTAACAACGCTTGTTGAACACCAACGTTGCTTTACCTGATTTTAAGACAACCATACTGATATATGGAGGCAAACTTTGAATGTAGATTCCTACAAAAATCAAGACTTTCGTATCTTTATCCAGGTCAATACTATAATAGAAATTGGTCTTGGTTATTCCTCCATCCGGCTCTTCGCTTATATACTTCCATCCATCAACTTTATTTAGTTTTAAAACTTCTTTCCCTTGATGTAAAATTTGAATTATATGTATATCTCCCGGATCATTTTCCCAATTTCTATATTTGAGACAGTTTATTGTATAGGAATCACCATTCTGCAAAGATTCATTTGTGGTTTGTTTCAAAATATAAGGTGTTATATTATTATAAGTTTTCTTCCTAAATGGGTCTATGAATTTGCTTTTGGTTACAATTTCTCCCGCTGTTGTTTCAAAAATTGATTCTTGCGCTTTTGTAGTCTGAACCAAAAGCATCATTAATAAAATAGTTACAATTGTTCTCATTTTTATTTATATTTATAGAATTCTACATCGTTTATTTTATCATCTCCAAAACTTAAGGAGAGTGGTTGTGAATCTGTTCTTTTATCTTCACCTGTATCCATTACTTTTGGAACATAGTCACTCCAACTCGGACTATAACTTTCTTCACCTGGAACAACCACTACCACATGACCGCTTCCATTTGGATTCCTATAACCTGCCACTACAAAAAAGCCTTCATTGGCTAATTTTTGTGCTTGTTTCATGTCAATCTTTTCCCAATTTTCAGGGTGGTTTCTCCAGTATTGTACCATTTCATTTGCTTTCATATTGTTTAATTCGTTTGTTGAATATAGCGAGTTAAACATATCTCTAACACCGTAATTGCAAACAGCTTTGTTTTTCCCTTCTGATTCTATTAACTTTTGAACCACAGTCTTTGCAGCTGTTTTTATTTCAGATATTGAGTGAACTTTTTCCTCGTCACCATTGTTTTCACCTCCTTCGTTACCAATAGCAGCTTGATCGTCATTATCAGTAGAGTTCGTACTATCATCGTTATTGTTGGGGCTATCTGACTCTGATGGATCTTTAATCGGGTCATCATCTACCGGCCAATTATCATCCGGAGTATATTCACTTCCAGGTTCTGGACATCCTGTATCAATTTTTCCATCTCCATCAATGTCTATGTAGTATAACCCGTCCTCTGTGTTATAATATGTATCTTCTGCTACCTGCCAAAAATAATCATTGTTGACATTCAGTGCATCTTCATTATTACCCCACCAGTCATTATTCGACTTATCGTCAGAATCATCGTATGGATCTTCAAATTCATAATCATCATCATAATAATCATCCCACCAATCACTCCAGTCATCATACCAGTCATCTTCTCCTCTGCTTATCGTAGTTTTAATTTTTTGTCTCTGGATATGGATTTTTCCTATGATTTTTAATGAACGTAAAAGATTTATCGCAAATTCCTTTGGTGACTGCTTTGTATTCAAATTAATGGCTTGTATTTTCTCTCCATTTAAGAAACGGTTTACCCTTGTAAATTGTCCCTCTGTATTGGTATAAATTTTTAACCCTGAATAATCTCCCATATCCAACCCGTTAGTGAGCTGACGGCTGATGTCGCCTCCATGTGTCAAGTCATATTCTCTGTCCGGAATGTAAAACACGATTCTGTATCCCATCTTTCCATCCTGATCTTTGACAACTACCATTTCATGATAACAAGTAGTGGTATATGGCTTATTAGTTTTTTCATCAATCCGAATTGCGCGATACCTGTAAGAGGTCTCAATTGGAACATCTACACTATATAACGTTGGCGCATCAGTAGAAATTCCTTCTTCCCATTTGGGAGTGAAATCTCCTACAGGAAGCATGAAATATTGTGTATAATATTTCTGTTCCTTTTTATCTTTACCGGATCTAGATGCTTTTTCTGACATATCTTTTTCAAAGAACTCTCTGGCTTCGTTTACTGAAAGTCCTTTACCTTCCCCTCCAATAATCTTTTCATTTCCTAAAGAAAGAGTGTCCTGGCAGCTTGGAAAGGTAACTGCACATATTGAAACAATAAATATGACGTAAAGATAATATATATTTTTCATGTTCTTGTGATATAGAATTAATTTTGTGTGTTTACGAATCCTTTTCTTTTCATTCTCCTTTGAAAATCATATTCCCACCAACCTTTCCATTTCTTTAGATTTGTTTCACTGAACAAAGGAGAAACCTTTTTTACAAATTGTTCGCTAAGTTTCTTCAATTGTGTGTATTTATCAGAATCTGGTAATTTCTTATTTGAAAGGATTTTGTATGAGCTTATTGCATATCCATTATATGCATTTTTGAATTTTGTCAATTGGTTCTGTTGTAATCCGTATTTATTAATCATAACATAGTCTAATGTATTGCTATTTATTTTTTTCCATCTGTTAGCAACATCTCCTGGGATAGATGCCAAGATTTTATTTGTTTTTTCTTCCTCAAGTCGTATGAATTCCTCTTCTTTTTGTGCGTTTTTCATCTTGCTTTTAAGGATACTTGTTCTTTTTCCTCGGAATTCTTTTTCTATTTCGGCGATAGTATAGGCATCTTTAAAACATGTTTTGTATTTATCCATGTTATAGAGTGAGAAAAAATACATTTGTTTATAGTTTATGAACCACTCCCCTGTTTCTTTCCCGAGAATTTCATATATTTTTTTTCTGTAATTTTCAATCATTTGGTCTTTTTGATTGAACTTCTCACTTTCTTCAATGTTTTTGTTCCACAATGTCAGCCTTTGAGTTTCTGTTTCTGATTCCAATTTTTGCAATGCTTTCATTTGAGGACGTGAAACAAGTTTCTCATCGCACAACATGTGGTATATCTCCAATTCTTGAGTAAAAATACTCCAAGATCGAAATCTTCCTTTCGAAAATATCTGGCTTATCTTGTCTCCATATTTTTTGTACAATTTCTTTTGTTTATTTCTGAATTGTGAAGATGAAAGCTTTTGTTCCTTCAGCTTTTCGTTTTCATTTATAAGTTCAAGGCGGATTTTTTCATAAGCAATAGCTTTTTTAGAATGAATTTTAAATGTTTTCATCATGTACTCTTTCCTTTGCTTTTGAGTTACATTTTTACCATCTTGCGAGAAGCCATTAAGTGTGAACAACATAACGGCTAACATAAAAATAAATTTTTTCATAATATATTTTAATTTATATGATTTACCACCAAATTTGTTTCCCATTTTTTATTGTAAACGGTCTTTCTTCATGTCCTTTAGTTAAGTCTTTAAGCCATAATAGGGCATCTTTAGGTACATTATCAAATTGAATACAGAAGTCAGAAGCTACTTTCTGTCCCAGGCTAATCCATTTATCGTTCCAGTAAAATAATTCATAGCAATCCTTTGGTGATATAGCATTATCATCATTCCTTGGAGCGAACTGGAGAAACTGAATCTTTTTTGCTTTCTTCATATCCGCTCCTATCCATAAATCAACACCACCATTTACTTCATAATAAGAAAGAGGATTTGAGTCGAATATCTTCATCATATCCTTATCTTCCATAATTGCATTACATGCGATAGGCTTGAAATTTATGTGCTCTCCGTTTTCATCTAACAAAGCAAACTCTGCGATACTAAATGTTCCTCTTGGACGAACATAACGTACATATCTGTATGGTTTATCCAGTTGGATTTTTATGTTCTGTAGTCTGCTTTCCGGAATATTGATTATCCTGTAAACTTCTCTTGCATCAGAAAAATCAGCCTTATTGGCTGCTTCAAAATATCCGTAAACCATTGAACGTGCAAAATTTACAATCCGATTATTTAAAGGATATTTCCTATATAAAGTTACGGTTTCCTTTTCAGTTGTATTTGGAATGATTTCTGTAATGCATGAATCAGAAACAATAATGGGATGACCAATAGGTTTAATATTCTGATTAGTAAATTCTACAGGTAAATAAACTATACCATTACCAAGATTAACACCTTCAAAGAGGTTATCATCCGATGTGAATCTGGTACCAGTTCCCACGTTTAAGAATTTACCAGTTGTGGATTGCGCTACAACTTTCCAGGTAGAAGTCGTAAATACAGATAAGTAAACGTATTTACTATTTTTGCTTTTAATTGACAGGTTAACGTTGTTATGTCCTATTGCATGAAGTTCGGTTACATCTAAAACATCCTCCTGCCTAAATAATTCTGGCAATGACTCAGAAATATTATTTTCGTTCGTATATTTATATGTTTTGCGGTATATTTTAGGTGTTTTCCTAGAAAGATAGGAATCTCCTGTAATCTTATCCGTGTTCTGGAGTGAGTGTATTTTACCATCTGGCAGAATAATTGAAACAAATGAATGACCATTATTGCTACTCCCCCAGTTGGGGACAAATTCGTATGCTGCAGGAATTCCATTTGCCCTTAGTGCCATTGTGAGTAAATTAGTACGGTCATCACATTTACCGTAACCATCCTTCATCAATGTTGAATAAGATTTTAAGTTATCTCCATAAAATTGTGGAGAAAGATTGAGCTGTACTTGCGAATTAATTTCTTCAGCCGCTTTTATTATGTCATTCGTTCCTTGTGAAAAATAATATTTTTTGCAATCAGTTTTCCAATAAAATTCCATAGGTTCATTGGAAATTCTGTATGGTAAGATATATTCAAGAAACTGTTCAAAGCTGTATTGTTTTAAAAATGGGCTTGAGTCTTTTATTTTAAAGGATTCTTCTAGTGTGAATATTAGAGAGTCTGCTTGGACTGCATCTATATCATAAGATATTACATTATTTTTTAATGACAATTTTTGAGGAATATATGCAACTAAATAACAAGCCGCTTCATATTTCTGTGGATTTTTATCATCTTTATAGTGATTAAGAAATTTCGTAAGTTCGTTATTTGATTGTTTTTTTGCAACATTCCATGCTAATTTCTCGTAATCGTTCGAAGTGCAAGAATATAAAGCGAATGCAATTAGAATTGTTTGAATAGTATTTGAGTGATTCATAGTAGTATAAAATTTTATGATTAACCTTAATTCCGCAACATATGGATTATTTTTACTTAAATAAAAAATAATCATTAAATGATAAAAACAATAACAAAATTACAGCTAAAATTTGACAATATCAACCCTTTCGATTTTTTTCTTGAGATGAGGACACGGCTCTTTCATTTAACCATAAGTTTCACCTTTCAGTACTTCCTTGGCAGGACTCCAGTACTTCTTAGGCAGGACTCCAGTACTTCTCAGGCAGGACTCCGGTACTTCCCTGAAAGTACTAGCTTTAAATGAAAAGACCGTGGAGGTGAGGGCATTGCAAATCCCAACACAACAATCTATGCAATAAGTTTTCTACGCATAACATTAAGCCATTTCCCTGTAAATGAGCGTTTCAAAAGCCTTTCACAACTACTTTCAGACACCATTTTCACTTTCTCAAAAAACACAAGGACGTTTGACTGAAAACGTACTTGCGTTTCAAACCAAACGTCCTTGTGTTTTGACTCAAACGCACTTGCGTTTGAATCAAAACGCTTAGGCGTTTTTTCACGAATGCCTAAGCGTTTTTCTAAAGGCTATTTTTACTATACTTATTAGCACATACGGTCACGATAATCCTCGTAATGGAAGGTGCGATATACTTCCAGTTCTCCATCGGCATGGAGCAGAGCTATCGAAGGATGATGAATGCCGTTGAACATATTTGTCTTGACCATCGTATAATGAATCATGTCTTCAAATACGATTCGCTCCCCTACCTGCAGTTCGTGGTCGAACTTCCAACTGCCCATATAATCGCCACTCAGGCAACTGTTTCCTCCCAAGCGGTAGACATGTTCTTCCCGAGCTGCTGTTTTCACCGCCTCAGCCGGAAGTGATTCGGCATTACGCACCCGTGGCTGATAAGGCATTTCTAGACAGTCGGGCATGTGGCAGGTAAAGCTCACATCCAGAATGGCCGTCCGTATACCCCGACTTTCTACTACATCTACCACCGATGCCACCAGCGGACCAGTCTGCCAGGTGAAAGCCGAACCCGGCTCCAGAATAATCTGCAGATGCGGATAGCGTGATTTCAATCCCTGCAACAAGCCAATCAAGTGGTCTACGTCATAATCGGCACGTGTCATCAGGTGGCCTCCACCCAGATTCAACCATTTCAACTGTGGGAACCAGCGACTGAATTTCTCCTCGATATGCTGGAGCGTGCGTTCCAGCTCGTAAGAACTCGACTCACAATGACAATGACAGTGGAAACCTTCAATGCCTTCGGGCAACTGTTCCGGCAACAGGTCGGCCGTCACACCGAAACGTGTACCCGGTGCACAAGGGTTATAGAGCTCTACTTCCACTTCCGAATATTCGGGATTGACACGGATGCCACATGACACATGCTCCGGATGCGCCTTTGCCAGCGGATAAAAACGCTCAAACTGCGACAGGGAGTTGAACGTGATGTGACTGCTGTACTTCAAAAACGCAGGAAAGTTCTGTGCGGTATAGGCCGGCGAATAAGTATGCGCCTTGCTGCCGAATTCCTCGAAAGCCAACCGTGCTTCGTATTCCGAACTGGCCGTGGTATAACGAATGTATTCCCGGAAAATAGGGAACGACTTCCACATAGCAAAGGCTTTAAATGCCAGAATAATTTCCACTCCCGCCGTATCGGCCACATGCTTAATCAGCGTCAGGTTCTTTCTCAATAAATCTTCTTCCATGACATAGCATGGAGAAGGTATCTTATCCCAGTCTTTTATCATTCTTTTTCTCTGTTATTTAGTGTTTGAATCAATTATCTTAAAACGGGCAAACTTCAGCAGCAACTGTTTCACGCCGGCGTGCTGGAACTGTACGGTGGCTTTGCAGTTGTCTCCGCTGCCTTCCACCCGGGTCACTTCCCCTTTGCCGAAACGTTCATGCTCTATCCACATACCAGCAGAAAGTCCCCCTGCCGACGGACCGGCCGGAGCTGCCGAAGGACTCGCATCAGGTATACGACGAAGCGTACGAGGAGGCACAAAGCGATGAGGTTCTTCCGGCATCGGCCCGCCATCAAACATAGACGGACCCGTTTCGCGAGGTTCGCGTTCGTAAGATGCACGGCTGGCTTCTTTCCGGAAGCGGCTGGCCTTTTCTTCGATGCGCGTACCCATCAGTTCCTCCTGCGGTACCTGCAGGTAGCGCACGTCAATATCTTTCAAGAAACGGCTCGGATTACAGAACTCCATCTTCCCGTATTTGAAACGGCTCTTGGCATACGACAAGTAGCAGTGGTCTTCAGCCCGTGTCACTGCCACATAAAACAGACGGCGCTCTTCCTCGAGTGCCCGATAGGAAGCAGATGACAGCGGGCTCGGGAACAGATTTTCTTCCAGTCCCACCACAAACACATTCGGAAACTCCAGCCCCTTGGCGGAGTGAATGGTCATCAGTGTCACCTTCGGCTGTGCTTCTCCCTGCTCTTCATCCTGATCGGTCAGCAAGGCAATCTCTGAAAGATAATCCGACAAAAGCACATGTGGGCTTCCTTCTTCCTGACGGCCGTCGCAGAAATCGCGCATACCGTTCACCAGTTCCTCTATATTTTCCTGACGGCTCATGTTCTCCGGCGAACGGTCCTGATAAATCTCAGCCATGATTCCCGAACGTTTCACCAGTTCCATACCCAACGTATAGGCATCCTGCTCACGAGCCAAAGTAACGAATTCCGAAATCAGGTCGCGGAATCCCTGCAACTTGGTATAGGTTCCTTTATTCAGTTCCACTCCGTAGCTCAGCGGTTCGCAAAGCACTTTCCACAAACTCACCTCACAACGTCCGGCTGCTTCGGTCAACTTGCCCAATGTGGTATTCCCAATTCCTCGTGCCGGATAGTTGATGACACGCTTGAAAGCCTCTTCATCGTGCGGATTCACCGCCAGGCGGAAATAAGCCACCACATCCTTCACTTCCTTCCGCTGATAAAACGAAAGTCCTCCATAAATACGGTAGGGTATACTGCGCTTGCGCAAAGCTTCCTCAAAAATACGGCTCTGTGCATTCGTACGATAAAGAATAGCAAAATCATGATAGGCATATCCCGACTTGGCATGCAACTGCGCAATCTTGTTGGTCACGATTTCTCCTTCTTCCACATCGCTATAAGCCGCAAACACGCCGATAGGTTCCCCCTTGTCTTTCTCGGAGAATACTTCCTTCTGAATCTGGTCGCGGTTTTTCGCAATCAGGCTGTTCGCCGCATTCACGATGGTCTGCGTGGAGCGGTAATTCTGCTCCAACTTAAACAACCGTGCATCTTTGTATGTACGGGTAAAATTCAGGATATTATCAATGTTGGCTCCACGGAAAGAATAGATACTCTGGGCATCATCACCTACCACACACACAAACTGGTGTTTCTGCGTAAGCTGGAGTACGATGCTGTGCTGTGCAAAATTCGTATCCTGATACTCATCTACTAAGATGTAACGGAAACGCGCCGCATATTTATCACATATATCCGGACGAGTGCGGAACAACAAATAGGTGTACAGCAGCAGGTCGTCAAAGTCCATCGCGTCACTCTGCCGGCAGCGGTTCCAGTAACGCAGGTAGATTTCATGCAACAGAGGCACCTTCGCAGCCCGGTCAGCTTCTATGAGTTCGGCATTTGCCGCGTATGCCTCCGGCAACACCAGGTGATTCTTGGCATTGCTGATGCGGCCCTGCACCATCCCCGGCTTGTAAACCTTATCGTCCAGATTCATTTCTTTTACGATGGTTTTCACCAGACTTTTAGAATCCGCCGCATCGTAAATCGTAAAATTGGGAGTAAACCCCAGTGCCTCAGCCTCAGCCCGCAATATCCGCGAGAAAATAGAATGAAAAGTCCCCATCCAGAGATAACGGGCACGCTCCTGCCCCACCCGACGGGCAATACGCTCCTTCATCTCACGGGCAGCCTTGTTGGTAAAGGTCAGTGCCAGAATGGACCACGGCTCATAACCGTTGTCCAGCAAATAGGCTATCTTGTATGTCAGCACGCGGGTCTTTCCGGAACCGGCTCCGGCAATCACCAGCGAAGGGCCTTCGTTGTACAATACCGCCTCGCGCTGACTTTCATTCAGCTCATTCAAATAATCTGTCATACAAGTCAAAATAAATCCGGCACAAAGATAGCACAAAAAAGCGAGATACAGAGTAAATCGCAAACCTCTTCCTTCAATCCTTCCTTGGTAGGATTCCAGTCTTTTTGTGGGAGAACTACAGTACTTTCAGGGAAAAATTTCAGTCTTGCCCCAAAAGGACTGGCTTTAAATAAAAGAACCGTTTGAGATAAGAACTATTTTTTGTACCATCTGATACTTCTTCAATTTAATTTTATAACTTTGCATAGTCAATCTTTCCGAAGGCCCCAGTGGGCATAGGTGGATAAGACACATTTACATAAAAGGCGTAACTGTACGCTTTGGTTTTGACGTGTTAGAACTTCGCAACTTCAACGGTAAGTCAAGAACAAAGCAACGGGAACGTCTCATGGAGTGTAATATATGCCCTTATTGTATTCTTGCCATACAACGGCAGGGATAAAGGGAAGATTATATACATACACTGGCGTGGGGCTTTCAGCGTTGCTCGTTTCGACTTACCGGGCAATGCGAAGGCCTTAACACGTGGAACGGGTAACAGACTGGCTCCACGTTTTTTATGTCAATGGGATTACTACAAAATAACACGCTTTACAGAGAGCCGTAAGGCATTATTACTTCAAACCATGAATAAAGTAAAGTTTTGGCTTATCAGCTTTATGATTCTTTCTTCGTTTTCTGCTTTCGCCCAGAAAAAACCTACCATCATGATTCTACCCAGCGACAACTGGTGCAACCAGCGTTATTTCATGACTTCATTTTCCAATCAAGGAAGTACGGTAAAAATTCCCAATTACCAAAAAGCCTTTATAGAAGATGCCGAACTACCACAAATCATCAGCAAAGTGGGAGGCGTGCTTACTGAATTAGGGTATAGCCTGAAGGATGCGGAACGGGAAATAAAGAGTATTTCCATGAAAACAGCCGAAGACAATGTAACATCAAACAGAATAAGTGATGCCATGCTAAACGAAACTCCACTAGACATATTGAAACGACGGGTGAAATCAGATGTCATCATCCAAATCTGGTGGAAACTAAACAAGGAATCCAAAGGTCATTCGGCTTCCTTTACCCTAGAAGCCTTCGATGCTTATACTAACAAGCGCATAGCCACCTCTACCGGTACAACAAAAGCCTCTCAGAAGGTTATCCCCATGTTACTAGAACAAGCTGTGAAAGAAAATATCAAGCCTTTCGATGAACAAATGTCCCGTTGGTATGACGAACAAAAGAAAAACGGACGGGAAATCACCCTAACCGTACGTTGCTGGGATAACTGGGGAAATGATTTGGGTACGGAATATGATGGCAACGAACTGACAGACTGTATACAAGACTGGCTAACGGAACATACTGTGAACGGTGCCTTCAATCTGACTGACGGCACAGAAACATTTGCCCAATTTGAACAAGTACGCATCCCACTACTTGACAAACAAGGTCGTGCAATGGATGCTCGTGCATTTGCTACTGAACTAAGAAAACACCTACAAAAATCACCTTACAACATCACTTCCAAAGTAATAATAAGAGGATTAGGAGAAGCTATTATTGTATTAGGAGAAAAATAAGATACCATGAAAGCCATTCGTTTTATATTGTGGATAGTATTATGCTATACTACCAACCTGCATGCACAAATCCTATCCGATAAAGACCGCATTTCGCTGAATGCAGTAGTAGCCGAAGAAAATATACCCACCGAGGCTTGCCGTAACTTAGAAAACAAACTCACACGCGCTATCGCAGCCAACGGCTATGCCAACAATGGTTACTGCGGCCGCTTTGTACTGACGGCCAAAATAAATATTCTGGTGAAAGACGTAGTTCCGTCCACCCCTGCCTGTATCTCCCAAAAGATGGATGTCACCTTTATGGTGGGCGATGTGATAGAAAACAAGGTATATTCCACCTGTACCATCTCATTGTCTGGAATAGGAACCAGTGAAACCCAAACATTCATCTCTGCTTTTTCCAAGGTCAATCCCGACCACAAAGCATTACAAACCATGCTGGAAGAAGCAAAACAGAATATTATAACATTTTATACCAGTCATTGCAACGAGATAATACGTAACGCACAAACCTTAGCAGATATGCAAAAATATGATGAAGCTATATTCCGCCTAATGTCTGTACCCAACATATGTACAGACTGTCATCAAAAATGCCTAAGTGCCGCTACTGCTATTTTCACCCACAAGATAGACAACGAAGCCACATCCTTGCTAAATCAAGCCTATGCAGAATGGATGAGCCATCCCGATGCCACCGGAGCACAGGCTGTAGCCAATATCATTAGTCAAATAAACCCACAATCCAAAAACTACAACAAGGTGGTAGCATTGCGCCAAGAAATTTCGTCCAAGCTGGAAGCTGACGCTAAAAGGGAATGGAATTTCAAGATGAAACAATACGAAGACAACCAAACCTTCAAACGTAGCATCGTGGATGCCTGCAAGGCTGTAGGAGTAGCCTTCGGCAATGGACAACCAAAAAATGTAACGAGAGGCATTATAAATAAATGGTAATAACATTAATTATTAAGAGATTATGAAATATCTAAAATTATTTTTCATACTAACAATTTCTGCATGCCTTATTTGTAACAAAATGTATGCACGACAATCAGGCGAAGTAACATTAGTAGTTTCCGCTTACGGCTCAACAAAGAATGAAGCCACAAAAATAGCCCTTCGTAGCGCCATTGAACAAGCATACGGCACATTTGTTTCTGCTAACACCACCATTCTAAACGATGAATTAGTGAAAGATGAAATAATAACCATTTCCAATGGAAATATCAAAAATTACAATGAGATAGCCTGTGAACAGATACCCAAAGGGAAAGTATATGTGACTCTTCAGGCTACTGTAAGCATTTCAAAGCTGGTCAACTATGCTAAAAGCAAAGGAGCCGAAACAGAGTTTGCAGGTGCTACATTCGGAATGAACATAAAGATGAAAGAACTGAATAAGCAAAATGAAAAGAAAATAATTGACAATATGATTACTCAACTTGAATCCCTACTACCTAACTTGTTTGATTATAAGATGGAACTATCCAATCCTAAAGTGGATACTAATGAATATATAGTAGAAGGAAAAATTTGGTTGTTATACAATGTTAACACCCAAATTTACAATGACATATTATTCAAAACACTATCTTCACTCACCCTATCCCCCAAGGAGCGCCAAGAATACGAACAAATGAATATTGATTATTATGAGTTCCAACTACCATATCCTTTTTATAAAACAGAGCCTGATAGATTTAACGTTTATTTCAACTTTACACTAAGAAACCCAATAGACAATCTTATTTTTGTACCTTATATATTTCAATCAAACATGTCTTCTGCATATTATATATATGCAAGCCCTAGTAAAAATTATTTCTTCAAATCACTTCAAAACATTATTATTTCAGACAATATTTCATCTCCTACCCAATGTAAATATAAAATAAGATATCCCAAAGATTCGGGGGAATATAGATTTTCACCTTTAACATATTACCAAAAAATAGTACCAATTTTGTCTGCATTTAAGCCACAAATAAAACAATGCAAAAAAATAGGAGATAAAGTGGGGTACTGCCCAATAACCATTTATATCCTTAAAGAACAACTTAATAACATAACTAATTTCAAAGTAGAATCAAAACAATAAAAGTAGTATGAAAGTATTAATGTTAAAAGGTAAAGATAATTGCGGAAAAACAACAACAATAAATAGAGTACGTGATATCCTATTAAAAGAATCGCAAACTATTGAAATGGAACCAATCAATAAAGCTGATTTTTCTTGTGTTTTATTATATAGAGGCTTAAAAGTTGGAATCTATTCTGAAGGTGATTATTCTACAAAAATTATAAACAAAATGAATGAGTATGCAGAAAAAGGATGTGATGTCTTTGTATGCGCCTGTAATGAATTCAAAAAGCCACAAAATAAAATCCAAATTTATGAAGGTTCTATTTTAATAAATAAAACACTTTGTAATATATCTATATCAAAAGAGGAAGCAAATGAAAAAGATACCAATAGTATTATTAACATAATAAATCAATTGTTCATATAATGAAAGGCATATTCTTTTCATTTATTCTATTCACTGTAGCTTTAGGCATATATGCCCAAAGCTACAACAGCAACAAAGTTGCATTCACCAATTTTCTGGTGCGCATGTACAACGACGCTCCTTTTGAGGGCGTACGTGCCGTGGATGATTACAACCAAGTCTATCTTATTTCTGTATTAGCCTTAAATAAGGCTAAATACAAGACAGAAGATATTTTAAACAGAGTTGCATCAGTCAAGGCCATAGCACAGGCTTCACGCTACTTCAACGGCTCGAACATTACACAAGATATGATTATCCACACCTCTGAAAAATCAAATGGAAGTGCAGATACAGAAATTATTGAAAATATCTATGAAAACTCTGTAGGTTATGTCAAGGAACTGGAACAACTGACCAACTTCACACGTGAGGACGGAATGCAGGTATTCATCTTCATCAAGCAATTGGATACCCCAAAGGCAACGCAACAAGATTAAGGAAAAACTTCTTATTTACAAAACAATTTTTCCCTTTAAGGTGTTATAGTAGTTAGTACAGTAAAACAATTACCATCGTATTAAGGTTATAAAGAAAGGGAGGCTTACCGACTGTCAAATCCGGCAAAGCCTCCCTCTTTTTTTATTTATGTATCCGTAAAATTAATTCTTGAAACTGTGAATCGGAGCTGGAATTCGTCCGCCACGGTTCACAAAAGCTTCACAACTGAAACGATTAACCGGCATTACCGGCGCATAGCCCAGCAATCCACCAAACTCTACCGTATCGCCCACTTCCTTTCCTACCACCGGAATGATTCTCACCGCTGTCGTTTTCTGGTTAACCATACCAATGGCTGACTCATCGGCAATTATTCCTGAAATGGTTGCTGCCGAAGTACTACCTGGAATGGCAATCATATCCAGCCCTACAGAGCATACACACGTCATGGCTTCCAGTTTTTCGATAGTCAAGGCCCCAGCCACAACCGCATCAATCATTCCCTGGTCTTCACTGACCGGAATAAACGCACCACTCAGTCCGCCCACATAAGAAGAAGCCATTACGCCACCCTTCTTCACCTGATCGTTCAGCAAGGCTAAGGCAGCCGTTGTTCCCGGTGCACCCGGATATTCTAATCCGATTTCCTGAAGAATCTCTGCCACACTGTCACCTACTGCCGGAGTTGGAGCCAACGAAAGGTCGATGATACCAAACGGCACATTCAAACGGCGAGAAGCTTCCTGTGCCACCAGCTGCCCCACACGCGTAATCTTGAACGCCGTACGCTTGATGGTTTCACAAAGCACCTCAAAACTTTTGCCACGAATCTGTTCCAGGGCATATTTCACCACACCCGGACCGCTGACACCCACATTGATAACGGCATCCGGTTCTGAAACGCCGTGAAAAGCACCTGCCATAAACGGATTGTCATCCGGAGCATTGCAAAGCACCACCAGTTTGGCACAACCTAAAGAGTCGCGTTCTTTCGTCATTTCTGCCGTTTCCTTGATGATTTCACCCATCAGTTTCACTGCATCCATGTTGATACCGGTCTTAGTTGAGCCTACATTTATGGAACTACAGATGCGCTCTGTACAAGCCAAAGCCTTCGGAATGGAACGAATCAGTAATTCATCGCTACGGCTCATACCTTTAGACACAATAGCCGAATACCCTCCGATAAAGTTTACGCCCAATTCGCCCGCAGCCTTATCCAGCGTCTTGGCAATCTGCACGTAATCATCCGGAGTCTTGCAAGCCGTTCCTCCCACCAGTGCAATAGGCGTAATCGAGATACGCTTGTTTACGATAGGAATTCCAAATTCCTTGGAAATGTCCTCACCCGTCTGCACCAGATTCTTTGCCAGACCGGTAATCTTATTATATATATTCTGACAAAGCACCTCCAGGTTACTGTCCGCACAATCCAGCAGGTTAATACCCATAGTAATGGTACGTACATCCAGGTTCTCCTGCTCTATCATCTTGTTGGTTTCAAGAACCTCAGTTATATTAATCATACCGTTTCCCGTTTTTATTAGATACGATGCATTTTGTCAAAGATTTCTTCACGCTGGCATTTGATCTGTACCCCAATGCCAGAACCGATATTCGCCAGTTCGCTCACTGCCTGTTCAAAAGGCTTTTCCAGCTTGGTCATATCCACAATCATCATCATTGTGAAATACTCCTGCACGATGGTCTGCGAAATATCCAGAATATTCACTTTATTTTCTGCCAGATAAGTACACACCTGAGCAATGATACCTACCGTATCCTTACCCACCACTGTAATAATAGCTTTGTTCACCATTGTTTCTAAAATAAATTGTTGTTTATGCCCACAAAGGTAGACAATTCTTTCTATGTGTCACCTTTTCAAAAGAATTATTTTCAAGGAAGTTACATTTTCACAAAAAAGAATGACATTTTGCAGGCACCCACCGATTCCTTTACAGACCTTTCGCCTTTGCTTCGTTCCAAATAGCATCCATCTCTTCCAGCGACATATCCATCAAATTCTTTCCTTCCTTAATGGTATGCGCTTCCAGGTAATTAAAGCGACGGATAAACTTCTGGTTTGTCCGCTCCAGCGCATTGTCCGGATTGATTTTATACAAGCGGGCCGCATTAATCAGGCTGAACATTACATCACCAAATTCGGCCTCTGCCTTTTCTTTGTCCATCTGACCTACCTCTGCTTCAAACTCGCCTATTTCTTCCTTCACCTTGCTCCATACCTGCTCACGCTCTTCCCAGTCAAACCCTACATTACGGGCCTTGTCCTGAATGCGATACGCTTTAATCAATGAAGGAAGGGCATCGGGCACCCCGCTCAATACAGACTTATTGCCATCTTTTTCCTTCAACTTAATCTGCTCCCAGTTTTCAGACACTTTTTCTGCCGTATCCGCCTTCACTTCGCCAAATACATGCGGATGGCGGAAAATCAGTTTGTCGCACAACTTATCGCACACATCCTTGATGTCGAAATCACCTGTTTCACTGCCAATCTTGGCATAGAATACCACGTGAAGCAATACGTCGCCTAATTCCTTGCAAATATTTTTCTTGTCGTCCTTCATCAGGGCATCACAGAGTTCATACACTTCTTCAATCGTGTTCGGACGCAAACTTTCATTGGTCTGTTTACGGTCCCACGGACATTTCACCCGTAACTCGTCCAGCACGTCGAGCAGGCGTCCGAACGCTTCCATCTTTTCTTCTCTTGTATACATGATTTTCTATTTTTCTGTTTTACCCTGCAAAGGTACGACAAAAAAGCAAATCCTATTTCACTTCCACCTGCCAGTTTATTTCCAGCGGGTTGTTTTTCATACGCCACACCACGGGCAGAGACGGATTGTCCCATATCCACATCTCACCCCCTTCATGACGGTCTACCACATGCAATAACGGACGTCCGGCATTCTTTTCCGATTCATCGGCTACACGGTCATACACCGTCCGGTTAAACTCCATACTTCCCTTTTCTTTCAACTGCTGCCATGCACTCTGAGGTAACACATACGCTGTTTCCAAAGATGAGAGCGTCAGGTGATTTCCGTCCTTCGGCTGCAGGAAACACAACTGCTTTCCGTTTTTCAAGGCTTCCGGTGTCATGGTGTAACTGCCCGACTGCCAATGCAGGTTGCGTTCAATACCCCAGTTCATCTGTATATTCTCTCCCTGCTGACAGAAAACTACCTGATAACGGCGTGTCTGACCATGCAACTTGAACACAAACTTCAATGTATCCGATACGGCAGTCTGTGCAGACAGCATGCCCGTGCTCCACAGACATGCCGTTAAAAATCCAAGTAAATATCTTTTTTTCATACGCATCTTATTTATCCAATCCCAGTTCCTTTCCCCAGCTTCCGGGCTTCTTTCCCATTTTCAAAATCAGCTCACCTCCGGCCATTATATCCTTGTGACGCAAAACAGAATATGGATAGTCTTTTCCATTCAATGTCACACCCTGGATATAACAGTTTTTATCCGAAAGTCCTTCGGCCACGACCTTAAACTCTTTTCCTCCTTCCAGATGGAAAGTCGTAGAGGTCAGTAGCGGTGTATGAATCAGGTAATAATCCTGTCCGGCATTCGGATACAAGCCTATCATGTGGAATGCCAGCCAAGAAGACATGGCACCTGAGTCATCATTACCCGGCAAACCTACCGGACCGTCGTTATAGTTCTTTGCAATAATCTCACGGATACGGTCGCTTGAGCGCCAGGGTTTACCCAGCCAGTGATACAGACAAGGTGTCAGGAAAGACGGTTCGTTGTTCACATTGAAGAAACCTTTATCAAAGAAAATATCCAGTCGTTTTTCAAAATCGGCTGCCCCGCCACATTTCTCTATCAGCCCCGGCACATCGTGCGGAATGCTCAACGAATATTCCCATGAACTGGCTTCATAGAAGAACATGCTCCACCAAGGAGTGTACCATGGTCCTTCGAAGGTAACCGGTGTGTATTTAAACTTTGGCTGCATGCGAGTGGAATGACCGAAAGGAATAGAGTCCAACCAGTTTCCTTCCTTGTCGCGCGGCATGATAAAGCCTTTCGCCCCTTCATGTTCGTAGTCACCACGCCACAAGTTTTTCCAGTTTTCCGACTGCTTCAAATAACGCTGATACAGGTCTTCTTTACCCAAGCCTTTAGCCACCAATGCAATGGCATAATCACAATAAGAATATTCTACTGTGCGGTTACCTGCACGGTCAATGCCGTGAGGTATGTAGCCTAATTCCAGATAAGGAATCAGTCCGCCTCGGCCTTCTGCCTCTTCATTTCCACCGGGAGGCACCGTAGCGTCCTTCAGCATGGCTTCCAATGCTAGTTCATAATCAATTCCTTTTAATCCTTTCACAAAGGCATCGGCAATTACAATTTCCGCATTCGAACCACCCTGTGTACGACCGTTGCTGTTACCGCTACGCGCATCGGGCATATAACCATCACGTTTGTAAATATTTACCAGCGAACGTACAATGTCGGCCTCCCGTTTCGGGTCAATCAAGGTAATCAAAGGAGAAGAGCTACGATATGTATCCCAGATAGCATAAAAATCGTCGTAATAAGGTTCCGGATCACTCCACAGCGGATTCTCGCCCGTACGGTCTACTGGCATCAGCATGGTGTGATACAGTCCGGTATAGAACATGCGCTTCTTTGCAAGCGGAGTCGACGGATTGATTTCTATTTTCTGAAGAAGTTGCTCCCACTGTCCTAACAAATCCTGATGCACCTTTTCAAACGACCAGTGAGGAATTTCAGAATGCGCATTGATTTTTGCCTTCTGCATACTCAGGAAAGAAATACCCACCTTCAACTGCACCACTTTGTCATTCTTCGCAAAACGCAACAAGGCACCTGTCTTTTCTGCAGAGTCATACTGCGACTGTGCCTCCGTAATACGGTTTCCTTTCCAGGTAAGCGACTGCACAAACGGACGGTCTGTCTCCGCATAGAAATATACCGTATAAGCCTTTCCGTTGTTCCATCCGCCACGAATACGTGTATAACCAGCAACTTCATGGTCGGAAAGCACCTGAATTTCAGAACCAACAAACTGCTGAGCCTCGCGTGCATCCGGCACCGGATTTTCTCCCAAGAAGAAACCTGCATCCACTGCCAACGATTTCAAAGAATCTTCCGGATACGTAAAACGATAGAAAGAAGCGCGATTGGCAGTAGTGATTTCCGTACGGATACCATTCTGCTTGAACTGCGTATCATAATATCCTAACCGGATGGTTTCATACTCACGGTAGTCATAATGGTTGACCCGGTCCATACCATTTCCAAACGGAGTAACCAGTACATTTCCATACTTGGGACCTCCCCCCGTACCACTGACATGCACCTGAGCAAATCCGTCTACCCGCTCCGGCATAGGTAACCATCCACTATTAGGAGAAGGTGTACAGTCAGGCGAAGGCTTTACCATGCCATACGGACACGACGGCCCGATAAACACACGTCCCAGTCCCTCGGAACCGATACGAGGGTCGACATTTTGCGACAAAGGAGTCACATTTTCTCCTTTACTTTCAGCCACCATACGTGCCCAAAGCTCAGGCTGGTCAATATTCACCAAATCTGGCTGTACCTGAATAGCTTTTCTATAAGCCTCTTCATTTCCGTTTTGTATAGCAGCCATTACCAATATAGCATTTTTATGGCAATAATTCACAAACTCTTTGGTTATGTTTTCCGGACTAATTTCCACATACGAAGGTTGACATACAGCCTGCCATTTTTTGACTTCTTCTATATCCGATGCATTTACCTTTATCTTCATTTCAGGAGCCAGTTTGACGAACTCTGGAATCATTTTTGCATCGGCAAACCAAAAGAAACTATTCTTTTCGAATCTTTTTGCACGCACCAGCTTTATCAAATCAGCAACCGGAGTTCCTTTTTTCACATCAAAAAACACATTAGCCTTTCCCTTCAAAGAATCCAGCATAGTTTCAATACGCGGCACTTTGAGACCCCTAAAAGAAGGACTGAACCATGAACCAGCATCCAACTGGTCTATTTCGGAAGAGGCAACCAAATGAATCGGGCCATGCCCATCTGTTGTACGATCGAGTGTTTCATCGTGAAGGTTATACAGCACTCCATCTTTACTTTTACGTACATCCAATTCTATCCATTCGGCTCCATAGGTCAATGCGGCCCGTGCAGAAGACAGCGTGTTCTCCGGAGCTAAAAAATTCGCTCCACGGTGTACAACCACTTCTATGTCTTCAGAAGAAGCAACCTGCCCGACAGAATTCGCATAACTTATGCCTGTCAGACCAGTTACAAACATAACGACAAACAGCCTGGAAAATATATTCATTTTCATACAAAATTTATTAGATTGATACTTTGGGAAGCTAATTTACAACTTTTCATCAATTTTATATAGCATTTTATGAGATAAAGTTTTTCACAAAGGAATATATCCACTACAAAAAAGCCCCGTGTAGCACATCAAAGTCATCTTTTCTGTTACACGGAGCTTATTTTTCAGATTAAGAACAATCGTTTATCTCTATTTCAATCGTCTTTTTTATTAATATCCCTCATTCTGATTCCAATTAGTATTGGCATTCAATACATCCAAAGCCAACGGAAAAATTCGTTTGGTTAAATCTGCATTGTCTGGGTTAACATACTTGAAACCCCATGCACGTTCATAATCACCAAAACGAATCAAGTCATTCCGGCGCCAGTGTTCATCCAGGAACTCACGACCACGTTCATCCAATATTTCCTGTAACGAAGGAGCATGATCAATATCCAGTGAGCCATCACGATTGGGTGACACATACGTACGAATCTGGTTAAACAAACTCATCGGAGTATCTCCTAAAGTAGCCTCACCTCCACGAACAATTGCTTCACATTTTGTCAGAAGAATATCTGCATAGCGGAAGATAGGAATATCATTGTCTTGATTACGTTCATACAGATTATAGTCATTGGCATCCGGATAGAATTTGATAGAACGATACCCTTGTCTTGTACCGTCTGCTCCTACATCCAGATCACCGTCTTCCCGAATCAAGGTAATATGCTTTGTAAATTCCACCTGTTTTCCTTCATACATGTGAGGAGTAGTTGTCTTCTCACCTGTTACCGGATCATATTCATAAACTAATGTCTTTTCCTTTGAAGGGTCACCTACGATAATATCATTACGACAGTCACCTGGTAAACAGAATAATTCTGCAAACTCAGGATTCATTGCAAAGTTTCCTCCACAACTTGGAGTCAATACCGTAGTATAGAAACCATTAGCGCCACCATATCTCCAGGTACGATAACGGGCATAACACATTCCTTGTTTAAGACTGGCTTCATAAGGTACTGCATAAATAAAGTCCTTAATATGTGAACCGTTATTATACATAAACTTTTCTTTGTAGTCATCGCTCAAATCAAAAAGTTGAGATTTAATGATACGGTCGCATGCTGCAATACAATCATTCAACTTTTCATTAGTTGCATTTGGGTTCCAATCTGCGCTAGTCACATCTTGTGTATATACATTCCAGTTGATATACAGTTTAGCGAGTAAAGCATCCACCATCCAGCAAGTAGGTGTACCATAAGTTGAATTATTCACTTCGTCAGGACATTTATCGCGAACTGCCAGAAGTTCCGTTTCTATCCAGCGGGCTACATCTGCACGGGGAGAACGCTCGATAGAGGTAGACCCCTCGGTTAGTTTATAATCCACGATAGGGGTATCTCCAAAATTATCCATCAACAAGAAAGTATAGAACGCACGAGCTGCACGTACCGGATTTGACGTTTCCGGATTGGTTTCGCCCAAGTCGCGCAACAGTTGATTGCAATTGGTTATACCTGCCAGAATATCACTATATACATTCAACTGAGGGTTATTGGCCGACGCCTCCCATGAATGAGTAGAACAGTTAGAATACTGCCTTCCGTCTAACCATCCCCCATTAAAGCATACTGCTGAATATTCGTCAGAGCTAAGAGAAAGCAATTCATCATAACGACGAGCCAGCGGAGCACGAAATGCATAATACGCATTACTGATTCTTGCTTCCAGTGCAATGTCTGAGTCAATCGGATAATCCGTATATTGAGATTTGATGTCTACATCAAGGTCGTTGCAACTGATTGTTGCGAGTGCCAGCATGACACAGGTAAATATATTTTTGGTTTTCATATCAATTTTGTCTCCTTAATTTATATTAGAAGTTCATATTTACGCCCACCATAAAGCTTCTTGTTCTAGGATAATTGCTATAACGCATATCCATACCCGGTTCCAGTCCACCCAGGTTCACTTCAGGGTCAATACCTTTATAACCTGTAAGAGTAAATACATTGTTGCATGTAGCATACACGCGTAAGTTATTTACATAGTTACCCAGTTTTCCGAAATTGTAAGCCAATGTCAGTGTAGACAAACGGAGATAAGAACCATTTTCCAGATAACGAGTAGAAGGAGCCTGTGCACGTGAATCATTAGCATGCTGTTCGGTAGCTACTTCTGACAAAATATTTTTACCAAAGCTGCTGAGCAATGACGGATCACTATACGTAGCACGCGTAGCATTAAAAATCTTATTTCCAGCTACCCCCTGAAAGAAAGCACTCAATGTCCATTTTTTCCAAGTCAAATCATTGTTCCATCCGTAAGTCAGTTTGGGCTGTGCAGAACCGGCCATACGGCGATCACCGTCGTCTGGAGCATCAGTTGTTCCTACCAGATTGCCTTCTTCATCATAGTCATTAAAAATTGACATACCGTTTTCATCGTATCCGGCCCATTCCCACAAATAGAACTGACCGATAGGAGCTCCTTCCATCAATCGTTGTACATGCTGTCCTGAATAGCTGTTGATATTAGGGTCTGCCATATCAATGAAGTTTACAGTGTATTCAGAGTTAGACATTGACTCTACTTTATTTTTGTTGTGTGACAAATTAAGAGTAGTGCTCCATGTAAAGTTCTTTGTCTGCACTGGAACAGCATTAATAGTAATTTCAACTCCTTTATTGCTGATGTCGCCTACATTAGCCCACATTTCACTATAAGGATAAAGTAGCGTAGAAACCCGATAGTTGTAAATCAAGTCGCTGGTACGTTTGTCATAATATTCCACTGTACCAGAAAGACGATTATTAAAGAACCCGAAATCAAAACCCACATTCAGCATGGCGGTCTTTTCCCATTTCAGGTCCGGATTTGCATTACGAGTGGCTCCCAATACACGGTAACTATTGTCATCAGAAGCAGTAAACCAACCGGTAGAGCCGTATACCTGACGTGAATAGAAAGCATCAAAGCCCAACGAGTTACCGCTGACACCATAGCCAACCCGGAACTTCAAATCGTCAAACACATCCTGGTCTTTCATAAAGTCTTCTTCAATGATTCGCCAGGAAGCAGAAACAGAAGGGAAAGTACCCCAACGATTGTTCACGCCAAATGCAGATGAACCGTCACGACGCAGAGTAGCCTGCAACAGATATTTGCTCTTGTAGCTATAGTTAACACGTCCATAATAAGAAATCATACGAAGCGTAGACAACAGATGACTACTATTTATGTTACTTATATCATCCATGGAGACACTATTAGCCAATGCCATATTGTAATAAGAAAGGTCATCATTATAGAAATTGTAGGCAATCAGTCCAAAACCGTTGTTATTATCAGCCTGCTCCCAAGAATATCCTAACATGACACCTACTTTATGAGCATCATTAAACGTATGGTCCCAGTTGATATAGGTTTCCATCTGTTTTTTGATGTTTTCAGCTGTACTACGTTCTGCTTGTCCGTTGCGTGACGCATAATCTACAATCTGTGACTTAGAAGAATGGTAGTTATTGTAAATGTACTGTTCATTCTGATAAGACAGATTCAGATTCCAATCCAATCCATCACAGACATGCAATGTAGCCTTTGCAACTCCTTGCAACAATTTTTGCGTAGTTTCATAACGGTCTTCATTGATAAGAGAAGCCGGATTGTAATATTGCGAAGTAGTTCTGCCGTACCACGTACCGTCTTCATTCTTCACCGGATTCAAAGGTAAATAATAGTTCATGGCATCCAAAGCACTTCTACCCTCATTACTTGCAGGACCATTTTCATTATTGGAAATACTTCCGTTCAAGCTGATAGAAATATCCAGACGGTCATTAAATGCTTTTGTCTGCAGGAAAGAGCGAGCTGTCAGGCGATCCATTCCTGTACCGCGAACTGTACCCTGACGATCCAGGAAGTTTAGAGAAGCATTGTAAGAAGTCTTTTCATTACCCCCGTTAATCGAAATATTGTGGTTATGGCTGAAACCTGTACGAAGCACTTCACTCTGCCAGTCTGTATTAGCCGGATTATTAACATCGTAATATCCTGACAAATCCAAATCATTGGCATCCGCATAAGCTAAAACCTCATCTGCTGTCATCATATCCAGGGTTTTCATGGTTTTATCCCATGCCACATATCCACTGTAGCTTACGTTAGTCTTACCATTTTTATTCCCTTTCTTGGTTGTCACAATGATTACACCATTGGCAGCCTTTGAACCATAAATAGCTGTAGCAGAAGCATCTCTCAATACATCAATGCTCTCAATATCTTCTGGAGCAACAAGTGAAAGACTTACTCCCGGCACACCGTCAATGACATAATAAGGCTCCATAGCCTCACCCGAACGAAGTGAAGAAGCACCACGTAATGAAATAGAAGGAGAACCATTGGGGTCGCTGGTATTAGCAATGGTCAGTCCCGGAACCTTTCCTTGAAGCAACTGAGCCGGAGATGTATACACACCTACATTGAGATCCTCTGCCTTAACCGTAGTAATAGAACTGGTTACATCTTTACGGGTCATACTTCCATACCCGATTACCACCACCTCATCCAAGGTTTTAGTATCTTCATTCAATGCAACATTTACCACATTTGAAGTTACCTTTATTTCCTGAGTGACAAATCCAATAAAGGAAAACACCAAGGTCTTTCCCTGTGGCATATTAACGGTAAATTTACCGTCTATATCAGTTACGGTTCCGTTCGTGGTTCCTTTTTCAAGCACATTTACCCCAATCAAAGGTTCTCCGGTTTTGTCGGTTACAACACCTGTTACCCGATTTTGGGCAAATGCCAAAGTACTACTCAATAAAAACAACACAAAGAACAAGCTTTGTGTAAATGTTCTTTTACTCTCTGATTGTACATTAAGCATAATACAAATTTTTAGTTAGAAATAAACTTTTTTTTCAGCGGCAAAAGTATCCCGACGATGTTACAAGAATATTTCCAGACTATTAAATCTGTATTTAAATCATTGATAAACAGTTAGTTATACGCATACAAGAATACCTTACCACTTCTCAATGGTAAGGACACATCAAAGATATCCAAGCTAATTCCGCCTGAAATCACGATGCAAAACTAACAGATAAATCACTAAAGAAGGAGGAAAATAGTATAATATAAGAGGGAAATAGTACACTTCAGGAAGTTAATCGCCTGTGATTGTATCTTTTTCCAGGTCAATCACAAAATTCTGACAAGGTTCTCCATTCAGAAAAGCAAGGAAAAGCGTACCCAACCCGTTCACAATCTCCACTTCTGCCGACCGAAGTGGAGAAATACGCGCACGGTCAAACAGATAACGATAAGCCGCCAAACGAGTTTCCGGAATATCTTTCAACGCCAGGCGCTCCGCATAACGCAGACGATATACATCAAGCACCAGGTCTTTCATACACCAGCCGGTCCAGTTGGCATTATTCGCCTTGTCTTCTCCCGACACGGCTTTCAGTATCCGGGCACCGGTAAAATCCAGGCAGGCCCGCCAGGATTCCGGAAGGTCGCGCGGTATGAATCGCAAGCGAACCAAATCACGAAACTGATAATCACAGAATTCTCCATACGTACGTGCAGAAAGAATTTCCTTATTCCATACAGGTAAATGTCCTCTCAAACTATCCGACTGGTATTCCGCCCGATACAAAGGAAACAAGCTATCGAATCCTGGCACCGTGTCCAGCGTCACCGTTTCCACCCGAAATGCCTCATCGCTTTCAATGGTCAGAATCTTATAGGCCGGCACATAGGTTGCAATTGAAGGAACCTGTATATTATATAGGTGTTTCCCGTCTTTTCCTTCCCAAATACCAGTATCATTCACGTGCATGTGTCCGGCAAAATGCAAACGAAGTCCGGCTTGCAGAAAAGCCTCACTCACTTCGGCCTCCGGCACACGGTGCAAATCGAAGCGGCGGTTCCCCCACATCCGACGTACAGATTCCGACACTCCGTCATTGAAATCGACCAACGGATAATGTGAAAATGCTACCAACGTCTTATGGCGTTTCCGTGCTTCTTCTACTATCTTCCGCACCCAAGTCAACAAGAAGGGTTTGTGTTTCAGTACAAGATTATATCCGGCACTGGAACCTTGATAGGTCCACTTTCCATCCTTCATTTCTTTTGGAAGATAAACTCCCCCGTCAATAGCCAGCAGCCAAAGTCCGTCTACCGGTTCTACCAGGTAACTGGCATCTGTAGCCGTCAACGAATCACACAGTGTGTAGGTCCGCTTATCCAATACGCTTTCACGGCAGGCTTCTTCGTAAGCATACTTGTCATACGTATAAGAGGTAAAAGGACTTTCCCAATAGCGGTCGTCCTTCCGAGGAAAAAATCCGAAATCAGCATAGCACTCCATCTGCGACACATAACCGGCACACGAATCCTCACGCGTCACACGGCTTCCATCGGCGGCTAAAAAATGCGTATTCTTTTTCACAAGCCCTAACGGAAGGGCCGGATCGTGATTACCCGTAGTCACAAAAAAACGCATTCCCTTCGCTGCGGCATACGAATTCAGCAGTTCCTTTATTTTTTGCTGATTGAAAAATTGCCCGTCATCCGTCAAATCGCCCGGCAACACTACCCAGCGTATATCTCTGCGAGCTACATCGTCAAGAGCAGCTAAAAATGCATAATAATTTTCATTGAACAAGCGGGTGGACTGTACCTGTGCCTCCATAGAACGCACCCGTTCGGCATGGCCGTCCACATCCTGAATATGTGCATCTGAAATAAATGCAATCTGCGTTTGTGCACTGCCTTGCAGCATAACTCCCCATAAACATACCGCAAAGCAAAGCTCTATCACTTTATTCATAAATACGTACTTAAGAATCTCTTACAAAAATAGTCATTTTATCAGAAAAAAGTCTCTAAATTCTTCCTTTTGAGACAATATCCCGATTCTTGACACATCTTTGAAATATCTTCTTAATCATAAAACAACGTCTATGTTTCCCTGCGCGAAACCTTATGTTTTCCGGACGGGAAACGTATAGCTCCGCCACGAGAAACGTACGGTTTGCGTAAGGAAAACATAAAATGCCGTGCTTCATTTCTCCCTACATACAAAGGAGATTATAAATCAATGATTCGGACACTGATGTTCTCCATCCTCATGATGATGGTCACATCCTACACCGGAATCCTGTATCTTTCCAGCCAGATAGGCCTCAGCCACTTCCATCACTGAACCATGGCATCCTCTGATTACTTCTATGCCACAAGCTGAAAGTTTGGCCAGTGCACCAGCCCCCATATTGCCAGCCAGCATCACGGTCACTCCGTCGGCCTGCAATTTGGAAGCGATGTCCGACTTGCATCCACACCCTTGCGGAGAAGGAAGTACTTGTGTGCGTGAAATGCGGTTTTCTTCATCCACCGTAAAAATGGTGTAAAACTCACAATGACCGAAATGGTCGTCTATCAGACCGTTTCTTGTAGGTAAAGCTATCTTTTTCATACGCGCTTAATTTGATAATTTATTGACGCAAAGGTAAAGAAAAAATGCCTGTACTTACACTATCGGGGCAGAACAAATGAAGTTTTCGGGCAAAGCCCCCTAAAATCCAAGTAGTTTTATTATTTTTGCAGCCGATTATACGATAAACATAAATAATAAAGATATTATAACCATGGAATTAGCAAGTAAGTACAATCCCGCTGACGTGGAGGGAAAATGGTACCAGTATTGGCTGGACCACAAACTTTTCAGTTCTAAACCCGACGGACGTGAACCTTACACCGTCGTCATTCCTCCCCCTAACGTGACGGGAGTGCTCCACATGGGACACATGCTGAACAATACCATCCAGGATATTCTTGTAAGACGTGCCCGCATGATGGGAAAGAATGCGTGCTGGGTACCGGGTACAGACCATGCATCCATCGCTACTGAAGCAAAGGTGGTAAACCGTCTGGCTCAACAAGGCATCAAGAAAACAGACCTTACGCGTGAAGAGTTCTTGAAACATGCATGGGCATGGACAGAAGAACACGGAGGCATCATTCTGAAGCAGCTCCGCAAACTGGGCGCATCATGCGACTGGGACCGTACGGCTTTCACCATGGACGAAACCCGTAGCAAGAGCGTAATCAAGGTATTCGTGGACCTTTATAACAAGGGACTGATTTACCGTGGCGTACGTATGGTAAACTGGGACCCGAAAGCACTGACTGCCTTGTCTGACGAAGAAGTAATCTACAAAGAAGAGCATAGCAAACTGTATTACCTGCGTTATTACGTAGCTGATGACGACATGAGCGGTGAAACAGGAGCTGAAGGTGAAATCGTACACCGCGACGCACAGGGCCGCCGTTATGCCGTAGTAGCTACTACTCGTCCGGAAACCATCATGGGTGATACGGCAATGTGTATCAACCCGGCAGACCCGAAGAACCAGTGGCTGAAAGGCAAGAAAGTTATCGTTCCGCTGGTAGGACGTGTGATTCCGGTTATTGAAGACAGCTATGTAGACATTGAATTCGGTACAGGTTGTTTGAAAGTTACTCCGGCACACGACGTGAACGACTACATGCTGGGAGAAAAATACAACCTTCCTTCTATTGATATTTTCAATGACAACGGTACACTGAGTGAAGCTGCAGGACTGTATGTAGGTATGGATCGCTTCGACGTACGTGCGCAGATTGAAAAAGACCTGGATGCAGCAGGATTGCTGGAAAAGGTAGAAGCTTATACAAATAAGGTAGGTTTCTCTGAACGTACCAACGTAGCCATCGAACCGAAACTGTCTATGCAGTGGTTCCTCAAAATGCAGCATTTTGCTGATATGGCACTGCCGCCGGTAATGAACGACGAATTGAAGTTCTACCCTGCTAAATATAAGAATACATACCGCAACTGGCTGGAAAACATCAAAGACTGGTGTATCAGCCGTCAGCTGTGGTGGGGACACCGTATTCCGGCTTACTACTTGCCGAAAGGTGGTTTCGTAGTAGCTGAGACTCCGGAACAGGCATTGGAACTGGCTAAGGAAAAAACCGGAGATGCAAACCTGAAGATGGAAGACTTACGTCAGGAAGATGACTGCCTCGACACCTGGTTCTCTTCATGGTTATGGCCGATTTCATTGTTCGACGGTATCAATAACCCGGGCAACGAAGAAATCAAGTACTACTACCCGACTGCCGACCTGGTAACCGGACCGGACATCATTTTCTTCTGGGTAGCACGTATGATTATGGCTGGCTACGAATACATGGGCGACATGCCGTTCCGCAACGTATACTTCACCGGTATCGTACGTGACAAGATTGGCCGTAAGATGTCAAAATCACTCGGTAACTCACCCGACCCGCTGGAACTGATTGAACAGTTTGGTGCCGACGGAGTGCGTATGGGTATGATGCTGGCTGCTCCTGCCGGAAACGACATTCTCTTCGATGAAGCACTTTGCGAACAAGGACGTAACTTCAACAACAAGATATGGAATGCCTTCCGTCTGGTAAAAGGCTGGCAGGTAGCCGACATCGAACAGCCGGAATATGCCAAACTGGCTACTGAATGGTTTGACTCTATGCTGGCCAAAACCGCAGAAGAAGTAAACGACCTCTTCGGCAAATACCGTCTGAGCGAAGCATTGATGGCTGTATATAAGTTGTTCTGGGACGAATTCTCAAGCTGGTATCTGGAAATGGTGAAACCTGCATACGGACAGCCTATTGACAAGGTAACCTACGAAAAGACATTAGCATTCTTTGAAACCTTGCTGAAACTGCTCCATCCGTTCATGCCGTTCATCACAGAAGAGTTGTGGCAACACATTTACGACCGTCAGCCGGGCGAAAGCATCATGACCCAGACGCTCGTAAAAGACATGCCTTACAACGAAGCACTGATTGCACAGTTTGAAGCTGTAAAAGAAGTAATCAGTGGCATCCGTACCATCCGCCTGCAGAAGAACATTGCACAGAAAGAAGCTTTGGCACTTGAAGTAACTGGAGAAAATCCGGTAGCCGGCTTTGGTTCTGTAATTGCCAAACTCTGCAACTTGTCAGAAATCAAGCAGGTAGAAACCAAGTCGGAAGGAGCTGCTGCCTTCATGGTGGGTACTACAGAATATGCCGTACCATTGGGTAACCTGATCAATGTAGAAGAAGAGCTGAAGAAACTGGAAGCTGACCTGAAATATCAGGAAGGATTCCTGCAAAGTGTAATGAAAAAGCTGAGCAACGAAAAGTTTGTCAGCAAGGCTCCGGCCAATGTCATTGATATGGAACGCAAGAAACAGGCTGATGCCGAAACAAAAATTGCGGCATTAAAAGAAAGCATTGCTGCATTGAAGCGTTAACACAATCATCCCGTTCAAAATAAAAGAGAGCATGCCAATTAGCGTGCTCTCTTTATTTTTATATATAAATTTCTCACCTTCAGGAACTCCTTACTTATTTCTTTTCCTAAAATCTCTCGGGGTACAGCCTGTTATTTTCAAAAAAGCCGCATTAAAACTACTTACGGAATTAAATCCACAATTAAATGCCACTTCAGTCACTCCCAGACTGGTCGTAAGTAACAAGCGCTGAGCATGGGCAATCCTTTCACTAAGAAGGTATTCATAGATGGTACATCCAAAGGTTTTACGAAAAACAGCATTGGCATAATCCGGATGGAGGCCTACTGATTTTCCTACATCTGCCACCTTAAAAGGATTCTGATAATTTCGCACGATATAAATTGCAATCTGCTCCACAATATTAGTTTCATAGTCTTTCAAAGCCACATTGCTCCCTTCCTCGGCAACTCTGTTCGCCATCCTTGTCAGCCGTGCCCTTATCTCCATGGTAGCCACCTCTCTCAAATTTGGCTGAAGAATATCATTCACCCAATGTTCAAACATAAACTCATCATGTGCGGCAAACTCATCATTTTCATCCGTCATTACATTTCCCTTGAGAATCATATCTACAAAACCAGAAGGAAGATTCCAACTTAAGAATAATGAGAAAGGAATAGTACATACATAGTAAGGACTGCACTCTTTATATCCCACTATCTGATGAGGAATCAGTCCCCAAAAAGCGATAAGATGTCGTTTGGGAACAATAATCTTTCTGTCATGAAAAAGATAGGTCATCTCACCAGATGGGAAAAAATTAATCTCTATTTCGTTGTGACGGTCCTGCCTCGACATCAAATCCGGCAACCATTTCTCACACGAAAGACCATACTCATTTATATCTTTCCCTGAAGAGTTAAATCTCTTAAAAATCTCGGTATTCACTCTATTTATCAATAAAAACAGGCTTAATCAAAGTATTATCTAAAAGTAAATTTGCAATATTAATCTGAAAAACGCAAATATCATGAAAAGAAAAAAGCTTATCCTATCTTTATTTATGGCTATCACCTCTGCTATCTGTCAGCCATTAACCGCAGGTATCCAAAAAGAAACAAAAATGCTAAAACCCCGATTAGTTGTCCTGACCGACATTGCCCCTGTGGAAGTTGAGCCGGATGACATGGAATCTATGGTAAGACTACTCTCTCATTCTGATTTATTCGAAATAGAAGCGTTCATCACCACCAGTGGATGGAACAGCAGCGGGAAAAAATATCCCAACGAATGGACAAATAATCTCCAGAAAGCAATCGATGCGTATGAAAAGGATGTGACCAATCTGATGAAACGCTCGGAACAGAAGGAATTCCTGCCACTTGAAGAAGAAGTCCAAAAACAATATATAGGTTACTGGCCAAGTCCGGCATATTTAAGAAGCCGCATAAAAATGGGGAGTCTGGAATTCGGCCACAAAATATTAGGCGAAAATAACAACTCTGACGGAAGCGATTTTTTAATTACATTAATTGATGAAAAAGACAACCGCCCTCTTTTCATCGGATTATGGGGAGGAGGCAATACCTTGGCACAAGCTATCTGGAAAATCGAACAAGAAAGAGGAAAAACTGAGGTGGAAAAGATTTTGAAAAAGATTTATATCTATGCCATAACAGATCAAGATGTGGCATGGAACGATAGAGGAAAATATACCTTGAGTTCACACTATTGGTTGAGAAAGGAATTTGGGGATAAAATAAACTTTATTTGGGATGAAAGTGCATGGCTTTCACAAAACAGCATAGGAGCAAGCCGATGGAATGAATATGCCCGCCACATACAAGGGCATGGATACTTGGGCAAGATATATCCGAAAAACAAATATGGAGTAGAAGGAGACACACCATCCTTCCTGTACATACTCCCCAACGGACTGAATAACCCTACTCTGCCCGACCAAATAGGATGGGGCGGATATTTTGTATGGGATAAAACTCCAGATAATGAGACCTATTGCTACACCAACAGCTCTAACGAAATCAAAGCCATCTCACAGAAATACGAGAAATATTTCTATGATGCAACATTCAATAACTTTGCAGCCAGAATGGAATGGGCAAAGAACGGAAAGGGAAATAGAAATCCGGTAGTAATTGTACAAGGGGAAAAAGGATTAAATGCGGTTACAATAAAAAGCAAAGTCGAAAAAACAATCAAACTTGATGCTACTGGCACCTACGATCCTGACGGAGACCTGCTCACATATAAATGGTGGTATATGCCCGAGGCCGGAAACTACGATGGAATACTTGAAATAAATGATGCAGACAAAAGCATAACCAAGCTCACCCTTCCTCAAGAAGCAAAAGGGAAAACACTTCACATAATATGCGAGGTGACAGACAACGGGAAATACAATCTAAAAAGTTACAGAAGAATTATTATCCATGTGAAATAGTCAGAATAAATGTCAGAAAAGTCCTGTTTGTCATGATTTTCTGACAAATTATCAAGTCATTTTGTCAGCTTCATTTCCTCACATTGATTTATGTCAATAAAAAGAGGGAAAAATAAAATTATATGCTTTAAAACATGTTTTTCAAAAAAAAGGCATTACCTTTGCAGTGTAATAAAACGAACGAAGGAACCTGAAAGGGTTCTGGAGGAAAGGATAAAAAGATTAAGGATAACAACAATAGGTAACAAAGATTTGAAAGGTCCTCTGCGAAGAGCACCTCGAAAAACAATAACTAAACTAGAGATTAATATACAATAGGTACTAACAAAAAGCAAATGAAAGGATAACAGTTATGAAAAAGGTAACAAAGATTTTCAAGAAGATTGCAAATGCAGATCCTATGATCTGGGGGTACGTCATGTTGAGTGAAAACGCTCACACGAAGTAACCCGCTGCCGATGACCGGCGGATTTATTATGATTCGAAAACAAAACAATTGACAATAGAAAGTCCGGAAATCTATTTTCTGACAACATGCAGAAGATGAGGTTTCCGGACTTTTTTATTTTCTCAATAATATAATCTCTATCGAATCGGTTGCAGCTTGACAATTTCCCCTAATTCAGGAATAATGACCGGCATACCCCGTTTCTTGGCTTCCGCCGCAAACACATGAGGAGGATCGAACAAGGGTTCATCGGATAGGTCAAAAGTACCATAATGCATCGGAATGGTCATTCTTGCATGCAAATCAGTTGAAGCTGTCAACGCATCGTAAGGAGAAATATGATTCGGCTTCATAAACCAGCGCGGTTTGTAAGCTCCAATTCCAATCATGCAATAATCTATGTGAGAGAAAAATCCGGCAATTTCTTCAAAATGCCGGGCATATCCGGTATCTCCACTATTGTAGATGGTAATACCATCTCCCTGAATCATAAAGGAGCCCCACAAGCGCTCTCCTCCATCACTCACACCACGCTTGCTCCAGTGCTGTGCAGGTAAAAAAGTCAAGCGGAAATCGCCATCGACATACTGTTCATACCATGCAGCTTCTATTACTTCCAGATTAGGGAACCAGCTTTTTATCAAAGCCCCCGTATTCAAGCCACAAAAGAGCTTAAGTTGAGGATTATCTGCTACCAGACGTGCTACACTCGGTTTATCCAGATGGTCAAAATGATCATGACTAATAAGCAGATAGTCTATCTGACGAAAGATAGACGGATCGGCAGGAAATTGACTTCGGCGTTTGACAAACGGAATACTTCCATATACAGGATCAATCATCAAACGCTTTCCAGCCAGTTGAAGAAAAAAAGAGTTATGCCCGAGCCATATCAATGAATTACCCACCACTTTCTCCAGAGAGGTGAGATAATGTACCTTAGGGTTCCATTTGATTGTACGCTTTTCCTTCCGCTGGGGATTAGGAGAGAACCGCCATTTCAGGACACTTCCCATCCCCGGTTTCCAACGGTGCTGACGGTTAAAAAACTTGCCATTCACGGTCGGATTCCCTCTCCAATGAGGATGTATGCTTCGCAACCCCTCATTGCGGCGGAATGTGATTCGCTCTCCCATTCTATCGGAATTTAACGTTCCAGCAAATCCTTTAAAAAGGCATCCAGTTCTTCATCCAGCCCTTTTAGCAGCTCATCATTCAGTAGCAAGGTATCATCCTCGTCCACAAGAAGCAGTTCGGCTACTGTTTCTTTGTCTTCGTCAACTAGCACAAAAGAGTAAGGCTTCATCAGACAAAGCTTCTCCAGTTTTCCGCTCTCTTTCAGCGCCTCAACCTCTGCACGAAGGATTGGTTCTACTACGGTATAGAAATCATCACTCTCATATTCTACCCATTCATTGATAATCGTACGCGACAATTCCTGATCGTCATCGTCGAAAATAATCAGCTCACCACTTTCTGAATTTGGTTGCAAATGAATATCTGTAACGACCGTTTCATCTCCTTCTGATGTATACCGGCAAAGGGCTGTTTTCAGAGCCGAGACTATTGAAGCACGTGATTGTTCACTCATTTTCATAGGCTATATTCTTTTTATGTACTCAAATGTACAAAAAAAATGAATCGAACAAGATATTATTAATTGAATTTGTTGCCAAAACGCGCCATTTGGAGGTTCAACAACTGAAAATCCTTAGCCCGCTCCTGTAAAACAGTAGCGTAGAAAGCTGCAGCACGATCTTCTTCCGAACCTTTAGTAGCACAGCTTTTTGCCTTCTCAATCCATTCAACGGCTTCGCTCATCATTCCCTGTACCTCACAAGCCAAAGCCATATTGAAGGCGGCACGCGATTTTAGCTTACCCTTCTTCAATGAGTCGTATAAGTTCTTCCATAAGCGGCCGGCTTCCTGCCAGTCTCCTTCACGCAACGAAACAGCCGCATCACGCATATCCGGATTTCCTCCATCAAAATAAATTCGCTCCACACTCTTCCAATGAGGTACCAGCTGATTTACGAGGGTAAATCCAGTGTGCTGAGAAGCTTCGTTCACCACGTCATGATCAGACAGTGTAGGATTCAAATCCCACAACAGACTATCCACCTTGCTGATAGTCACGACTGGCATTACACGGGAAAGGATATATGCACGCAGCACTGGACGCATTTTCAAATCAAAAGCAGCAAAAGGAGCCATCAACCCCGGATAATATACCTCTTTCTTTCCGGTCAGCAATTGGATTCTGTCTACAGAAAGAATCATGTCTACTCCAAGTACCCGGGTCAGACTATCTACCACTGACTGAGGAAGAATTTCTCCTCCCGTCAACTCTTGTGTAATCACCGAATCAGAAATAATCACCTGATGAAAATAACGGCTGTCTGCCAGTCCTCCCGCCAGACTTTCTGACAACACCTTTCCATCTCCTTCCAGTCTTCCCAATGTCAATAAATCCTTTTTAGGGAAAGGAATGGCAGGTGTATGATTCACTACTGCCACTGTGCGGACTTGCTCAGGAAAAGTGACTTCTGCAGGATATAACTGATCAAATGTAAACGACTGGAGTCCTCCGCATGAAACCAGCATGGTAGCTGCAAAAAGGATTCCGGCCACAATGTATTTCTTCATAATTCACTACTTTTTGTTCGCGAACAAAAATAATAAATAAAAAAGACACGGATTCCATCGTTTTCACAGATTATTCTAAATTAAGAAATAAAAATCTGCAAACGGTGAAAACCGTGTCTCAAATATCTCAATCAAATGCTTAATCAGGCATTCTTACCGTGACAGTTCTTATATTTCAATCCGCTGCCACAAGGACATGGGTCATTGCGACCGACTGTCTTTTCTGCACGATAAGGCTCTTGCTTCTGTTCACGAGTATCGCGACCTGCAGCTTCACTCTGATCTGGGTCAGTCAAGTCCTGTTTTTCTTCACGATACTGCTGGCGGGGAGTCTGCGGTTCAGGAGCAGCTTCACGCACTTGTTCCGGCTCCTGTACCGGTATCTGTCCACGCATCAATACAGAAATGGTATTGTTGTTTATCTTGTTGACCATGTTATCAAACAGGTTCACAGATTCCAGTTTGAAAATCAACAGCGGGTCTTTCTGCTCATAGCTTGCGTTCTGTACAGAATGTTTCAGTTCATCCAATTCACGCAAGTTTTCTTTCCAAGCATCGTCAATTGTATGCAACAAGATGGCTTTTTCGAACGACTTCACAATTTCTTTTGATTCGCTTTCGTATGCAGCTTTCAAGTTTACTGAAATGTTATACATACGCTTGCCATCGGTAATAGGTATCATGATATTCTCATACATGTGTCCCTGAGCCTCATATACCTGTTTGATAACCGGATTAGCAATCTGGGCCATACGTTCAGTCTTACGTTTGAACAATGCCATAGCTTCCTGGAAAGTCTGCTCTGCCAGATCGTCTTTCTTCTTGGAACGGAAATCTTCTTCAGTAAACGGAGCTTCCATAGCCAGTACCTGAAGAATTTCCATCTTGGCATCATCATAAGTCGGCTGCTGTACGGCATTGTAGCAACGTTCCCAAATCATATCTACAATATCCATTCCGATACGTTCTCCCATAAGTGCATGACGACGTTTGGTGTAAACCACTGTACGCTGCTTGTTCATCACGTCATCATATTCCAACAGACGTTTACGGATACCAAAGTTGTTTTCTTCCACCTTCTTCTGCGCACGTTCAATGGAGTTAGAAATCATCTTGTGCTCAATCATTTCTCCTTCCTTGAATCCTAACTTATCCATCACAGTAGCAATACGGTCGGATGAGAACAGACGCATCAAATCGTCTTCCAACGATACGAAGAATACAGAAGAACCCGGGTCTCCCTGACGTCCAGCACGACCACGCAACTGACGGTCTACACGACGTGATTCGTGACGTTCTGTACCAATAATGGCCAAACCACCGGCAGCTTTTACTTCTGCACTCAGCTTAATATCGGTACCACGACCAGCCATGTTCGTAGCAATAGTTACCGTAGAACTCTGACCGGCTTTCGCTACAATTTCAGCTTCCTTCTGGTGTAACTTCGCATTCAATACATTATGCTCAATCTTACGCAGGGTAAGCATCTTGCTCAACATTTCTGAAATTTCTACTGAAGTAGTACCTACCAGCACCGGACGACCAGCCTGTACCATCTTCTCAATTTCTTCGATTACGGCTTTATATTTCTCACGTTTCGTTTTATAAACGCGGTCGTTCATATCGATACGGGCAATCGGACGGTTTGTCGGAATCACCACTACATCCAGCTTATAGATATCCCAGAACTCTCCAGCTTCTGTTTCTGCAGTACCGGTCATACCTGACAACTTATGGTACATACGGAAATAGTTCTGCAAGGTGATCGTTGCAAAGGTCTGTGTAGCAGCTTCGACCTTCACGCCTTCCTTGGCTTCTACAGCCTGGTGCAGACCATCGCTCCAACGACGGCCATCCATGATACGTCCAGTCTGTTCGTCGACAATCTTTACCTGACCATCCATTACCACATAGTCCGTATCTTTTTCGAACATGGTATATGCCTTCAACAGCTGGTTAATGGTGTGTACGCGTTCGGCTTTAATAGCGTAATTGGTCATCAACTCATCTTTCTTAGCCAGACGTTCTTCATCAGACAGCCCTTTCTGATTTTCAAGTTCAGACAACTGAGCTGCAATATCAGGAAGTACGAACAAGGTAGGATCCTGTGAGTTACCAGTAATCAGGTCTACACCTTTATCAGTCAAATCTACACTCTTCAGTTTTTCATCAATCACAAAATACAAAGGTTCTACCGCTTCCGGCATACGCTTGTTATTCTGTTCCATGTAGATTTCTTCTGTCTTCAGCATACCAGCCTTGATACCCGGTTCACTCAAGAACTTAATCAACGGCTTGTTTTTAGGCAATGCCTTGTGGCTACGGAAAAGGGCAAGGAAACCTGCTTCCTGATCTTCCTTCTTATCTGAAGCAATCAAACGTTTGGCATCGGCCAAATACTGGGTAGCCAGTTTACGCTGTGCTTCTACCAGACGTTCTACCAACGGACGAAGTACTTCAAATAATTGCTGGTCGCCTTTAGGCACCGGACCTGAAATAATCAACGGTGTACGTGCATCGTCAATCAATACGGAGTCCACCTCATCGACAATGGCATAATTATGCTTGCGCTGTACCAAATCCTTCGGAGAAACGGCCATATTATCACGCAAATAATCGAAACCGAATTCATTGTTGGTACCAAAAGTAATATCTGCCATATACGCACGACGACGAGCTTCAGAGTTAGGCTGATGCTTATCGATGCAATCTACGCTCAGGCCATGGAACATATAGAGCGGCCCCATCCATTCAGAGTCACGTTTTGCCAAATAATCGTTGACAGTTACCACGTGTACGCCATTACCCGTCAAGGCATTCAGGAACACCGGAAGCGTTGCTACCAAAGTCTTACCTTCACCGGTTGCCATTTCCGCAATCTTACCCTGATGCAATACCACACCACCAAACAACTGTACATCGTAATGTACCATGTTCCAGGTCATTTCGTTTCCACCTGCTTTCCAATGGTTCTTCCAGATAGCCTTGTCACCTTCAATGCGAACAAAGTCACGTCCCTGTGCAGCAAGTTCACGGTCAAAATCGCTGGCAGTTACTTCCAGTTCTTCATTTTCTGACAAACGGCGAGCCGTATCTTTTACAATAGAAAAAGCAGTCGGTAACACTTCACTAAGTGCTTTCTCATATTTTTCCAAGACTTCTTTCTCCAACTTATCAATCTGAGAGAAAATAGCCTCACGTTTTTCAAGGTCAGTAGATTCAATCGTAGCTTTCAGCTCTTCAATCTTTTTATTTTCCTCTGCGGCTGAATCCTTGATAAACTTCTTCAATTCTTCTGTTTTCGCACGTAGTTCATCGTTCGTCAACTTGGAAATTTCCGGATAAACGGCTTTTACCTTTTCTACCCACGGCTGAATTTCCTTCATGTCACGAGACGCCTTGTTTCCGAACAGCTTGCTTATAAATTCATTAAATCCCATTGTATATTTCTTTTTTATTATTTACTAATTAAATATTTTTTATCCTACCGCTACAAAGATAGGTAAATTGTGAATTATTCGCATACTATTTATTTACGAATATTAATCATTGGAGCCTCCGAACAAGCATTTGGCGCTCGTATGCGCATAAAATGAGCTAAAGTAGGTACAATTGAAGTAATTTTTACCGGAGAATAAAGTTTTTCAGGCTTTACATCAAATCCCATAAACACAAGTGGAGCCGCAGTATATGCTTCACGAACCACTTCTATCTTCTGAGAATATTCATTGACCACGGACCATCCCGGCATTACTTCAACATAAATATCGCCCGAGCAATTTGGATTATATGTATTTCGAATTTTTCCAATCTTCGGAGTCCAGGCTCCCAAAAGTAAGCGCTGTGCTGAATAAGCATTCTGTACCCCACTCATTTGCACCACAAATTCAGAGGAGCGCGTCATCACTTCCACCAAATTCAGCTTACGCTCTTCTATCAGTTTGTGATTCAAGTAAATTTGTCGGTCATAATACGTCTCCACATATTGGCCTTGCCCATAAAGAGCCATTAAATACATGTTCAGCAAAGCTGCACAACGCTTGATGTGAAATTCTCCACCCGGAATCTTGTATTTAACCGGATCTACTGGTTCCGGATCGGTATAACCTGTAGAAGTAATAAAGAATAATGTATTACGAAGCCCGACCTTACGGTCTATCAAATCCAACAAATCTCCAATACTGTTATCCAGACGGACATACATGTCCTGTATTTCCATTGCATACTCCGTATTGGGTTTGTGATCATAATTTCCTGCATAAAAAGACAATGTCAGCAAATCCGGAGCTGCATCCTGACCGATTTGCGTATTGCTTAAACATGCATTTACCAGACGGTTTACCTCGTCATTTACATATGGACTTGTCTTAAACTTTTTATATTTATCCAGACGTTCATCCGAGAAATTATGCTTAAAGCTAAGCTGCTTGGTTTCAGTAGTGATATACTGATAAGAAGTTACCGGCAAATAAGGAAGCCACTCCAAATTATTGATGCGAAAATCAAGTCCTTCCTTATCATTATAATTGCTTACCCACAACGGGCAATCTCCATAATAAGTCGTACCAGCCCACTTCCCGGTTTCATCATTCAACCAGAAAGCACCATTTGCTGCATGGCCGGCAGCCAAGATAGCCATTTCACGGGTCGGTGCAATAGAATAAACTTCGGCCCGTCCCTGAGTAGCTACCTTCAATTCATCCGACAAGGTGGAACAACGCAACAACTTAGCAGAAGAGCTTTCCGATGTATATACCCCCATAAAATCCTGGTCATCTACAGATTTTATAATCCGTAAAGACCCACGGTCCATCCAGCGGTTAGAAGGAATACCATTATAATAAGGTGTAGTACCTGTATAAATCGAAGCCGTAGCAGACGAACGGTCTACATTGATAAAATCATATTCAGCATTGGTATATATACGTCCCTCTTTTAAAAGGCGCTTAAATCCTCTCTCCCCATACAATGCAGAAAAAGCTTCTATGTAGTCTGCCCTCAGCTGGTCAATCGTCAACCCCACCACCAATCTTGGGACTGGAGAAGGAGCCTGCGCCTGAATTCCAGAGATGACAAATACAGTCAATAAAGATGTCAGTATACGTTCTTTCATTACTTTTTATTCAATACTAATACATGGCTTGCAGCATTTACCAGCAAACCGAGTGCCAAAGGTAATACTGTTAAATTAAAATCTTGCGGTAAAAACGGGAATAGCACTATAAAAAGTGTTAAATACGCGAGATTACAAGTATGACACAAGTCTTTTTTATGTTTTAACTCACGATAAATCATAAAAGGCAGGTAAAACAATGGCAACGGATTAAACAAAACCAGCAACCAATTTGAACCTACAGTCGGATGAGAAGAGACGAAAAACAGAAAAGCAATAATACAGCCGGCTATTCCTTGAGCTGCATACAATAATATATCCCATCCCCAGAAAATCATTTGCCTCTTCCACTGAAAGAATCCGATAATCACATTCAAAAGCAAAAATAAAGTAGCGGCTACCATCGGACTTATTCCCCAGGAAGATTCTGTTTCCAGCTCCGCATCCACAATCTTTTCCTCACGCAAGACCAAAGGCCGTCTGCCTCCGTCAGGAGTCTGAATGTATGCATCCTGAGCAAAATAACGCATATAAAACGGAGCAAACATTTGCAGCCTTATATCTATCGGCTTATCAGCTTCCGCTCCAAGACACAAATCTATACCTAATTCATCCCACGGAGACCCTTTGGTAAATTCATGCACAATTCCTCTAAAAGTTTTATGCCAATTTACGGAAGGATACACGACTTTTCCCTGAATGCTTTTTTCTATCTGATCACGAGCACGGGTCGTACAATTATCATAGAAATAATTATAACGATAAATTCTGTTTTCCGGAAGATAATTGTCCTGAAGCAATTTCAGCAACGACATTTTCTCCGAATATGTCAAATTCAGGACCTGCTGATAAACCGAAGACCCCCTGAATGCATATTCCGATTCAAAATAAGGATAAGGTGTAATTCCTAACTGGTAGTCTGTTTCACCTTTTATAAAGCGATATACAAAATGCGGCGTATTGAAACTAAACATACCGTAATTAAATACCAGATCTACCCCTCTGGAAAAATTCTGGTAACGAATAGCCGTATGTCCAAAAAGTGCATAGATTTCATTACCCGGCGCACAAGTCAGCAAACTAAATTGAATGCTATCTGTTTGCGGTATTCTTTCCCTATTATCAGATATTTCTCCCCTAACCCTCACTGGAGAGAAAAGACAACTTATCAAGACCACCCAACACAGTAAAACAAGCTTCTTTTTCATAAACAAATACAAATATCACCAGACACCAGTATACCCTGAAGTATCTGAATAATTCATAATATTTTTTTTCGCATGCAAAAATACACGGATTCTATCATAAGAGCGAAATAAATAATCAGTTTTATTGATGTGCATATCCAAAATTTTATCTTACTTTGCAGGCGAAACAAAGAAAGAAAACGTGAATCTAGTAATTGATATTGGTAATACTGTAGCAAAACTGGCAGTATTTGATGGTGATAAAGTGGTGGAGGTTTTAAGAGGGTCCAATCATTCGCTGGACTGGCTGTCAATGTTATGCAACAAATATCCAATCGAAAGAGGTATCATTGCATCAGTTATTACACTCAGCAATACAATACGGCGTCAACTGGCTGGAGTACCATTTGAAATCATTGAACTGAACCACCTGACTCCTATACCCATCCGCAATTTATATAAGACGCCTGAAACTTTAGGTATGGACCGGCTGGCTGCCGTAGTGGGTGCCAACTATCTTTCTCCAGGAAGAAATCTGCTGGTAGTAGATGCAGGGACCGCACTAACCTACGAGTTTATAGATGCAGAAGGGAATTACTGGGGAGGAAATATTTCTCCTGGAATATATACTCGTTTTAAAACATTGAACGCCTGTTGCGATAAACTTCCTTTGATTGAAAGAAAAGGCGAGACACCCGAATTTGGATATGACACAGAGACGGCCATCCGTGCCGGAGTTATCAGAGGAATAGAATTCGAAATCATTGGCTACATCACCCTGCTACAAAAGAAATATCCCGACCTTTTGGTTTTTTTAACTGGAGGAGATAAATTTTCTTTTGATACAAATTTAAAAAGTATCATCTTTGCAGATAGATTTTTAGTATTGAAAGGTTTAAACAGAATATTGAATTATAATGTTAAGTAAGAAAATACTTGTTGGTTCATGGCTTTTAGCTAGCTCTACAGTGGTATGTGCGCAAATAAGCACAAACTCACCTTATACACGTTATGGACTTGGGGACATGTTCGACCAGAGCTTTACAAACAATGCAGCAATGGGAGGAGTAGGTTATGCACTCCGGACACCCGAGCATATAAACGCCATGAATCCAGCTTCCTATACGGCTGTCGATTCTCTTTCTTTTATTTTTGATGCCGGAATGTCTTTAAAAAGTTCCAACTTTCAGGAAGGGAAATACAAAGCCAACGCCAAAAACTCCAGCTTCGACTATATCGGAATGCAGTTTCGTTTGCACCCCAGACTGGGCATGACGATTGGATACACACCTTTTTCTACCGTGGGATATAACTTTACCCGTTCAAAAGAAATAGAGAACAGCAGCGATGTAACTATATCCAATAATTTTTACGGGGACGGAGGACTGCAGCAGATTTTTGGAGGTATTGGTTTCAAGATTCTGAACAATTTATCTATCGGTGCTAATATCGGTTATTTATATGGTAAGCTTAATTACCAGACAACAGCCAGTCTTAGCAACGGTGGCGACCAAACCATCACCTACAATACGGTATCTATCAGCAGCTATAATGCAAGTTTTGGTCTTCAATATACTCAGCCGATAAACAAACAAAATGAATTGACTTTAGGTCTTACTTATAGCTTAGGACATACCCTTAACGGGCACGATACTCAAGGTACACAGATTACTAACGGTACTAATTATTCTGTCGTAAACCAGCAGCAAATAGACGACTCTTACGGAATACCTCATATATATGGAGGAGGTTTAGCCTGGAAACATAAAAAGAATCTGACAGTAGAAGTAGATTACACACTGCAAAAATGGAGCGGAGTAAAATACAACAATCGAACAGATTTATATCAGGACCGCTCTAAAGTAGCTATCGGAGCTGAATTTTTACCCAAGGAATTCGGACGAAACTATTTTAGCCGTATACGCTATAGAGCGGGTGCTTATTATGCGAACTCTAATCTCCAAATTCCTGTATCACAAAACATGATAGATGGTCCTAAAGAATATGGCGTTAGTGTTGGATTAGGCTTACCTTTAAAGCTATACCAACGAAACAGCGTATTAAGTATTACCGGACAATACATCCATGCCAATCCTTCTGTAAGCGACATGCTATCAGAAAATCGATTTGTCTTAAAGATTGGATTGACATTCAACGAACACTGGTTCATGAAATGGAGAGTAAATTAATATGAAAATAAACACAATGAACAACTAATCTTACATACGATGAAAATGAAAATGTTTACAATGCTGTGTGCTTTATCTTTGGGTACTACAGCAGTTTTCGCTCAGAAAGGAGTAGAAGACGGTTCTCGTTTCGGACATGGAGAAGACAGTCTCCGTTGTTTGCAGAACATCAGTATTTACAGTGAATACGTAAAGACTGACAACTTTACAGATGCATACAAGCCATGGATGGCTGTATTTACAGAAGCTCCTTTGGCTCAGGTAAGTACTTATACAAATGGTGCTAAAATTCTGCGTGCCCTGATTGCCAGCTCAAAAGATGGAGCACAACAGAAAAAGTATCTTGACGAATTGATGGCCGTACACGATCAACGTATCAAGTATCTTGACGGACTTAATCAATTGGTAAGAACTCCGACCACAAAAGGTTCTATCTTGGGTATGAAAGCTCACGATTACATCATGTTCTCTGGTGCAAACATTGATGTAAACAAGGCATATCAGATGATTAAAGAAGCCGTTGATTTGGAAAAAGCTACATCTGATTATTTCATGTTCCAGGATTTGATGGATATTTCTTCTCGCAAGTTAAAGAGTGATGACACCCACAAGGAACAGTTTATTCAGGACTACCTGACAGCATCTGGTTATGCAGATGAAGCTCTGAAAGCAGCTACTAAAGAAAGAGACAAAAAATTGCTGAAAACAGCAAAAGATAATGTGGATGCATACTTCATCAACAGTGGTGCTGCAAGCTGCGAAAATCTGCAGGCTATCTATGGTCCGAAAGTAAACCAGAACAAGACAAACCTGGATTACCTGAAGCAGGTTATCAACGTAATGCAGATGCTGAAATGTACAGAAGAAGAAGCTTATTTCGTTGCTTCTGAAGCTGCACATGCGATGGAACCTACAGCAGCAACAGCAGCTGGATGTGCTTACATGTACTACAAAAAAGGTGACTTGGACAAGAGCGTACAGTACTTTGACCAAGCTATTGAACTGGAACAGGAAGCAGAAAAGAAAGCAGACTATGCATACAGTGCAGCAGTGGTATTGTTCAGCAAAAAACAGTTGAGCAAGGCTAAACAATATGCAAATAAAGCTATCTCTTACAACGGGAACTACGGAAAGGCTTACATCCTGATTGCACAGATGTATGCATCAAGCCCGAACTGGAGCGACGAAGCAGCTTTGAACAAATGTACTTATTTTGCAGCTATCGATAAATTGCAGCGCGCAAAGAGCGTAGATCCTAGCGTAGCAGAAGAAGCTCAGAAACTGATCAACACATACGCCGGACATACTCCGAAAGACGAAGACCTGTTCTTCCTTGGCTTGAAGAAAGGTAACTCGGTAACAATCGGTGGATGGATTGGTGAAACAACAACCATCAGATAAGTATATGTCAGCCAGACTAAAAAAGCACATATATAAATTATTTATCAACATAACAGTTGCCACATGGGCAACTGTTATGTTTCTTTTTGTTCCTGCATGCGGAAACAAAGAGAAACCTACTGCTGCAGCCGTAAAAGAAGGAGATTCTCTTCCCGACATGCGTACTACAGGAGTAACCACCCTCGTGTCTGACTCAGGAATGATCAGATACAAGATTATTACAGCAGAATGGCTTATCTACAGCCACCGGAATCCTCCGTTCTGGGCGTTTGAAAAAGGAATCTATCTGGAAAAATTCGACAGTCTTTTCCATGTAGATGCAAGTATCAAAGCTGACACAGCTTATTACTACGAGCCCAAGAAACTATGGGAACTACGTGGAAACGTCCATATTCAAAGCCAAAGAGGCGACAAATTCGACACGGAACTAATGTTCTGGGATCAGGACAAAGAGAAAATCTATTCTGATAAATTTATCCGAATCGAACAAGTTGACAAGGTACTGACTGGATACGGTTTCGAATCCAATCAGCAAATGACCGAATACCAAATCTATAACAACACGGGAATCTTTACCGTTGAAGACAATGCTGTCCAGGCAGACAGCACACAAACTTCCAAATAAAACTATTAGTATGGAGCTTATCATCCAACTACTTATATCTATGGTGTTTTCAGCCTATTTTTCTGGTATGGAAATCGCCTTTGTTTCTTCCAACAAATTACGTTTTGAAATGGAAAAGACGAACAATGTATCGTCTTATATCCTTTCCGTATTCTACCGGCACTCTAATAATTTCATTTCCACCATGTTGGTAGGAAACAACATTGCATTAGTCATCTATGGTATTTTGATGGCTCAACTTATTGAACATTATATACTTGCAGATGTGATTTCAAATCAGGCACTGCTTGTTCCTATAGAAACCGTAATTTCCACATTGATTATTCTTGTCACTGGAGAGTTTCTTCCCAAAACACTCTTCAAGATTAATCCCAACGCTACTCTGAAATTTTTCAGCGTGCCTACATTTGCATGCTACATCATACTCTACCCCATCAGCCGTTTTTCATCGCTGCTTTCAAGCGGTATTCTTCATCTTGTGGGAGTAAAGACAAACAAAGAAGACCGGGAAAAAGCATTTACCAAAGTCGATTTGGATTACTTTATCCAAAGCAGTATCGAAGAAGGAAAAGAGGGAGAAGAAATTGACAATGAGATCAAAATATTCCGCAACGCACTTGATTTCTCCAATGTCAAAATACGTGACTGCATGATTCCACGAACGGAAATCATAGCTGTGGATTTTGATACTCCGCTCACTGAACTTAAAAAGGTATTTATTGAAAATGGTATCAGTAAGATAATCGTTTACAAAGAAAATATCGACAACATTGTGGGATACATTCATTCATCTGAAATGTTCCGCAGCAACGACGAATGGCAAAACGGAATTCGTAGCATCCCCTTTGTGCCTGAAACAATGGCCGCACACAAACTGATGCGAATTTTCAAACAGCAAAAGCGTTCACTGGCTGTGGTAGTAGACGAATTTGGAGGCGTTTCAGGTATCGTGGCACTGGAAGATCTGATTGAAGAAATCTTAGGTGACATTGAAGATGAACATGATACCACATCCATCGTCGCCAAGCAGATATCGGATAACGAATATATCTTTTCCGGAAGAATAGATATAGAAAAAGCCAATGAAACCTTTGGCCTGAATCTGCCTGAGAGCGAAAACTACCAAACTATCGGCGGACTTATTCTGAATGAATGTCAAAGCATACCCAAAGTAAACGACGTCATTCAGACTGAGAATTTTACCTTCAAAATTATCAAAGTAAGCGCCAATAAAATAGAATTGGTCAAACTGTTTACCACGAAATAAGCATTTTTTTGAGAGAAAATAGTGACTAAACAGTATTTTTTGTATCTTCGTGCGCTAATAACAGAACTATAAAAACAATAAACAAAAAAAATAATAACTTTAAATGGCAACTTTACAAAAAATTCGAAGCAAAGGACCTTTGTTGGTCATCGTAATCGGTCTTGCCCTTTTTGCATTTATTGCCGGTGACGCATGGAAAGTACTCCAGCCGCACCAAGGTAAACAAGACGTAGGAGAAGTGAACGGGGAAGTTCTCAGTGCACAAGATTATCAGAAAATGGTGGACGAACTCAGTGAAGTCATCAAACTGACCAATGGATTGAATTCGCTGACAGAAGACCAGTTGAACAATGTGAAAGATCAGGTATGGCAAAGTTATGTCAACAACAAGCTGATTGCTGAACAGGCAGAAAAATTAGGCTTGAAAGTGACAGACGCTGAAATACAGAGCATCATTGACCAAGGTACACACCCGCTGCTGATGCAGACTCCTTTCCGCAACCCGCAGACTGGTATGTTCGATAAAGATATGTTGAAGAAATTCCTGGTAGATTATGCAAACCTGAATGCAAGCCAAATGCCTGCACAGTATGTAGAATATTATCAGAAAATGGGTGCTTTCTGGCAGTTTGTAGAAAAGACTTTGGCACAAAGCACTTTGGCTGAAAAATACCAGAACCTGGTAACAAAATCTTTAATCTCTAACCCTGTAGCTGCTGAAGATGCATTCAACTCACGCACAGAACAGAGCGACCTGTTGTTAGCTGGTGTTCCTTACAGCTCTATCAATGATTCTACAGTTCAGGTTTCTGACAGTGAAATCAAAGACCGCTACAACGAAAAGAAAGAACAGTTCAAGCAGCTTGTAGAAACACGCGACATCCGTTACATCGACGTAAAAGTAGTTCCGTCTGATGCAGACCGTAAGGCTGTAGAAAAAGAAGTAACTGAGTACAGCAACCAATTGGCTAGCACAACAGCTGATTTTGGAACTTTCGTTCGTTCTACAGGTTCTTCAGTAAACTACTCTGATGTTCCGGTAAGCAAATCCGTATTTCCTGCAGACGTAGCTTCACGCCTCGACTCTACAAATGTAAACGAAGTATACGGTCCTTACTACAATCAGACAGACGATTCATTCAATGCATTCAAGTTGCTTGCAAAAGTTTCTTCTCCTGACTCAATTCAGTTCCGTCAGATTCAGGTATATGCTGACACTGAAGAAAAGACAAAGACACTGGCCGACAGTATTTACAATGCATTGAAAGGTGGTGCTGACTTCGCAGCCGTAGCTAAGATTTACGGACAGACAGGTGAAGCAACTTGGGTAAACGCACAGAGCTGGGAAGGTTCTGAACTGGATGCAGACAACAGCAAGTTCATCAATACATTGCTGAACCAGCCTGTAAACGAACTGGCTAACCTCAACATGGGACAAGCTAACCTGATTCTGCAGGTAATGAACAAGAAGAGCATGCAGACTAAATACAAAGTAGCTGTCGTTAAACGTGAAGTAGAATTCAGCAAAGAAACTTACAATGCAGCATACAACAAATTCAGCCAGTTTGTAGCACAGAACACTACTATCGACTCAATGGTGAAGAATGCAGAAGAAAGTGGTTATACACTGATGCCTCGCACAGACCTTTCAAGCGCAGAACACTATGTAGGTGGCGTACGTTCTACTCGTGAAGCACTGAAATGGATTTTTGCTGCGAAACCAGGTGAAGTTTCTCCGCTGTATGAATGTGGTGAAAACGACCATCTGATGGTAGTTGCTCTTGACAAGATTCATGAAGCTGGTTATCGCGACATCAACTCAGTAGCTGAAATGCTGAGAGCTGAAATCCGCCGCGATAAGAAAGCTGAAAAGATTATGGAAGAAATGAAGAAGTATAATTCCATTGCTCAAGTAAAGGGAATGAAGGATGCTGTAAGTGATTCTGTAAAACACGTTACATTCAGTGCTCCTGCTTACATTTCGGTTACACGCAGCAGCGAACCGGTTATCGGTGCTGTAGCTGCTAAGACAGCAGCCAACAAGGTAAGCGCACCTATCAAGGGTAATGGTGGAGTATACATGATTCAGGTATACGCAAAAGAAAAAGGAAGCGAGAAGTTTGATGCAAAACAAGAAGAAACTACATTGACTAACATGGCTGTACGTATTGCAGGTAACCAGTTAATCAATGACTTGTATCAGAAAGCAAAAGTTGTAGACCAGCGCTACCTCTTCTTCTAATGCTTAGTTGAATTAATAAGAATCCTAAATAAAAACAGACCGTTTTGAATGTGAGAGCATCAAAACGGTCTGTTTTTATTTTAAAAAGCGAATGATTCTCTTTACACTCCCGCATCACTCAACACCACATACACCTGATAATGCGTGGTTGCCTGTACCGGAGTCAGTGGCAAATACCCTTGAAGGATACGCCCATCTTGAGCAATTTTTAACGGATAGGCAGATAAACACCTGTGATGATTTTCCAAAGCCTCCCCCTCAGCCGCATAATGTTCCACCACATATTGCCCCGAAGAAGAAGGAGAAACATAACGATCAAAGAACAGGCGAGACACTACTCCCATATTCATGCGAAGATTGATTTCCACACACGGATGCACCACATACCCTCCTGCAACGCGGCAAATCATCATATCTACTCCCAAATACCCTTCATAATCATCCTTCAGCAGCCGTTGAAGTGCGGAAAGCAGACAGGTTCTTACTTCATACAAAACGTCCTGAGATACATACGATACCAACCGATTCTCAATTTCTGTATTCGATAACAAAAGATTAAGCTTGTAATTTCCATGGGCATCTGTTTCAAACAAAGAATAACCAGCAAAACAGACTCCATTCTGCTTCTCCGCATAAAACTCCATCGCAAAATCAACCGCTTTATCGTAAATGGGTTCCGCCATCACAACTCCCTGTACCCTCAGAATACGTGCAGCCCACCCTGCCAGTTGCGTATTCCAACTGGTAGAAGATACTTTCAGCAGTCCTCTCCCACTTCCCGACCATGGAGCTTTCAATACCAATTCTCCTCTTTCCTGTAGAAATGCTTCCAGTTCAGACAGAGATACACAGGCCTTCATCTCACCGCAAGTCCCATCTATCTTCAGTAATTCAGGCAATACTTCCAGACAACGCTGCCGAGACGAGAGAAAACGTAAACGCCTGGCAGCTTCCTCCGAAGGCAAAAAGCATTCTTCTACTCCTTCCTGTCTGAGCCGATGCACCAAGGCAGGTGTCCATCCCCAGGGAATATAACGAACTGAAGGCCATTCTGCCGTCCAAGCAGCACGCGGCAATAACTCATCGAGCCTTCTTTCCACCTCCATGCTTCCTCCACACACCTCTCTCAACTGCTTCCGCAAAAGAGATACAAGAGCCATATTCTCCACCTTCACACAACTTTCTGCTTCAGCAAACCACCATGGAAGAACAGATAAATCCGCAATCATACGCATAATCTCTGCAGGAGACTTATAATAAGGAGTGAAATTGGCCATCGCCATATCATAATCCGGATTAAACAAATATACGTTCGGAAACATGCTTTTTTCAATTAAAACCCTACAAAAATACGAAAAAACAGCTCCGTATTTCCAACTTCCTCCTCTTCACCGTCGAAAGAAGAATATTTTTTCTCTGAGAGTTTTCTCCCGGGAAAACAAATTCGCAAAAAATCAATGAAAAATATTTCAAACTCAAACCTAAAATAGGGTAAAAACAAGTAATTTTTCACTACGAAAAATATAAAAGAAGAAAGCACACCTTTTTATGCTTAAAAACAGCTAAAAGAAAGTATATTTGCATATCGATAAAACAAAAAGAAAGACAATACAACTAAATACAACACAAAAAGACACTACAACTAAAAGTAAAGAGTTTTAAACATTAACTAAAAACACGAAAGCAATGAAAAGAATGCAACTTACCGGAATCGCACTGCTTTTAATGGCAGGCATTCCAGTCATTTCAATGGCACAAGACAAAGTAGAAGCTGATATTGGAGCTGACCTTGTAAGCGGATACATCTGGCGTGGACAAGATTTAGGAAATGTGAGCATCCAACCCTCTGCTTCCGTATCCTACAAAGGCTTTTCCCTTTCAGGCTGGGGTTCTGTAGGACTGGATAAAGAAGACACCAAGGAGTTCGACCTTACTTTAGGATACAGTACAGGAGGATTCAGCGTATCTGTCACTGATTATTGGTTTGATGGCGGACCTGAGTATTTTCACTATGGTGCCCACAATACTTCACATGTGTTCGAAGCACAGGTAGGTTACGATTTCGGTCCCTTAGCCGTGAACTGGTATACAAACTTTGCAGGAGCTGATGGCGTAAAAGCAAACGGTGACCGTGCTTATTCTTCCTACTTCAGCATCGCAGCCCCCTTCAAGTTAGGTGGCCTGGACTGGTCGGCAGAAATAGGTGCTACCCCATGGGAAACCAGTTTCTACAACAATGGGGCAAGCGGATTTGAAGTTTCAAATATATGCCTCGGAGCCAGCAAGGAAATCAAAATCACAGATTCCTACTCGCTTCCCGTATTTGCACAGGCCATTTGGAATCCAGCCACAGAAGGAGCCTACTTTGTGTTTGGCATAAGTTTCTAACCCCAAAGATATACTACAATACAAATACAATACAACATCAATAGGATTAGTGATTTCAAGAGGCAAAAAAGATTATACAGGATAACAAACAATACAAAATACAAATACAATTTATTATGAAAAAGATTGAGGCAATCATCCGTAGAACCAAATTCGAAGAAGTAAAGGAGGCATTATTGGCCGCCGACATCGAATGGTTCTCCTACTATGAAGTAAGAGGTGTCGGAAAAACCCGCGAAGGTCGTATTTATCGTGGGGTAGTATATGATACCAGTTCCATCGAACGAATCCTGATTTCCATCGTAGTGAGGGAAAAGAATGTGGAAAAGACCGTACAGGCCATCATGAAAGCCGCTTATACCGGTGAGATAGGTGACGGACGCATTTTCATCATCCCCGTAGAAGACTCCATCCGTATCCGTACAGGCGAACGTGGCGATATTTCGCTTTATAATGCGGAACAGGAAAAATAATCCCGGAAAATCAACTCAGGTATTAATTCTTAAAAGGTAAAAATTATGAAACGACTTACAGAAGGTGTGCACACAGCAGCATACCGCAAAATCCTCATACCCTTATTCTTACTTCTGTTTCCATTGATTACAACAGCGCAGACCTCTGTACCTGAAGAGGTTAGCAACGCTGACAAGATAGCGGAATTATCTACTGGACTTAACACCGTATGGATGTTACTGGCTGCCATGCTGGTATTCTTCATGCAGCCGGGCTTTGCCCTGGTAGAAGCCGGATTTACCCGCAGCAAGAACACAGCCAACATCCTGATGAAGAACTTGGTAGACTTTATGGTAGGTTCCATTCTGTTCTGGTTTATCGGTTTCGGACTGATGTTCGGTATAGGAGATGTATTCGGTACTCCACATCTCTTCGACTTGGATGCCATGGACAATATCATTCAGAACGGATTACCTATTGAAGGCTTCCTAATCTTCCAGACCGTATTCTGTGCCACTTCTGCTACTATTGTGTCAGGTGCCATGGCCGAACGTACCAAATTCTCCATGTATCTGGCTTACACGATAGCCATCAGTGTATTAATCTATCCGGTTTCCGGTCACTGGACCTGGGGAGGAGGATGGCTTTCAAACGCAGATCCGGATTCATTCATGATGTCAGTATTCGGTTATACGTTCCATGACTTTGCCGGTTCAACTGTGGTTCACTCTGTAGGTGGATGGATTGCACTGGTCGGCGCCGCCATTCTTGGTCCGCGTTTGGGCAAATACGGAAAGGACGGAAAATCAAAAGCCATCCCTGGTCACAACCTGACACTGGCTTGTCTGGGTGTATTCATCCTCTGGTTCGGATGGTTCGGTTTCAACCCGGGTTCACAGCTTGCTGCAGCCGGATACGGTGACCAGACAGCCATCTCACACGTGTTCCTTACCACTAACCTGGCAGCTTGTACCGGAGGATTCCTTGCCTTGCTTGTAAGCTGGATTAAATATGGTAAACCGTCACTCTCTCTCACACTCAATGGTATCCTTGCCGGACTCGTCGGTGTAACAGCCGGATGCGACCTGGTATCACCAATGGGAGCCGCTCTTATCGGAGCTATCTGCGGAACCGTCATGATTTTCGCTGTAGAATTCATCGAACACCGCCTGAAAATTGACGACCCTGTAGGTGCCTCTTCCGTACACGGTGTATGCGGTAGCCTCGGAACCATTCTTACCGGTCTGTTTGCCGTAGAAGGCGGCACATTCTACGGAGGTGGCTTCGGATTCCTCGGTGCACAGATTTTTGGTGTAATCATCGTCGGCGGATGGGCCGCATTGATGGGATACATCATCTTCAAAGTCCTCGACAAAGTTCACGGCCTGCGTGTTCCTGCCAGAATTGAAGAAGAAGGTCTGGATATTTACGAACATGGAGAATCGGCTTACAACCATTAACATAGCACATTCACTACTAACTATTAAATAACCAATAAAAATTTACAGTCACATGTCAACATTAAGATTCAGAGTAGTAGAAAAGGCCTTCCAGGCTAAACCCATGGAAGTACCTGCCCCTGACAAAAGACCGGGAGAATACTTCGGTAAATATGTATTCAACAGAGAAAAAATGTTTAAATACCTGCCTTCTACGGTATTTGCACGATTGATTGATGCCATGGATAATGGCGCCGCTCTTGACCGCCAAATAGCCGATGCCGTAGCCGAAGGTATGAAACGATGGGCCAGCGAACTGGGTGCTACCCATTATACTCACTGGTTCCAGCCACTGACAGAAGGAACAGCCGAGAAACACGATGCATTCGTAGAACACGACGGAAAAGGTGGTATGATGGAAGAGTTCTCCGGAAAACTCCTTGTACAGCAGGAACCGGATGCTTCTTCTTTCCCGAACGGCGGAATCCGTAACACCTTCGAGGCTCGCGGATATAGCGCATGGGATCCTTCATCACCTGTGTTCGTAGTAGACGACACCTTGTGCATTCCGACCATCTTTATCGCTTATACCGGTGAATCACTCGACTACAAGGCTCCGCTTCTGAAAGCCCTCCGTGCAGTCAACAAAGCGGCAGTAGACGTTTGCCACTATTTCGACCCGAGTGTGAAAAAAGTGATGGCTTACTTAGGATGGGAACAGGAATACTTCCTGGTAGACGAAGGTTTGTATGCCGCACGTCCGGACCTGTTGCTGACAGGACGTACGCTGATGGGACACGAAGCTTCTAAGAACCAGCAGTTGGAAGACCATTACTTCGGCGCTATTCCTACCCGTGTGGCAGCTTTCATGAAAGACCTTGAAATCCAGGCACTCGAATTAGGTATTCCGGTGAAGACACGCCATAACGAGGTAGCTCCCAACCAGTTTGAATTGGCTCCGATTTTCGAAGAGTGTAACCTGGCCGTAGACCATAACATGCTCATCATGTCATTGATGCGGAAAGTAGCCCGCACACACGGATTCCGTGTACTGCTGCACGAAAAACCGTTCAAGGGTGTCAATGGCTCCGGTAAGCACAACAACTGGTCACTTGGTACAGATACCGGTACCCTGCTGATGGCTCCGGGAAAGACTCCGGAAGAGAACCTGCGTTTCATCACGTTCATCGTCAACACCCTGATGGCTGTGTACCGCCACAACGGATTGCTGAAAGCTTCCATCATGAGCGCTACCAACGCACACCGTCTGGGAGCCAACGAAGCACCTCCCGCCATCATCTCTTCCTTCTTAGGCAGCCAGTTGAGCAAAGTGCTTGACCACATGGAAGACAGTTCAACCGACGAACTGATTGCTTTAGGAGGCAAACACGGTATGAAACTCGACATCCCGCAGATTCCGGAACTGTTGATTGACAATACCGACCGTAACCGTACTTCACCATTTGCCTTCACCGGAAACCGCTTTGAATTCCGTGCCGTAGGTTCTGAGGCCAACTGTGCCAGCGCCATGATTGCCCTGAACACAGCCGTAGCTGAACAGCTTACCGAATTCAAGAAAGAAGTGGACGAACTAATAGAAAAAGGTGAACCGAAGATTTCGGCCATCATTCAGGTAATCCGTAAATATATCAAGATTAGCAAACCCATCCGCTTCGACGGCAACGGATACAGCGACGAATGGAAAGAAGAAGCCGCACGCCGTGGTCTGGATTGCGAAACCAGCTGTCCGGTCATCTTCGACCAGTATCTGACAGAAGACAGTGTACGCATGTTCGAATCTGCCGGTGTCATGACCCGCAAAGAACTCGAAGCACGCAACGAAGTAAAATGGGAAACCTATACTAAGAAAATCCAGATTGAAGCCCGCGTTTTGGGCGACCTAGTAATGAACCACGTAGTTCCGGTAGCCATTGAATACCAGAGCAAACTGATTGACAATGTCTACAAGATGAAGCAAATCTTCCCTACAGAAGAGGCCGAAAAGCTGTCTGCTGAAAACATGGCTATCATCCGTAAGATTGCAGAACACACTTCTTACATCAAGGAACACGTAGATACCATGGTAGAAGCCCGAAAAGTAGCTAACAAGATTGTAGACGAACGTGCAAAAGCCATCGAATATCACGACAAGATTACTCCGATGCTGGAACAGATTCGCTACCACATCGACAAGCTGGAACTGATTGTGGATGATCAGATGTGGACATTACCCAAATACAGAGAACTGCTGTTCATCAGATAATCCATCCCCTAAAGGATTATCTCTTATTTCTTATTGGTTGTTTGAAAGAGAGGCTGCGACCGCGAAGGTCGTGGCCTCTGCGTTTTCTTTTTGAATTGTTAGCCGAAAAGCCTTGTCTTTCCACAATCATAGCCGGACAGTCCTTTTGAGTTAAGAAACTCAAAATTTAATTTATTCAGTTGATTAATTCGGCTTTCTTTCCTTCCTTTAAAAATCTTTTTATGAGTACACTGTTCAGTTAACCAATGGTGTACTTTTCTATTGATATTTACAAAATATGAAACATAACTATGAATAAATTGTACAAACCTGGCAGTTTGAAAGAACTGAGGGAGTTAGTGAACAATGAGACTGTTTGCCTCGGCGACATCGATACATCTCTAATAACGGATATGAGTTGGCTGTTCTGCGATTCAAAACGTACCGACTTCGACGGACTGGAAACGTGGAACACATCGCACGTCACTACGATGGAGCGAATGTTCCTCAGGGCGAAATATTTCAACCACCCCATAGGAAATTGGGACGTTTCGTCCGTAACGAACATGGAATGCATCTTTTGCGGCTGCAGCAATTTCAATCAGCCATTAGAAGATTGGGACGTTTCATCCGTAACAAATATGGAGTCGATGTTCGGCTGCTGCAGCAGCTTTAATCAGCCGCTTAATGATTGGAACGTCTCAAAGGTCCAGAAAATTTCGTGTATGTTCTGCGAAGCCGAGAAGTTTAACCAGCCGCTCGACAAATGGGATACATCGGAAGTCCGTGAAATGGCGTGGATGTTCGCCGGCTGCATCAAGTTTAATCAGAATATCGGCATGTGGAATACGTCGAACGTTATAAGGATGGAAGGGATGTTTGAGGGGGCGGTCTGTTTCAACCAGCCGCTGAATGATTGGGACGTCTCGAACGTACGGTATATGTTACGCATGTTCGACGGCGCGAAAAGCTTCAATCAGCCGCTCGACCGCTGGAACGTGAGCCGCGTAGAAGAAGCCGAACGTATGTTTAAAAACGCACGCAGTTTCAGCCAGTCGCTCAATATGTGGCTGATACCGCGGTTCTGCGACATAAGCAATATGTTCCTGTACGCTCCGAAATTCACCGACGTCAAGACGTTGACGCTTTGCTTCCACCTTGCTACCAAAAAAAACTGCCGCGCAAGACTGAAAGAAAAGCTAGAAAAACTCGACCCAGCGAAAGTATACACGGAACTTTCACGTTACGGCAGCGAACACACCGCGGAATATATGCGCGAACTCGAAGCGGCCCATCCGGAGCTGATAGGTTCCGTCCGCCCCAATGTAGGAGACATGAAGTGCAAGCCCCGCTCCAAACGCGAGCTGATAGAACTTCTAGACATGGGTACAAAAATGCCGCTCGCCAATATCGACACATCTCTGATAACCGACATGGAAGGCCTCTTCCGAAAGTCTAAGCGCAGTAACTTCGCCGGTATCGAGACGTGGGATACATCAAATGTCGTAACGATGAAACACATGTTTGCAGGCGCAATCTATTTCAACCACGACATAAGTAGCTGGGATGTCTCTAACGTACGGGATATGTCCCACATGTTCGAAGGAGCACACAGATTTAATAAGCCACTTGAAGCCTGGGACGTGTCATCTGTTACGAATATGAGTTTCATGTTCAACGAAGCCGAACGCTTTAACCAGCCTTTACGGAAATGGAACGTGATCAGCGTAACAGACATGAGCAACATGTTCTCCTGCGCAGAGCACTTCAACCAGCCGCTCGATGGCTGGAACGTTTCAAAAGTTCACAGTATGAAGTACATGTTCTACCGTGCCTTCTCCTTCAATCAGAATTTGAACTCATGGGATGTCTCCAGCGTTACTGACATGTGCTACATGTTCGATATGGCAAAGAGCTTTAACCAGTCTGTCGGTGCATGGAACGTATCAGCCGTCACAAATATGAGAGAGATGTTCGTGCGCGCATCAGCATTTAACCAACCTCTGAACGATTGGAATGTCTCGAACGTACAAAACATGCGTGAGATGTTCTGCGAAGCGTCGAGCTTCAATCAGCCGCTGAACGACTGGGACGTCTCAAATGTGCAGGATATGCGCGAGATGTTCTCCAAAGCGTCGAGCTTCAACCAGCCGCTGAACGATTGGAATGTCTCGAACGTACAGAATATGTACTGTATGTTCAACGAAGCGAAAAGCTTCAATCAGCCACTCGACCGCTGGGACATCTCCAACGTAAAGGATATGGCCTATATGTTCTGCGAAGCGACCTCGTTCCGGCATCCGATAACGGCGTGGTCACTGCACGGTCAATCTACGCAAGGGATGTTCCTCAGGCTACCTGGTTACTGCGACATGAAGTCGCGCGTCATGTGTCTCACCCCTCATGACGATAAAGCACTGAAATACGACCTGGAAGATATGATACAACAATTCGGGAAAGAGGCGGTTCATGATGCACTGCGGCTTTACGGCACCAAATACGGTCTTAAAGAGTATTAGATGAAATCCAATCCGTCAACACTTTCCGACAAGGATTCCATGTAATTTAAAATCAATTCCTGACCTCATCATATCAAAACATTAATTTTACAATACGTTGATAGATAGTTTTCTGACTTCGCATCACTCTAAAAGGGTGACGCGAAGTCATAGAATTCAAACTTTTAATAGTTCTTGTTTTTGAGATAGATAACAGCAAGTAGTCCAAGTAATATCACATATAAATATTCAGCGGTCCAATATACAGAAAGAGATGTACTGAAATAGCTTATTGACCATAAATAAATCTGATAAGCTACAATAGTTACAGTCTGAAATATGAAAGTAATACGCGTAGCACCGGTTCCGGTTACAGCATTCATATATACATAACCAGGTAAGGCAAAAGCATAATTCAACAGGGCTACTATAAACGGTAAACGAGCCATCTGTATTAAGTTTCCATTTCCTGAATAAATATAAAAAATATAATTGCTGAAAATAATACAAAGAACAATAAGGGGGAAACCTATAGCATATCCTAAACGAATAATTCTGTTACATAATGGGATAACCAGATGCTTTTGTCTTGCTCCCAACAGATTACTAACCAATGAACCGGTAGTTGCCGCCAATGAATTAACTATCACAAAAAACAGAGTAGATATACTACGTATGACATTCGTTGCCGCCAACTCAATCTCTCCCAAGTGTTCAATGGCTACGAAGAAAGCAAACCATGAAGCCACCCCTATAAACGGGTTGAACATACTCCAAATAGAAACTTGACAGACATGGCGCAATATATTTTTATCAAACTGCCAGTTCAGGCCATAAACCTTTCTGTCCATTTTTCGTAAAACATGGATAGACAATATTACCAATGAGCATAATTCGGCAAATGAAGATGCTATTGCAGCACCAGCTATTCCCATATCGAAATGAAATATAAGAAGCCAATTACAAGGTATATTCACCAATACGGCAGTAAAGGCAGCTGTGTTCAAAGGCTTTGTTAGTGTGATACCGACCAGGAAAGACCGTAACGCAAGAAATGGAAAAGAAAACATCAACCCCCAAATGCGCCAGTCCAAATAGTTAATAACCGCAGAATATACTTTCTTTGATGCAACCAGTTGGATTAGAATCATGGGTGAAAAAACTTTCGAAATAGTACACAACAAAACTGCCAAACCCACCATGAAAAGCAATCCCTGAAAGAAAGTCTTACCAGTTTCTTGATAATGCCGCTCACCATTACGCCGTGCAATTACCACCTGCAACCCCAAACTGAATCCGAAGCCGAGCATGTAAATGGTAAGATACCAGATTCCGGCAAGTGCAGATGCTCCTAATTCTATTTCACCTACATGACCTAAGAAAATGGCATCAGTTATATTTATAAGTTGTTCGATAAGAATGCTCATCATAACCGGAAAGTTGATGAGCCATATATTTTTATACGTATAATTCATTGTTCAACATGATAAAATACTACAAGTCATGTCAACCGATGACACAACTTATTTATAATGTAATAATTTGATATAATGGCAAAATAGAGAGATATAGACTTATATCACAAGCCTATATATTATTAATAGCCTGTATTGAGAATGCTATTATTATGCACAGCTATATGCACACTTGCCATTTCATAGTGTTGAACAATCTTTATTTTTAGCATCTATGTCACAAAGGTAATGAAAATAGAGACAGATTGATACTTTTTGTATTCTTATAATCTCCCATTATCATTCCATTCCCCATAGAGAAGCCCTTTTCGTGTATTCTCTATAAACTTATTCAAACGGCTTTCAAAAAGTTTTGACTGATTCCTCTTGATTTGAATGGTATCAATTCTTATCCGTTTATATAAATCCGGTAACTGACAGAAATTGTTCCATACTACAGAATCGGATTGTAATCTTTGCAATATATCCTTATCTATGGTAAAACCTTGCGGTGACATGTCCGGCAGAACGGCTCTTCCAGCATCGGTCATCAGCCCCAACCGTTCCATTCTGCGACATCTTTCCTTGTTGAGCTCCGACCAATTGCTTCGTGGCTTTCGTGGGCAAAGTTTTTGGACTGTTACGCCATCCGCCATTTTCTTTGTAGTGCTGTCTATCCAGCCGAAGCACAGCGCTTCTTCTACAGCATCAATGTACCAGAACGTATCATCATCTACAGGCCTTCCACGCTTCACTACTACCCAGCATTCCGCTTCCTTTTTATGGTTTTGCATGAGCCATTCACGCAATTCGACTCTTGATTTAGCATCCAGCAAATTATGTATTTCCATCGCTTGTTATTTCAATTTGCATTTTACAATATGGAGCTCCCCGCAAATCAAAAAATTCACTTACACATCACAAAATTTGTCAGTTCCAGCTGATTGGCTCTGCACTTTTGTGACTTAATCACTTTGTAGCCCTTTTGTTCAAAGAACGATTTTGCAGTCAAGCTGACCTCCGAAGTAATTTCAGTAACTCCATACGCTTTGGCCATCTTCTCTACTTCCGAAAGCAACTGAGTAGCTACTCCCCTGCCCTGCATGTCCTTGTGTACAAACATGGAATGTAAATACCCACCTTTATTCATAGAAGAAAAACCAGCCATCTTGCCTTGTTCATCAAAAGCCCCAATAAAATGATGTTGAGACAAAAGTTCTTTCCAGTGCAACAAGTCATCGCCACAAGAAGCCCAGTCTGCTACCTCTTCTTTTGTATAGTCCCTCAAATTCACATTAAGCACAGTAGAGCGAAACAAATGCTGCATTTCCGGAATGTCTTTTTCTTCGAGCGGACGAATCTTATAGTTAGGCTTTAACCATTTAATGACTTTACACGGATTGCCCACAGCAACACAATGTGCCGGGATAGATTTTGTAACTACACTTCCCGCACCTATTACACTTCCCCGACCAATAGTCACTCCTGCAAGAACAATACTTCCACCACCAATCCACACTTCATCTTCTACCGTAATAGGCAAGGCTTTCGTTCTAAAAAACAATTCTCCAGAGTTTTCATTCCAGTCCTCTACAAAACGCTCTTCAAAACACACAGGATGAGTGGCTGTATAAAACTGTACGTGAGGAGCCATCAAAACTTTACTACCAATGTAAATATAGTTCTCATCCATCAGCGTACAATTGTCATTGATGATTGTTTTTTCACCAATAAAAATATGTTTTCCACACTGACAAGTAAAATTTCGGCCAATACTGGAATGTTGTCCGACTTTGCCCAGCATGCGAACAAACAATGCAGTTCTTTCTTCTTCTGACAAGGTGATATTACCAAGCATTGATAAAAGTTCCCTTGTCTGTATAATCATATTCAAAACCTCAGAATCCAATCTATTACAATACTCACCAGACAAAAAACGTTGATAATTACTCGCTTCTTTCGTTATATCTCTCACCATAATAAATTCCTCCTCAGTTTCCTTCATAATTATAAATCCAAGTTTTAAATACATACGAACAGCATAATTAGCCTTTTGAACAGAAAGAGAAACATGATGATAGCCTTTACTTTCCAGCAGTTTCATCATCTCCTTCATCAGTTGTCTGCCCATTCCTCTATTCCGATATTCTTTATATAAAGAAATGGAAAGTGAAGGAGTTTCATCATCCACATGACCATAATCATTCATAATACGTGTCCACACTGCCCCAACCACCTTACCATCATACTCGACAACCAAGCAGCAATCATCTTGTTTCTTGCCAAAATCCTGAATATATAGCTTCAGTTCAGGCAAATCCACCACATCCCTCGACAGAGGTTCAACTCCTTCAGGAATAAAAATCGCTTCATAAAGAAAATCCCTCAACAAATGGATTTCCTCAGGATACAAAGGACGGATAATATAGTCTACCACGCTATCCATAGTTTCAATGATTCGTTTTTTCCCACTCTTCTTTCGTCAACAAAGTAAAATGTTCTGTCCGCACATCACCCAATGGAGAAAGTTTACCCTCTTCCGTATGATGAAACTTGAAACCACATTTATCCATTACTCGACGAGATTTGGTATTCCCATCATAATAACCACACCACACTCGTTTTACTCCTAGTTCCTCAAAACAACGCCTCAGCAGGCGATTGACAGCCTCCGGAATCAACCCCTTTCCCCAATAAGGAACTCCAATCCAATAACCAATTTCTGCATCTCCATCCTGCATGTCAGCGCTGTGTACGCTGTCTCCAAACATAATACCCACACTGCCAACAGGTTCATTGGTTTCTTTCAACACTACCGCATAAGTTTCCGGTGATGAAAGAATATCACGTATTACCTCTCGGCTGTTTTCTACAGATGTGTGTGGTGGCCAACCGGCAATCGGCCCTACAGCCGGGTTTTTGGCATATTTATAGAGCGAAAGGGCATCTTCCTCACGCCATGGTCTGAGTATCAGTCTTTCTGTTTCCATAATTATGTGCGGTATATTTTATACGTTGCAAGATTAGCTATCATCTTTTTCAAATTAGCTTCATTTTCCTCATCCGAAATGGAAGGATCTTTCATAAAACGACCACAAGGTAAATCCGGACATCCTCCACAGTTTTCCCGCTTTTGTTCCTTACAGCATTTCCAGATGGGACATACCGCATCGCCTGTATACTGAAGCCAGAACACCTTGCCTTTTATCTTTCTGCATCCTTTGCATTCCTTGGGGAATGACACACAATCCACACATCTTGCTCCACACGGAGAGGGATAAAAATAATCATCTTTCCAATACCACCATTTAAATTTCTCGCTATCCGGGTTTTCCGTATGAACAAAATACTCTAAAGCCCGGTACAGATAAAGCTGGCATCGGTCTATCGTACACCCACGCAAACGGCATTCCTCCTCGTACAAATCCTCTGCTTTCTTTCCTTTCAGCGATTCGACAGAGGTATACCCCATGGCTATCAGGTCTTGTTCAGTCTGTGAACCTACGTTAGGGATTTTTCGTAAAGATGATTTTTCCTGATTGTTAGTCATATCTTATTTTTTAAAGTTCTTATATACAAGCATCGGTGAACACAAAGTGCTCAATAGCACCAATATCCACAGATTTCCGGCCATAGGATTATATGCTTGATATAATTCTTTCCAAGAAGAACCGGATGACAATCCCAGACCAAATTCAAAACAGACCGTAAGACACATCCATAATCCTCCTACAAGGATACAATCTTTTTTCGTCAAGTCTTTAATAAGTGGTAAAAGCAGAAATGTTACCACATAAATTAGTCCTGCAAGTAACACACCGCTTAATGCCAAAGCTGCGCTTTCAGACAAGAAACGATGCCATACATATTCACGAAGTCCTCCATTTAAAATGGCTAGCGGGATAAAACAGCACCATACTCCTATTACTTTACTCCATTTCATCATTTTTCTTTCTCAGCGATTCGACTACTTTCATTGCATTTCTCCTGGCTGCTACGATGCTCGGCGTCATTTCGTATTCCAACATATCAAGACAGATTGCCAGTTCATTTGCCAGCTCCGGGACAAACCGGCACATCTTTGCAGCCAGTTTTATCATCATCGAGCGACTACTGTCCAACTCCTTTTTGTCGACAGCATGGGCAAGACAAAAATCAAATAAGTCCGTCCTGAAGTTCTGCTGCGCAGACAAGTCTATCAAAATAGATAGAACAAGTCCCCGACGTATATGTAAACAAGGCTTCATTGCCCAGTCTGCAATCTTATCATAAAAGGGAGAGACATAAAGTCTTTTGTCTTCTGCCGATAAATAATACAGTATCCATGCCGCATTGTATGCCGACTGTGCATCTTCCGCATAAAGCATAAGGTCACACACCTTACCGATGCCATCCTCATCATGATGCAACTCGCGAGACAAAGCCATTACCTGCCATTTGGACAGCCTATCCTGCAAATGTTCCATTTCGTTTTACTATGTTTCTATATGCCATAATAGCAAATCTAAACAATAAGAAACAGAATAACAAACAAGCCACTATTTCTTTCACATTTACCCCTCAAAAAAACGCAAGTACATTTCAACTCAAACGCCTAAGCGTTTTAAGTAAAACGTACTTGCGTTTGAATCCAAACGCACTTGTGTTTTCTATCAAACGTAAGTACGTTTTTCCCCTGTGCTTAAAAAGCCCCAATTTTTCTTTATTTATTCAGAAAATATACATTTAAAGGCAGTTTTTTTAGTATCTTCGCCCTAAACTAACTAACCTGACTAACCTATGTCTGTACTCCGCTATTTCATCATTATAGGGATACTCGCCATGGGAGTATACATTTTTTCGTGTACCTCCCCAACTGAAGCACCTTCCCCTGAATCTACAGAAATAAATACTCATACCGATAGCCTGTTGCAGTTCAGGATTTATCTTGAACAGGCCCGCATCAGCCGTTTTAAAGGAGAGAATCAGGAAGAAGCTCATTTCTTAGATGCTGCGGAAAGTATCGCTCAATGCCTGAACGACTCGTCTGTATATGCGAACTTATGGCAAGAGAAAGCCATGCTTTACCTGCCGCATCAACCGGAAAAATCAAAAGAATTCTTTCAGAAAGCACTTGCTTATATGCCTTCCGGCACTCCGGTCTCCATCGCACAGAGTGAACTTTACCTTTCCCGCATTTATTTGGAGCAAGGACAGACGGACAGTGCCTTCCATTACATCAATAATGCCATCTGCCAAAAGTTGCCGAGAAAGGAAACTGCCGCCTTACACCTTCAGAAGGGCTACATTTTTGCCTCTCTTCTGCAAGCTGACTCGGCCACGCATCATATTTTGCCTTTTTTACCTGATGCCTCCTTAAAACAACGAACAGAAGCCTACCGTCGTCTGTTCGAAATGTACGGAAAGAAACAGAATGAGAAACAGGAAAACATCTACATGCGAAAATACATTCTGTCGCATGACTCGCTAAGTACCGAACGAAAGGAAATGGTCATCGAAAAGATACAGGATATGCACGAATACAAGCTGCAACGCGAACGGGCCAACAAAGCGGAGATGCAGGCAGCACACCACAAACTGGTTTTCTACCGGATTGCAGTCACCTTAGGCGTGGTGATTCTTATCCTGCTTTTACTTCTCCACCGCATCCGCGTGCACAAGCAAAAGCTGACAGAAGAACTAAAGGCTACCCAGTGGATGCGCATGGAAGAAACGCTGAAAAGGAAAGAAGCGGAAGTGGCACTGGCCCACGAACAGGAGAAATTGAAACAGCAGGAAATTGACCGGCTGAATAAAAGCGTAGCATACTACCGGCAACTGAATGCCATCACGCTTCCTTCTCTGTTGCGGAAAAGGAACTCGCAAGGTGCACTTCACCTGACGGAAGAGGAATGGGACATTATTCAGCAAAACACGGATACCTGCTTCGACGGATTTACCAGACGACTGAAGGAGTGTTACCCACAACTTACGGAAGAAGAACTTCGTTTCTGCTGTCTGGTAAAGATGGATCTTCCCATGTCGTTACTATCCGAAATTTACCATATCGCCAAAGGAAGTATCTCGCGCCGGAAAATGAGACTGAAGGAGAAAATGCACATCGAAAACAGCAGTTTTGACGAGTTTATCACCGCATTTTAGGTATCATGTACATCATAAAAATTATCAACTATCTAATTTTCAATATATTAAATTTTACTTGTGTACATCAGATTTTTCCCTGACTTCCATCTGTTCACTTTACCTTTGCAGCCGTAAATCTATTTAAACATACGCGACTCATGAAAGTGAAACAACTACTTTATGGGATGATGTACGGCTTATTGATTTTCTTCACTGTATCTTGCAGTGAAGAAAATTCAGAAAATCTACCGGACAATATAGCTATTTATCAAAGTTACCTGGTAGCTTTTTCTGATTCACAGCCTACCCTGACCTACGCCCGTTTCTCTCCAGAGAAAGACGTACCCCTGAAAGAAATCAAACTGACAGGCGGAGCATCCATCACGGCCAATGGCAAAGAGATGGAATACCATTATTTTGATGGAAATACAATATTCGGTTATTCCTATTCACTGGCACTCGGAAAAGACGAACAAGTCTCATTCGTGTTCCAACGCAAACGGCAGCAAGAAACCCGTATGCTGACCAATTATGCCTACAAGGAATGGATTAATGAAATACATATTCCTTCGGAACTTACCACGATTGCCAATCAGGAAGTGATTGGATGGAAGGGTGAGAAAATCGCGTCCAATGAAGAACTGGAAGCCACGCTGGACAACCCTTCACATTTGGAAGAATATACCGCTTATTATGGTACATTAAATGAAAGCCGTGACGGAGTTTCGTTTAAGAATGTGCCGAAAGGCAAATATATGCTTACGTTGAAACGCATCCTGAAACTGGAAACCAAAGACAATGACGCTCCCGCCAAAGGAGAAATCAGACTGGTTTTCTACGACAAGAAGGAAATAACGGTGAAATAACAAGACATAGCTTAAAATGAGAGGAATTTTTGTAATCATTTTGCTAATCTGTAGCTTGTCAGTGTACGGTCAGACTGAAAAGCGCCCACTTTGGAAGATACAACTGGAGGGCGCACTGGACAATTACAGCAGATGGGAAGTAGAGCCGTCTGTCACTTTCCAGCCCTTCAAGTATGCCGGCATCGGAGTCAGCTTTCTTTTTAGCAAAAGCCTGGATGGCATCCATCTCAACGGAGTCTCGGCTGACAAAAAATTCCGCTTTGAATTGAACGATGAAAAGGTTCTGTCCACCCACCTCGCATGCAGAATTGCGCCACAATTCTACTCGCCTTCGTGGATATTAGGACATGACCGGGAATATGCCTTGTATCTGACATTCAGTCCGGGCATCACTTGTTCGTTTCCACCCACTAAACATATAACCCTGGCCTATTTCCCAAACTCTACAGGTGTATGGACTCCCCACCACTATGAAGAAATCACAACTTCCCGTGCGGAGCCTTTATCCTTTCAGCTGAAAACTTCCGTTTCGTTGGAAATAGAAGAAAGCCTGATAATCTCTCTGGGATACACCCTCTCTAACCTTGACCCTTACTCGGGCGTCCGGGAAACCGTTTTCGACGGAAACATGCTGAACCTCGGAAAGAAGCGCCCATTTTTTCATTCACTCTCGATCGGGATAGGCTGGCGGTTTTAAAAACTGGGTCGGATTAACGTCCGGCCCAGTTTTTTATTCTACTCATTGCTTCCTGACAATCTTCACGTTTGCCAAAGGCTGTCAGTCGCAGGAACCCTTCTCCGCTTGGTCCAAATCCAACTCCCGGAGTTCCTACCACATTGACTTCGTAAAGCAACATTTCAAAGAAACTCCATGAATCCAGTCCTTCGGGTGCCTTCACCCAGATATAAGGCGCATTCACTCCTCCATATAGTGTAAATCCGGCAGCATGCAATCCTTCACGCATCAAACGGGCATTCTCCATATAATAGGCTATGGTTTCCTTAATCTCAGCTTGTCCCTCGGCGGTATAGATGGCCTCTGCCCCTCGCTGGGTGATATAGCTGGTACCATTGAACTTCGTACACTGCCGACGGTTCCATAAATGATTCAAAGCTACTTGCTCGCCCGAAGCCGTCATGGCTTTCACTTCTTCCGGCACTACGGTATAACCGCAACGTACTCCAGTAAAACCGGCTGTCTTGGAGAAGCTGCGGAATTCAACGGCGCAAGAGCGGGCTCCTTCTATCTCATAAATAGAATGTGGCACATCACTTTCATGAATGTAAGCCTCATAAGCCGCATCATATAATATCAACGCTTTGCGCTCCAAAGCATAGTCCACCCACTTCTGCAATTCGGCTTTAGTCAGTGTCGTTCCCGTCGGATTGTTCGGATAACACAAATAAATCATGTCTACAGGCTCCTGGGGAAGAGAAGGGATAAAATGGTTTTCTGCCGTACAAGGCAGGTAAGTCAGACGGTTCCATTGCCCATTTGCCTGCAATTCTCCAGCTCTCCCGGCCATGACGTTACTGTCAATATACACCGGATACACGGGGTCTGTTACTGCAACTTTATTGCCTGTGCCTAAAATATCTCCAAAATTACCGGTGTCACTTTTAGCTCCGTCACTCACAAAAATTTCTGTCGGACGCAATTCTACTCCACGCGAGCGGTAATCATGTTCCAGAATAGCCTGAATCAAGAAATCATATCCTTGTTCAGGACCGTATCCATGAAAGGTTCCGGCATCGGCCAGTTCGTCTACCGCACGGTGCATGGCTTTGATAGAAGCCGGTGGAAGCGGACGAGTCACATCACCAATTCCTAATCGGATAAGTGCGGCCTCCGGATGAGCTGATTTAAAAGCATTTACTTTCTTAGCAATGCTCGAAAACAGATAGTTTCCGGGCAACTTGATGAAATTATCGTTTACTTGTATCATATATCTTGTCTTACTCTTTTAATTCGATTGTTCCGTCAAATACTTTCACTGCGGGTCCTGTCATATACAAATGCTGTCCCTCTCCCGCCCAGTCGATGGTCAGGTCACCTCCATCCATACAGACTGTTGCATGGGAGCCGCATTGTCCGGAAAAGGCTGCTGCCACAGCGGTAGCACATGCTCCTGTGCCACAAGCTTGTGTGATACCGGATCCTCTTTCCCATACCCGCATGCGTATGTTTTCTTTGTCCAATACCTGAGCGAACTCCACATTTACCCGATCCGGGAAAAGCGGATGACGTTCAAGCACTGGTCCTACTTCCGCAAGAGCTACCTCCTCCATTTTATCTACAAAAATAACCAGATGAGGGTTTCCCATTGACACGGCCACTCCTTTCTGGAAGGGATAAGCATCGCCCAAATCCACCCAGTGAATATCGGCAGGAATTCCCATATCTACCCGAACAGACTCTACCTTTCCCTCCTTCACCTGCAAATGCAGTTCCTTGATACCGGAAAGCGTATCCAGCAGAATATCCGTCTTCGTAGTCAGTCCATATTCATACAAATACTTCCCAATACAGCGACTGGCATTTCCGCACATCTTGGCCTCAGAACCGTCCGCGTTAAAAATACGCATGCTGAAATCAGCCTTGTCCGAATCGCCAATCAGCACCAGCCCGTCACTGCCTATCCCCGTATGAGGACGACTCCAGGCTATGGACTTTTCTTCCGGATTAGTCAACGGGTATTTCATCGTATTCACATAGATGTAATCATTACCCAGACCATGCATTTTTGTAAATTCTATTTTCATATCTGATAATCAGTTTAGTATTTGTATCCCTCTTCATGTACATCGGTTACCGCACGTCCGCTCGGCTCATTGATATGCTGGAAAGCTTTATCCCAAGCCAGTGCCTCCGCTGTAGAACAAGCCACACTCGGTACACTGGGAACACTCTTAGCCGCACTTTCACTCGGGAAATGCTCCTCAAAGATAGAGCGGTAGTAATACTCTTCCTTGTTACGGGGAGGATTCACCGGGAAACGTTCAGCCGCATGCGCCATCTGTTCGTCGGATACCTCTTTTGCCGTGAATTCCTTCAACGTATCAATCCAGCTGTATCCCACACCGTCACTGAACTGTTCCTTCTGACGCCATGCTACGCTTTCAGGCAACAAGTCGGCAAAAGCTTCGCGTACGATTTTCTTTTCGATGGTTTTTCCGGGACACATCTTGGCTTCCGGGTTCAACCGCATGGCCACATCCAAGAATTCCTTGTCAAGGAACGGCACACGTCCTTCTACTCCCCAAGCTGCCAATGATTTATTGGCCCGCAAGCAATCATACAAATAAAGCTTGGACAATTTACGTACAGTCTCTTCATGGAAAGCCCGTGCATCGGGGGCCTTGTGGAAGTACAGATAACCACCAAAAATTTCATCTGCTCCTTCTCCGCTAAGCACCATCTTGATACCCATACTCTTGATGACACGAGCCAGCAAGTACATAGGTGTAGAAGCTCGAACTGTCGTTACATCGTAAGTTTCAATGTAATAAATCACATCGCGAAGTGCGTCGAGACCTTCCTGAATGGTATAGTGAATTTCATGGTGCACAGTACCGATGAAATCAGCCACTTCACGTGCCTTGGCCAAATCGGGGGCTCCCTCCAGACCAATGGCAAAGGAATGAAGCTGAGGCCACCATGCCGCCATCTTTCCATCCGTTTCCACACGACGGGCTGCATAACGCTTGGCAATGGCAGAAATGACCGAACTGTCCAGACCTCCTGAGAGCAATACGCCGTAGGGTACATCACTCATCAGTTGCTCACGTACGGCTTTTTCCAAGCCTTCCCGCAAAGCGCTTATCGATGCCGGTGCATCAGCTACTGCCTCATACTGAGTCCAGTCGTGAACGTACCAGCGGGTCATCTTCCCGTCCTTGCTATAATAACAATGTCCGGGTAAAAAGGGTTCATAGCGTTCACAAAAACCTTCCAACGCTTTCAGTTCGCTGGCACAATAGACTTTGCCATCGCTGTCATAACCAATATAAAGTGGAATCACCCCGATAGGGTCGCGAGCGATGAGAAACTCATCTTTTTCTGAATCGTACAGCACGAAAGCAAAAATACCATTCAGCTTTTCCAGAAAATGTATTCCGTATTCTTGATAAAGTGCCAAGATTACTTCACAGTCACTTCCTGTCTGGAAATCATATTTTCCGGCATACTCCTTACGAATCTCACGGTGATTGTAGATTTCGCCGTTCACGGCCAGTACCACTTTCTTATCGGGTGAGTACAATGGCTGTCCGCCACTCTGCGGGTCTACAATCGACAAACGTTCATGCGCTAAGATAGCCGATTCCCCACAATAAATTCCACTCCAGTCGGGACCACGATGACGAATCTTTCGAGCCATGGCCAATGCTTTTTCACGTAACTCTGGAGTCTGTTTTCTGATATTTAAAATAGCTGCAATGCCACACATAATCGTAAAGTTGTATTTATATTTTGTATGTAATCAATTATTTTCGGCTTAAATATGCATCAATGTCGGCTGCGGCCTTCCGACCGCCTGCAATGCACTTCACAACCAGACTGGCTCCGGTAGCTGCATCACCGGCCACAAAGACATTCGCCGGGAATTCAGGTTGTACCGGACGAAGGAATCCCATCGCCAGCAATACCAAATCGGCTTTCAGGACTTCTTTCTTCCCAGTCGGCTTCATCACCGGACGTTCTCCTTCGGCTCCCGGAGTCCATTCCACTTCTTCCACTTCTACACCGCACACTTTCCCGTCTTCTTCCAGGAAGCGGTTGGAGGTCAGACTCCACCGACGTATGCATCCTTCTTCATGACTACTGCTGGTTTTGAGAACCACCGGCCATTGCGGCCACGGAGTATTCGGATTATGACCAACAGGAGGCTTCGGCATAATTTCAATCTGCGTCACACTGAGTGCTCCCTGACGGTTACTTGTTCCGATACAGTCACTACCCGTATCTCCACCTCCAATTACCAGCACATGCTTGCCTTTTGCCGTAATGCGTTCCTCCTCCGAAATATGCTGTCCGGCCAGTACGCGGTTCTGCTGTGCCAACATCTCCATGGCAAAATGAATGCCTTTCAGTTCACGCCCGGGGATATTCAAATCGCGTGCCTGCGGTGTACCCGTACAAATGCAGTATGCATCAAATCCTTCGGGAAGGTTTGTCACGTCAATATCAGCATTTACTTTGAAAGTGATTCCTTCTGCCTCCATCACTGCCACACGACGATCTATTACAGATTTACTGAGTTTGAAATTCGGAATACCAAACCGCAACAAGCCTCCCACGTATTCCAGCTTTTCGAACACCGTCACCGCATACCCTCTGCGGTTCAACTGATTAGCGGCAGCCAGTCCTGCAGGTCCGGAACCGATGACAGCCACAGACTTCCCGTTTCGTTCATATTGACGAGGCTGTACATACCCTTCACGAAAAGCAGCTTCAATGATAGCAGCTTCATCTTCACGAATGGTTACCGGTGCATCCATACTCAACTTCAACACACAACTCTTTTCACACAATGCCGGACATATACGGCCGGTAAACTCCGGAAAATCATTGGTTCCGGTAAGTATCTCATAAGCTTCTTTCCATTTTCCCTTGTACATGGCATCCTGGAATTCCGGAGGACGATTGCCCAACGGGCATGCCCAATGGCAGAAAGGTACACCACAGTCCATACACCGCGATGCCTGGAGCTTTCGCTCGCTTGTGTTCAACGTCTGTTCCACTTCACTGAAGTCCATGATACGGTCGTGTACCGGACGGTATCCGGCCTCTTGTCTGGGAACGGTCAGAAATGCTTTTGGATTTCCCATATATCTAGTTTTTTACTGTTCAACAATTAATCAATAATCACGCTGTACTTCGGCTATCTTCTGCTGCAGTTTGCGCATCTGCTCTTCAGCCAGCACTTTCTTGTATTCAATCGGAGTTACCTGAATAAATTCTTCTACATAACGGCTCCAGTTATCCAACATCGTACGTGCCAGTTGAGAACCGGTGTATAGATAATGCTGACGAACCAGTTCATGCAGTTCCTTGCGGGCTGTAGCATCTTCCAACAGAGAAAGTTCTACCATTTCCATGTTACAGAAGTAATCGAAGTTACGGTCTTTATCCCATACGTAAGCAACTCCCCCACTCATACCTGCAGCAAAGTTACGTCCGGTCTTACCCAGTACGACTACTCGTCCACCGGTCATGTACTCACAGCAATGGTCGCCTACTCCTTCTACTACCGCAATGGCTCCGGAGTTACGTACGGCAAAACGCTCACCTACACATCCATTGATATACACCTCTCCACTTGTGGCACCATACAACAATGTATTACCTGCGATTACGTTGTTTTCGGCCAGGAAATTGCTTCTTACCGGAGGCTGTACCGAAATATGTCCTCCACTCAAGCCTTTACCCAAGTAGTCGTTCGCTTCACCTTCCAGCTTGAAGCTGACCCCATGCGGAAGGAAAGCACCGAAACTCTGTCCGGCTGAACCTTTGAACTTCACCTGGATGGTCTGTGCGGGCAATCCAGCTTGTCCATACTTGGCAGCTACGGCTCCAGAAAGCATGGCTCCTACCGAACGGTCGGTATTGGATATGGCATATTCCAACGATACCTCCTTACGGTTTTCCAGTGCTTCGCGTGCAGCAGCCAGCATACTGACATCCTTCACGTGCTCTATCTCATGACGCTGTTCCGTTACATTATGTAAGGCAGCACCATTATCGACTTTGTGCAACAATTTACTGAAATCGAGCAATGAAGCCTTTTCATGAGTTGTCGGACGTATTTCAATCAAATCCGTACGTCCTACAATGTCTTCCAGACGGGAGAATCCCATCTCTGCCAGGTATTCACGTACCTCTTGTGCCAGGAAACGGAAGAAGTTGACTACATAACGGTAATGTCCGCGGAAATGTGCCCGCAACTGCGGATCCTGTGTAGCCACACCTACCGGACACGTATTGGCATGACATTTACGCATCATGACACATCCCAAAACAATCAATACAGAAGTTCCGAATCCAAACTCTTCTGCTCCCAGCAAAGCCATGCTGATGATGTCACGTCCAGTCTTCAACTGTCCGTCAGTCTGCAAACGTACCTGACCACGGAGTCCGTTGAGTACCAGTGTCTGCTGTGTCTCGCTCAGACCGATTTCCGGAGAAATACCGGCATAGCGCATGGAAGAGGCCGGAGAAGCTCCTGTTCCACCTTCTGCTCCTGAAATGACAATCAAATCAGCCTTTGCTTTTGCCACACCGGCTGCGATGGTACCAATACCACTTTCAGCTACCAGTTTCACACTGATTTTGGCTTTCGGATTCACGTTCTTCAAATCGAATATCAGCTGAGCCAAGTCTTCAATTGAATAAATATCGTGATGAGGGGGAGGCGAAATCAACGAAATGCCCGGAATAGAATGACGCGTCTTGGCAATCACTTCATTTACCTTGAATCCCGGAAGCTGTCCACCTTCACCCGGTTTAGCACCCTGTGCTACCTTAATCTGAATTTCTTCGGCATTCACCAAGTATTCAGTGGTTACACCGAAACGTCCGGAAGCGACCTGTTTGGTCTTACTGCACAAGGAAATGCCATCGTAGGTTTCATGGAAACGGTCGGAATCCTCTCCTCCTTCACCCGTATTACTACGGGCGTTCAGCTTGTTCATGGCCAGTGCCATGGCTTCATGCGCCTCTTTACTGATAGAACCAAAAGACATGGCGCCCGTTACAAAATGCTTTACAATTTCCTCTACCGGCTCTACATCTTCCAATGGAATCGGATTACGGCGGAAAGAGAAGAAGTCACGCAAGAATATCGGACTTTCCTTTTCATCTACCCGACGCGTATATTCCTTGAACTTAGCATAACTTCCCAAACGAGTGGCCAACTGCAAAGCACTGATAGTTTCCGGATTCCAGGCATGCTTCTCGCCATCCTTACGGTAGGAGAACTGACCGATGTAAGGCAACAAATCGTCGACCTCTTTTGCAAAACCTGCATCATGGAACGCCTGGTAATCTTTGGCAATGCTTTCCAATCCGACACCTCCAATGGATGAAGAAGGAGTACCGAAGTAAGTAGAAAGCACTTCACTGCCCAAACCAACGGCTTCAAAAATCTTGGCTCCACGGTAAGAACGTATCGTACTGATACCCATCTTACTCATTACTTTATAGAGTCCTTTGCAAACGGCTTTTATGTAGTTCTTTTCGGCAGTTTCATAATTCAACTGCACATCGCCTTTCTTCACCATGTCATCCAGAATGGCAAATACCATATACGGATTGATGGCGCTCGCTCCATATCCCAGCAACAAGGCAGCGTGCATCACTTCCCGAATTTCTCCACTTTCTACCACCAATGCGGTCTGTACTCTCTTTTGTACAGAAATCAGGTGATGGTGTACAGCACTTACAGCCAGCAAAGAAGGAATGGCTGCATGTGCTGCATCAATCTCACGATCGGAAAGAATGATGTAGTTTACCCCTTCATCCACTGCCGCCTCGGCTTTCTTGCACAACTCATTCAATGCCTCACGCAGACCTTCCGCTCCTCTTGCTGCATCGAACAGCATCGGTAGCTTCACGGTATTGAACCCTTTATAGCGAATGTTGCACAATATATCAAGCTGCGTATTGTTCAGAATCGGATGTGGCAGACGCACCATCTTACAATGCGATTCACTCGGCAACAGGATGTTGGTTCCTACAGCTCCGATATATTCCGTCAGCGACATCACCAGTTCCTCACGTATCGGATCGATTGGCGGATTGGTCACCTGAGCAAACTGCTGACGGAAATAATTGAACAATATCTGTGGCTTGTCGGACAACACTGCCAGAGGAGTATCGTTCCCCATAGAAGCTGTGGGTTCGGCCCCATTCATACACATCGGAGTAAGCGTACGCTCTATGTCTTCACGAGTGAATCCGAATGCACGCAGGCGACGTTCATAATCAGGTACAGAATTGGAAATCTTACGGCCACTGCGCAATGTATCCAGTTCAATACGGTTGGTAGAAAGCCACTGACGATAAGGCTTGGAAGCCGCCAACTGGCTCTTCAATTCGCCATCGTAGTAAATACGTCCTTCCTGGGTATCTACCAACAATATCTTGCCTGGCTGAAGACGGCCTTTTTCCTTAATGGCTTCAGGTTCAAAATTAATGACTCCAGCTTCGCTGGCTACCACCATCATATCATTTTTGGTAATCAGGTAACGTGCCGGACGCAAACCGTTACGGTCGAGCATACCACCTGCATAACGTCCGTCACTGAACAACAAGGCAGCCGGTCCGTCCCAAGGTTCCATCAAAATGGAATGGTACTCATAAAACGCCTTCAGCTCCTCACTTATCGGATTCTTGTCATTGAATGACTCTGGCACAAGCATAGCCATGGCATGCGGCAGGCTCAATCCTGACATCACGAAAAACTCCAATACATTATCGAGTGAGGCACTGTCACTCATTCCCGACTGTATAATCGGACCTATTTTCTTCACGTCACCTAATAAAGGAGTGGAAAGTACACTTTCACGCGCCTCCATCCATCCTCTGTTTCCACGAATGGTATTGATTTCTCCATTATGGGCTAACAAGCGGAAAGGCTGTGCCAAACTCCAGGTCGGAAATGTATTCGTACTAAAACGGGAATGTACGATGGCCAGTCCGCTGGTAAAGTAAGGCTGGGTAAGGTCCTGAAAATATTCACGCACCTGTACCGAAGACAGCATACCTTTATATATAATATTTTTGCTGGACAAGGAAACAATGTAAAAGTCCTTATGATGCACACGGCGTTCAATCTTTTTACGCACAATATATAAGGTACGTTCAAAGTTTTCCAGGTCGGTTGCCCCGGTAATGAACACCTGCTTAATGTCTGGTTCAGTCTCCAACGCACTTTTTCCTAAGATAGAAGAATTCACGGGCACGGAGCGCAAGTGCATCAATGACAATCCTTCACGCTCTACCTCCTCAATCAGGATGCTCAGAATGGACTCCTGTTCCTTAGCGTCTTTCGGAAGAAAAACCAATCCCGTACCATATTTCCCCTTTTCAGGCACCGGAATTCCTTGTAACAATATAAACTCATGTGGAATCTGCAGCATAATACCTGCACCGTCACCCGTCTTGTTGTCTGCGCCTTCTGCGCCACGATGTTTCATATTTTCCAAGACTTTCAAGGCTGCATCCACCAATTCATGTGATTTATTACCATGAATATCTACAATCATACCTACTCCACAAGCATCGTGCTCGTACTCCGGTTGATAAAGCCCGGAAGATGTCTGATGACATTCTGTTACTTCCTGCTCTTCTTTTCTCATAAATTTTCCTGCTAACCTCATTTTATCTTTCATTATTAATACCCAAAACAGAGTTTACATTCTATTTGTCCACAAAAATAATAATATCACTTCCAATATGACACTTTTGTAGGATTTTTCATTACAATATTTTCATCCGTCCAAACAAAAGCTTTCATTTTCTTTATACAGCAAGCAGAAATGTTTCAGAATGAAACAGAATAAACATATTTTGATTACATTTATCACAAAAAGACAGAAACAATGTATTTTTTCAGGCACAGCACATACCTCTTTTAATAATTGTCTGTTATTTTGTAAACGAAAATCATAATATGGCTTGAAAACAAAATACAGATGGAAACATTAAAACATGAATGCGGAGTCGCTCTTATCCGACTCCTGAAACCACTGGAATATTATCAGGAAAAATATGGTACATGGATGTATGGCTTGAACAAGCTTTATCTGCTGATGGAAAAGCAGCACAACAGAGGACAAGAAGCTGCAGGATTAGCCTGCGTAAAACTGCAAGCCAACCCTGGTGAGGAATACATGTTCCGTGAAAGAGGACTCGGAGCGGGAGCCATTACAGAAATCTTCAACAACGTTCATCAACAATACAAGGATTTAACGGAAGAACAGTTGCACGATGCAGAATTTGCAAAGAAGTGCCTGCCATTTGCCGGAGAACTTTACATGGGACACCTGCGTTATTCGACCACAGGAAAAAGCGGTATCTCGTATGTTCATCCATTTCTCCGCCGCAACAACTGGCGTGCCAAGAATCTGGCATTATGCGGTAACTTCAATCTGACCAATGTAGACGAAATCTTTGCTGATATTACTGAAGCCGGACAACATCCCCGTAAATACGCAGATACCTATATCATGCTGGAGCAGGTAGGCCACCGGCTGGACAGAGAAGTGGAGCGCCTTTACAACCAGTGCAAAGAAGAAGGCTTGAAGGGAATGGACATCACGCATGCCATTGAAGACCGGATTGACCTGACAAACGTGCTGAAAACATCTTCCCCATCCTGGGATGGAGGTTACGTCATCTGCGGAATGACAGGAAGCGGTGAAACCTTTGCCGTACGCGACCCATGGGGCATTCGCCCGGCGTTCTGGTATCAGGACGATGAAATCATGGTATTAGCTTCGGAACGCCCTGTCATTCAGACGGTATTGAATATCCCTGCTGAAAGCATCCATGAACTGATGCCAGGACAAGCTGTATTGGTCAATAAGAAAGGTCAGCTCAGACTGGCACAAATCAACAAACCTGGGAAATTAAAACCCTGCTCTTTCGAACGCATCTACTTTAGCCGGGGAAGTGACGTGGATATCTATCGTGAACGCAAAAAATTAGGAGAGAAACTGATTGAACCGATTCTCTCTGCAGTCAATCATGACATTGCCCATTCCGTATTCTCATTCATTCCCAATACAGCCGAAGTGGCTTTCTATGGAATGCTGGAAGGACTGGACAATTACCTGAACCAGCTTAAAATCAAGCAAATCGAGGCCTTGGGTCACACGCCCAGTCATGAAGAACTGAAACAGATTCTTTCTCAACGCATCCGAAGCGAGAAGGTAGCCATCAAGGATATTAAGTTGCGTACCTTTATTGCAGAAGGAAATACCCGTAACGACCTGGCAGCCCACGTATATGATATTACCTACGGAAGCCTCGTGCCACAGGAAGACAACCTGGTAATCATCGATGACAGTATCGTACGAGGAACGACTTTGAAGCAAAGTATCATCAGCATTCTCGACCGTCTGCAACCCAAAAAGATTGTCATCGTATCCTCTTCACCACAAGTCCGCTATCCGGATTACTATGGCATCGACATGGCCAGCATGGAACAATTCATTGCTTTCAAGGCTGCCATCGCTTTGTTGGAAGAACGCGACATGCAGCACGTCATTGAATACGCCTATAGAAAGTCAAAAGAACAGCTGAACCTGCCTAAAGAAAAAATGCGCAACTACGTAAAGGAAATTTATGCTCCTTTCAGCGATGAAGAAATATCAGAAAAGATTGCTGCATTACTGACTCCTGCCACTACGCGGGCAAAAGTACAGATTGTTTACCAAACGTTGGAAGGACTACATGAGGCATGTCCGGCCCATCCAGGAGACTGGTATTTTAGTGGAGACTATCCTACCCCGGGAGGAACACGCCAGGTGAACCAGGCATTCATCGACTGGGTGGAAAAGAATTATCAATTCTAATTCTCCCTCCCCAAAAACAAACAGAAGTCAAAGTTTCCAGTACTCCCGAGGAAGTACTGTAGTACTGCCTATGAAGTACTTCAGTACTTTCACGGGAGTACTGTAGTACTTCTTTGAAAGTACTGAGATTACACAAAAACGGCTACGAATCCCCCTCTTTACAAATATTAAATCGAGAATCTATACCTGAAAAGCAAACCAACAAATCCCCACCTTTGATGCACCAGAAGAGATTCAAAAAAACTTAATCAAAGAATGAATTTTTGTCATCTCCAGTTTGCAATATTATGAAGTATTCGTATATTTGCAGCCTAGAAACAGAATTCATGGAAGCATTTTACAGAACACATAATTATTTGGTGGAACATACCAACGCTCCTGTTCGCCGTGATCTCATGGATGAAATAGACTGGAATGATCGCTTGATTGGTATAAAAGGTACAAGAGGGGTAGGCAAAACCACATTTCTTTTACAATATGCAAAAGAAAAGTTCGGAACGGACCGTTCATGCTTGTTCGTAAACATGAATAATTTCTACTTTTCACAATACAGTTTAGTAGACTTTGCCGGGGAATTTGTTAAAAGAGGGGGAAAAGTTCTGCTTATTGACCAAGTTTTCAAGCTTCCAGACTGGAGTCACGATTTGCGCACATGCTACGAACGTTATCCGCAACTGAAAATTGTATTTACCGGTTCTTCTGTAATGCGTCTGAAAGATGAGAATCCCGAATTGAACGGGATTGTCAAATCGTATAACCTGAGAGGATTTTCTTTCCGTGAATTTCTGAATTTACAGACTGGGAATCATTTTTCAGCCTACACACTGGATGAGATTCTGCACAATCACGAGCATATCGTGAAAACAATCTTACCACACATCAACCCGCTCAATTATTTCCAGGATTACATCCATCATGGCTTCTATCCTTTTTTCCTTGAAAAAAGAAATTTCTCGGAGAATCTGCTGAAAACCATGAACATGATGATTGAAGTGGACATTCTCCTGATTAAACAAATCGAGCTGAAATATCTGTCCAAAATCAAAAAATTATTATATTTGCTAGCAGTAGACGGTCCGGTCGCACCCAATGTCAGCCAATTGGCTACTGAAATTCAGACATCGCGTGCTACGGTCATGAACTACATAAAATACCTGGCAGATGCACGACTCATCAACATGGTTTATCCGAAAGGGGAAAGTTTCCCTAAAAAGCCGGCTAAAATCATGATGCACAACACAAACCTGATGTACAGCATCTATCCGGTAAAGGTGGAGGAACAAGATGTGCTGGAAACCTTCTTTGTCAATACCTTGTGGAAAGACCACAAAATCAACAAAGGAGATAAAGGAACCTCTTTCCTTGTAGACAATACGCTGCATTTCCGGATTTGTGCAGAAGGAAGCAAATATAAAAGCAATCCGAACATATACTATGCCATGCATAAAATGGAAATAGGACACGGCGACCAGATACCTTTGTGGTTATTTGGATTTTTGTATTGATAACAACGATTTTATTACTTCATATTTAATTAGTAATTGTATGACTAAACAAAAAAAATTCATCACTTGTGATGGTAACCAGGCTGCAGCACATATTTCATATATGTTCTCAGAAGTTGCAGCTATCTATCCTATCACCCCGTCATCTACAATGGCTGAATATGTAGACGAATGGGCTGCCGCAGGTCGTAAAAACATCTTCGGCGAAACTGTTTTGGTTCAGGAAATGCAATCTGAAGGTGGTGCTGCCGGTGCAGTACACGGATCTCTTCAGGCTGGTGCATTGACAACTACTTATACTGCTTCTCAGGGTCTTCTGTTGATGATTCCTAACATGTACAAAATTGCAGGTGAGTTCTTGCCATGCGTATTCCACGTTTCTGCACGTACACTGGCTTCTCACGCATTGTGTATCTTCGGTGACCACCAGGACGTAATGTCTTGCCGTCAGACTGGTTTCGCTATGCTTTGTGAAGGTTCTGTACAGGAAGTTATGGATTTGGCTGGTGTAGCTCACTTGTCAACAATCAAGTCTCGTGTTCCGTTCTTGAACTTCTTCGACGGTTTCCGTACATCACACGAAATCCAGAAGATTGAAATGCTGGAAAACGAAGACCTCGCTCCGCTGGTAGACCAGAAAGCTTTGGCTGAATTCCGTGAACGTGCACTCAGTCCTAACAAACCGGTTGCTCGCGGTATGGCTGAAAACCCGGATCACTTCTTCCAGCACAGAGAATCTTGTAATCCGTTCTATGAAGCAGTTCCTGCTATCGTAGAAGAATATATGAACGAAATCAACAAGATTACAGGACGTCACTACGGCTTGTTCAACTACTATGGTGCAGAAGATGCTGAACGCGTAATCATCGCTATGGGTTCTGTAACTGAAGCTGCTCGTGAAGCTATCGACCACTTGGTAGCAAACGGCGAAAAAGTTGGTTTGGTTTCTGTACACTTGTATCGTCCGTTCTCTGCTAAACATTTCTTGGCAGCTGTACCTAAGACTGCAAAACGCATTGCTGTTCTTGACCGTACAAAAGAACCGGGTGCAAACGGCGAACCTTTGTATCTTGACGTAAAAGACTGCTTCTACGGACAGGAAAATGCTCCTCTTATCGTAGGCGGACGTTATGGTCTGGGTTCTAAGGATACTACTCCTGCTCAGATTCTTTCTGTATACGAAAACTTGGCATTACCGACTCCTAAGAACCACTTCACTATCGGTATCGTAGATGACGTTACCTTCACTTCTCTTCCTCAGAAAGAAGAAATCGCTTTGGGTGGCGAAGGTATGTTCGAAGCTAAATTCTACGGCTTGGGTGCTGACGGTACTGTAGGTGCTAACAAGAACTCTGTAAAAATCATCGGTGACAACACCAACAAATACTGCCAGGCTTACTTCTCATACGACTCTAAGAAATCTGGTGGTTTCACTTGCTCTCACTTGCGTTTCGGTGATCATCCTATCCGCTCTACTTACTTGGTAACTACTCCTAACTTCGTAGCTTGCCACGTACAGGCTTACCTGCACATGTACGATGTAACTCGTGGTCTGCGTAAGAACGGTACATTCTTGCTGAACACTATCTGGGAAGGCGAAGAACTGGCTAAGAACCTGCCGAACAAAGTGAAGAAATATTTCGCAGAAAACAATATCACTGTTTACTATATCAACGCAACTAAGATTGCTCAGGAAATTGGTTTGGGTAACCGTACCAACACTATCCTGCAGTCTGCATTCTTCCGTATCACTGGCGTAATTCCAGTTGACCTGGCTGTAGAACAGATGAAGAAATTCATCGTGAAGTCTTACGGTAAGAAGGGTGAAGACGTGGTTAACAAGAACTACGCTGCCGTTGACCGTGGTGGTGAATACAAACAATTGACTGTTGACCCAGCATGGGCTAACCTGGAAGTTGAAGCTGCTGCTGCAAACAACGATCCGGCATTCATCAACGAAGTTGTTCGTCCTATCAACGCTCAGGATGGTGACTTGCTGCCAGTATCTGCATTCAAGGGTATCGAAGACGGAACATGGCATCAGGGAACAGCTAAATACGAAAAACGTGGTGTAGCTGCATTCGTTCCCGAATGGAATCCTGAAACTTGTATTCAGTGTAACAAGTGTGCATACGTTTGTCCTCACGCTGCTATCCGTCCGTTCGTACTGGATGCTGAAGAACAAGCTGGTGCTAACTTCCCGACTCTGAAAGCTGTAGGTAAACAGTTCGACGGCATGACATTCCGTGTACAGGTAGACGTTATGGACTGTTTGGGTTGCGGTAACTGTGCTGACGTTTGTCCGGGCAACCCGAAGAAGGGTGGCAAGGCTTTGACTATGAAGCCGCTTGAAACTCAGTTGGCTGAAGCTGCTAACTGGACTTACTGCGCTGACAACGTGAAGTCTAAACAGCACTTGGTAGACATCAAGGCTAACGTGAAGAACTCTCAGTTCGCTCAGCCGTTGTTCGAGTTCTCTGGAGCTTGCTCTGGTTGTGGTGAAACTCCGTATGTGAAACTGATTTCTCAGTTGTTCGGTGACCGTGAAATGGTTGCTAACGCTACTGGATGTTCTTCTATCTACTCTGGTTCAGTTCCTTCAACTCCTTACACAACTAACGAAAAAGGTCAGGGTCCTGCTTGGGCTAACTCATTGTTCGAAGACTTCTGCGAATTCGGTTTGGGTATGGAATTGGCTAACAAGAAACTGCGCAACCGTCTGGAAGAAGCTATGAAGTCTGCTATCGCAAACGAAGCTACTCCGGCAGAATACAAAGAAGCATTCCAGGAATGGATTGACGGTCGCAACGATGCGGATAAGAGCAAAGCTGCTGCTGAAAAGATTATTCCGTTGGTAGAAGCTGCAAAAGACAAGTGTGCTGCTTGCGCTACTATCGCTGAATTCAAAGACTATCTGGTAAAACGTTCACAGTGGATTATCGGTGGTGACGGTGCTTCTTACGATATAGGTTACGGAGGTCTTGACCATGTAATCGCTTCTGGCGAAGATGTAAACATCCTGGTATTGGATACTGAAGTTTACTCTAACACTGGTGGTCAGTCTTCTAAGGCTACTCCGCTGGGTGCTATCGCTAAGTTTGCTGCTTCTGGTAAACGTGTTCGCAAGAAAGACCTGGGTATGATTGCTACTACTTACGGTTACGTTTACGTAGCTCAGATTGCAATGGGTGCTGACCAGGCTCAGACTTTGAAAGCTATCCGCGAAGCTGAAGCATATCCTGGACCATCATTAGTTATCGCATACGCTCCATGTATCAACCACGGTTTGAAAGCAGGTATGGGTAAATCTCAGGCTGAAGAAGCTAAGGCTGTAGAATGTGGTTACTGGCACTTGTGGCGCTTCAACCCGGCTTTGGAAGAAGAAGGTAAGAATCCGTTCTCACTCGACTCTAAAGAACCGAACTGGGAAGGCTTCCAGGATTATCTGAAGGGTGAAGTTCGTTTCGCATCTGTAATGAAACAATATCCGACAGAAGCTGCTGACTTGTTCGCTGCTTGTGAAGACATGGCTAAGAAACGCTATGCTTCTTACAAGCGTATGGCTGCAATGGACTGGAGCGACGAAAAAGCTGAATAATTTTTTTTAGCATATAATCAACGAAAAACGGCTGCCTGCAAAGGTGGCCGTTTTTTTGATTACAAGCTTTTTCTTATGTTTGCATTGAATTATCAATAACGAAAAGCTTTATGAAATACTTAATTGTTTCCGACATACACGGATGCCTTCCTGCATTAGAAAAAGTCCTGCAGTTTTACCAGGCACATCACTTTGATATGCTCATTATTTTGGGAGATATATTGAATTACGGGCCACGTAACGGACTTCCTGAGGGACTCAACCCCAAAGCTATTGCAGAAAAATTAAACGAAATGGCAGGAGAAATCGTAGCTATACGAGGAAATTGCGATTCTGAAGTAGACCAGATGCTGCTGAACGTCCCTATCTTATCAGATTACACATTAATCGTAGATAATGGCAAGAAGTTATTCCTCACCCACGGGCACATCTACAATGAAGAAAAACGCCCGCAAAATGGATATGATGCCTTTTTCTACGGACATACCCATTTATGGAAACTGGAAAAAACGACAAACGGCATCATCTGTAACACGGGTTCCATTACCTTCCCTAAAGGAGGCAACCCTCCCACTTTTGCCAGTTATGAAAATGGAAAAATCACTATATACCATCTAAATGGCGAAATACTAAAAGAACTTCCACTATAAGAATGGAAAAGACATAAAAAAGGCTGCCAACCTATCGTAACCCATAACAGACAATACATACATTACGATTCGGAAGGCAGCCACTCCCCATCTTATTGAATTATAGCAATAGACAAGATTTATTACAATTCAGAGAAAGGTTTAGCTTTTCCTCCTAAAGGGAAAGAAAGACCAAAGAATCCATTCACAGTCTTTGTATTACTACCAAAGAACATATAATCTGTTCCTATAAATAACGGACCCAATTTTAATGCTAAACCGATAGACTTTCCGGCAGATTGAATCGGAGAATAACTAATAGCCGCATTCAGCCAATTTTTGGGTCGTACCGTTGCTGAGAAAGTAAGTTCACTCACTGCCTTAGGTTGTACAAAACGTGTCGTGTACAAAGCACCAACACTCAGCCAATTATTCAACAATGCATACTCACCGCCTATCAAAATAGTGGAAGAAAGACTCTTTTTGCGGGATTTGGCTTCTCCCTCCTTTAAGTTATACATATCCAAATCCATAAAATCTCCACCAATATACTGCTCGAAATTATTCTCATTAATTATTTCGCTCCCATCTGCCAGTGCCACCGTAGTTGCGCCTTTATCCCAAGACAAGAATCCCAAATCCAGTACGGCAGCCGAAAGCGTCAGGTTGTCCAGCAATTTGTAACTGGCTCCCAGATCAATGCCAAACCCCTTACCTGCAATACCAAAGTTTCCTCCATCAAAATCAAAACCGTCAATAATCTGTTCACCTGCAGCATTTCTAGAGAAACTTAATCCACCTCCTTTCAACGTGGTAGTCAAATCAGCCTGCACTTTCACATTTCCTCCGTAATTCGCACCATGTCTCCACGCACCAGCATCATACGGATTGTCTGGAAGGTTCATATCCATATCAAACTGACGAATATTTAGCTCGGCATTTCCAATACCCAACAATACTTTTACCCGTCCACCTACAGTCAACTTTTCCGTAATTCGGCGAGAATAACCCAACCCGATTTCTGCATATGAATTAATATTCAATTGCTGGTCATGTATCTGATAGTTCATTGGTCCTATGCCGAAACCATCTTGATTCACATCCCTCAAATACTCAAACATTGATTTCGGAATAGAAGCACCAATGTCCATGCGCAATCCAACGTTCACGCTCCAAAAGCCTTTCCCCTGATACCAGCCAAATGATAAGATATCGGTATTCAAATTGACATTCATCCGGTTGGTTTCCTTTAGCCGACTATACAAATTATCATTTGAATACAAATCATCCTGTGAATTCAACAAATCAATGATGTCATTTGTACCCAGCACATTAGAAGATGCCCCTACATTCAAGGAACCAATGACTGGAAAATTAAAGTACCCACGTGTTGGCTGCAAGCCCGGATTCAATTGCAAACGGGCACTCGTTCCCTCCATAAAATAGGAAGAACGTAAATACTGAGCTTGTGCCGCTCCCCCCAACATCATCATGCCTCCCAAAAGAAGCAAACCTTTATATCCCAATTTTCCCATAATGAATTTTATTTAGTAAATTTTAATGCAAAAATAAAATTATCTATAATAAAGAAGAAACCTAGAAGTATCCTCCATCAACTAAATCTTTCTTATTTAGCACCAAACCATCATTTTTTGCTACTATGTGGTCAAAAAACATTTTATTACAATTGGCAAAAACGTTCCATCATTTCTTTACGATACTTTTTAGAAACCTGAAGCTCATCCACATTGTTAAACGGAGGATACATCACGCACTGACACCCCTGTACCATCAGCAAATAATTCATATTGATAATATATGACTGATGAATTTGCACAAAAGCAGCATCATAAGCACACAAATTCTCAGCCCTGGTATTTCGCTTCAAAGGGATAAAGGAACCATTTACCAAGGCCACCTCCCAGATTTTACGGTCGGAAACATAACGGAAATACCCTATATCAGACACACGCAATACACGCAAATCGCCTACCGGAGTAACTACCATAAATGATTTCTCAGCCCCATGCCCTGTGTCTGCCAGAAAACTGGTTGAGTTCTTCATATTGCCTTCACCACGTAAACGTCCCAACACAACCGAAAGCTCTTCTGAATCAACAGGTTTCAACAGAAAATCAAAAGCATAGCTACGCAAGGCATCTATCAGATACTTGTTGTATGCGGTATAAAAAACAATATGCATATCCCAATTTTGCTGTTCATGCACTTTTATGGCCAAATCCATCCCTAACATATCCGGAAGTTCTACATCCAGAAATAACAAATCCGGACGTTCTTTTTCAAGCAAACGGATTCCGGCCTTTCCATTATAGGCTATTCCCTCTACAGAGATCCATGGATATTTCTTTAACTCAAAGCAAAGATTATCAATGGCAGTTTCCTCGTCATCTATAATGACAGCTCTTATTTTATCATTCATGTTTTTCTAGTTTTTCTTTAGTTGATATGAATAATTCAAAGGAATCACAAAGCGTACCTCACACCCCATTTCTTTTTCTTCCCCGACTAATACATTATTAATTTTCATTTGAATAGGGCGTGAATTATATGTGTTTAGCAATTGAATAGTCTGTGTAATAACTTTCATTCCAGTGCCAGTTCCATGGTTTACACTTACCTTACGATAACCTCCACCATTATCAGACACTACAATTTCAACCTGATTATCAAGCAGCAGACGTATCTGTATGCGCAACAATCGTTTTCCTTCTTTTAATCTCAGTCCATGCTTTATGGCATTCTCTACAGGAATCTGCAGCAACATGGATGGAACTTTTACCACCTTCAGATCTATCTTGCAGTCCAAATCCAACTGGTAGTCAAAATCTTTTCCCAAGGATTCCTTTTCCAGTCCCACATACGTATCCACAAACTCCAATTCATCTGCCAACGATACAGCCAGGCAATCGGTCAATTCCAGATTCCGGCGTATCAGTTTGGTCAATCCAATTAAATTCTGGCTTTCCTCCTCTCCTTTATGAAGATTCATTTCACGATTCAGCACATTAAAAATGAAATGGGGAGAAATCCGGTTTCGTACATTCTCCAGTCGCAAGGAAGTTATGGCATTTTGCATACGCCACTGTTCCCTGTCACGCAACCGTTTTCTATACAACACGATGACAGAAACCACAGCTGCCAACATGAAACCTCCACCCACAATCATATACAGCCATTGATAGAGCTGAAGTACCTGATTCTCCTTTTCCCGAATAGAAATCTCCTTCTTCATCAAGGTGCTATCCTGTGTATACTTCAATTTAATTTCTGCTGCCCGCATCTTCACTCTTTCATTACGAATGGAGTCATCTATATGATGATTTTCTTCCAAATAGTGATATGCACGTTCATAATCTCCCACCTTCTCGAAATAACGCTGCAAATAACGATTACGAACGTGAATCATATTGGGTTCTACATTATCATATTTTACAGCATGTTTCAAACGTTCTCTGGCCAATGCTACATTTCCCTGCTTCAATGCCAATTCCATAAGCTGCGTATCAATGCAATACAAGGCTGTGGCATGATGAATGGAATCAAAGAATCCCCGACATTCCTGCAAATAGTAAGAAGCCGAATCCGTGCAATCCAGCATCAGAAAAATTTCTCCCAAATTTATCATGGTCAGATTTCTCTCAAAAGTCATATCCGGATACTGGTTTACCACTTCGAGCGAACGGCGAAAATACCCTAACGCTGTTTCATAGTCCTGCCGGTAATAATAAGAATTTCCCCTGTTGTTCAAATAAATATGTTTCTCAAAAGGGTGCATTTTATCATAATAGCGCGATGCCAAATCATAATAATAATCGCACAGCGCAAAATCTCTTAGTTCCATATTCACTTGAGCCAAGCCATAATAAGCAGGAAATCGTTGCTCATCGGGCATATTCAGAGAATCGGAAATTGATAAGGAACGGTTATACCAGAAAGAACCTAAATCATAACGTCCCTGCTTCACAAACACATCTGCCAGATTCAGACAAATGTCCGGCAAAGACTCCCTTTTTCCTCCCCGACTGGCATAGTCAAAAGCTTTCTGAAAACAGAAACTGGCAGAATCTATCTGTGAAGTACGGACAAACAAATTTCCCTGGGCATTATAAATCAATGCATACAGCTGATAAACATCTTTATTTTTCTCTGTTCTGTCACAAAAAGCAGTAACCTTGTCAAGCAAATAAGATGCAGAATCAAGCTTAAAAGACAAAAAGTACCCTCTTACTTTCAAAAAAAGCAAGCGATAATACATCATACTGTCTTTTAACGATGGAAGCGCACTATCTACCATCTGGGAAACTTGTTCCGGAGATTCAACGGAAGCTTGCTCCATTTGCTGATAAAGCATCTCAAAAGAGTCTTTCGAACTCTTTTTCTCCTCGCGCATACAACCCATCATAATGGGTAACACAAAGCAAAAACTCCATATACCCACTATATAGTAATATCTCATTTTTAAACTCATACCTCCAACCCTTATTTCATAAAAACAAAAATACGTAAAACAATTTATGAGAGCAAAAAACTCATTTTTTTTCATTAAACCCTCAAAAAGAGTTTTACGGATAGACAAAATATCGACATAAATATACGTTTTTTATTCCAATTAATCTATGACAAATGTCCGATAATTTACTTAATTCTTACCTGAATTCCCCCACGTTTGCAGAGAAATATGTACATTTGCAGTAGAATCAAGAACTATTATACGCAAATGAACGGTAAATCCTCTTACGAATTGCCAGACTTATCCTGCTCCATGGGAGCACATTTAGGCATTCAGTTCCTCGAAATGGAAGAGGGATATGTGAAAGCACAAATGCCGGTAGATGAAAGAACTTGCCAGCCATTTGGCATACTTAACGGAGGAGCGTCTCTGGCTCTTGCAGAAATCGTAGCCGGACATGGCTCCATTCCATTGTGCAGTACAAATGAAATGCCTTGCGGCATCCAGGTAAGTGCCAACCACCTCCAGATGGTTCCGAAAGGAGAATTTGTAATTGCCACCGGACGCCTCATCCACCGCGGACGCACATCTCACCTGTGGAATGTAGACATCACCAATCAGGAAGGAAAGTTAATTTCCACCGCACGCATTGTCAATCAAATAGTCAAAAAACGGCCATGAATACACCGGAAACCATATATCATCAGCTCCTTGATTCATTTACCAGCAGTCATGTCTGCTTTGCATTATACCGTCTTCCCTGGACAGACGAACCCATTCTCATCATGCAGGAAGAGGGAGAGCCTGAATATATCTACAGTCTGAATGAACTGAACCAGAAAAAAGGATTTCTTCTTTCTCCGTTTCAGTTTACTCCAGCGCATCCGGCCGTACTCATCCGCCCGGACATACAGGCACACGACTGGGAAGAAATTAAATCTGCCTTGCAAGGATGGATGACACGCCACCCTCAGCAAGCCGCTCCGTCTCATTCTATAGATGCATCCACAGATTCGCATATTACTTCCGAAAAAGAAGAAAAAAACTTGTACACCGAAACATTCAGCCGCTTCATCCTGCCACTCAAGGAAAAGCAGTTCCGTAAACTTGTACTGTCCCGCAGTACAACTCACACGCTGAATGAGCAGTTTTCTCCGCTATCGGCTTTTATACAGGCCTGCAACAGCTATCCTCGCATGATGATTTCTCTATGTCACACCCCTTCCACCGGTACGTGGATAGGCAGTACACCTGAAATTATCCTCAGCGGACACGAAAAGGACTGGCACACAGTGGCATTGGCAGGAACCATGCCCATGCAAGGAGAAGTTATGCCCACCGAATGGAGCAAAAAGAACAAAGAGGAACAAGCTTTTGTAGGAGATTACATCCGCAAAGCCATCAAGAAATTCGGCAGCAAAATCACGGAAAAGGGACCATATACAGCCCGTGCCGGCCAGTTGGTTCATCTGAAAACCGATTTTCATTTCTGCCTGAAAGATACAGCTCATTTAGGCGATGTACTGCAAGAATTACATCCCACCCCGGCTGTGTGTGGCTTACCCAAAGAGGAAGCCTACCAGTTCATCCTACAGACGGAGCCTCACAACCGCCTTTTCTATTCCGGCGTCCTCGGATGGATAGATCCGGAAGGAGACACTACCCTCTATGTCAACCTGCGGTGCATGCATATTGAGGGAAAAACCGCTACGTTGTATGCCGGAGGAGGTATCCTTCCTGAATCCACAGCTGATACCGAATGGGAAGAAACGCAGCAAAAAATGAATACCATGCGAAATATCCTGTAAATCTAACATATTTAGAAATCATGTATACTGACAAAAAAAATATACTTCAGCTTGTAGCTTTACTAAAAGCGCACCGGATACAAAAAATTGTGCTCTGCCCCGGAAGCCGGAACATTCCTATCGTACAAACGCTGGTCAATATTCCGGAATTTACCTGCTATCCCGTGACAGACGAACGAAGTGCAGGTTTTTTTGCCCTGGGACTGGCACTGAACGGAGGTAGCCCGGCTGCCATCTGCTGCACATCAGGCACGGCCTTGCTCAATATCCACCCAGCCGTAGCCGAAGCGTTCTACCAGCAGGTACCGCTTGTCGTCATTTCGGCCGACCGCCCTGCCGCATGGATTGGACAGATGGACGGACAGACACTCCCTCAACCTGGCGTATTCGGAAGCCTGGTGAAAAAATCTGTCAACCTGCCGGAAGTGCAGAGTGAAGAAGACGAATGGTACTGCAACCGCCTCATCAACGAGGCACTCATGGAACTTGACCATCACGGGAAAGGACCTGTACACATCAATGTACCTATCAGCGAACCGTTTTTCAAGCTACCGGTCACGGAACTTCCCGAAGCACGCGTCATTACCCGCTATCAGGGACTGAACGTGTACAACAAGGATTACCAGCCACTCATCGACCGCTTGAACCGCTACCAGCGACGGATGGTCGTAGTGGGACAAATGAACCTGATTTATTTGTTCGACAAGAAATACACCAAGATGCTCTACAAGCATTTTGCCTGGTTTACCGAAAACATCAGCAACCAGACGATTCCGGGCATGCCTGTCCGCAACATCGAGCCACTGCTCTGCTCCATGGACTTCGAAGCCCAGCAGAAGATGCGTCCGGAGTTACTGATTACTTACGGAGGTCATATCATCTCCAAACGATTGAAGAAATTCCTTCGCCGTCATCCGCCGGTAGAACACTGGCACGTGGCTAGTGACGGACAGGTGGCCGACCTTTTCGGCTCACTGACCACCGTGATTGAGATGGACCCGTTTGAGTTCTTAGAAAAGATTGCCCCGATGATGGACAGCCGCACACCGGAATACCCCCGCACATGGGAAGCTCTGTCGAAGAATATTCCGCAAGCCGTATTCCCCTACTCCGAAATGAGCGCCATCGGGAAAGTCATCAATCACCTGCCGACTCCTTGTTCCCTTCACCTGGCCAACAGCTCCACCGTACGTTACGCCCAGCTGTTCCCTCTACCGAACGACGTGGAGGTTTTATCCAACCGAGGAACTAACGGTATAGAAGGTTCTTTGTCTACTGCCATCGGCTACGCTACGGCGTCCGACAAGCTCAACTTCATCTTCATCGGCGACCTGAGTTTCTTCTATGACATGAACGCGCTCTGGAATGCCAACTACGGAAGCAACGTACGCATCCTGCTCCTCAACAACGAAGGTGGAGAAATATTCCATGCGCTTCCAGGGCTGGAAATGGCAGACAGCAGCCGACGCTTCATTACGGCCACTCACCGCACTTCTGCCAAAGCATGGGCCGAAGACCGGAGATTCCAGTATCTTTCTGTCCACAATGAAGAAGAACTTGACCAAGCGGTAGAGGTATTCACCCAGCCATCCATTACCTCACAGCCCATGCTGATGGAGGTATTTACCGAAAAGGACAAGGACATCGAACACCTGAAAACGTATTATCACAACCTAAAAAAATAGTAATATGTCACAACCCAGAGAATGGAAAACCATCAAGGAATACCAGGATATTCTTTTTGAGTTTTATAATGGAATCGCCAAGATTACCATCAACCGCCCGAGATACCGCAATGCGTTCACTCCGACCACCACTACTGAAATCAGTGACGCATTGTATTACTGCCGTGAGTGTCAGGACATCAATGTCATCGTACTGACAGGAGCTGGCGACAAGGCTTTCTGCTCCGGAGGCGACATGCACGTGAAAGGCCACGGCGGATACGTAGGTACTGACGGCGTTCCCCGTCTGAATGTGCTCGACGTACAGAAACAGATTCGTTCCATCCCGAAACCGGTCATTGCCATGGTCAACGGATATGCCATCGGTGGCGGACATGTGCTTCACGTAGTCTGCGACCTCACCATCGCGTCTGAAAACGCCATCTTCGGTCAGACAGGTCCTCGCGTGGGCAGCTTCGATGCCGGATTTGGTTCTTCTTACTTGGCTCGTATCGTAGGCCAGAAGAAAGCCCGCGAAATCTGGTTCCTCTGCCGCCAGTATTCTGCCCAGGAAGCACTGGATATGGGACTGGTCAACAAAGTCGTACCGTTCGACCAACTGGAAGATGAAGTGGTAGAATGGGCTGAAACCATGATGCAGCACAGTCCGCTCGCCCTGCGAATGATTAAAGCCGGACTTAATGCAGAACTCGACGGACAGGCTGGTATTCAGGAACTCGCCGGTGACGCAACCATGCTTTACTACATGACGGAAGAAGCACAGGAAGGTGGAAAAGCTTTCCTCGAAAAGCGGAAACCCGACTGGAGCAAATACCCTAAATTCCCCTGATTATTCTCTCATCTCATTTTTTATCGGACAGAAAGCAGAAACCATTTCCGCTTTCTGTCCGCTTTTATTCCCTTCACAACAGACCAATATGTACACACTGAAAATAATTCCGCGCACACTTCATTTCAAACAACCGGCCGGTACTTCACGCGGAGTATATCACACCCGGCAGGTATGGTATCTGCTACTTACCGACACTGAAACCGGACAATATGGCGTAGGTGAATGTGCTCCTTTGCCCGCGTTAAGCTGCGACGACCTGCCCGATTACCCTCGCCTGCTAGCTGAAATCTGTGAGAAAACAGCCGCAAATGGCTACATTGATTATGAAGCACTTCGTCCTTACCCCTCTATACTATTCGGACTGGAAACCGCATTTGCCCACCTGCAAGCAAACAGTCTGCAGTTCTGGGATACCCCTTTCAGTCGCGGCGAACAAGGTATTCCTATCAACGGACTCATCTGGATGGGTAATTTCGATGAAATGTACCGCCGCATTGAAGAAAAGATGAAAGCCGGATTCCGGTGCATCAAGGTAAAAATCGGAGCGATTGAATTTGAACGTGAACTGGAACTGCTGGCTCACATCCGTCACCATTTCTCAGCTGCCGACATCGAACTCCGGGTAGATGCCAACGGAGCCTTCAGTCCTAAAGATGCCTTACGGAAACTGACACAGCTGAACGAATTTCAGCTCCACTCCATCGAACAGCCCGTACGCGCCGGCCAATGGGAAGTCATGAAAGAGCTGTGTGCCACTTCGCCCTTCCCCATCGCACTGGATGAAGAACTGATTGGAGTAAATGAAACGGAACGGAAAATCCAGCTGTTGGATACCATCCGCCCACAATACATCATCTTAAAGCCGTCCTTGCACGGAGGTATCCAGGGAAGCAAAGAATGGATTACATTGGCTCAGGAAAGAGGCATAGGCTATTGGGTAACCTCCGCCTTAGAATCCAATATCGGGCTCAACGCCATCGCACAGTGGTGTGCCACTCTCCAGCCTGAAATGCCTCAGGGGCTGGGCACCGGTATGCTTTTCACCGACAACATTGACTACCCGCTGCACATTGAAGGCGACTGTCTATGGTTCCACCCTGAAGAAAAGATACCCGATTTCCCGACTTATCTGCAAACCATCTGACATGAACGCCACTCCATTTATTACAGAAATAACCCGTCAGTCCATCTTGATTGACGGGAAATGCTACACTGCTCATGAAGTCCGTATACCTGAAGGTGAATCACAAAGTCTGCTGCAAAAACGATTCCATGCGGAATATGGAGCAGACAGCTTTCAGGCCTCACTTGCCGATTTCTTAGCAGAATGGTTTGACGACAGCACCACCGTACTGGTGCATACCTCCGGCTCTACCGGAACGCCCAAACCGCTCCGGGTAGAGAAACAGCGCATGATGCAGAGTGCCATGCTGACAGTCCGTTTTTTAGGCCTGAATCAAGGAGACACTGCCTTGCTTTGCATGCCTCTGAAATACATTGCCGGAAAAATGGTGGTCGTCCGTGCGTTGGTAACCGGACTGAACCTGCTGCCTGTTACTCCTTGCGGACATCCGTTGGCAGAGATAAATACTGCTCCTGAGTTTGCCGCCATGATACCCATGCAGGTGTACAACTCGCTACAAGTACCTGCCGAAAAGGAATGCCTGCAACAAGTACGTCACCTCATTATCGGCGGCGGAGCAATAGACAGCACATTAGCCACGGAATTAGCGTCATTCCCTCATGCCGTATGGAGCACCTACGGAATGACCGAAACCCTTTCTCACATCGCCCTGCGACGACTGAACGGCCCGGATGCCTCCGACTGGTACACCCCCTTCCAGGGAGTCAAGGTTTCACTCTCTCCGGAAAACACCCTGACCATTGAAGCACCAGCCGTTTGTGCGGAGAAACTGACCACAAACGACATTTGTGAGTTCAATGCCCAGGGGCAGTTCCATATCTTAGGACGAAAAGACAATACCATCAACACCGGAGGGGTAAAGGTACAGATTGAACAGGTGGAAAATGCACTGAAAACTGCGCTGCCGATTCCCTTCATGGTGACTGCCGTGCCCGACCCGAAATTTGGAGAACGCATCGTTCTGCTGCTGGAAAGCGAAGAGAATACCGATGTATCCCCTCTGTTAGCACAGGCTTACGACCAGCTTCCGACTTACTGGCGGCCGAAACAGACCTCCTTCGTCCGTCATCTTCCACAAACCGAAACCGGAAAACCCGACCGCGCCACCGCACGGAAAGTGGCCCAAGAAATCGCAAGTACGAAAAAGAAATAAGTAAAAATCCCCTTGTATATGAGCATTTGATTCTTTAACTTTGTTTAAAATTCAAATGCTCATTTTTTTAACTGACATCAAAACTATGGAAGAATACACTTTCCTCGCCCCCTTGCTGCTCACTATCGGGGGACTCATTATCGGAGCAATACTGAAATCCTTGCTCAAACACAGCCGCCTGCCCTACACGGTGGGGCTGTTTGCCATTGGAATCATTTTAGGAGTCATGAACCGTACCGGCGTTTTTCAATCGCTGCCGGAACTACATGATGCGGTCAGTTCCGTCGCCAACATCAATCCCGATCTGATTCTTTATCTTTTCCTGCCCATCCTGATATTCGATGCAGCCTACGAACTCAACCTGCACATTTTCAAGAAGACATTGGCCAACGCCACCCTGTTGGCGGCACCGGGACTCATCATCTGCATGTTGCTCACAGGCGCCCTCATGATGGGAGTAGCAACCTTCATCCCCGGTTTTGAATCGTGGACATGGGCATTTGCACTGATGTTCGGAGCCTTGATCAGTGCCACCGACCCGGTAGCCGTAGTAGCCCTGCTGCACGAGTTGAAAACCAGCAAACGCTTCTCTACCCTTGTCGATGCGGAATCCCTACTGAACGATGGTACAGGCATCGTCTGCTTCATGCTTTTCTTCGGAGCATACGCCGCCGGAGAAGCCACTCACGCCTCTCCTGTCATTACGTTTATCCGTGAAGTGGGCCTCAGTACCCTTTTAGGATTTCTGTTGGCACGGATTGTCATCTGGTTCATCACGCGCATCAACTCGGAAGAGATGGTACAGAACAGTGTCATCATCTTAGCGGCCTACCTCACCTTCATTCTCTCCCAATATTATCTTGGCGTATCGGGAGTGATTGCCCTCGTGGCTTTCGGACTGACCGTCACTTACGTAGGAAAACCCCGGTTGAAACCGCAGGTGAATACGTTCATGGAGCATTTCTGGGAATTGCTGACCTACATAGCCAATACCCTGATTTTTATCTTAGTGGGAGTAGTCATTGCCGAAAAAGTGGATTTCTCCTGGGGAGCATTAGGCGTGCTGATACTTATCTACATCGCCCTTAACCTTATCCGCTTTGCCATGATTATGCTGCTCTACCCTGTGATGAAACGCCTGGGATACGGACTGACCCGACGCGAATCAGTCATCCTTACCTGGGGAGGGCTGCGCGGTGCATTAGCCATGACCTTGGCCCTGATGGTATCTTATACCCCGGCTATTCCGGAGGACATCCGCAGCCAGGTATTGTTCTTCACTGCCGGTATCGTTACCCTGACACTCTGCATCAATGCCACCACCATGCGCGCACTGCTGAACCGTTTGGGGCTGACTCACGTACCTTCTGCACGTACCATGCTGGCTTACCGCATTGAGAAGTCAATACGCGACAATTCCGAAAAATACCTGGAAGGATTGAAAAAAAGAGACGCCTTAGAAGGAGCCAACTGGCACAAAGTGGAAAGTTACATGACCGCACAACCGCAGGAGCCGGCCAAGAATCCACAAAACAAAGCCATGCTGCCGGAAATCCGTCTGCGTGTATTGGATAAGGAAAAGGCCATCTGCCGGGAAATCTATGAAGAAGGAGTCATCTCCAAGCCCGTATTCCTCCGGCTCATGAACTCGCTGGATGAATTGTATGACCACGACGGGAACTACCCGCTGAACGTCCGCACTTCCATTTTCAAGTTCTGCCAGCGTACAGACCTGCTGAACACACTGCGAAATATTCCTTATCTGCAAAACTGGATGACCTTCTATTTCCGCGAACGCATCACGGTGGTGTACGATTTAGGACGTGGATTCATCATTCTTCAGAAAGGAAGCCTGAAACTGCTGGACGACCTGCGTACCTCAGAATGGGTAACCGGCGAACAGGACTCCGTGTTAGACACATTACGGGAAGAGATAAATGACAACATCAATCGTATGAGTGCCTTTATCAATAACCTGGCCGATAATTTCCCAAAAGCATACGGCCATGCACTGACCATCAAGTCCATCCGTATGCTGCTGAGCAATGAACGCCGCACCGTGAAACAGCTAATCAACAACGGTATGCTTTCCGAGAAGGATGCAGAAAGGCTATTAGATGATATTGACGAACGTACCGACGAAATCAATTCCTTCAGCCACACCTTCACCGCTTCTTTCCTGCGCTGGCTGTTCTTCATCAAGAAAAAGAAAGTCTATCGCAACTAAATAAGAAAAAAGGAAGTTGCGCCCTCACAGGGCACAGCTTCCTTTTCCTATATAATCACTGCTTACTTCTCCCTGGTATTCAGGATGCCGCTGCAGCCAGACCACGGCATAAGAGCAGGTAGCTATCGCCTTCAGTCCTTTGCAGCGCCCGTAATCGTAGGCCGCCTTCACCAAAGCAGAAGCAATACCTTTTCCTCCAATGGCTTCCGGCACAATCGTATGCCGAATATCCAATCCTTCGTCATGAATCTGATAAGCCACGTGGGCTCTATGTCCCTCCAGTTCCACATAGAACTCCTGTCGGGATGCATCATGTTTTACTTCCATAGTCCTTTTCATTTAACTGATTCTGTCACAAGATAAGCATTTTATCTTCCATGACCAAACGATGAGACTAAAATTCAGGAAAGCATCGCAACAAATACTTTAAGTAAAACGATAGGAATTCAATATAAGTCCAGTTTTTTCAAAACGTTTTTTTACACTACTCTAAAATCATAGTTAAATTTACCTCGACACGTACGTGACGAGGTCTTGACACGTTCGTGCTGATGTCTCGACTCGTACGTGTCGAGACTTTGACAGCTACGTGTCGAGGTATTTTTGTATAAGCGTTTTTATTTCATCTCACATGCATTACAAAGAAATAAACCTGCCACTAAAAAGAATCACATTTTTATTTCTATCTTTGCACAGATATAATTGAAACGCCATGCAAACAAGTGACAGTATCGTGATTATTCCTACTTACAATGAGAAGGAAAACATCGAGAATATAATCCGGGCAGTATTCGGACTGGAAAAGACATTCCATATCCTGGTCATCGAAGACAACTCTCCCGACGGAACGGCCGACATCGTACGCCGTCTGCAAAATGAATTTCCTGAACGTTTGTTCATGATTGAACGAAAAGGCAAACTCGGACTGGGAACAGCTTACATCACCGGCTTCAAATGGTCTATCGAAAAGGGATACGACTACATCTTTGAAATGGATGCCGACTTCAGCCATAACCCCAATGACCTGCCAAGACTTTACAAGGCTTGCCATGAAGAAGGGGCCGATGTATCCATCGGTTCACGCTATGTGAGCGGAGTCAATGTGGTGAACTGGCCTATGGGAAGAGTACTGATGTCCTACTTTGCTTCTAAATATGTGCGGTTCATTACCGGACTGCCCATTCATGACACTACTGCCGGCTTTGTATGTTACCGCCGGAAAGTGCTTGAAACCATCCATCTGGACCACATCCGTTTCAAAGGATATGCTTTCCAGATTGAAATGAAATTCACCGCCTTTAAATGCGGATTCCATATCACAGAAGTACCGGTCATCTTTATCAACCGCGAATTAGGTACTTCCAAGATGAACAGCAGTATCTTTGGAGAAGCCGTATTCGGTGTCATCCAACTGAAATGGGACAGCTGGTTCAAGAAATATCCTAAACACACTAATTGAAAAGGGTTATGAAACGTACATGGATACATCATGCAATCATCGTGAATGAAGGACGCCGTTTTGCCGGCTCCGTAGTGATTGAAGGAGAAAAGATACAGGAAGTCATTGAAGGCGACGGTGCTCCCGCTGCCGTATGTGACGAACAGATTGATGCGCAAGGATGCTTCTTGCTGCCGGGAGTGATAGACGACCATGTGCATTTCCGCGATCCGGGCCTTACACATAAGGCAGACATGGCTACCGAAACGGCTGCGGCTGCGGCAGGAGGAGTGACCTCGTTCATGGACATGCCCAATTGTAACCCGCAGACCACAACCCTGGAGGCATTGGAAAACAAGTTTAAGGATGCGGCTACCAAATGTATTGTCAATTATTCTTTCTATTTCGGAGCCACAAACAACAATGCCGACCAGCTGAAGGCACTGGACAAGACACACGTATGCGGCGTGAAACTGTTCATGGGGGCCAGCACCGGAAACATGCTGGTAGACCGCATGGAAGCCTTGAAAAAAATATTCTCCGAAGCGGGCATGCTGATTGCTACCCATTGTGAGGACCAGCAGATTATCCGCGAAAATACCGAACGCTTCAAGCAGCAGTATGGCGAAGACCTGGACATTTCTTTCCATCCGCTGATACGTAGTGAGGAAGCCTGTTACCATTCTTCAGCACTGGCCGTACAATTGGCGAAGGAAACGGGTGCCCGTCTGCACATCCTTCATATCAGTACGGCACGCGAGTTAGGTCTGCTAGAAGACCGCCCGCTCCACGAAAAGAAAATTACGGCAGAAGCCTGCGTATCGCACCTTATGTTCTGTGATGAAGACTATGCGCAATTCGGGGCACGCATCAAGTGTAATCCCAGCATCAAGACAAAGGCCGACCGTGATGCGCTGAGAAAGGCTCTGACCACCAACCTGATTGACGTCATTGCTACTGACCATGCACCCCACCTGTTGAGTGAAAAAGAAGGAGGAGCTCTGAAAGCCGTATCGGGCATGCCGACCCTGCAGTTCTCACTGGTCAGCATCTACGAACTGGTACACGAAGGCCTCCTGTCTATCGAACAGCTGGTACAGAAAATGTGTCATGCACCGGCCCAGCTTTACCAGATTAGCCAAAGAGGATTTATCCGACCGGGCTATCAGGCCGATTTGGTTCTGCTGAATCCGCATAAGGAATGGACCGTAACCACCGACTGCATTGAAAGCAAGTGCGGATGGAGTCCGATGGAAGGCCGCACTTTCCATGCACAGGTAGAAAAGACATTTGTCAACGGTACGGCAGTTTACGAGAATGGAAAAGTAAACAAAGCACACCGTGGACAAGCCCTTCGGTTTGAACGCTAAAAGAAATCAAATGAAAACAGACATCACGACCGTCCGTTACGACATACACGACCTGGCTGAATACATCAACTGGATTTATTTTTTCCACGCATGGGGTTTTCAGCCTCGTTACGCAGCCATTGCCGACATTCATGGGTGTGATGCCTGCCGCGCCGGGTGGCTGGCCTCATTTCCTGAAGCTGAACGTGCCAAGGCTGCCGAAGCCATGCAACTGCACAAAGAAGCGGTACGCATGCTGAACAAGATTGACGGGAAATACAAGGTCTATGCAATTTATCGCCTGATGGAAGCCAATGCAGAGGGCGACAACCTGTGGTTAGAGGGCACTTTATTTCCTCTGCTCCGTCAGCAGACCCGCGTCCGTCCCGACGACCCGTTTCTCTGCCTGAGTGACTTTGTGCGTCCCCTTTCTTCCGGCATCAAGGATACGGTAGGAGGATTCGCCACGACCATTGATTCGGCCATGGAAGAAGAATTCAGCCATGACGACTACCAGTCCTTGCTCATCAAAACATTAGGTGAACGTCTGGCAGAAGCCGCAGCTGAAAAGATACACGAAACCCTGCGCAAGGAGGTGTGGGGATACGCCAAGGACGAAAAGCTGACCATGAAACAGTTGCTCAATGAAGACTATCAGGGCATACGTCCTGCCGTGGGTTATCCTTCCCTGCCCGACATATCGGTCAGCTTTCTGCTCGACAAGCTTATTGACATGAAACGCATCGGGATACATCTGACAGAGAACGGAATGATGCAGCCTCATGCCTCGGTATGCGGACTGATGTTTGCTCATCCGGCTTCACGCTACTTCTCGGTAGGAAAAATCGATGAGGAGCAACTCATGGATTATGCTTCCCGTCGGAAGATAGATGCCGACGTACTGCGAAAATACCTCGCAGCCAATCTGCAACCCTAAAATGAGTACACAAATATGATTCTACTACGCGTGTCACTGATATTCTTAGTCTTGTTTCTGCTACCCGACTGGTACATACACAAGACGTATCTGACCAGCCTGCACCACAGGAGATGGAAACGGGCTTACTGGCTGCCTACTGTTTTGCTATTGCTTATTCTGGTCATCTTCCTGATTGGTCACGACACCTTACATGAATATTTCGGTACTTACCTGATTGTAGCCCTGTGCGTAACCATACCTAAAACGGTATTCATGCTGACCAGCATCTTGCTGAAACTTTTCAGAAGGCTGGTGAAACGTCCTGTTCCTCACGGATGGATAGCCTTAGCACCTGCACTGCTCACCTTTGGGTATGTATTGTTCGGAGCAATCAAGGGAAAGGAAAACTTTCAGGTGAAAGAAGTAACCTTCTATTCGCCCGACCTTCCGAACGCATTCGACGGATACCGCATCCTGCAATTGTCGGACATTCATTCCGGAAGCTGGAAAGGAAACGAAAAGGCACTTCAGGAAGCCATCGACCTCTGTAACCGACAAAATGCCGATTTGGCTGTATTCACCGGCGACCTCGTAAACAGCCGCGCTGACGAACTGTTGGAATTTATGCCCGTGTTCTCACAACTGAAAGCCCGCGACGGGGTGTATTCCGTCTTGGGGAATCACGACTATGGCTCCTACGTAAAATGGGAAAACGAGCAGGCCCGCTTAGCCAACGTAGATAGTCTGATTGCACGCGAAAACCGTATGGGATGGTGCATGCTGCAAAATGACCATCGTATTATATATAAAGGTACGGATTCCATTGCTATAGTTGGCGTGGAAAACAGCGGAAAACCGCCTTTCCCCGACAGAGGCGACTTACCCAAGGCTTTGCAAGGCACAGACGGCATGTTCAAGGTGTTGCTAAGTCACGACCCGACACACTGGCGCCGGAAAGTGCTTCCGGACACCTCGGTACAGCTTACCCTGTCAGGTCATACCCACGACATGCAAATCAGCTTGTTCGGCTTTTCGGTGTCCAAGTTTATCTATCCGGAACACAGAGGACTGTATTTGGAGGGCAACCGGGGACTGTATGTCAACATCGGGTTAGGCTATGTGCTCTTCCCCATGCGCTTAGGTGCCTGGCCGGAAATTACCGTCCTCACATTAAAAAAAGAAAATAACAAATCAATCCAATAAAATCTATCACACTTATGAGATTCTTATACATCATTTACCAAATCTGTATCGGGCTTCCCATTTTTCTTGTGTTGACCATCCTGACCGCCCTGACCACCATGTTGGGATGCTGGCTGGGTAACGGACACTTCTGGGGATACTATCCCGGGAAAATTTGGTCACAGCTCACTTGTTTCCTGTTTCTGCTTCCGGTGAAAGTGGAAGGACACAAAAACATTGACCACAAAACATCGTATGTATTCGTGGCCAACCATCAGGGAGCTTTCGACATATTCCTTATCTACGGATTTTTGGGAAGAAACTTCAAATGGATGATGAAGAAAAGCCTGCGCAGCATTCCTTTCGTTGGAAAAGCCTGCGAATCGGCCGGTTTCATCTTCGTAGACAAATCCAGTCCGCGCAAAGTGTATGAAACGATCAAACGGGCAGAAAAAATCTTGCAGGGAGGTACTTCACTCGTAGTATTCCCGGAAGGCAGAAGAACCTTTACCGGTCGCATGAACGAGTTCAAGAAAGGCGCTTTCCTGTTAGCCGACCAGTTGCAGCTTCCGGTCGTACCGATGAGCATCAGCGGTTCTTTCGATATTCTGCCGCGCACGGGCAAACTGCTCTCCTGGCATCCGTTGAAGCTGACCATCCATCAGCCCATCTATCCGCAAGGAAAAGGACAAGAAAACCAGACCATGCTGATGGAAGAATCCTATCAGGCTATTGAAAAAGGTTTGCCGGAAAAATACAAAGGAGAAAAGAAAAGTGGAGAATAAAAAAATAAATATCGGGTAGGAAGAATTTCTTACCCGATTTTCTTTTTAATGATGAAGGGGAGCATGCGACATATTTTCACGTGCTACAGACACATATTCCTTCACCATGTAATTGTTCTTGAACGTTTCAGGAGCCGCGTCAATGATTTCCTGCATCAGCGGAGTCAGGAAGGGATAAGGCATGCTGTTACCCAACATAATGAACAGCCCCGGTCCCAATACATTCTCGTAATTGTCCTGAATAAAAGTCTTCGCCAGCTGGTTCATCTCCGCAGCTATCTCGTCACGTTTTTTCTGGATTTCCAGATGCACCGTATGCAAATCCTTTCCATCCATAATCATGCGACTTTCCTCGCGCTCTACTTCGTAAGCACGGTCGTCGAGCGAGTTTTTCTGTACCACAAAATCATTGAAACAGTCGTTCAATGGAGTCCCCTTAATGGTAATTCCCGCATTGTCTATCCGAATATCAATGTGACCCGGTTCTATCACTAAAGGCATGATGCACTCATCATCCATATACAATGAAGCTAAAACCGTGGAATCAACCTTTCCCTGCATTTCGAATAAGCCATGAATTACTTCTGCCGAATCAATGTTGACCAATTTATCACCCACCGGGATTTTTATAAAAAGCATTTTACCGTCCAACATAGAAACAGACGAAGTACCTTCTATCTTATATTTCTTACTGCAAGAGGTGCAAAGCATGGCACACAACAGGAAAAAATAAAGTTTATACATGCTGAAACCTTTTAAATTTGTGGGCAAAGGTATAATCTTTCAAGGAAGCACCGAAATATATTATCAAAATTTATACTAAGATAGTGGTTTATTACCTTTTAAGTAACCCGTGTGAAAATGGTGTGCGTTTTTTTACTATTTTTGTGCAATCTATATTTTAACACTATACATAACAATGAAAAAACTGAAAGTACTCGCACTCGCACTTGTTTGTGCTGTATTCTCTCCGGCCAAGGCCGATGAAGGAATGTGGTTGCTCCAGCTCATGCAGGAGCAGAACCTTGCGGACCGAATGAAAGCGCAAGGACTGAAAATGGATATCATGGATATCTACAACCCTGACCAAATTACATTAAAGGATGCTGTCGGAATTTTCGGACGCGGATGTACAGGTGAAATTATCTCACCCAACGGATTGATTCTGACCAATCACCACTGTGGATACGATGCCATCCAACAACATAGCTCGGTAGAACATGACTACCTGACCGACGGATTCTGGGCAAAAAGTTACCAGGAAGAACTTCCTACACCGGGATTGACCTTCAAATTCGTAGACCGTATTGTGGATGTAACGGAAAAAGTAAACGAAGACATCCGTAAAGGAAAAGTGACCGAAGCAGAATCATTCGGAAGCAAATACCTGAAGAAACTGGCTGCCGACGAACTGAAGAAAAGTGACCTGAAAGGCAAACCGGGCATCTCTACACAGGCTCTTCCGTTCTATGAAGGTAACAAATTCTACTTGTTCTTTATCAAGACTTACAGCGACGTACGTATGGTAGCCGCTCCTCCTTCATCAATCGGTAAGTTCGGAGGTGAAACCGACAACTGGATGTGGCCGCGTCACACAGGCGACTTCTCTATGTTCCGTATCTATGCCGACAAGGATGGTAATCCGGCAGAATACAGCGCAGAGAATGTACCTTTGAAAGTAAAGAAACACCTGACTATTTCACTGAAGGGATTGCAGGAAGGCGACTATGCCATGATTATGGGATTCCCCGGAAGTACCAGCCGCTACCTGACAGAAAGTGAAGTACGCCTGCGCATGGAAGGTATCAACGTGCCGCGTATCACTGTACGCGAAGAACGCCAGAATATTCTCCGTAAGGAAATGGCTGCCAGCGACAAGGTACGTATCCAGTATGCCAGCAAGTTTGCCGGTTCAAGCAACTACTGGAAAAACTCCATCGGTATGAACAAGGCCATTGTGGACAACAAGGTACTGGAAACAAAGGCAGAACAGGAAGCTAAATTTGCTGCTTTTGCCAAAGAAAAACAGAATGCTGACTATGCAGCCGTAGTAGGAAAGATTGACGAATACGTGAAGCGTGTCACTCCGTTGCGCACACAGCTAACTTACTTCACAGAAACTTTCAGAAGCGGTATCGAATTCACCCTGACTTCGAAGATGGAAGCACTTCAGGACTTGGCTACTGCCCTGCAGAAGAACAAGAAAAAAGATGTAGAAAAAGCCATCGCTACCCTGAAAGAAGCCTACGCTGACATCCACAACAAGGACTATGACCACGAAGTAGACCGCAAAGTGGCTAAAGTGCTGCTGCCGCTTTATGCAGAAAAAGTACCGGCTGAAGCATTGCCTGATTTCTATCAGACCATTAAGAATGCATTCAAGGGCGATTACAATGCTTACGTAGATGCCCTCTACAACAACAGCATCTTCGCCAATGAAAAGAACTTCAACGCTTTCATCGAGAATCCTACTGTAGAAGCAATCAACAAAGACTTGTCGGCTGAATATGCTGCTGCAGTGAGCAAGAAATACAAGGAACTGGCAGACAAGCTGGATCAAGCCAATGGTGACATCAACCTGCTGCACAAGACCTACGTACGCGGTCTTTGCGAAATGTATGCACCGACTCCGAAAGCTCCGGATGCCAACTTTACGATTCGTCTGACTTACGGAAACGTAAAAGCTTACGACCCGAAAGACGGTGTACATTACAAATATTACACTACACTGAAAGGGGTAATGGAAAAAGAAGACCCGAACAATCCGGAATTCGTGGTACCAGCCAAGCTGAAAGAGTTGTATGCTACAAAGAACTACGGACGCTACGCCCTGCCTAACGGGGAAATGCCGACTTGCTTCCTGACCACCAACGACATCACCGGCGGTAACTCAGGTTCTCCGGTCATGAACGGAAACGGTGAACTGATTGGAGCCGCATTCGACGGTAACTGGGAATCTCTATCCGGTGACATCAACTTCGACAACAACCTCCAGCGTTGTATTGCCGTAGATATTCGCTACGTACTGTTCATCGTAGAAAAATTGGGAGGCTGCAAGAACCTGATTGACGAAATGACAATTGTAGAATAATGAAGCATAAGTTATTATTATCCTTATTTGCTACCCTTTCCCTCACCGCTCATGCGGATGAGGGAATGTGGATGCTGACCGACCTGAAACAGCAAAATGCTGCCGTGATGCAGGATTTGGGACTGGACATCAGCATTGACCAGGTGTACTGTCCGGACAACATCAGCCTGAAAGATGCCGTGGTGCATTTCGGAGGAGGATGTACGGGGGAAGTCATCTCCTCGGAAGGACTGGTGCTAACCAACCACCACTGCGGATACGGTTACATCCAGCAGCACAGTTCAGTGGAACATGATTACCTGACCGACGGTTTCTGGGCGATGACGCGTGAACAGGAACTTCCGTGTGAAGGACTGAACGTGACCTTTATCGACCGGATACTTGACGTAACGGAATACGTACAGAAGCAGTTGAAAAAGTCCAAAGACCCGGACGGAACCAACTACCTCTCTCCTTCTTTCTTGGCCAAAGTGGCTGAAAAGTTTGCCAAAAAGGAACGTATCCGCACCAACGAATTTACGACTTTGGAACTGAAACCGTTCTATGGAGCCAACAAATACTACCTGTTTGTCAAGACATCTTACAAGGATGTACGCATGGTAGGTACTCCTCCCTCTTCCATCGGTAAGTTCGGAGCAGATACCGACAACTGGATGTGGCCCCGCCACTGCGGTGACTTCTCTATCTTCCGTATCTATGCCAGCAAGGACGGAAAACCGGCCAATTACAGTGCCGAAAACGTACCTTTGAAAGTAAAGAAACACATTGCCATCAACCTGAAAGGGGTGAAGGAAGGTGACTTTACCTTCGTGATGGGATTCCCCGGACGCAACTGGCGTTACATGATCAGTGATGAGGTGGAAGAACGCATGCAGACTACCAACTTCATGCGCGACACCATTCGCGGTGTACGCCTGCGGGTGCTGGGAGAAGAAATGGCTAAGGATGCACGTACCCGTATCCAGTATGCAGCCAAGTATGCTTCATCGGCCAACTACTGGAAAAATGCCATCGGTATGAACGAAGGACTGGTACGTCTGAAAGTACTCGACCGCAAAAAACGGGAGCAGGAACAATTGTTAGCTTTCGGAGATTCCATCGGAAATGACAATTACCGGAAAGCCTATGAAAGCATCAAGCAAATTGTCGCACAGCGTCACGATGCAGTGTACCACCAGCAGGCTATTTACGAAACCTTGATGCTGGGAACCGAATTCTTTAAAGTACCCGATACGGATGCGTTGAGAGTGGCACTGGAAAGCCAGAAACAGAAAGACATTGACGAAGCTGTTGCTGCCCTGAAGGAAGCCGGACAGAAGTTCTTCAACAAGGACTACAATCCGGAAGTCGACCGCAAGGTATCCAAACAGCTGATTGCCTTGTATGCCCGACTGATTCCGGCCGACCAGCGAATTGACATATTCCAGACCATCGAAAAGGATTTCCAGGGAAATACCGATGCGTTTGTGGATGCCTGCTTCAACCAGTCCATCTTCAGAAGTCCGGAAGCACTGGATAAGTTCCTGAAGCAGCCCGATGCACAGCAGTTGGAAAACGACCTGATGGTAAGATATGCCGCTTCTGTACGCAACGGATACCAGGCTACCAGCGATGCCATGCAGGAGGAAACCAATGCATACAACGCAGCTCACAAGACTTGGGTAGAAGGTGTATTGAAGATGAAAAAAGCGAACGGACAGCCTATCTATCCGGATGCCAACTCTACTCTCCGACTGACTTATGGAAAGATTGGCTCTTACGAACCGGCTGATGGAAAGGAATACCTTTACTACACTACCCTGAAAGGGGTAATGGAAAAGGAGGACCCTAACAACCCGGAATTTGTAGTACCAGCCAAGCTGAAAGAGTTGTATGAAAAGAAGGATTTCGGTCCCTATGCCATGCCCGACGGACGCATGCCGGTCTGCTTCGCCACTGCGACAGACAACACAGGAGGTAACTCCGGTTCTCCGGTATTCAATGCGAAAGGGGAGTTAATCGGTACCGGATTCGACCGCAACTACGAGGGACTGACTGGTGACATTGCCTACAACCCGCAACTGCAACGTGCGGCCTGTGTAGACATCCGCTATACCTTGTTCATCATTGACAAGTTTGCCGGTGCTTCTCATTTGCTAAAAGAAATGACCATCATCCGATAAACAGAAAAAGCCAGACTTTCCGGTCTGGCTTTTTTGTTTCAGGCTTGTGCCTCATTATCTTCTTCCAAAATTTTCTTTATCTCCGCATCGGCCTTATACAGCTTGTTCTTACAGAACTTTATCAGCTTCTGGGCTTCCTGCAAGTATTCGCCCAACTGGTCGATATCCAGTTCATTGCTTTCAATGCGAGACACTATTTCCTCCAGGCGTTTCATCGCCTCTGAATAGGTTTCCTTCTTTGCTGCCATATCACTTATTTATTACTTTACTCCTAAATTTACCTTTTGCCAGACGGGTTTCTACTTCATCTCCCGGTTTCAACAAGGAAGCATCCGTCACCACTTTGCCATCCAGCAGAGTAAGGCTGTATCCTTTTTTCAATAACTTCTCCGGAGAAGCCGAATCTACCCGCTGTGCCAGCAGTTCCAGTCGGTGTGTTTCACGCTGTACACGGTTCTGCAAAGCGGAAAGTAATCGGGGCATCAACTGCATGCGGTAGTTTTCCTGCAACAAGCGCGACTGCCAGGCCGTTTTCATCCGGTTCTGAAATTTCTCCTGACGGAAGTTTTCCCGCTGCAACCGCATCTGCACCTGTCCCGGAATCCGGGTTACAAATGACTCCAGCCGTTGTTTTTCCTGTTGCAGCAAACGAGGTACTTCCTGATAGATAACCTCCTCGTATGTTTCTAACTCTTGTGCTGTCTGTCTTACATGATTAATCAGAAACTCAGCCGCAGCTGTCGGAGTCTTGACACGGGTATGTGAAATCATATCCAGCACCGTATCGTCCCGTTCGTGACCGATTCCGGTAATAATAGGAAGCGGGAACTGTGCGCAGTTTGCCGCCAAATCGTAGGTATCAAACCCCGAAAGGTCGGAAGTGGCCCCTCCCCCCCGGATAATCACCACCACATCCCAGTTATCGCGTGTCGCATTAATACGGTCGAGTGCCTGAATGATGGACTGTTCTACCTGCTCCCCCTGCATAATGGCCTGAAAAAGCCGGGGATAAAACACAAATCCGAAGGAATTATGCAACAGCTGATTGCAGAAATCGCCATAACCGGCAGCCGTAGCCGATGAAATGACCGCAATACGTTGCGTCAGTACGGGGAGTTCCAGTTCCTTATTCAGTGTCAGGATTCCCTCCTCATCCAACTGCCGGAGAATTTCCTTGCGACGGCGTACCATATCGCCCAAGGTATAGGTGGGGTCAATATTGACTACCGTCAGCGAGTAGCCATACAGCTCGTGGAAATCGACCGTGACTTTTACCAGTACCTTCAAGCCTGAAACGAAAGCCTGCCCCGTTTCCCGCTCAAAATAACTCCGCAAGCGGGTAAAGACATTTGCCCATATAATTCCTCGTGCCTTGGCCAGGAGCGCATTGCCGGTAGCATCTTTCTGCACAAACTCCAGATAGCAATGTCCGGAATAATTTACGCGCACATCGCTTAGTTCAGCCTGCACCCAATATTCATCCGGCAGACAGGAGGTGATGCTCCGTCTGACCAATGAATTCAGTTCGAGTAAGGAAAGAGGCTTATTTTCCATCAGTATCCGCTTTCAGTTTCATAGCCAGTTGGTAGGCTTTCCACATATCCGTCACTCCGTATCCGTATATATTATCGGGATAAGCATTACGGTCGCTGGCTTCATGCACAACCTGAATGAGCTGCCGTACCGTAAGCCAAGGACATGCCTGCCACAAACAAGCCACCAGTCCGCAGAAAATAGGCGACGCAAAAGAAGTACCATTGGCAAAAGCGGTACCTCCGTCTACTCCTACCACTGCCGAATGTACGCCCATCGCCATGACATCGGGTTTGATACGCCCGTCTGCCGTATTACCGATGGAAGAAAAAGCGGCATTCAGTCCCATATTATCGATGGCACCTATGGTCAATATATCTTCCGCATCGGCCGGAGGAGTGATTTTTTTCCATTCATCCATACCGGAATTTCCGGCACTGCATACCACCAAAAGCCCTTTCTTTGCTGCATACGAAGCAGAAGCGGCCATCAAAGAAGTATGCCCGTCCAACTGACGATACGTATAATTATCAATCGGATCGTCAAATGAATAATATCCTAAGGAGGTATTAATAATATCCACTCCTACACTGTCGGCAAATTCCACTGCCGCAGCCCAATTGTCTTCTTCCACCGGCTGCTCCGTATCATTGTCTTCACTTCTTAACAGCCAGTAGCTTGCTTCGGGAGCCGTTCCCACCATGACATGAGGTGTATTGACAGCCATGCACGACAAGACTTTCATGCCGTGATTATGTTCGCCATAAATATCTGAAGAAGGATTAACAAAATCATGTGTGCCTAAAATCGTCGTATTCTTGAAGATTTTCATGGCATCCACATTATAAAAGCCGGCATCGATGACCGCAATCTGTATCCCTTTGCCTTTAAATCCGGCCAGATGCAGACTGTCTCCATGGTGAATCTTGATTTGTTCGGCTCCCATTCCATAATAATCATCCTGCTTTTTCCACTGATTCTTTACCTGCTCCTTTCTGTCTTTGTTGCGGGGCATAATGGAATCTGGAGATACCCATACTTTTTTGATAGAGCGGACAAATGAATTATCCAGAAAGCGCAAGGCAACGGCCTCATCGGGAACCTGCATCAGCACGGTATTGTTCCATTTGCTGGATGAGATGTATTTTCCTCCCTGCGACTCCAGACGCTCAATATAGGCACGGCAAACAGGCAGGTCGGTAGAATCAACGGCTACCCCCTGACTGGCACGACGAGCAAGTGCCCGTTCGGACAAAAAAGTTTCAGGATGTTCCAAAGAATGTACAGACTTTGACTTGTCAGTCAACTGCACTCTGTATTTATATAAACTCTCTGCCGAGGCACTACTTCCGCAGAGCAAAAAGAGAAGAGCTAATCCTATTCTATTCACTTTCATCCACATAGCTTTTATTTTGGAGCGCAAAGATACACAAAGTTTTCCCTGAATGCGGAAAAAAGTTTACCTTTGCACGATTTTTTAGAAAATCTAAAGATTTCTGGATAACAATTAATAAGGTAAATAATTATGTCGCAAAAAGGAACAGCCGCTGAACTGGGCACTGAACGAATTGGAAAATTATTGATGCAATACGCCATTCCGGCCATTATTGCCATGACTGCTTCTTCGCTTTACAACATGGTAGACAGTATTTTTATCGGACACGGAGTAGGTCCTCTGGCCATATCGGGACTGGCCATCACCTTTCCGCTGATGAACCTGGCCGCTGCCTTCGGTTCACTGGTGGGAGTCGGTGCCTCTACCCTCATCTCCGTTAAATTAGGTCAGAAGGATTATACTACGGCCCAGCAGATTTTAGGAAACGTCGTATCATTAAATCTGATTATCGGGGTGCTGTTTACCATTGTCTGCCTCTTGTTTTTGGATCCCATCCTGTATTTCTTCGGCGCCAGTGAGGCTACACTGCCCTATGCCAAGGATTACATGGTAACCATTTTATTAGGAAATGTAATCACCCACATGTATTTAGGACTCAACTCTGTGTTGCGTTCTGCCGGACATCCTCAGAAGGCCATGGCCGCCACTATACTGACCGTTATCATCAATACTTTGCTGGACCCCTTGTTCATCTATACCTTCCACATGGGAATAAAGGGAGCCGCCGTGGCAACTGTCCTGGCTCAGGTGATTTCACTCTGCTGGCTTATCTGGATTTTCTGCAACAAGAATGAATTGCTTCACTTCCGGAGAGGCATTTATCGCCTAAAAAGAATACTGGTAGAAAATATCATCGGTATCGGACTGGCTCCGTTTTTCATGAACCTGGCATCCTGCTTTATCGTGATTCTGATAAACAAAGGGTTAAAACTATACGACGGAGATTTGGCCATCGGTGCATTTGGAATCGTCAACCGCATCGTATTCTTATTCGTCATGATTGTAATGGGACTCAACCAAGGAATGCAGCCCATTGCCGGTTACAACTTTGGTGCACAGAATTATCATCGTGTAAACCAGGTAATGAAATATACCGTCATCGCTGCCACCATCGTTACCACCAGTGGCTTCTTAGTGGGCGAACTGATGCCGGAGCTGGCCGTAGCCGCCTTCACCACCGATTCACAACTTATCCAGCTAAGTGCCAAAGGCCTGCGGGTAGTGGTCATGTTCTTCCCTATCATCGGTTTCCAGATGGTTACTTCCAACTTCTTCCAAAGTATCGGAATGGCCAAGAAAGCCATCATACTTTCTTTAAGCCGTCAGGTACTGATTCTGATTCCCTGTCTGCTTATCCTTCCGCTTTTCTGGGGAGTAGACGGAGTGTGGTACAGTATGCCGATTTCTGACATAACCGCCAGCATCATTGCCGGAAGCATGCTCTACAGTCAGTTCCAGAAATTCAAACGACACGCCGCCGAAACCGGAATCGAAATAAAATAAAAGACAAAAAAGTGACATTTTTCCGCAGAAAGAATTATATTTGTTGTGTATCAACTAAAGAGTTACACTATGGACGGACACTATGTTATCAATCTCGGACGCCAGCTGGGCAGCGGCGGAAAAGAAATAGGTGAAAAATTAGCGAATGACTTAGGCATTGCCTTTTACGATAAAGAGCTTATCAACTTAGCTTCTGAAGAGAGCGGACTTTGCAAGGAATTTTTCGAAAAAGCGGATGAGAAAGCTTCTCAAACCATTTTAGGAGGATTATTCGGAACCCGTTTCCCGTTTATTACAGAAGGAGCCTATCCGTACAACTCCTATCTCAGCAACGATTCTCTGTTCAAGATTCAGAGTGATGTCATCCGCCATCTGGCAGAAAAGCAATCGTGTCTTTTCGTGGGAAGATGTGCTGACTACATTTTGCGCGACCATCCCAGATGTGCCAACGTCTTTGTGTCAGCCTCACCGGAAGCCCGCATTGAACGACTGATGAAACTGCACCACATCAGTGCGGAAGATGCAGAAGACTTGATGGAAAAAGCGGACAAGAAACGTTCTTCCTACTACAACTACTATAGCTACAAGACATGGGGAGCAGCTGCTACCTATCATCTATGTATCGATTCTTCTGTATTAGGTATTGATGGTACCGTAGAATTCATCAAGAATTTTGTCAAGCTGAAACTTCATCTATAAGAAAAGATAAAGACATAAAAAAATAGAGAGGCTGCTCAATTTCAGTTGAACAGCCTCTCTATTTTTTATACGAAACAAGCCATTCGGAATCTGACTTTTATAAAAATCCAGTACTTCTTAGGCAGTACTGGAGTACTCCCCTGAAAGTACTGCAGTACTTTCTAAGAAGTATTATAGTACTGCCTAAGAAGTACTGAGAACTGTGACTTTTCCTGATATAACTAGACGTTTTTTCTTTTTATAAACTGGAACAATAGACACTTTATACTCGTGTATCTGAAGGACTATTGTTTCATCAAGTAAGCTTTAAATGCCGCAAAGTCTTTCGACATCGGTACACTCTGTTTGGTACCTTTCATGAATGCCTGAAGCTTTTCCGGTATTTTTACTTCCACTCCAATGATGCTTTCCACTGTTTGAAGGAATTTTGCCGGATGAGCTGTTTCAAGGAACAAACCGACTTCTCCTTCTTTCAGTTCTTCAGCCAACGCACGGTATCCGCATGCGCCGTGAGGGTCGAGCAGATAACCTGTTTCTTCGTAAACCTTCTGCACCGTTTCACGTATCTGCTCATCGGTATAGGTTTCGCCGCTGATTTCAGAAGCAATGGCATCGTGACTACCTTCGTACAAATCCAGTACCCGGGCAAAATTACTAGGGTCGCCTACATCCATGGCATTGGCAATAGTAGCCACCGACGGACGCGGACAATATTCTCCTGTTTTCAGGTATTGATAGAATATATCGTTACGATTATTGGCTGCAATAAAGCGTTTCACCGGAAGCCCCATACGCTTGCCAAACAATCCGGCTGTAATATTTCCGAAGTTACCGCTCGGCACACAAACCACCAGGTTATCAGCCTTACCGATTTTTTTCATCTGCGCATAGGCATAGAAATAATAAAAGGCCTGCGGCAGGAAACGGGCCACATTGATAGAGTTGGCAGATGTCAGCTGCATGTGCTCGTTCAATTCTTTATCCATGAACGCATTCTTCACCAACGCCTGACAGTCATCGAACGTACCGTCCACTTCGACCGCTGTGATGTTACGTCCCAAGGTAGTGAATTGTTTTTCCTGAATCTCACTGACCTTTCCTTTCGGGTAAAGCACATACACATGAATGCCTTCCACTCCAAGGAAACCATTTGCCACCGCACTTCCCGTATCCCCGGATGTAGCTACCAGCACATTGACCTGCTTCTTTCCTTCCTTACGGATAAAATATCCCAACAGGCGGGCCATAAAACGACCACCTACATCTTTAAAAGCCAATGTAGGTCCGTGGAACAGCTCCAAAGAATAAATATTGTCTTTTACTTTTACTGCCGGTACATCAAAGTTCAATGTGTCATACACAATCTGTTTCAATGTTTCTGCCGGTACATCTTCTCCAAAAAACGCATCTGCTACTTTATAAGCTATTTCTGGAAAAGAAAGTGTCTCAATCTCGTCATAGAACGATTGTGGCAAGGGTTTAATCTGACGGGGCATATATAAACCCTTATCTGAAGCCAGTCCTCTTACCACAGCTTCTTCCAATGTCGCGTCTAATGCTTTTCCGTTTGTACTGTAATACTTCATATTGCTATCTGTTACTGAATATTCATAAATAGGTTCATAAACTCATCTTTCTCCATCAGACCATATCCTCCTTCCTTGCAGCTGATTTCATCATAAGTCTGCACGGCATCCGGCTCAATACCCGGATAATATATCAGGAAGGGAATCGGTTCATTGGTATGCGTTCTCAACTCACAAGGAGTAGGATGGTCGGGCAATACCGCAATGACCACCGGCTCGTCCCATTGTTTTACCGCTTCATAGACCGGACCCACAATACGGCTGTCCAAGTCCTCAATGGTTTTCAGTTTCAACGGTACATCTCCTTCGTGACCCGCCTCATCGCTGGCTTCCACATGCAGATACACAAAATCATCTGTTTTCAGTGCTTCAATGGCAGCCTGAGCCTTCCCTTCATAGTTGGTGTTATACAATCCGGTAGCCCCTTCCACATCAATACAGCGCAAACCTGCATAACGGCCGATACCCCGAATCAAATCGACAGCCGTAATCACGGCTCCTTTTCGGATAGACGGATATTTCTCTGACAAAGGTTCCATCTGCGGACGGTATCCCGGACTCCAGGGCCAGATACTATTGGCCGGGTCCTTCCCTTCCGCCACTCGTTTCAAGTTGACAGGATGCGTAGCCAGCAACTCTTGTGATTTCAAAATCAGTGCATTCAACAAATCGGCTGTTTCTTGTGCCTCAGGACAGAGTGCCTTCACCAGATTAGGACGGAAAGGCTGCAAAGGGATGTCATGCGGAGGCACACAAGCCAATCGTTTATCTCCTCCCTTAATCACCAATAAATGACGATATTGCACTCCTGTGTAAAAATGAATGCGGTCGGAGCCCAATTTTTCATCCAGAAAGCGAATCAGTTCATCAGCCTCCTCCGTAGAAATATGTCCGGCAGAATGATTTTTCAGTGTTTCTCCTTCCACACAGACAATGTTACAACGCATGGCCATGTCCCCATCCTGAAGGTCTACACCAATACTGGCAGCTTCCAGTACTCCGCGCCCTTCATACACCTTAGGTAAATCATAGCCCATCACAGACATATTGGCCACCTCACTCCCAGGATGGAAGCCGTCGGCCACCGTCTTCAATACGCCCGTACGCCCCATACTTGCCAATTTATCCATATATGGCGTATGTGCATACTGCAGTAAAGTTTTGTCGCCTAAGGAAGGTACAGCCCAATCGGCCATACCGTCACCTAAGATAATCACATGTTTCATTTTTGTTTGGTTTAAATATTGGCAATACTCATTATATCCGCAAATACACCGGCAGCAGTCACACTTGCACCGGCACCGTATCCCTGAATCAGCATCGGATATTCATTGTAGCGCTCTGTGGTCAGCAAGATAATATTGTTGCTGCCAGCCAGGTTATAGAACGGATGATTGCGGTCTACTTCCTGCAAAGACACCTTGCCGTGTCCATCTTCCAGGCTTGCCACAAAACGCCAGCGCTTGTCCTCGCTTTCCAGTCTCTTGCGACGTTCTTCAAATTCTTTATCTAATTGTGGAATCTTTCTCCAGAAATCATCCAATGTACCTTCAAAATAACTGTCAGGAATAAACAAGTCTGCTTCCACATCTTCCTGATTCAAACGGTAACCTGCCTCACGAGCCAGAATCACCAGTTTCCGGATTACATCCTTTCCGCTCAGGTCAATTCTCGGGTCGGGTTCAGAATAACCTTCTTCCTTCGCCTGACGGATAGTTTCACTCAGAGGAGTTGTCGCACTAATGCGGTTGAAAATATAATTCAACGTACCGCTCACCACCGCTTCAATCTTCAGAATCTTATCTCCACTGTTTATCAGGTCATTGATGGTATTGATTACCGGAAGACCGGCTCCTACGTTCGTCTCAAACAAATACTTCACTCCACGCTGGCGAGCAATTCTTTTCAGTTCCGCATAGATGTCATATTCAGAAGAAGCGGCAATCTTGTTTGCTGCCACCACCGACACATTGTGACTCAGTAAATCTTTATACAGTGCCGCAATATCGGGACTGGCTGTACAATCCACAAACACCGAATTGAAGATATTCATTCCCACAATCTCATCACGAAGAGTCTGAGGACAAGAAGGAATGCCTTTTTCATCCAATTCTTCTCTGAAATGTTCCAAATCAATTCCGGCACGCGTAAACAAGGCTTTATGGCCGTTGGCAATACCCACCACATGCAGTTTCAACCCGCGTTCCTGTTTCAGTTTTTCCTGCTGGCCATGAATCTGTTCAATCAAGCTGGCACCCACTGTTCCCGTACCACAGATAAACAGGTTCAACACCTGATATTCTGACAAGAAGAATGAATCATGAATCACATTCAATGTCTTACGCAAAGAAGCACCTTCCACGACGAAAGAGATATTTGTCTCAGAAGCACCCTGCGCACAAGCAATGACATTGATACCGTTACGGCCAAGCGTACCAAACAATTTTCCGGCAATACCTGGAGTATGCTTCATGTTCTCACCCACAATCGCCACGGTGGCCAGACCACCTTCCGCTTTCATCGGTGAGATTTCGCCCATTTCAATTTCTTTGGCAAACTCCTCATTCAGCACCTCACATGCCAGTTCCGCATCCTCATTTCTCACACCGATAGAGGTTGAGTTCTCAGAAGAAGCCTGCGAAACCAAAAAGACACTGATGCCATTTTCGGCCAACGTCTTAAAGATACGATGGTTCACGCCAATGACACCCACCATGCCCAAACCGGTCATGGTAATCAAACAGGTATCATTAATAGACGAAATACCCTTGATAGGTTTCGAAGAATGGTCGGCTTCCTGCTTCACAATAGTGCCCGGAGCCTCCGGATTGAACGTATTCTTTATCAGAATCGGAATATTCTTATGACACACCGGATAAATCGTAGGTGGATACACCACTTTCGCACCAAAGTTACACAGCTCCATAGCCTCCACATAACTCAACTCCGTAATAGGATAAGCCGTGCTGATGACACGCGGGTCAGCTGTCATGAAGCCATCCACATCCGTCCAGATTTCCAGAATATCCGCATCCAAAGCTGCCGCAATAATAGACGCTGTATAATCAGATCCACCTCTTCCCAAGTTAGTTACTTCTCCCGTATTCTTATCGGTAGAAATAAATCCCGGCACCAGAGAAACCTTCGGTATTTCACTGAAAGTCTCACGCACCAGCCGGTTCGTCAGCTCTGAATCAAGAATATGCTTATTATGTTTCTTTTCAGTCTTAATGAAAGTACGGGAATCGAACCACACTGCCCCCTCAATAAGAGTAGCCACAATGATGGAAGAAAGACGTTCCCCATAGCTCACAATCGTAGCAGAAGTTTTCGGAGAAAGGTCACGAATCAAATAAATACCCTGAAAAATATCCTTCAATTCGCTCAACAGTTCGTTCACCAAATCCAGAAGCAACTCTCTTCCCCGCCCTGCCGGAATCACAGTGTACACCATTTCAATGTGACGGTTCACGATTTCCTTCATTTCCTTCTCATAAGCGTCATCGCCCGAAGCGGCCATTTTCGAAGTACAAATCAGTTTATCGGTAATTCCCCCTAATGCAGAAACGACTACAATTACTTTGTCATCTATACCCTCTACTATACGCTTGACACTTAACATGCTATTGACAGAACCTACGGATGTTCCGCCGAATTTCAATACTTTCATAGGTTATCATTAATTTTTAGTCCGAAACCCAATGGTCCCGGTATATCTCCGTAAGGCCTTACACTACGGCACAAACAGAAACAATGAATTAAAATAAATCTTGATTGAATAAAATAATTGAAATGTCTGCATCCGCAGACGTGTATCACGTAGAAACACCAAACATACTATCCTCACCCCCTAGGGGTCATCCCTGTGGTAGATGTAATGAAAGGCATATACCCATGCCCGTTCAACAAGATGATATGAAGACAGTGTACAGTCATAGATTATTGTTTTTCCGTTGGCAAATATAGCAACATTTTTCTACAAACAAATAAATAAATGATATTTTTTTGCCAGTATAGAGAATAAGCATAAGATTTCGTACCTTTGTAAAGAATTAGTGTAACATATATGGCAAAAGAAAAAACGGTCTATGTCTGCACAAACTGCGGACAAGAATCTCCTAAATGGGCTGGGAAATGTCCCTCCTGCGGACAATGGAATACATTTGTAGAAGAAGTGGTGCGCAAGGAAGCTCCTGTAGCCAAGCACGTGGCACACGGCATCGAATCCGTGCGCTCCAAACCTCAACGTCTGACCGAAATAGAATCAAATGAAGAACAACGCATGGACATGCTCGACGAAGAGCTGAACCGTGTATTGGGAGGGGGACTGGTGCAAGGTTCACTCACCCTGATTGGAGGAGAACCGGGCATCGGAAAATCGACTCTGATACTCCAGACGGTGTTGCGGCTTACCCACAAAAGAATCCTCTACGTATCCGGTGAAGAAAGTGCCCGCCAGCTCAAACTTCGGGCTGTCCGCATTCCGCACCCGGAAAATGACAATCTGCTGATAGCCTGTGAAACCTCGTTGGAACAGATTTTTACCCATATAAAGAATGCGGCTCCCGATTTGGTCATTATCGACTCCATTCAGACAATTTCTACCGAGAATATTGATTCTTCTCCCGGCAGCATCGTGCAGGTAAGAGAATGTACAGCCTCTCTTTTAAAGTTCGCCAAAGAAACTGGCACACCGGTTATCCTCATCGGACATATCAACAAGGAAGGAAGCATTGCCGGACCGAAGGTACTGGAACACATCGTCGATACCGTATTGCAATTCGAAGGAGACCAGCACTACATGTACCGCATCTTGCGCAGCATCAAGAACCGATTCGGTAGTACGGCTGAACTGGGAATCTACGAAATGCGCCAGGACGGACTACGGCAGGTGATCAACCCTTCCGAACTGTTGCTTACCCAAGACCACGAAGGTATGAGCGGTGTCGCCATCGCCGGTGCCGTGGAAGGTGTACGTCCCTTCCTGATAGAAGTGCAGGCATTGGTCAGCACAGCCGCATACGGAATGCCACAGCGTTCCGCCACCGGATTCGACCTGCGCCGTATGAACATGCTGCTGGCTGTACTTGAAAAACGTGTCGGATTCAAGCTGGCTCAAAAAGATGTGTTCCTGAACATTGCCGGAGGGCTGAAAGTCAACGACCCCGCCATAGATTTGGCAGTTATCAGTGCCATTCTTTCCAGCAACATGGATGCAGAAATTGAAGCAGGTGTATGTATGGCAGGAGAAGTAGGCCTTAGCGGAGAAATCCGTCCGGTTAACCGCATCGAACAACGTATCAGTGAGGCCGAAAAGCTCGGATTTCAACGGATGCTGATTCCCAAGCACAACCTGTCCGGCATTGACCGGAAGAAAATAAAAATCGAGCTCATCCCCGTAAGAAAAGTAGAAGAGGCTTTCCGGGAATTATTTGGATAACCCTCTTCACACCATAAAAAAACGCCTGTGCACTTTGAAGTATTCTCCATGCGCACAGGCGTTTTTTATTCAGTATCCTATCTCAATATCCGTTATTTCTGAACGGCTGTTTCATAAGGAACCATTTTTTCCAAGTTTGCATTTGCCTTTTCAGGTTCTACGCTTGCAGCTTTCTGGAACCATCCTTTAGCTACTTCCGTATCTCCAGCCAACCAGGCCAATACACCCAAATTATTGAAAGCACGTGAGTCATCTTTCACCTTTTCCATATACGTCGCAGCCTTTTTAAAGTCACCGCTGATAATATTGGCAGAAGCCGCATTAATGTTAGCAGTCACATCTTCCGGATAAGTGTTGGCTGCAATCTCATACACTTCTTTATATTCCTTTGTTCCCGGCTGATACATACCTGCCACACGATACATTTCCTGCAAGCTCAACAATTTCGGATTGGTATAAATCAGGCGGGCTGCTTCTGAGTTCAAGACTTCTCTCACTTCGTAATCTACCGATACACTCAAACGACGCAGACGAGGATAATACTGGTTCATCATCGTACGATAAGTAGCCATGCCCAATGTAGATTTCAATCGGGCTTCACGTACATCCAGATTGTCATATTTCTGAATTACAGCCAAAGCCTTTTCCGTATAAGCAGGTTGATCTTCTTCCAGCATTTTTACCAAAGTCTCCCAATCCTCACCCGCAGAAGTCACATGCAACACTTCCTTCGGGAAATTATATCCGCCTTTCAGGTTCAGCGCAAACGATTCCGCACGTTGCGTAGCCACCCGGTCATTCGTACGAACCGAACCATCCGGTGAAGAATATCCGCACACATTGATTGACTTAAACGTCACCAAATCTCCATCTTCCAACGGATCCAAAATCTCCTTCATCTTCTGCAATTCGCTACGATTATTTTTATAATTCGCATCAAAGGCCGTTTTCCCTACCGGAAATTCAATATACAACGTACTTTGCTCAGAACGTACCTTCAACGGTTCTTCTTTCGGAGTCAGGAAAGAAACCATTTCCTTGCAAGGATCACACACCTCAAATTCTACAGGCAGAGCCGGAGTTTCCACAGCCACATCCGGTTCAATCACCGTAATATCCAGCAAATCCACCTCACAGCATTCTTTTCCTTCCTGCAACAGAATCATGGAAGCATGGTCCATCCATGCCTGATAAGGAACAGAAGCCTGATAGCGAACCACATCCTCCCGATTTTCCTGACGTCCGTGAATCACAACAAAAGGATTATCAAACCCGAAACGACGAGCCATTTTCCGCTCCTGACGGCGCATTTTATAATCACCGTTCTTTCCGGTTACCACTACCGGAGGCATGGCGTAATAGTTTTTTCCTTCACGCAATACAGGAGTAAAGGCATACGTCTGCTCACTATTCACACGCACCTCTTCCACACTCATGGAAAACTCAACAGTCAGCGTGTCGTTTTTTAACGTCAATACCGGACGTGTATACTTTATATCACCTGCCATGGCAACCAGCGGCAACATGACAAACGACAATATATATGCTATTTTTCTCATATTTACTTGTTTAAAAATTATAATGACTGAACTTCTACACAACGGTGTTTTGTCTTATACTTCGGACCAAAAGTAAAGTTGATTCCTAAATTAATATTAGCCGAGAAGCGGTTAAGCGGTGCATAATATTTCGGAGTGTATTTACCCAACGGCACATCTGCAGCCACAAAGAAGTTGAAACCTCTTGGATGAAAATTCAACATCAATCCTCCCGTAGAACCAAAGTTAGAAAGGGCATAGTTCACTGAAGCCTCAAACCAGGTCAGAGGAGACACATTGGCAGAGACACGTGCTTCCGTCCAAGAGTGGCGTCCCTGAAAACGAGAAGAAGACAAGAAACCAAACTTCAAGCGGTCATAAGCAGGCAATGTATATTCCGCACCGAGGTTTAACGTGGCAGCCAACGCTGTAGTACGCTTCAGTCCCTCTCCCTCTTTTGTGAATTTAGACATCTGTTCCAGGTCATCTACAATACGGTCGCTCTGGTTATCAATTGAATTAGGGTCATTATCTCCCAAGTCTGATTTCACCGGAATTTCATTAAATCCATCAAATTCAAAGCTATTGTTCATGGTAGCTTTGACCGTATTCTTCCAACGGATGAATCCCAAGTCAAGTACCGCAGCAGAGAATATCCATTCATCATTCAGACGATAAGTCGCACCGAAATCAAACGCCATACCAAATCCTGTAGGACCGATATTGTTATCATCAAAATCCACATCATCATACGAAATCAACTGCTCAGAACCGGGTTTCAGTTTATCGGTGCGGTTGCCATTGGCATCCAGTTCATAATCACTTTCATCATAATTACCTGTTTCTCCACGAGTCGGCACGACCAAACCTTTAGCAGAAAGATAGGCTTGTGCACCCGACGGAGTGATTTTCCAGGCATCCGGAGTCGCCTCAATATCCAGTCGGTCAATCTTTACAGTAGCTTTAGCAAGTCCCACCAGGAACTTCATTTTAGCACCTACTGTCCACTGATCGTTTATCTGACGTGCATGTCCCAATGCCAGTTCTGCATAATTCGTCGAAAGAATGCTCAAATCATTAACTGTGTAGCGCGTTCCTTCCGGGGCATCCACTCCATTCTTCATAAACTTAAACAACTGGTCAGGAGCCGACAGATTGGTGTTACTTTTAATAGAAAGTCCTATCGTATTAAAACCTCCCCATGCATAAAATCCGGTAGACAAGATATTCTCATTGACATTAAATCCCATTTTCAACCGGTTAGGCAAACCATTCAGGAAGTCTTTTCTACTCACTTCCTCGTGCATGAAGGTCATCAAGTCACCATTAGACTTTACAAACAGAAAGTCCCCTATACCTGCAGTTCCTTGGGCTCCTACCGACAAATTACCCAACCCGGGCATGCTCACGTATCCTCTCTCTCCCATAAATGCAGGGTTCAGTTCATGACGATAGGTAGCACCTCCCAAAAAGTAGGCAGAACGATTAATCTGAGGTTGTGCTACTGCTTCCCCCACAAACGCAAAAACAGCCAATCCAGACAGTACCGTACACAATATATTTTTCTTCATTTGTTTCATTTTTTCCCGTTCATTATTAATTCAAATCCACATTCACACCACCCGGTACAGACAATTTGATACTTGTTACCTTCAGCCATTGCGTATCTTTCAAAGGTACACCAGTAGCACTTCCCGGAACAGCTGTCAGTTTAAAGCAAATACGATCAATCTTCGACAAGAACGCCGTATCCTCCGAAGTCAGATTCAAAACCAGCTCGCTGGTCACCGGTTTTTCTCCATCCGTACTTTCTGTAACATACTGTTTATCCTCTTCTATTGTTTTCTTCACAGCAGTCAACTCATTACCATACACATCTTTAATCAACACGTTTTCAGGTTTTAACTGCAATTTCAATGGTATGGCATTATCTACCGTTAAAAGAACATTGGCTTTTTTCAGAATTACCTTATCTAAATCATTCAGGTCTTTATTCAAATCTTGAACGGAATCATTGTACACGATATTTAAGTTCTGCTCAAAACTCAACGGCACATCTACTTCATAACTTGACGGCATTTCGTATGCTCTGCCCAATTCTGCAGTATAATAATCTTCATTGCGGACAACAGGCTGTAAATCAACCTCAATGTCATCCGGAATTGTTTCCAACAGATTATTTATGTCTTCTACTTTCACGTTACTCGTCACTCCCTCAATTGTACATTCACCAGTACGAGAAAGAGCAATCACATTTTTACCCGATGCTAATACTACAGGAGTTTTGCCATAACCACTTCCCACTTTTACTTCTTTACCATAAATCTGAGCATTACCTTTCATCGGAGTAAGTACAGCATCAACTTCTACCGGTGTCTCCAATTGGTTTTCAGCTCTCAGCAGAATCACCGGATTGGTAATATCCATACGAGTTTCTTCATCTTTCAAGAAATCAGGCAAATCGTTCAATTCTATATTAGTAGTTTCCGCTTTAATCTCAGGCTGAATGACTCCGGTTACACTGTTTGCGGTCATTTCTCTTAAAACAGTCTTCGGAACTAAAGATAAGGTTCCTGTACCTGATACTCCAGTGGTAACGACTTCGCCCTCCATAGAAATCACTCCTTCAATAGTCAGTGTACCCTCATTAGGTTTCCTTCCAGCTCCGGCATTTTCACTAAACTTATATCCTTCCACTTTCAATGTACGGCTATAAGATGAACCATTTTCAGACAAAACCTGCCCATCCAAAATTAACTCATGTCCTTGAATTCCTTCTTCAGCCTTAAACACGATGTAATCAGGGAATATAATCTTCAAGTTATTTGCTTTTACCTTAGCAAATGATAAATCTCCGGTATTAGCAAAATCAATCGTCAAAATCAAATCTACAGGAGTTTTTGCATAAAGAGACCCCAATTCTTTTAAAGCCTCATCAATATTGTTTGATTTTGCTTCAAAATCACCAAACGTAGTTACTGTTGCCGGGACTTCAACACTAGAAGATGTAGCATTAACAATCTCTGTTGGACTCAAATTAGTAGTAGTTTCACTAATCGTCACCTCCTTCACCGTAGTAGGCTCTACATCAATATCATCCTTTTTCGTCAGATGGTATACACGGGTAGTAGCATCAGGTTGAAGAATATCTCCTTCTTCCACCTCAATAATTTTACTCAAGTAGGCGGTATCTGAACTACCAGCAGGAATTGTGAGATGCTCTCCTCCCACATTAATTGTCATGTCAATGTCCTTATCAAGATCATACTTGTTATCCACACATGACACCATCCACAATGGGAACGACAGCAAAAAGCCCCATAAAGGATATATTTTTTTCACCTTACACATCATAATTTTATTTTAACTAAAATTCAACTATCATTATCAATAACGTTTCTCCACTTACAAATGTTGAGAAAAATCGACCACAAATATAGAAAAATTTACTATTCCCATGAATTAAAGTCTTAAATCAGTATAAAATCTCTCATAAACTTCCTTTTGCAAGAACAAAACAGAAATCCTATCTTTGCAAAAAAGTTACAAAAATATGATTCACGAATACCAACTCCGGATTCTGCCCGAACAGGCAGCCAGCGAACAATCACTCAAACAATACATCGGTCGAGAAAAAGGTTTGGACGTACGTACCATTAATGCCATACGTATCTTGAAACGAAGCATTGATGCGCGTCAACGTACCATTTATGTCAACCTGACCATTCGTGTATTTGTCAACGAAACACCCTCTGAGGAAGAATTTGAACGTACGGATTATCCCAATGTAGAGGGTCGTCCTGCAGTCATTGTAGTGGGTGCAGGTCCTGGAGGATTGTTTGCAGCCCTCAAGCTCATAGAATTAGGCCTTCGTCCTATTGTGGTAGAACGAGGAAAGAATGTACGTGAACGAAAAGAAGACCTGGCCCGTATCAGCCGGGAACACAAGGTAAACGCTGAATCAAACTACAGCTTTGGAGAAGGTGGAGCCGGAGCTTATTCCGACGGAAAGCTCTACACCCGCAGTAAAAAGAGAGGTAGCGTAGAAAAAATATTAAATGTATTCTGCCAGCACGGAGCCAGTCCTACCATTTTGTCGGACGCTCATCCGCACATTGGAACGGACAAGCTTCCCAGAGTCATCGAAAACATGCGCAACACCATTCTTGCCTGTGGAGGAGAAGTACACTTCCAGACTCGAATGGAAGCTATACTCATAGAAGGTCAAAAGGTAAAAGGCATTGAAACGAATACCGGAAAGACCTTTTTAGGCCCCGTTATTTTAGCTACCGGACATTCTGCCCGAGATGTATATCGCTGGTTGTATGCCCATGGGGTGCAACTGGAAACCAAAGGAATTGCCATCGGCGTGCGACTGGAACACCCGTCCATGCTGATTGACCAGATACAATATCACAATAAAAACGGACGAGGAAAGTACCTTCCGGCCGCCGAATACAGTTTCGTACAGCAAGTAGACGGACGAGGAGTGTACAGCTTCTGCATGTGCCCCGGTGGATTTGTCGTACCGGCAGCCAGCGGTCCTCACCAGCTGGTAGTCAACGGTATGAGCCCGAGCAACCGCAGCACCAAATGGAGCAACTCGGGTATGGTGGTAGAAACACGTCCGGAAGACCTTCTGTTGCCGGAAATGCAACTCCAGGCGGAACCTTTCCCCGAATCCAATGAAAGCCTGACGGAAGAACTGATTCTGCGCGACGGAAAGCAGCCAGAAGGTACTATCCATACATTAGCCATGATGCGTTTCCAGGAAAAACTGGAACAAATCTGCTGGCAACAGGGAAATATGCGTCAGACTGCCCCCTCGCAACGTATGGTCGATTTTACACGAAAGAAACTCAGCTATGATCTTCCGGCTACCTCTTATAGCCCGGGATTAGTATCTTCTCCCCTTCATTTCTGGATGCCCTCTTTCCTGAGCGAACGACTGAGCAAAGGATTCCAGCTTTTCGGGAAGAGTTCACGTGGCTTTCTCACTAACGAAGCAGTCATGATTGCCGTAGAAACACGTACCTCCTCCCCCGTACGTATCGTACGCGATAAAGATACCCTGCAACATCTTACCGTGGAAGGTCTCTTCCCCTGTGGAGAAGGTGCCGGATATGCCGGAGGTATTGTCTCTGCGGGAATTGACGGAGAACGATGTGCTGAAGCCGTAGCCAATTATTTAAACCATTAATTACCTTATTATATGCACCACCTGCCGGAAATAGCCATCATTGAGCCCAACACGCTGACGGCCCTCGGACTACGTACGATTCTGGAAGAACTTATTCCCGAGGCAGTCATACGTACGTTTTCTTCTTTTGAAAAACTGATAGACGATACACCCGACATGTATGCACATTATTTTGTGTCGGCCAACGTGTATTTTGAGCATACGTCATTTTTTCTGGAAAGAAAACCCAAGTGTATTGTGCTCTCCGCAGGAGAACCTCCCTTGCTGACTGGTATTCCAAGCCTGAATATTCTTCTTCCGCAGGAGCAACTGGTAAAAACCATCATGCAGACCCGAAAACGAGGCCACGAGCTGACGCATCATCCCGTAACGCCTCCCGCCACCGATGCAGAACATGAACTAAGTGCCCGAGAGATTGAGGTGCTCAGGCTTGTGACTAAAGGGTTAATTAACAAAGAGATAGCAGACAAGCTACACATTAGTCTGACTACGGTTATTTCCCACCGGAAAAACATCACAGAAAAATTGGGTATTAAGTCCGTATCCGGCCTGGCCATCTATGCGGTCATGCACGGATACGTAGAAGCCGACAGTATATAAAGTTTATTTAAATAACTTCGGCAACCAATTATTCAAATATTTTCGCCAGTTGCGCCATTCATGCCCGCCATCCGTCTCTGCATATTCATATTTATACCCATGACGATCAAGCAACTGACGAAACTCCACATTGTCCTGATATAAAAAATCTGCATTTCCGATAGCTATAAAATACAGTTTTGGAGCTGCCGCAAACTGAGTTGCTAACTTTTCCTCCAGATTCTTATAGATATAAGTGTTCTCTCCTTTCGACTCACGGTTAATTGCCGCAGAAAAGAGTCCTACATAATCAAACTTGTCCGGATAATTGGCAGAGATATACAATGAATGAAATCCTCCCATCGACAATCCGGCAATTGCCCGATGCGCCTTATCGTTTATCGTCCGGTAATGACTTTCCACAAAATTCATAATATCCGGAAATGCTTTCTCATAAGACCCCTCCATGGTTTTCGGATTCATGAAAGAAGGTTTGTACATGCTGTTAGGATATTCCCCCGGTACAGCCTGCTGTGCCCCATTTCCATTCGGCATCACTACAATCATTGGCTCTGCTTTTCCTTGTGCTATCAAATTATCCAAGATCTGTACAGCACGCCCCAGTTCACTCCAGGCATTCTCATCTCCTCCGGCCCCGTGCAACAAATAAAGAACCGGGTAACGTTTTGTCCCTTCCTCATAACCAGCTGGGGTATATACCATCATCCGACGACGTTCCATCCCCAAAGAAGGGCTCGGATACCACACCTTCGCAACCGTCCCATGAGGTACTTCCCGAACAAAATAATTCTCAGACAAAGCTCCATCCACAAGAAAATAATTCATGTAAGTAGCTATATCACGAAGCATATATACATTGGAGGGATCAAGCATACGCACGCCATCCACATAAAAGCAATAAGTATGCAGTTCGGGCGCAGGCAAAGCAACCGTATAGCTCCACACACCATTCTCTCCTTTTTCCATCCGTTGACGTCCTGCCATTTCTACCTCTCCCAATGGAGTCTGCTGCCGGGACTTTTCAAAGAAGTCTGTTTCTACCCATACTTCCCTGGCCTCAGGAGCCAGCAGACGAAAAGTCACAGTTTGATTCTTTACTTCGGGAGAAATAAGATCTCCCGTATTGACAGCCACAGTTTCCTGTGCCCAAGCGGAGAGCGAGAAAATACATACCGCTACCAAACTCAAAAATTGTTTCATTCTTTTCATACGTTAATCCTATTACTACGTACAAAAATAAGCAAAATCCTCATTTATTAGGATTGCCCGTCCAAGCAAATTGGCGTTACTTTGCAGCCGTTAACTAAACTATATCTTTCAACAGAATGAAAAAAAATATTGCTATTGTTTCGTTACTGGCTGTTTCTATAAAGAGCGCCTTGGCAGGTCCGGTATCACCTGAGAACTCTCTACCTAAAGATACAACAAAGGTTATTGACATAGAAGAGGTTGTGGTTATTGCTACTCCGAAGGAGAACAACCGTCTGCGTCAGCAAGCCACTTCGTCAACTTCCTTCTCACAAAGTGCAATGCGCAATAATTCGGTAACCTCTGTAAAATCATTGTCTGCACTGGTTCCGAACTTATTCATTCCAGACTATGGTTCTAAACTGACGACTTCGGTTTACATCCGAGGCATCGGCTCGCGCATCAATACACCGGCTGTGGGACTTTATGTGGACAATATTCCCTTTATCGACAAATCGGCCTTCGATTTCAATTATTCTGATATTGAACGTATCGACGTAATGCGAGGTCCGCAAGGAACGCTCTACGGACGTAATACCATGGGAGGACTTATCCGTGTGTTTACCAAATCACCGTTTACGTATCAGGGAACAGACCTTCGTTTAGGTGCTGCCACCTACAACAATTACAATGCCTCACTTACGCATTACCATCGTATTTCCAATCAGTTTGCCTTTTCTGTGGGATTGTTTTATGACCACAAAGGAGGTTTCTTCAAAAACGACTTTAACGGAAAACGAATTGATACGGACAATGAGTTCGGCGGACGTATACGTGCCATTTATTTGCCGACCGAAAACCTGAAGCTTGACTTTACCGTGAACTACGAATATACCAACCAGGGCGGCTATCCGTATGCATACACAGGTAAAGTCAAAGGAGAAGAAGACCGTGCCGACTACATCGGACGTATCTCTTACGACAATTCCTGCGGATACAAACGTAACCTGCTGAACACCGGACTGAACCTGGAATATCAAGCTGACAACTTCATTCTGAGTAGCGTAACTGGTTTTCAGTACCTGCGCGACCACATGGACCTGGACCAGGACTTTACGGAGCAGAACATCTACACCATGATGCAGAAGCAGAATTCCAAGACACTTAGCGAAGAAATCGTATTGAAATCCAAACCCGGACGCCGCTGGCAGTGGACTACCGGAGTGAGCGGATTCTATCAGTGGCTGGATACAGAGGCTCCTGTCACCTTCCAGAAGGACGGAGTAAACTGGCTGAATTCGACTATCAACACTAACGCCAATAAATACATGCCCACGATATCAATGGGCAACATGAGCATGAAGCTAAACTTCAATGATGTAATTAATGGTGAACAACTTGCTATTCCAGGAAAATTCAGCACACCGATTTTAAATGGAGCCATTTTCCACCAGTCCACTTTCAATGACCTCTTCGGGCTGGAAGGACTCTCTTTCACAGCCGGTCTTCGCATGGACTATGAAAGCCTGAAGCTGGATTACTATAGTGGTTGCCAATTTACACATACCTACTCATTAGGCGGAACGTTGACTCCAATTAACAAAGTAATTGAGATGATTCCGGCAAAAGAATTCAACGTAAACAACAGTTATAATGGAAAGCTGTCGCACGACTACATCCAGCTGTTGCCTAAATTCGCCTTGCAATACGACTTTGATTCACGCAACAATATCTACGCGAGTGTATCTAAAGGATACCGTTCGGGAGGATACAACATTCAGATGTTCTCTGACCTGCTACAAAATGACATGCAGGCAAGCATGATGAAAAATGTGGCTGATGTAACTATCCCTGTAGTCAATAATGTACCAATGCTAAATGAAGAACAGAAACAGATGATTGCAGGAATGCTGAACGGTATGGCTCAAAGCCCGCAAACAGACGTAAAGGCAGCTACCCTTTACAAACCGGAATATTCATGGAATTACGAAATCGGTTCTCACCTCACCCTGTTCAACGGAAAGTTACAAGCCGACCTCTCAGCTTTCTACATGGACACTCGCGACCAGCAGTTGTCACGCTTTGCTGAAAGTGGATTAGGACGTATCACGGTAAATGCTGGAAAAAGCCGTAGCTTAGGAGCGGAAGCCAGCTTACGCGCACAGCTTACTGACCAGTTCAGCCTGAACGGAAACTACGGATATACATACGCCACCTTCACTGATTATGTGATAAGTGAAACAGAAAATTATAACGGCAACTATGTACCCTTCGTTCCTAAACATACATTTGCCGTAGGCGGACAATACATCTTCCCGCTGCGCAAGAACGCTATTCTGGACAACATCACCCTGGATGCCAACTATCGCGCTGCAGGACGTATCTACTGGACAGAACAGAACAATGCCAGTCAGGCACTTTACGGCACACTGAATGGCCGACTCAGCTTGAACAAGGGTAACGGACAAATTGGTTTCTGGGTGAACAATGCCTTAAACAAAGATTATCAGGCGTTCTACTTTGAAACAATGAGCCGTGGATTCGCGCAAAAAGGACGTCCCGTACAAGTGGGAATTGACATCCGTTGCCGCTTCTAAAAAACGCAAGGACGTTTTATTCAAAACGCAAGTGCGTTTCAACTAAAACGTAAGTGCATTTAAGACAAAACGCAAGGACGTTTGATGTGAAACGTCCTTGCGTTTTATTCTATAGAAAACCCTATTAGCTTCTTAATCGATAACTAATTGATAATCAAGATAAACGGAATTATTCCAAAGAGCTGTTTTTCCGTGGAAGCATGTCTGCCGAAGGGCATTCATAGTTACTAATCGGTAATTTTACCTTTTTCAATTCTTTCAATTTGAATACAGGAGCCTCTACCCCTTCAGGATACTTCATGTGAGAATAGGTACGAAAATATTCCAGACACGCATCTTTCCACCATACCGCATCATTCGCCTGAATATCCAGCCGTTTAGCCACCGCCTGAAAACGCTCCTCATCCACATACGGTTTCATCTGGTTCCACACTTTCTGGAACTCACGCACTTTATCAACGCCTTGCTGATATTTATAACACAATTCATCCCAAAGAGTACGTCCAGACTTTAATGAATGATTCCAATCTACATGATGAAACCACAACAAAAATTCTTCCGGACATAGCTCCAATGAATTGAATACGTGGGCTAAAGAATCTGGATACTGAGACACCGCATCACTTCCAGAACGGCTCCGGTCAAATCCCAAACCTTTTTTGTCTGCCTGATGATAATACGACGGCAACCAATCTGCACGAGCGCCCGGTACCTCACACCAGGGTTCCGGTCCGTAATGATGACTCCAAGCAAAAATATGATGTAATCCTAACGGCATCATGTAATCTACCACCGCCTCCCGACTATCCATCATGACTTGCGTCATGGGCTCTACGAATTTAGGGTCCGACGTAAAAGTCTGTGCCAGCCACTCTTTAGCTATTTCTTCAGAAGAAAGCGAGGGATTCCATGCCAGCCGGCCATACGCATACCAGTTAGCCTGCGCAAAATCATGTCCGCACCAGTTGGTATCATCACCTATATTGGCCACTCCAGCCACCCCTTTTAAAGAAGCAGGAGACACATACCGATAAAACTCCTTCCACATAGTAGCCAGGTAAGCCAGATGATTGGAATGCCCTAAGTACTCCTGTGTAACCTGAAATTCAGCCATCAACGGGGTGTGGGGCATCGCATCAAACAACGGACTGTAAGGTTCTCTCGGCTGGAAGTCAATCGGACCGTTTTTCACCTGCACAATCACATTATCCCAAAACTTTCCATCCAAAGGTTTAAACTCCAGATAAGCCTGTTTGGCTCTGTCGGCATCCGACGGACTGTACACAAATGCACGCCACATCATGATTCCTCCGTAGGGTTTCAGGGCCCTTGCCATCATATTCGCTCCTTCGGCATGCGTACGCCCGTAATCGCACGGACCAGGTTGTCCTTCTGAATTAGCCTTGACCAGGAAACCTCCAAAATCAGGAATAAGACTGTAAATCTCATGTACCTTCTTCTTCCACCACTCAGCCACTTCCTCATTCAACGGGTCGGCTGTAGACAATCCTCCCAACTGCATGGGAGAAGCAAAGTTGACCGAAAGATAGACTTTTATTCCGTACGGCCGGAAAATATCCGCAAGCACGCGTACCTTTTCAAGGTATTCGCTGGAAAGTATTTTAACCGAAGCGTTGACATTGTTAAGTACTGTCCCGTTGATACCAACCGAAGCATTGGCCCGGGCATATTCCTGATAACGTGCCGACACAGTATCTGAAAGTTCGTCCCACTGCCACAAGGATTTACCGGCATATCCACGCTCTATCGTGCCATCCAGATTATCCCAATGATTCAGTACACGTACATCGAAGGCTGGTTCTTCTGCAATATCCAGACGGGTACAATCTGCCCCTTCTGCCTGCAAACGTAAAAGATGATAGGCCGCATAAAGCAAGCCCTGTTCAGTAGTAGAGCCAAGCACTATCTTTTCATCGGAAGTACGTATGGTGTACCCTTCCTTCCCCAGCTTACGATGAGCTTCATCAGCAAACAGTTGTAGTTCAACCGCCTTTCCACGCCATAAAGAAGCCAGTTCCTCACGAGCTATGGCAATGGTAGGAGAAGAAATTGAACAACAGACAGACGCCTTTTCACAAGACGCCTGTCGCAACCAGAGTTTACTTCCATCTTCCGCAAATAAGGTCAGTCCGAAAGACAAAAGACATATACCCAACAAGTACTTTTTATTCATCCGCACTTCCTTTTATGGTCTGAATCTTACCCTCTTCATCGTATTCCAATTCAACCACTTTTAAACTGCGAAGCCAGGTCTTTCCACCTGAAGGAACACAATCATGATGGAAAAGATACCACTTTCCTTTATATTCTGCAATAGAGTGATGGGTAGTCCATCCTACTACCGGAGTCAGAATTACTCCCTGATATGTAAACGGTCCATAAGGATTGTCGCCTACCGCATAACACAACAGATGGGTATCGCCCGTAGAATAAGAGAAATAATATTTACCTTTATATTTATGCATCCACGAAGCCTCAAAGAAACGATGCGGATCGCCTGCAAACAAAGGTTTGCCATCTTCTCCCAATACGATGACCGGACGGGGTTCTTCTGCAAATTCCAACATATTATCCGATAATTTTACCACACGACTGGGCAAAGCCGGTTCATTATCAGCCGGGAGACATGGACTTTCAATGGCTTTGTTATCACGGTAACGCTGCAACTGTCCTCCCCAGATTCCGCCAAAATACATGTAGTAGCTTCCGTCATCATCGCGGAAAACTGCCGCATCAATACTGTAGCTTCCACGAATCGGATCGGGCTGAGGAATAAACGGACCTTCAGGTTTATCGCTAATGGCTACCCCCATACGGAAAATATCATTCCGGTCTTTCAACGGAAAATACAAGTAATATTTTCCATCCTTGCAGGCAATGTCACAGTCCCACAGCTGGCGTCCGGCCCAAGGTATATCAGCAACCTTCAAAGCCACTCCATGATCGACGATTTCACCATGCATCACGTCATCCGTCGACAGTACATGGTAATCATTCATATCAAAATGGTCACCGTTGTCATTTTCAGGAATACCTGATTCACGGTCGTGTGAAGGATAAATATACAAACGTCCGTTAAATACATGTACTGACGGATCTGCCATATAGTCGGCAGGAAACAAATATCTTTCTTCCTTTTTCATTTTTATATTGATTTATGAGACTCTTACTGAAAGCGTCTCCTGTTAAACGTTATTTCTGTGCAATAGCTGTCGTATCCGACTGCTCATCCATCATTTTCTGTATAAATTCCTTAGGTTGATAGTTCCGGTCAAAAAGCAACGGATAGTCTCTTCTTCCACGAATCGGGAAATCATTCTTCCACGAATCACTATCTGTAACTCCCCATGCCGTTACACGCGTCACAATATCGGCATGTTTTTCAAAAAGCTGGAAGAACTGCTGCATTCTTTTATTCCATGCCTGGCTGACAGAATCAGGGAGTTCCTGCGGATAAGGATTCAATGTTTTCTTAAACGCAACCGTATCCGAGATGTTGGCGCTGCGAAGTGCAGTAGGCAGCGCACTCATATCCCATTCTGTAATCATCACCTTGACACCAGCTGAAGCAAAAGCAAGCATACTTTCTTCAAATTTCTGGATGTCGGGGTAATCCATTCCCATGTGTCCTTGCATGCCCACAGCATCAATACGCAATCCTTTTTCCTTCAATGAACGGACAAGCTTCACAACTCCTTCCCGACGCCCCTGCACGTCCATACCATAATCATTATAATAAAGTTCGGCATCCGGGTCAGCCTCGTGCGCATACTGGAAGGCCAGTGGAATAAACTCTTCTCCCAAGATTTCATAAAATTTACTTTTGCGATAGGAGCCATCTTCCACAATAGCTTCATTCACCACATCCCAGCCTTTTACTTTTCCTTTGTATCGTCCTACAACGGTCTGAATATGCGTTTTCATACGCTGTTTCAACTTTTCAGGAGAAACATTCTGACCTTTTTCATCTACGCAGAACCAGTCCGGAAGCTGAGAATGCCACACCAAGCAATGTCCTATCACCGTCATGCCATTGTCAATTCCGAACTGCACAAAGCGGTCGGCATCCTCAAAATGAAATTCTCCTTCTTTAGGCTGAATCTCCTCACACTTCATACAGTTTTCCGCTACAATGGAATTGAAATGCTGTTTCACAATCTTCACAGCTGAAGTATCAGCACCAGACGACTGATGTACATTCAGCGCTACTCCCATTAAAAACTTGTCTCCTACAACCTCTTTCAAAGATTTCTCTGATACAACCGTATCAGAAACCTTACTCCCGCATCCCATAATAAACAGGCTGCACAGCATCCATGATGCAATGTGTTTGTTCTTCATATATTCTTTCCTTGATTAATAGTCACTTTTACTTCTTCGAGCAGTTAATTCTGCCTGCATTTTCTCATTGTATTCTTTACTGATAGGATAGAAACATAATGCCACCACACCGACAAAAAAGAATGCGGCTGGAATCAGACTTGATGAAAGAATGATGCCATGAACGGCTGTATCACTTTGAGCTATATCCGCTCCAGAAACATAACCAAATCCCGACAGCAAGAAGCCCAATACAGCTCCTCCAATACCTAATCCGGCTTTCAGGGCAAACACCACTCCCGAAAAGATAAATCCCGTAGCACGACGGTAATTGATATATTCCGAATGGTCGGCCACATCGGCAATCATAGCCCAAAGCAAAGGAACCGTTGGTGCATAGGCCAAGCTCTTCAAGAAGTTCAATACGAACATCATTTCAATATCGTATTTTGAAGGGAAATAGAACAAAGCCGTGAAAATAGCCGTCAGCGCAAGACATACGATAAACGTACGCTTCTTGCCATATTTGTTGGCTAAAAATTCCGATAAACAAATTACGCCAAAAAACTGAACCAAGGCTCCCACCATATTAAATACGCCAAAACCCACTTCGTATGCTTTGTCCGGAGAAGTTACAATCAAGCCGAAAGCATCAAGTATATGATACCCGACTGAAGTTCCACCGTCAGTAGCTACCAATCCTATATTATCCAGGAAAGTAAACAAAGCTGCTTTATCCACATAGTTTTCAAAATAATAGTTCATGGCACTTCCCCACATAGCCAGTGTGATAAACACAAAAAGAGTTAAGACAAACATGGCACGCCAAGGCACACTGCTTAATACATCTTTTATATCCTGACGGGTATCATTTTTCTGATTGGCAGGCGGAGTAATACGTTCTTTTGCCGAGAAAAATACAATTACCAAAAACAAGAAACCTACGACAGCAAACAAGGATATGGTACAGAGCCAGCCATGTGCCTTGTCACTACCTTCCGAGAACTTGCTGACCAACGGTAAGGTAAGCCCTTGAACCACAAACTGTGCAATCGTAGAAAAAACGAAACGCACAGAGGTGATACTGGTACGTTCTTTAATATCTGACGACATGACTCCTCCCAATGAAGAATAAGGTGTATTATTAAAAGAATACATCGTCATCAGCAAGGTGTATGAAATTGTAGCATACAATGCTACCAGTCCTTTTTCTTCAATGCCCGGATTGTAAAAGGCCAGTACATAGAACACCATGAAAGGAAGTGCTGTCCATAATACCCATGGACGATATTTTCCCCATTTCGTCTGAGTCCGGTCAGACAAAATACCGACAGTGGGATCTACAAACGCATCCACAATACGTGCTACCAACATGACGGTTCCTGCAATTGCTCCTTCCAGCCCAAACACATCCGTATAGAATTTGGTCTGGTAAATCATCATCATCTGGAATACCAGATTTGCGGAACAGTCTCCTAATCCATAGCCCACTTTCTCGGCCATGGATACTTTCTGATTCTGAATCTTACTCATATCTGTTTATTATTTTTCATTCTGTATTACTGCTTCCACCAGACGGGTAGCTGCTATTTTTTTATCCAAAGGGTGAATGTCATTCCATTCTCCCGTATCACTATTCTTTATCAGTGTAACGTGTGCATTCTCACGGGCTGTTTTCGCCTGCTGTTTTCTCAACTCAGCCCATGCTGCTCTCCCCGGATCATCTGGTGCCAGGAAATCAGCTAATTCAATGATATAAAAAGGAAGATTTTCATCTTTGAAAAGTGTTCTCCAGTCGGCTATCAATGCACTGAGCAAAGACGAATATTCGCTCCAACGGCCCACATTTGACTCTCCCTGGTACCACACCACTCCTTTGAACGTATAATGACGTAATGGATAAATCATCCCATTATACAAGCCAACAGGAGTGTAATGAAAGGCTGCAGAAGAAGGAGAAGGGGGCATCACCGTACCTATTTTGTGCTTCCATCCCCCTTCCAGATTTACTTCTTTCCCGTCACAAATCAACTTATAAGGCTTTTCCTTTACAAAAGAAGGACGTCCTCCATAACTAAACAACCGTACAGTAAGTTGATTTTTTCCCTTCTTCAGCAACTTGGAAGGTACTTTATAAATACGAGGAGGATACTGATAGGAAACAGTGCCGACGAAATGTCCGTTTACAAACACAGAGTCTGCATCCACAATGCACCCTAAACGTAAAACGGCTTCTTTTCCACTCCAGTCCTCTGGTACAAAAAAGTCCTTCCTGAACCAATGCACTCCGTTCAAAGGACGGCCATTACGAATGGCCCAGTTATCTGAAAACATATCTACCTTTTCCCAATCCGAATCATCATAATCCTCCGCATACCAAGGTGTCACACCATGAAGTCCTGCATCAGACTTATACAATACTTTATTCCATGCCTGTTGATGCAGCCTTTCAGTTTCTGTTATCCGAGAAACTAATTCTGTATCCTCATACAAGGCCTTCTGATGTACATACTCCGGAAAGTTTTGCAATCCTTTTTCACTAACCCAAGCTTCCACCGGAGTACCTCCCCAACTTGCATTAATAATACCTACCGGCACATTAGTCTTTTCTTCCAGCAACCGGGAAAAGAAATAACATATCGCAGAAAAATCTTTTACATTTTCGGTCGTCATCGGACGCCAGGTTACAGGACGAATATCTTCTTTCTGTTGAGAAAAATCATACGAATAAGGAACTTTCACATATCGAACAGAGGTATTTTCATATCCTTCTATCTCGTCTGCATATTTATCCATCACTCGATTAACCGGAAGTTCCATATTAGACTGACCTGAACATAAAAAGACATCTCCTACGAGAATATCATTTAAAACAATGTCGTTAATTGTCATAGAGTAAGGTCCTCCGGCTTTCATGGCAGGCAGTGTTACAGCCCATTTCCCATTCTCATCCGCCGTTACCTTATATTGTTTCTTTTGAAACTTTACACAAACCTTCTCAGACGGATCAGCCTTACCCCATATTGTTAACGGAGCATTTCGCTGCAACACCATACCGTCTGATACCAGCACAGGTAAAACCACCTTTGCAAAAGCTCCAAAATCACAAGAAGCAAGCAAGGCTAAGCCTAATAAAAAACGTTTAATAATAAAATGTGTTTTCATATACTTTTCATTGTATTTTTCACTGTAACAAAAATACGGAAAGGTTATTAATACGTATGTCCGACAGGATACCAAGCTTACATCTATGGTTACATTTCATTTTCTATTGTAACAAAAAGCATATGTATATGTTACACCATCTCTACAATAAGGGTATTAACGTCCACATACACTGCTTATTTTAAGCACCGCCCTATACCAGAAACTCTATAAAATATCTATTTAATTCCTTTACTTTTCATTGAGAAATGAAAAAAAAGAATTTACTTTGCATCACTAACAATACGTACATTTCAACAAACTTATCCATTAGGGAAATAACCAAGTGTAAACTTATGATACAGATAATGAAAAACAAAACCTTTATTTTAATCATCTTTCTGTGTTTTCTACCTCTTTTTTGTAAAGGACAGTTTTGTAAGTTATATTCAACTCATGGAGATATATCCAGCAGTATGATTAGTCATATATACCAAGACGCTAAGGGTTACATCTGGGTTGCAACAGAAAATGGATTAAATAAATATGATGGAGCTAAATTTACCAACTATAAGAACCAATTCAATGATTCCACCTCACTGCTTGGGAATCATGTATACAGAACTTTTCAAGACGCCAAAGGACATCTATACATACTTTCCACCAAAGGATTACAAATGTATGAATATAAATCCGACTCTTTCAAGACTATCAAAAAATCCAATTCATCATACAACAATAAAAGTATCGCACAACTCAGCGATGGCAGTATCTTAATTGGTACAAGTGGATATGGTATCAAAAAACTCACTTTTGACCATAAAGGAAATATTCAAATTGAGAATTGGAATCCATCTTTAATTGGACATACAATCAATGATATCATGGAAGACCGTAAGGGGAATATATGGATTTGCACGGAATATCATGGTATGATCAGAATTGATAAAAACAAAAAGATTCATCATTATACTCTTGGAAAACTCTATGGAAATCAATTTATCAATTGTTGTACAGAAGACTCAAATGGTAATATATATGCAGGAACCAGCGGACGAGGAGTTTTTATATACAATCAGGCGGATAATACCTTTCATCAAATATTTCATTCCAATTTCCCCATTAAAGTTCTTAAACAAAATGACAATCTCATGCTGATTGGCATTGATGGAGAAGGAATTGTAGCTTATGACATTTCAAAAAAATCCATAGCCAACACGGATTTTTACATAGACAACATAAACATCAAGAAAAGCAAAGTACATTCTTTGCTGACAGACAGCAGCAATAATCTTTGGATTGGTATCTACCAGAAAGGAGTAGCATTTATTCCTTCACAAGCGAATATGTTTAACTACATCGGAAACTTCTCATCTATCCGAAATTACATAGGAAGTAATTGTATTACAGCTTTGTGCGAAACCACAGATAAGGGTAAACTAATTGTAGGTACAGACAATGATGGTATTTATTTATTAGACAAAAACTACAACTTTATCCAACATCTAACTCAAGATAAAAACCCGGATGTTCCTCCTACCGTCATGTGCCTTTTTGAAGACTCCAATAAAAAGGTATGGATAGGTTCATACCTTAGTGGAATATCTGTATTCGATTCGCAAACAAACAAACTTTCAAAAACTTCACTGCGAAATAATGAAGGGAATGAAATAACAAAAGTATATAGATTCGTAGAAGACCCTCATAAAAGATTGTGGATAGGCACAATGGGAACAGGGCTTTATTATGTAGATTTACCAGCTTCATCGGCTTCTTATAGTGACCTGAAAGTACATCAGGCTCTATCAGAGAAAGAAATCAATCAATGGATTAATACTTTATTGTATATTCCAAACGGACGATTGTATATAGGTACTTATGATGGTATTAAATGCATAGATACTGAGAAGCTCAAAGTCGTAGGTAAGGAAAAAGTGCTCATAGGCTTAAGTATAAATACCATTGCACAAGGGCCAGACGACCATATATGGGCAGGAACCCCGGAAGGAATCTATGTAATGGATTATAATTTGAATATAATTGAGAAATTTACAACTCACAATGGACTCCCCAATAATCTGATCTCATCAATCATTGTGGATAAAAACAAGGATATATGGGTAAGTACAAGTCAGGGAATTGCCAAATATAATTCACATAACAAATCGTTTATTCCTTTCTTTGCATCAGACGGATTATACAATAATGAATTTTCAAGAAATGCCTATTGCATATCTCCCGACGGAAAAATTCTGTTTGGGGGAACCAATGGCATTGTCTTTTTTAACCCGAATGACATCGAAACACAGAAGTTTCAAAGCAATATAAGAATTACCGGTTTCTATCTGCATGATAAAGCTGTCAACGAAATGACCCAATCTGGAAGTTATCATGTGATAGATAATGATATATTTCATACCCAAGAAATCAATCTGTCCCACTATGACAATTCGTTTTATATAGAATTTGCTACAGACAATTTCATTTCCCCACAGAACTATTTATATTCCATGAATAATGGAACATGGAACTCTTTGCCCAAAGGAAGCTCCCGTGTTTCCTTCAGTAATCTTCCTGTAGGAAAATACGAATTTAAAGTAAAAGCAATCAATGGCACTTCTGAATCTAAAATAAAGACAATAGTCATTAATATACATCCTGCATGGTACAACTCCGGTCTGGCATGGGTTATCTATATCTTAATCATCATTAGTATAATAGCCATCTTCATACATCAGGCTAAAGAAAAATACAGAGTAAGACAGGAGATGCTAAAACACAAACATCTGGAAGAGATTAATGAAAGTAAATTACAGTTCTTCATTAATATTTCTCATGAAATCAGAACTCCGATGTCTTTAATCATCAGTCCATTACAGAAATTAATCTCTACAGATAATGACAGCGAAAGACAAAAAAGCTATTCATTGATAGAACGTAATGCGCAAAGAATTCTAAACCTGATCAACCAATTAATGGACATCAGAAAGATAGATAAGAACCAAATGAAGCTAAGTTTCACAGAAGTGGATTTAATCAGCTTTATCAATGACATAAAAAATACATTTGCATATCAAGCAGCTGCTAAAGGAGCTAAATTAAACATTATAACCCAAATGGAGAGCCTGAAAGTTTGGCTGGATCCTAATAACTTTGACAAAGTAATCTTTAATTTACTCTCAAACTCCTTCAAACATATCCAGAATGAAGGAGAAATCAACATATATATCAACTCCGTCAATAACTCTTCAAATGTTTATCCATTGAATAACTATGCAGAAATCATTATTGAAGACAATGGAACCGGCATAAAGGAAAGTGAGATGGAACGTATTTTTGAAAGATTCTATCAGATAAGCGATGACCGGTCACGAAGCAAAGGAACCGGAATCGGGCTTCATCTATCTATGTCGCTCATAAAGATGCATCATGGTACTATCACGGTCAAGAACAATGAAAACAAGTCCGGATGTAGTTTTACCATCCATATTCCATTGGGATGTAGCCATCTGTCAACCGAAGAGCTTTATCAGAATAGTAATAAGAATATTTCAGAGCAACCATCCATTGAAGATCAGCCTCTGCAACATATTCCGGCTTCTATTGAAGAAAACGAAAATAGCGAAGACGGCACTAAAAAAGTAATCAGGAAAAAGCATTCTATATTAATTGTAGAAGATGAAGATGAGATACGAAATTATCTGCTCACTGAATTAGGAAGTCATTTCCGTGTGTTAAGTTGTAGCAACGGGAAGGAAGCACTCGACCTTATTATGCACCACATGCCTGATTTGGTTCTAAGTGACATCATGATGCCAGAAGTGAACGGCATCACGTTGCTTCGTAAATTAAAGCAGAATATCAAAACCAATCATATCCCGGTAATCCTTCTTACCGCCAAAAACAGTGAAAAGGATTATATCGAAGGACTTTCCCTAGGAGCAGACGCCTATATAGCCAAACCTTTCAACCTGGATATTTTAATAACAACTATTGAAAACCTGATTAAAAACAGAGAAATATTACGCAATAACTTTAGCGGAAAACAAGAACAAAACGACAATATTGAAGTGGCACAACCTCAGTCTGCAGATGAAAAGCTGATGCAAAAGGTTCTAAAAGTAATCAATAAGAACCTGAATAATCCAGATTTAAATGCAGAAATGATTGCAGCCGAAGTGGGTATAAGTCGTGTACACCTATACAGAAAACTAAAAGAACTGACCAACCAGTCTACCCGGGATTTTATCAGGAATATCAGACTGAAACAAGCTGAAATCCTGCTGAAATCTGAGAAGAATTACAGTATGTCTGAAATAGCCCAACTGGTAGGTTTCAACAATACAACTTACTTCTCCAATGCATTCAAAGAATTGTACGGAGTATCCCCCAGTAAATATACGGAACGCTGTAAAGAAAAAGAAGAGGAGAAGAAAGATGAATAAAAAGAGAGGAGATAGACGGGGTTGACCGAGTCTATCTCCTCTCTTCGTATAATACCCTATTACTTACTCTTTTTCAAAAGTTCAAGCATGGTAAGGGCATATCTCTTGCCAAGTTCTCTATAGCCAGCTGCACTAAAATGCAATCGATCGGATACGGCCTCACATCCTTCAGAAGAAACCACATGTACTACAGGAATCGTTTCAGGTAATTTCTGAATCACCGGATTCATCGATGCACAAGCTCCCCCTTGCCCTTCAGAAACAAGCTCACCAACTAAAAGAGGCAATGAGTTAGGCTGCAAACCAAGGTCTGAAAGAATATTATCGTATACTTTTTTTACCTTCATCGGCCAATCCGGATCTCCGGTATTGGATTCTCCTTGATGAAGAAGTATACCTTTTATAACTCCACACCGAGAAGCTTGTTTAGCAAGCTCGATTAATCTTGCATAAGGATTTCCATCATACTCAGCGACCATATTTTTTAACCAATCTGGAGATCCGGCCACATACGAAGCATAATTATCCTTATCAAATAATTCTATTCTACATCCTCCCACAGCCACATTAATAACACCTATTTCTACATCAGCTGGAAGGCTATCTGCCAATGTTCGTCCAAAATAGTCTGCTGGAGTTAAACCCGTTCCACATCTTGCCAAAGGAGGAACAGCAGTGTACCACTTACCTTTTTCCCGTCCTAAATCCGGGCAATCTACAGCTTGAAGCACCTTGAAACGCGGAGTTACATTCACCGTATCACACGCTTCTATTTTTGCATTTCCCTCCATATTCGACTGTCCTAAACAAAGATAGATATGAAACTTCTCATTCACCTTCTCGGTTCCAGTCTGAGCCTGTGCAGAAACAGGTCCCAAAGACAAAGCCATCAATGATGTCAATGTCACAAACATTCTTTTCACTTCCATTAGTTCAAAATTTATATTCAACAGTTATCTCTATTTATTTTTATCAAAAAGCTATTTTTAACTCCTCACCCTTATAGACTACAGACTTTTCTGTTACGTTCGATTTTCCATCTGAGGACAAGGCTATTTTTACAATCTTAAGGTTCCGCACCGGTTCCATCCCCTCATACTGACCACTCCGTTTACCAATAATCAAAATGGAATGCGCATCATCCCAAAACAGACGAATGCAAGAATATCCTCCTTTTTGATAGTTGTAGTCTGTACCTTCATCCTCATACAATTGATAGGTTCCATCTGTTCCTGCATAAACACGTATCTCCAAATCTGATTTCAAGGCTTTCTGCGCATTTTCTGCATATCCTGATGACAAAGGCAAGACAGTGCCAGCCTTGACAAATACAGGAATGTAGTCCGGAGAGACTGAAGTCTGAACCCAACCCGTTGACATATACTGGTTGTCATGGAAATCATACCATCCACCCTGAACGGCAGGCAGGTATGTCTTCCACACGACAGGTCCCTCTTCCACGATAGGAGAAACCAGCAGAAACCGACCAAACATATATTGATATTTCAAAGATAAAGCTTGAGTATCCTGAGGGAAATCCATCATCAGAGGACGTAACATCGTACCATTTCCCAATGAGACCCATGCTGCTTCAGAATAGATATATGGTAAAAGGCGGTAACGCAGCTCCAATGATTTACGAGCCATATCCGTCACTTTATCTCCATAATTCCAAAACTCAGTATTAGTCATATACCCATGTACACGCATCAAAGGTAAAAAGACAGAAGTCTGAAGCCATCTGGAAAAACGCTCATGAAAATGTGCATCTGTATACTGTGCATCGCCTGGACGAAAGAATCCTCCAGCATCATAAGTCCACCAAGGCAGACCACAAACAGAAATACCCAGTCCTGCAACAATCTGACGACGAAATGTATCCCAGTCATTCCCGACATCTCCAGACCAAGTAGCAACCCCATATCGCTGAATGCCAGGAAATCCGCTACGGGTAAGCAGAATAGTTCGAGAAATAGAATCACTTTGTTTTCCCTCACCAGCTGAAAGGCCTCGTAAACCTTCATATATCGTTTTGTTGACCACAAGTGGATACACATTCCGGAACACTTCTCCGGGGAAAGTGGAATGGTTTACCCTACGTCCTACCAAATCGTCATTTTCCGGCTCCGTTGCATCCAGCCACCAAGCATCTATTCCTATCGGAAGCACCAGACTATCCCGAAAGTTTTTCCAATAAAAAGAAGCAGCTTCCGGATTAAAAAAATCAACCCAAGGAGTACCTGGTATGTAATAGGACTTATCAGCTAAACGTTTTCCTAACACAGAATTCTGGTCCACTTTCGACCAGACCGACAACATCAATCTCATGCCCATCCGGTGAAGACTGTCGGTCATTTCCCGAGGTGCAGGATAATCCGTCTCGTCAAAACGCATGGCATTCCATCCATATTTTCCCCAGTACTGCCAGTCCTGTACCATCAAGTCAACCGGTAATTTTTTTCTTCGAAATTCGGAAGCCGTTTCCAGAATCTCTTTTTGAGAATGAAAACGTTCCCGGCAATGAATGTATCCCAAAGCCCACGCTGGCAACATAGGGACTTCTCCTGTCGCTTCCCGATAAGAAGCAATCACTTCATCGGCTGTTCCTGCAAAGAAAGTATAATCTATTCCATTCGATACCGGAGAGCGAAAAGTAGTAGTTTCATCTACTTTTCTAAAATACACTTTAGGTGCATCCTCTTTAGTCAATTCGGCCCTTAAATTATGCTCTCCCGCTTTTAAATCTACCAATATGGAAACTGTAGGTGGCAACCAGAGATTATTCATGTCGACTACCGTATGCCCATCAATTGCCAGATTATGTCTACGCGCCATTACGCTTCCCACATCCAGCATCAAAGCATACTGTCCGTCTGATTCTACTTTCAACTTACCCGCGAATACATTACTTTCACGCACTTCCTCCTTCCCTCCTTCAGTAGAAGTCACATTCACGGTTACTTTATTTCCTCCCAACCCCGTTTTCTGAAGTGCAACTACCGAAGAAGCAGGATTAAAATCTGTCAAACCATAATTATTCCACAAAAGTCCGTATCCTTTATTCGACATCACAAAAGGAATGGCTATCTGTGTATTAACCTGGGTCAGTCTTCTGGTTAAACCACGCACATTCAAATAACCATCCTGAAACTGTCCTAACCCATAAAGACACTCATCAAACGGAGAATGAAATGTCTGCGTAGAAACATACGTTTTTTCTCCTTGCACTGAAGAAGACTCTATCAGACTCGCCTCTTCTCCTACAATTTCCTTGCCACTAGAAGAAAGGAACGAAATCCGTCCGTCAGATACAGAAAACCTGACATTCAAATTCTTTAAAGACAAAATATAACCATCCTTCTCCTTTTTCAGTACATAATCAGGAACCTTCTTTGGAAGATATACTAATTCTGGAACTTCATGAGCTATACCCATGCTTCGAATCACTCTTACAGCGTTGTTGGTCAGCGGACGAAGTTTCAACAGAGTGTCTGCTAATCGAAAAGTTACCTGCTCAGTCTCCTGCTTTTCCAACGTCCATTCCTGCAACTCATTAGTAGACGAGAGGCCGGGATCATTCCCGGCCAAACATTCTCCTCTCCACCCTACACAAGTGAAAACGGATAATAAAAATAAATTAACCCTGTTCATAGCATACGCAATATCATCAGTAATTCAGCTTCCAATAATCAAAATAAGCCAAATCTTTCGGAGCCTTTCCCTTAAAAATAAAATACAAGTCGTGTACACCTGTTACCTGTGGAATCTGTTCTTCCATCATCCGCCAACGATCACTTCCCCCAGTTCGTGGTACTTTAATCTTAGCTAACACCTGTCCGTCCAGCCCGTCAAGACGTACTTCCATAGTAATTTCCGCATTGTGAGTGGTAGACAAACGAGCAGAAAAACGAGAAGGAGCTTTCTCACCGAAATCAACAGCCCGTACTTTCGTATAAGCTCCATCTGCTAAGGCTGTAATAAAGACTCCTGCCTGAGGATTATAAGCGCTCTTCATCTTTTCTGACCATGCCATTGTTTCCGCTTCCACCTTCTGGTACGGACAAAGAGGTTTTAAACTCTTCGTAACACCCTCTTTCACCATCTTCATGCAAGGAATTTTTCCATCAGACTGGAAATCAAGTTCCCTAACACACACAGAACGAGTAAAGCCACTTCCACCAGGAAGAGAAGCATCGTGATAAAACAAATAAGTTTTTCCTCTGAAATCGGCAATTCCCGGATGATTGGTAAAACTTCCTCCTTCTGTAGCCATCAAAGTACCTCCATACTTCCACGGGCCTTCCGGACTTTCAGCTGTAGCATACGCTAAATGTTCAGGAACCGGTCCTCCAGCATAAAAGAGGTAATACATTCCCTTACGTTTATACAGCCACGGAGCCTCTTCATACAAAGTAGGACGTTGTGGATCTCCCTCCCTGCGTCCAAAAGCTTCCGGCTTCATCGGTACCGCATGTATCTCCCCTTTATAAGATATCATATCCTTATTCAGCTTCACATAATAGCAGTTCGGATTTCCCCAATAAAGATAAGCCTGTCCTTTTTCATCAATGAAGACCGTAGGATCTATATTGCCATAATCAGCTCGTACCAAAGGAGCTCCTATCGGATCATAAAAAGGTCCGTAAGGACTATCAGCCACAGCTACTCCAATAGCCGTTTCACCTTTACGGTCCGTCACAGGTACATACATATAAAATTTACCGTCACGTTCAATACACTGGGCAGCCCATGCATCTCCACCTGCCCATTCAAATGTCTTGAATGACAAAGGAGTGGGATGTTCGGTCCAGTTCACCATATCATCCGTGGAATAAAGTTTCCAGTCGTTCATGGTAAACCACGTAGAGCCGTCTTCATCGTGACTTGTATAAAGATATAGCTTGTCATTGTATACCATAGGAGCCGGATCAGCCGTATAAGATGTTTGGATAATGGGGTTTTGTGCATTTACTGCCAAACCAGACAACAAAACCACTCCCTGCATAATTCTGCACCATCGAATATTTAGTAAAGACAACTTTATATCTTTTCTTAAAATCTTTTTTATCATATATACTCTAATTTATGCTGTAAACTAATATCAGAATTTCCAGTAATCCAGTTCAAATAAATCCTTATTATTCTCTCCTTCAAAACTAAGGTACAAATCATGTATGCCACTGACCGCATTGACCTCACAAGAATAAAGTTCATACTTAGATGTTTCATTTCCCTGCGGTATATTCACGTTTCCCACAATCTTTCCATCCGGAGCATCCAAACGAATTTTTAGATTTCCTCCCTCAAGAGGCAATGCGGAAACTTCAAAACGGAGAGCTTTATTCTTTCCAAAGTTCACTCCACGTACACAGATGTACTCTCCATTGTTCACATCTACCACCGAAAGAGACTTATCTGCATTCGGAGCAGTTTTCAATCCATATCCCCAAGCCATAGTTTCAGCTTCTACCTTACGGAACGGATTAAAAGTACCGATCTGCTCCAGCTTGGTATCCGCCCAATAAGGTACTTCTTGAATAGTTCCATCTTCATTATAGTGCATTTCTGCCACTGACACCGAACGGCGTTCATAATGAGTATTCGTTTCCAGTTTTAACAAATCATAATTCAACCCAAAGACATACGATTTCCCCTTATAATCCATAATACCAGGATGATTGCCTCTGGTTCTCTCCGTAGGGCGCATAATGTATCCTTTCGTTTTCCATGGTCCTGTAGGACTATCACTCATTGCATACCCTATTCCCTCCGGACAACAGGTAGAAGCAAAAGCCAAATAATAATGTCCATTACGTTTATAGAACCACGGACCTTCCTGATAATGCTCCGGAGTTTCTTTTAGCTTGACAATATCTCCAGAATATGAAATCATGTCTTCATTTAATTTCACATAATAACAATTGGGATTTCCCCAATACATATAAGCTTGCCCATCCTCATCGATGAACACGGTAGGGTCAATATCATCCCAATGTTCTTTCTGCCATACAAGAGGCTTTCCAAGAGGATCCTTAAATGGTCCGTAAGGACTGTCGGAAACAAGCACACCGATTCCATTTCCATGAATCGGACAATACATATAAAACTTACCATTGCGCTCAACTACCTGTTCAGCCCAAGCTCCATTATCACGCTTCACCCAATCAAAGCTCTTGAGAGAAGCAACAACCCCATGATCAGTCCAGTTAACCATATCGGTAGAAGTATACAACAACCAATCCTGCATTTTAAACCCTTCAGCATCATCTTCATCATGCGTCGTATAAAGAAATACCGTATCATTGTATACCATCGGTGCCGGATCGGCAGTATATTTCGTTTGAATAATAGGTCGTTGAGCATTTACATTCAGACAATTCAACAGTCCACAACCACCACACAGTAACAAAATCTTGTTAATATTCATAATATTCAATATTTAAGTTTATCAAATTCATTTCACTTTACCCACCTAAAGAATCAAATCTTTTTTATTCATGATTACTTCCGGGTAATCACTACACCTCCATTTTTAGGAATAGAAAGGTTCAAAGTCTGTTTCTTACTGATAACCTGTTCCTTGACAGAGCCTACCAGTTTATCATTATCTTCATACAGATTGACGATTTCTCCTGCTGCAAACAAAGTCGAAACATCTATCTTTAATTTAATAGTTTCATCCTGTGCATTAATTCCTGCCACGTACCATTTACCAGCATGTTTACGTGCCATCACAATATATTTTCCAGGATAACCGTCTATAAACTTCACCTCATCCCAAGTAGTAGGCACTTTTTTCATGAAATCCACGGCCCAAGCTGGAGCGTCAGTCAGGTTATTAGGTGCCAATGCAAAATGCTGCACCGGACTCTGAAACAATACTGCCGTAGCCAATGCAAATACATCGGACGTAACTCTCAGCCGTCCCCCCGGTTCATTTTTCGCATTATAATATTTGTTCAAAGTACTTCCTCCGAAATCCATACTCCCAATTGTATTACGAACAAACGGATGGATACATGCATTGAATGCTTCTGCATCGCAGCTTCCCTGAGAGAAATTCATGTTTTCACTGGCCAATACCGCTTCACTGGCCGCATAATTAGGATACATACGTTCCCATCCACGCGGAATGGTACATCCATGAAAAATAACCAACAGTCCATAATCGTTTGCGTCAGCTAAAATGTCTTCATAAAGCTGCATAGTGACCTGCTTGTCACTACCTATGAAATCGACCTTAATACCTTTGATACCTATACGTTGCATCCATTTCATTTCTTTCCGACGCTCAATGATATTACTCATTTTTCCACGAGGTCCTTGAGGGGCATCATTCCAGTATCCATTGGAGTTATACCACAAATATAGCCCTACATTCTTCTGTTTGGCGTAGGCAGCCAGCTCTTCTATCTTATCATAACCTACCTGTGTATCCCAAAGCGCATCTACCAACACCGTACGATATCCCATAACTGCACAGAAATCTACATAACGCTTTTGGTCATCCATATTCATACTGGCATCTCCGGCAATAATCCAGCTCCAAGTTCCACAACCGTATTCTGCGGTATAGTCTTTCGACGGTTCATATAACGGCTCTACCAGATCAAACGGTACAGTTGTTTCTACAATAGGAGCCAGTGTAGAACCCAAGGTTATAGTACGCCAAGAAGTCTTACCCGGCAATGCAATTCCCGGAGAAATCGTGCCATTGCCGTTAAATTCACCTTCCTGCGGAAAACCAATGGTATACAACCCATCTTCATGCCCCATCAGTCGGCTACCGCAATAATAACTGTTTACTCCAGTTTCAGAAATTAAAATCCAACCTTTATCTGAATTTTTAAACAAGCAAGGGAATGTATATCCTTCTCCCCAACCATTTTTCCCCATCGTATCATCTACTGTATATAGAGTTTCATAGCTGGGAGAAGTTCTGGCAAAACCACCCATCGGTCCGCTTTGTGGACATAAGAAAGTAGTCGTACCTTCCGGCATGACAAACCCCGTAGCTTCCTGCTGTATCACACAACACAAAATATCCTTCTTAGGATAAACGGTATATCTAAAAGCCACGTCATTATTACTTACCCGAAACTCCACATCAAAAGCAGTTCTCCCTTCTTTTGTAAATGGAACGACTACTGATTCAGCCGCATACTCCACCTTACTTTTTTTTATGTTCGGTAAACGGTAGTTCTTCCGGATAGAGGTCTCCTTGATTTCACTACCCAATGATAAAGAAGAGGTAAAATCACCAATAGTAGTCTTCATACCCAACGGAGATTTCTCAATAAAAGTTATTCCATCATAGAATACTTGATAAGAAGGAATTCCACCTTCATCTGACACTACTACCTTCAAACGTCCATCAGGACTCAGCACCTCTTTTTCACTTGCATATAAACTTGTCATACAAATTATCGCAGTAAACGATGACAATAATACACGTTTTATCATAGACATTAGTTTTATTGTTTATGTTTCCCTTTTAGTGCAGATAAAACGACTAAAAGGGAAACGTAATATTACACATCATTCTGTAAGCAGGCGCAACATAAAGATTCCACCAGCCACACTATTTTCTCACTTTTCTTTTATCAGATTCTCGGCTGCAAAACCTGTTCTATTATTTCTTTATATGCTGATATTCAAAGAAATCGATATCAACAAAACCACCCAGACTCTTTGTCGCATAATTAAACAAAGCAAACTTAGTGCCCATAAAGAAACGACGATAATCAAAAATCATCTTAAAATCAGTTCCGATTTTCTTCCAGTCTTTATTATCGTAACTATAATAGAATGAAGCTATATCCTTATTCAATCTGAAGTCCCCATCCAAACGAAGGTATATCACATCCGATGTCAATTCTACCTTTTGAATTTCATTTCGATCAATACCTGTCACAGACTTATTTTTTTCATCCAATTTGACACTTTCTGTTTTCATAGTCAAATACTTCTGGCTTCCTTGACAAGTGACAGCTAAAATTCCAGCATCTCCATTAAATGCACTCAGTCCAGCCACATCACCATCCTTCATGCCCGAAAGGTCCATACAAACCACTCCAGAACATTTCGGCCCTTCCATACGCTGAGTTAAAGTATTAGGAGCCACAAACAAATTATCCACAACTCGTCCGGTCGTCAACCGTAAATATCCCTTACGTGCATTCAATGACCAACATTCATTCATCGGATTATGATTCCACTGCCAGTTTAATTTTAGCTTTTCGCCACTAAAATCATCACTCACTACCAATCCTTCAGAAGAATATCCTTGTACAGGCTTAGACATTGTAGCCGGCACATGTCCATTTTCATCTCCTAACATCGGCCAGCCGTCTACCCATCGACAAGGCATCATAGTCAACACACGACCTACCCCATTACGATCCTGAAAAATAACTCCATACCAATTTCCTTTTCCATCATCTACAATCGTACCTTGTGCCACGTACGGAAAACCAGCAAATGCATCTTCCAATATCACCTTTTTCTCATAAGGACCGGTAATTTTATCTGCCCGGTAACATACTTGTCTGCGTTTACCTCCTCGAGGCCATGAAATCATCAGCAAATAATACTTCCCATCGTGTTTTATCACCCTACTACCTTCCAGTAAAGCATTTTCCTCTTTATCTCTTTCGAATATCTTCATATCCACACCTCCCGGCATGACATCACTCAAATCCGGCTTCAGTTCACGCAACTGTCCGGTACCATAAAAGATATAAGCTTTCCCATCGTCATCAAAAAACAAAGATGCATCATGAAAATGAGGAATACGTGACGACAATGTCCATCCCTTTTTAGGGTCAGAAGTAGTATACACATATCCTTTGTAAGGGGTGTCATTCGGAGAAAAATAAGCATAATATGTTCCATTATGGTAACGCAAAGAAGTAGCCCACTGGCCACGTCCATATACAGTTCCTTCTTTCAAGTCATAATTCGGTTTATCATCCAACCGATCATACAGATAACTTACGATTTCCCAGTTGACCAAATCTTTTGAGTGCATGATCGGCGCTCCCGGAACCAAATGCATGGTTGTACTCACCATATAAAAGTCATCCCCTACACGTATCACATCCGGATCAGGAACATCTGCCCAAAATACAGGATTAGAGAAAGTTCCATCTCCATTGTCACCACACTGGGCATTGACTACGTCAGGGTACACGCCTCCCATAGCCATTAACAGACAAGCTAGCAAAAAGTGTTTTTTCATGATTTTATTCTATTACAAATGATTCATTCTGTTAATTCTTTACTTTGCATACACGACATACCGCTTTCCCGGTTCTGTTTTCAAGTCATATTCATAGATTCTCTTTAGTTCAGGCTTTTCCGGATTCGAGAGTTTCTTCGATATTAAAGGTGAAGCAACTTCAGCCTGACAAAGTAATTCATTCGGACAATCCCCTGAAGCACGCTTCAAACCTTTGCCTTTCAAAGGAATATACGACCGTAAACGTATAGTTCCACCTATCCGCGAATAAATTACAGCCTTGGTAAGATGCACATTTTTCCAATCCATATCTACGACAAAACCTCCTCGTGCCACCAAGCCTTTTACATTTCCATCCTGCCATTCATCAGGTACGGCTGGAAGTAAATGCACTGCACCATCATGACTCTGCAAAAGCATTTCTGCCACTCCTGCTGTAAAGCCAAAATTTCCATCTATCTGAAAAGGTGGATGTGCATCAAACATATTGGGATACGTACGCCCTAAAGGATACTTACCTGCCAGACTGTCGCAAGGTAACAATGAAAGCATATTCCGAATGATATTATACGCATGATTTCCATCCAGCATACGTGCCCAGAAATTAATTTTCCAACCAATACTCCAGCCCGTAGCCATATCACCTCTTTGCAGCAATGTATTTTTAGCAGCCTGAAATAATTCTGGATGCCGGTAAGGAGAAATCTGATTACTTGGATACAGTCCATACAAATGAGATATATGACGATGCTGGTCTTTCGGGTCATCCACATCTTCCAGCCATTCCTGAAGCTGATTATATTGTCCTATTTGCATAGGAGGCAACTGACTTATCAGAGACTGAAGAGAATCACAATATGCCTTGCTATCCCCTATAATCCGTGCAGCAAGAAGAGTATTGCTCAATACATCAAAAGCTATTTGGTTATCCATCGTGCAACCGGCTACAATTGAAACTCCGTTCGGTCCATGTTCCGGAGAGACAGAAGGTGCAGTCACTCTCCAACCATACCGAGGATGCTTAGTCATAAATGACAAGAGGAAATCAGCCGTACCTTTCAACACAGGATAATATTCACGAAGAAAATTCTTATCACCCGAATATAAATAATGCTGCCAAAGATGTTGAGCTACCCAGGCTCCTCCATTAGGCCACATACCCGCATCGGCAAAATCCACCGGTCCGGCAGCCCGCCAGATATCCGTGTTATGATGTGCCACCCATCCTTTAGCTCCATATAACACACGAGCTATTTCTTTACCTGTTACGGAAAGTTCATGCGCCATTTGAAAAAATGGCACATGAGTTTCCGACAAGTTAGTCACCTCTGCCGGCCAGTAATTCATCTCCGCATTGATATTAATTGTGTACTTACTATCCCAGGGTGCATATAAATCCTTATTCCATATTCCCTGAAGATTAGCCGGCTGACTGCCTGGCTGCGAGGACGAAATCAACAAATAGCGCCCATACTGAAACATCAACGCAGCCAGTGAACAATCTTTTACCTTATTGAATTCGTTAATACGTACATTCGTTTCCTTCTTTGAAAATTCCGAAGATGGCAAATGTAAAGCCACTCTTCCAAATTGCGCAGAATAAATCGCCTTATGCTCATCGTACAACTTTTTATTCTGTTTATCCCACGCCCCTTCAATGGCACAGCGCGCTTTAGCGTATGCATCTCCCGACACATCCTGATAATTCACAAAATTAGTTGCCGCACTGAGAAAAACGGTAGCCGAAGATGCACCTCTGACAGACAAGCATCCATCTTTACATTCTATTTTTCCATCCGATTTCACACGCATCATAACCACCGCATGAAGTGCAACTGGAATACCTTCATGCTCTGCTCCGTTACACTTCATTATAAGATAGCCTCCTTCGCTCTTTACCTCTGAAGTCAGCGGACAAGCATATCTCAAATCCACATCCAATTTCTTATTACCTTTATCTGTCGCCATTTCTACAACCATGACGTTATCAGAAAAAGACGTAAATACCCGACGGGTATATTCCACACCATCACACCGAAAACGTACTGAAGCCGTAGCATCTTCTAAATTCAAATCACGATAATAAGAATCAATCTTTCCCTCACAATTGAAATCCATCAAAAGACTCCCCAATGTCAAATAACGCATTCCATGATGCGATGTCATAAATTTTTCATCCAACAGCGTTCTGGCTTCCAAATTTTTATTCTCAAATATAAGCCGTCTTACCTCATCCAGATAGCCTGAAGCACCAGCTCTGTTATTGCTATATGGACCGCCGGCCCAGAATGTTTCTTCATTCAGTTGGATTTCTTCGTGATTTATTCCACCAAACACCATTCCTCCCAAATGTGAATTACCTACGGGCAATGCTTCCCACCAATTACGTGCCGGAGCAGAATACCACAACTTCAAATCCCCTGCACTATTGGCAAACACACCAAGAATCGAAGTCGCCAGAAACACACATACGTACAGAAATTTCTTCATAGATGCCTATTCTTACAGTGATTATTTACTGAATGTTCCTGAAACAAAAGGCAGACACAAATATAAAGCAGAATGCCAATATTCCCAATCGTGTCCACCGTCTCTTACCCTAAACTGACACGGTATTCCCGCTTTGCGCATGGCCTGAAAGAACTCGATATTTCGGTCAAGCAAGAAATCGTCATCTCCACAATCCACAAACCATCTCACTGATTTCAGTGCCTGAATCGTACCTGCATCTGCATTCGTCACACGCTTGATACAGCTCCTTTCTATCACAGCTCGTGTCAAAATAGCCAGCTTGCTGTCCGGATTATCAAAACGGGCTGCTCCTTCTTCCGGAATTGACATCAGCGCACTCATCGCATACACCGAAGCAAACTTATCTGCATGCCACAACCCATAGCCGGTAGCTCCTCCGCCTCCCATGGATAATCCGGCTACTGCACGATTCTCTTTATCCCCAATAACGTGATATTTATTTTCTACATAAGGCAAGAATTCTTCAAAAAAGAAATCTTCATAAAGCCAGCCAGGCATATTAAAGAAACCATTCCATATTTCCTTGTAAATATCACCACCAGCATCAGGCATCACAATAATCATCTCACGGGCTTCCTGTGAATATATCAAACGGTCGGCCACCTCCTGCACATGTCCGCGCCATACCCAGTCTTGATTAGTTTGCGACATTCCATGAAAAAGATAAAGCACTGGATATTTTTTTCCCGGAACTTCTCCATAAGATGGAGGAAGATACACCGAGCATGTTCTTTCTGCATTTAACTTTTTACTAAAGATTGTATCATTTACGACTCTGCTACGCGAAAATAACGATACGGGTATAAAGCATAAAACCCATAAAGCAATAAAAAAAGAATGTTTATCCATAGACTTAAAATTTAATCCATACAAAAATACGCACCAAGCATACAAATTACAATAAATTACGTTACCAGGACTTTCGTTCACGTTACACATAAGCGATATTGCATTTACAAAACGTACATTTTACATATACTCATATTACATTCCCATTCATATCAAACTAATAAACAAGTCATTACATAAGCACGTATCCTATCGGAAAGAAAACAGTATCTCGTAACATAGAATAAAAGATATGCAACATGCCGTCACACATACCCCACACAAAACAAGTAAATTTGCCAATGAAAGATTACATAAATACTTCATTTAACCAACACAATCATTCAATTATTTACAACTAATTATTTAATCATGAAAAATCAATTTAAATTACTCACATTGGGAACACTAAGCCTCATCGCTGCCTCGTGTGGAAACAAGGTAACGATGCCCGATCCGGGTACTCCAGTGTTCACACAATTTACCTACACGGGGAAAGATGTAGTATATGAAAAGAATCCACTGGCAGAAGGAGAATTTTATAATCCTATACTACAGGGATGTTACCCTGACCCCAGCATTTGCAAGAAAGGAACCGACTATTACCTGGTATGCTCCTCTTTTGCCATCAACCCCGGAGTACCCATTTTCCATTCTACGGATTTAGTAAACTGGAAACAGATAGGACATGTGCTCGACCGCCCTTCACAGTTAAAGGTAGAAGATTCCGGAATCAGTGCTGGTATTTATGCTCCGACTATCCGATATAATTCCTACAATGATACCTTCTATATGATTACAACTCAGTTCTCAGGAGGGATGGGAAATATGATTGTGAAAACCAAAGACCCGATGAAAGGCTGGAGCGATCCTATCAAATTGAATTTTGAAGGCATTGACCCCGACATCTTCTTTGATGACAACGGCAAGGCATACGTCACTCACAACGATGCACCCGAAAAACCATTATACGAAGGACACAGAGTTATTAAAGTTTGGGAATACGACCTGGAAAAAGACCAGATTATTCCGGGTACAGACAAAGTTGTAGTGAACGGAGGAGTAGATTTGTCTAAAAAGCCTATCTGGATAGAGGCGCCACATCTTTACAAAAAAGATGGAAAATACTACCTGATGTGTGCAGAAGGTGGTACCGGAGGCTGGCACAGTGAAGTAATCTTTATCAGTGACAATCCTCAAGGTCCTTTCAAACCTGCTCCTGAGAATCCGATTCTGTCACAGAGACATCTGCCGGCTGAACGTCCGTTTAAAGTAGACTGGGCTGGTCATGCTGATTTGGTAGAAGGTCCTGATGGACAATACTATGGCGTATTCCTTGCTATTCGCCCTAATGAAGCCAACAGAGTAAATACCGGACGTGAAACCTTTATATTACCCGTAGACTGGAGTGGCACTTTCCCTGTATTCAAAGGCGGTCTGGAGCCTATCCAGCCTAAACTGGCTATGCCACAAAGTGTGAAGAATGAAACTGGAAAGAACGGATATTTCCCTAACGGAAACTTTACATTTACGGAAACTTTCACCGGAAGTTCACTTGATTACCGCTGGGTAGGAGTAAGAGGTGCCAGAGAAGGATTCATTTCTACTACTGCGGAAGGTCTAACAATTACACCTTACGAAACCAATATCAAGGCAGTTCTTCCTACTTCTACATTGTTCTATCGTCAGCAGCACCTTAATTTCACGGCTACAACTACTCTGAAGTATGTGCCTCGTACAGAAAAAGACCTCGCCGGAATTACTTGCTATCAAAGCGAAAAATTCAACTATGTATTTGGGGTAACGAAAAAAGCAGAAGATAGCTGTATCGTACTGCAACGTACTGAAAAGGGAGAATCTTCAACCATTGCCAGCGAAAAAATTGAAGGAAACACTCCAATCAGTCTGCGCGTAACAGCAGAAGGAGATAAATACACATTCAGCTACTCTGTAAAAGATAATAACTACCAGACCGTAGGAGGAACCGTTTCCGGAGATATTCTTTCTACCAACGTAGCTGGCGGATTTACCGGTGCAATGATTGGTTTGTATGCTACTACTTCCAACGATGCGGAAGCTTTATAATCAAAATTAGTAACCACAAAGAGTATAAGAAATATCTTCTATACTCAAAGAAAAGAGGCTGCTTAAAAGGGCAGCCTCTTTTTATTCTCATCATTTAACATATATGACAAACCTTCGATACCCAGTAAGACTAGGAACACCATCATCATTTAATTCTAAAATTAAATGAAAATTTTTACCTGTAGCATCTTCAGGAATGTGTAACACACACATTCCCTGCTTGTCAGACTCAATTTCTACCACACCTTTATACGTACCAGGCTCCTCATACACATACCAATTATAATGTAAATTATTTCCATCGGGGTCATACGATGAAGAAGCATCCAACTGCAATACTTCCCCTGCCTCAACTGTTTTACTAAAAAAATTAAATGTTGAATCATTCTCAAAGACAACGACCGGATGATGGTTAGCATCCGAAAATTTATCTGTAGTAGCCCAACACATTCTCGCAGCAAAATCATTCAAAATATGCTGTCGCCATTTATTAATGGCAGCAATATCCTCGGACGTACTAGCATGCATAAAATAGGGATCATAAATTTTCTCACTCTTACCTGATTTTTCAATAAAATCCATTCCTCGTATACCTGCAGTACGTTCCATTTTAAATCGGCCTCCCCATCCACCGTACGCAAGGCTATCCGGAACATTCAATCCATTCACATATACATATAAAAAAGAAGGAGAATCACCTTCCGAGGCCCATATCCTGTCTGGATAACAACCTCCTAACGGTTTTCTTGACTGAACATTATCTTTAATCCATTCATCACCAGGTCCCCATCCATAAATTTCCGTATTTCTTATATAAAAGATTTCCGGAAAAGATTTAGCAATCCAAGCTCCAGCATCATCTTGCCCTAACACATCATAAATTCGAATTTTAGCTACAAATTTTTGGAATTCTTCTGGACTTCTGGTAGAATGGACCTTCCAAATAGCTTGTGCTATCGTATTCATTCCACTCCATGCAGCAAGCCAGATAGGACGAGCGTCTTCTTCCTTATCTACCGCCGCAATAATTAATTCAGAACCCGGAGAGTCCTTACCTTCCCCAACTCCTGACATATTCGATTTTTCCTGTCCCCTTTTTACAATACTCTTCAAATAATCAGGTGATGGAAAATCGTTTGCATGTTTCTTTAAAAAAGGATAAGCATCTGCATAACAATCTATGACTTCTGTTATATCTGAAGTTCTATCCGGGTCATCTACCCAAGCATTTGAGCTGATGATTCCCTCTATATCCATTCTATCTGCACATACCAAAAGGTGTATCAATGATTGCTTGTCATCCGGATCAGCTCCACCTAAATCTGTAGTTACAATCAATCTTTGTTTTCCTAAATCATTTCGTGCAAACAGAAATCCACAAAAACCCAAAAACAAAGTCAAAACAATATATCTCATATCAAAACCGTTTTATTATCAATAGTCATCAAACTAATTGCTCTCATAAATAAAATATCTACTTTACCTCGTTCTTCTACATGGAGACTCATTCATGTATAAATACGACTTTTTATATCCCCCATAATCAACCACAATCTTTTCTAAAACCACAGCAGGATCTAAAGGCGAAAAATCAATTATATAACTACCATCCTGACTTACAGGCAAATCAAGACTCACTTGTTTTTCAACTACACGTCTTGCTACCGTAGGATAAAATGTAGTATAGATATTCTCAGGATGTTCATTCAAATCATGATTATAATTCACCGTCACTTTATTACCATTTCTAAAACCTATAGCATATCTATGACCGTCTGTGTTATGAAAAGCAAGCGTGGATTTTACAACCACAATGACATTCACAGTCTTACACTTCTTTATCTCCTCTGGTAAAACCATCTTATAAGAAACCGTAGCACCCTCCACCGGCTTTGTATAAGGCATTAATGTGATTCCTCCCAATGTTCTTCCCATATCGGGAATCACTTGCCATTTGAGGCTCTCAGGAGACTTGGTTTCAAAGAAATGCCCAGCTTCCATAGCCACATATCCGCCACTTCCTTCAAAGATGTATCCCCCTACATTTTCCTCTGATAATCTAAATACTTCCGGTTGTTTGTCAACTGAAAAGTCATCATTCCATGAAGTATAACCTATATGCTTTTGAATCATCATCCCCTTCCATTTTCCATTGCTCATAACGTTATTATAGTCTTCACTCAATGCTTTATCACGAGCAAAGCAAGCTTCTACCTTGTCAGCCCAATCATTAGCTTCCGGATTTCCTTCTTCATAAAGTTTATGGTTCATGGCCTGAGCATAATACATCTCATAAAGATTAGACATTGCCTGAACAGGAAATAACAGCAATTGCTTATAAGCATCCTTATATTCAGGAGCAAGTGATAAATATTGACGTAATGCTTCAGCTTCTAAACGTACATAATCATCTGCTACTTGCTTCCATTCCCCTGTTTCAAGATTATAAGTGTCACAATCCAGCATTTCCGCCGTTACACGACCATTATACTTGGTATACAAATTAAGAATCCGAGCTGCTTCCTCAGCCTGCCCTTTACCAAATATTTGTTCACAGAAGCAATAAGGATGTTGCATAAAATTATCAACAGAATAATCATTCGGATTCCATGCCATATCTAAAAATAAAGTAATAGGATACTCCATCGGTTTAAGATCCCCCACATTAAGTATCCAAAGTTTGTCCACTCCGTATTCATAAGTAAGATGAAGCTGCTCCCACATTCCTTGTATTGGAGTCATATTCATCCATTTTGAATTTCGGGGCGCTCCCACATAGTCTACATGATAATACATTCCCCATCCTCCCGGATGCTTACGCTCCTTATCGTTAGGAAGACGACGCACATTGCCCCAATTATCATCACAAAGCAACATTATTACATCTTCAGGAACCCGCATTCCCTTATCATAATAATCAAGTACCTCTTTATATAAAGCCCATACCTGAGGAGTTTCCTTTGCCGGCTTTCCAGTCACATCCTCAATAATTCGACGTTGGTTTTCAACTATAGACTCCATCAGTTTTACATTGGTATCTTCACTCATAGCCTCGTCTCCGTCTCCACGCATGCCAATAGTAATTATATCTTCAGTATTTTTTACCCTCTCAATACCTTCTCGAAAAAACTGATCTAACACTTTTTTATTCGTCGAATAATTCCATGCACCATATTCATTACGTTTACGGGCCCATTCTTGATGGTTTCGCGCCATAGGTTCATGATGTGATGTGCCAATAATCACCCCCATTTCATCCGCAGTCTTACTATTGAGAGAATCATCCGCATAAAAAGCCCACCCCCACATAGCAGGCCATAAAAAGTTTCCCTTAAGGCGAAGAATCAATTCACAAACCTGGGCATAAAAACGATGATCACCAAAATCTGTTCCATAATATTGCTTTACCCAGCTTGTCAGACAAGGAGCTTCATCATTCAAAAATATACCACGATATTTTACGGCAGGCTCTCCATCTGTATAAATACCTGGTAATATATAAGCTTCTGCCCTCTTTACTACTGGCACATCCATCCACCAATACCAAGGTGACACTCCAAGCTGTTTTGACAGCTCATAAATACCGTAAATAGTACCTCTACGGTCACTACCAGCAATTACTAATGCTTTTTTAACTCCATTAAAAGGAGCGTCAACGGTTGTTATAATATATTTCTCATTTTTTCCTTGCAATTGTTTCTTTTCGAGCTTCTCCTTCTGGATAAGTTGCTTAATATACTTTGAATTCAGACTTCCTACGATAATGCAATTCTCATCCGAAATTTCAGTTGTCAACTGAGGCTCCATCCCAAACACCTGACTAAAATCCTCACATAAATTATCTACAGCAATGTGAATACCTCTTTGATCTTCTTTATCTATAAGGATATTTATTATTTTGTTATCAGATACTAAAGAAAACGCATTACTTTCTTTTTCAAAAACCACAAACCGATTTGCTGAAAATGTATCCAAACATACTATAAGCAAAAAGCAAATTAGACTATGTATTTTCATGGTATAAATTTAAAATCATTTATTTCAAAAAACGACAACAAAGACTCGTAATCAATTCCACATCCAATATTATGAAAATTTCTCTTATCCCCATCTTTTACAAATAACAAAAACAGGAATAAGAGAAACTTTCATGTATAATTTTATTCTTGTGAAATTATCACTCTGAATTTTGTCTATTAAACACTTCTAATTTTGGTATTACAAATGCTTAATTATTTTTCCTGACTCAATTCTTCAGATGGCTCTGCTATAACTTTACCAGCAAGTCCATTAGCAAATCCAGCATACGTCGGTTTACGTTTAAAGCTGCTATCCCATAAACCAGTAGGTTCTCCTGGTCTCCAACCAGAATCAGCCGGACTATCTGTAGCACACCACTGAGTAATACCATATTGCTGCTCTACAGGAATTATCTCAAAATATTTACTGATAATAAACTGATAGAACTCTGCCATTTTCAGTTGTTGCTCATAAGTTACATTCTCAGTCTTGATAGCAGTACCGAAAGCTTTGTCTACAATACCCATATCCAATTCTGAGATTTTGATAAGCTTACCACTTTCAGCTAATATCTTAAACATATTAACGATTGCATCCTCTTGAGCTTTTTGATCTGCTTCGTTCAAAATATAGCTTACGTGCATTTGGGTTCCAATACCATCAATCTTTGTTACACCATCTGATTCCCATCTTCTAATCCATTCAACCAAGCTCTTTACTTTTTGATTACCATCCCACCAAGACTCTAGATTAAAATCATTGATAAACAACTTCAACTTAGACGGATCGCCTCCATATTCCTTGAAATATTTACGTGCTCTTGATTCAAGAATACGTACATAATCAATATCGCCTAAATAATCAGTCCAATAGAAATTAGTTGTAGGATCTCCATTCTCAGATGACTGCAAATCATAGAAACCATCGCCGTCATTATCTACTCCAGAAACTGTTTCATTTGCCAAATCCCAAGCTGTAACATAGCCACCTGTTGCTTCCATCATACCTTTAACCCAGTTATCCAAAGCCCAAGTAAGCGTATCTTTCTTTTCTTCAGGAGTCAAAGGAATTGTATTTCCTTTTTCCTCCAATTCCCATTTAATATCATCAAAATAATAAGTATTAGCTTCTGGCAATACAGACAAATTAAATGCAATAGTATTCATACCACTCGCACCTGCTTGATCCTCAGAAATAGTTCCTTCATACACAAATTCCTGCCAAGTGGTAGAGAAAGTAGGATTAGTAAACATATTATAGAAAACATATCCACCAGGTTCATTATGCGACTGAGTTTCACATCCAGCTTCTTTATCTGCGCGATATTTCATGCTAAAACGATATTTTTCGCCAGCCATCATCATTCTCGGAGTCTTTACAAAGAATTGAGTATCCCAAGTATTTGTCGGATTATCTCCTGATTTAACAACAATAGCACGTCCAGCTCCATCAGCACCTGTTCCCGCAGCACCAAAAGTAGCAGCTTTAGGACCAGATGTCATTTCCGTTGCATAAAAGCAAGAAGTATCATCACTTTCACAGTCACTATTTAAAAGCATATTATTCCAAAGTGAAATTGACGGTGCTTCTTTATGCGTTACTTTAAGCCATTCAATTTCTATATCTCCAGCAAAGTTTCCAGATTGAAACATCACAAAACCATCAGCTGTATTCACTCCTGTAAATGTAAGTTTAACTTCCTGCCATTCAGTTGTAAATGATAAAGCAGCAGTTTGTTGTCCTCCCCAATCTCCAATACAACATGTCAAATATCCATCGCCACTAGCCTTTATCTTAGCAGTAACCGTATATTCTATATCCGGACTAGCAACTAAACCATTCGCCACATGATATTGAATTTCGTAAAAATTCTCAATAGCTTCCGGATTATGAATTAACAAATTACCATCAGAATTAATACTAGCATCTACTTTATCACCATGCCAATAAGTATAAGATCCTAGTGTAGAATAATCTACATACACATCATTTACCTCTTCGGCATCTCCTGGATCAACTGTGATTTCTTTATCAGCAATCAACCCATTCAAATAAGTCATATTCTGCTGTGCATGCCAACCTAATGTATGACCGTAAATCGTAATACCTGCAGCTTTGGCTACATCTACAAAATTTGAAACCGTTGAAAAGTTCATCGTACCATCATCGGCTACAACTGAGGCATATTTCATTGCATTGCCTGCAGTCATCTCGTCAAAGTTTGTAGTAACCGCTTCATAAACTACACCTTGCTGAACAAAATCACTTACACTGGCCGCTAATCCCAACTTGAAGTTGGGATTTTTAGCACGGTCCAGATATGATTTCAACACGTCATAATTATTCAAATATTCATATTGAGCAACGCTTGTCGGCTTTTGAACCGAATAGGGCAATAGGGCATCGTCAACACATGATTCTACTACCATCCCTAAGGCTAATACCGGAAGCAATTTCATATATTGTTTCATGTCTTCTTTAATTTAAGGTTATTTATTATATGTAACATCAAACCATTCAGCCTTAACCTGACGATCGCGCATAACCAATGTATCCTTAGTTGCATAGACAGTAGAACCTAAATCCACTGTATAATCCAAATACAAGACGTCACGATCTTTGTTATTAAAGGAATTCTTTTCTCCCTTCTCTACATACTTACCAGAACCTGAAACAGTGCAGCCCGGAGTGTCTGTAGAAAGTGTACATTCATTATTATCATTAAAAGAAAGAATCAAGTTGCAATTTTGATCATTAAGAGTCAAAGCAAAATTAGCATCCTTCAATGAACGAGTTGTCAATTCACAAACTTCATCACTTTCAACAGAACCTGTATGACGAACTACTGTATTAGTAGCACCACCTTGAGTAATTTGATCTACCCCACGACGCAAATAAACTGCATCCCACGGATTAATATACTTCACGGCATACAAAATGTAATCTTTCGGCAATACATTCCAGTCTGACTTGTTGCAACGAACAGGATTTTCCACTAAAGGAGAGCCTGACAAAATAGAATCCGCATTATGTACATTTGACATTACCAAAGGAATTACATACGTAGTTTCTATTGCTTTAGGATCAGCAAAGAAAGCATCAGTCAACTGTACTTCTACTCCCGCACTAATCTGACCTTGAGGTATAGTGATTTGGTCAGAAGAAAGTGTATAATATTCAGCAGGCATAGGAACCACGTCTTCTCCTGTAGAGAACTTCAAGTTGTCACACAAAGAATTTACCACTTCAATATCAACCACAGGCGATGTTTGATTTTCATATACACCACCCATTGTTGCCTTAATCATACATTTATGTTGATTATCAAGTGTATTGTCAAAAACTTCATCATTACCCAAAACGATAGTACGCACCGGATACTGATAAGCAAAATATACAGTAGTTGTTCCATAGTCAGGGAAAGACCAATCCCCATTCTCACACGAAGAGAAAGAAACCAACGCTAACAGTGAAAACAAATAAAATAGTTTTTTCATTTTTTCAGTCATTAAAAATTATTCCACATAAAATCAATCCCAACCCTTATTCTGTTCCAATGCATCAAATTTCACTACTTCGCTATAAGGAATAGGACCAAACCGCATGAAATCATTATATGTACGGCTTTCAACATTAAATACCTGATAGGTTCCTCCACTAATACGTATTCCTTTTGCCGGTTCGTTCAAATCCATGTTCCAACGGCGCAAATCCCAAAAACGGAAACCTTCAAAACACAATTCCAAACGACGTTCATTTCGTATTAAATCACGCATTTTAGCTTGATCATTCTTCACACTTTCCAAATAAGGATCATTTCCTGAAGCATCTTTAATTCCAGCACGCTGACGAATGGCTTTAATAACATCATAAGCAGAATAACCATGTAAACCAGTACCTGTAGGTCCCCATGCCTCATTGGCTGCTTCCGCATAATTCAAATAAATTTCAGTATAGCGGATACGCGGACTATAATGTGGCTGTCCTGTAGTGGTTGTAGAGCTCAAATATACATCTTCACGTAAATGTTTACGCAGATAATAACCTGTACGGGTAGAATAGCCATTTTCTTTATTCAAACCATCATTGTTAGAAGTATTATCTACACTTGTATCAATGGTCTTGCCATCAGTACCCATAACGGTACCATTCACCACAATATAGAGAGCCAGACGTGGATCACGGTTGGCATAAGGATTTTGGTCATCATAACCAGCTTCAGGAGAGTCAATTGGATAACCATTAGCCATCGGGAAAGCATCAACTAAATTCTGAGTCGGATTAATCTGACCGCTACCGTAAAGGCTGGGTGGGAACTGCGCCTGCTCTAATGAATAAGCTGTAGCATCCTTACCATTTCTCCAAAGCATCTCCTGAGGATTAGAACCTCCAGTCAAGCTATTAATTTCATCCGCATTCTTATACCACGTATTTCCCTGAGCTGCCAAACCTGCTACTCCACCAATCAAATCCAGGATTTCACCATTATAGTCAGCAGCTTCTGCCCATGTTCCTTTGCTACCTTCTGCAAATGCCGGGCTGGCAGCTAAAAGTGCAGCTTTTGCACGAAAAGCCAACGCGATACGTCCACTCATACGAGAACGGAAATTGTTACCAAACACAATGTTGTACTGGCTGAAATTAGCCCCTTCAGAACGATATACTTCCGGAACTTCTGCATCGGAAGAGATATTCTCATAATCAAGCGGTAACAACTCTTCAGCCCGTTGAACATCATCATAAATAGCCTGAATACATTCATCAAAAGTGTTTCGCGGATAGTTGAAATTAGAAGTTTCATCTTCTAATTCCTCCACAATAGGTACTCCCATCAAACGACCATCCTCTGTGTATCCAGCATGAGCCTGCAACATATAAAAATTAAACATTGCACGCAAACCATAAGCTTCACCTTTCAAACGGTCACAAAACATTTTATTCACAACCGGATCTTTTACCCATGAAACCTGATCAACCTGAGTCAAGAAAAGATTAATGTAATGAATAGCAGCCTTACAAGATCCCCACTGATCCATTGGATTGTTATTTGATGTCCATGAACCAGTAGCCATCTTCAGATAACTGTTACTTGTCTGGTTAGTTACAGCATCATCTGTAGCCACATCATTAAATGACTGTGAATTGTAGGGATTACGAGTATAAGCATTAGCCAAAATTCCTTCTGCATACAAAGGATCTTCAAGGCCATCCGAAACTTGCTTATTATTTTCAATTGCTGGTGTAAATAAATCATCGCATCCCACCAGTAAAAAAGCCGCGACAAAAACTGTCAATATTTTTTTCATAAGAATCTACTTTTATTTTATCAATTTAGAAACCTATCTTGAAACCAATGTTGTAGAAACGAGTCTGAGGAGCTGCTCCTGTATTCAGTTCCAGCTTTTCACGTTCTTTCGATATTGTCAACAAGTTGCTTGCATAAGCATATACTGAGAAACTACGTACAAATGAATTTCCCAACCATTGTTTAGGCAAATCATAAGTCAACTGAAGACGAGACAGATTAAACCGGTTAGTCTTATACATCCAGAAATCAGAATTACGATAGTTGTGATTATCCGTTTGTGTAGTCAAACGTGGATAAGTTGCGGTTTCTGCAGTTTCAGGAGTCCAACGTCCACGTACCACTTCTGAATACTTCTTATCTCCATATACCCAATAATAATCACCACTCATGAAAGCAGAAGCCCCCCAATAACCGGTACCTAAAGCAAACAAAGTAAAGTTCTTCCATTTCAATGTAAGGTTCAAACCTACTGTCAACGGAGTTCCTTGCCAGCCATAGCGTTCGCCCAAATAAACTTCATCCTTTTCATCGATAATCTTATCACCATTCTGATCTACATATTTCAAATCACCAGGTTTCAATTCACCGAAAGAGGAAGTGATTCCTGAATTCTGAATTTCCTCTTCATTGTTGTAGAAACCTTCAGCCTGTAATCCCCACATACCATCAGTAGGTTTGCCCTTACGATAACGATATGCATCTTCATACAGTTCATCTACCTTTGTATTCTCATTGGTATAGTAAGTAGCATTTACTCCCAAGTTAAAATCAACTTCACCCATCTTCTTATTGAAATTCAATGCTAAATCAAAACCTGTACGGGTACTATTGTTATAGTTCACATAAGGAAGCAAAGTACTCTCGGGCCAATAAGACACAAAATAATTCGGATAACTATTAGAAGGTTGAACCAACATTCCTTCAAGGCTATTCTTAAAGAATGATGCATCAAAAGTCAGCATCTTATTCCATAAAGAACCGCGTAATCCTACGCTAATCTCCTTACGCTTGATGAAAGACAGATCTGAATTATTACCGCGTCTAGCTTCTGTTGCATGGCTCTGGTTACCATCAGCCCAACCCCACCAAGCACCATTAGCCTGGTCGTAGCTACTTTGGTACATATAGTAATCATCAATTCCCAAGTCTGTATTTAATACCGAACCTGAAACACTCAGCATTAAATCATCCAGAACCGATGAATCTTCCAGGAAGCTTTCATTGCTTAAACGCCATCCCAAAGTAAGTGAAGGTGAGAAAGCATTACGATTATTTTCCGGAAGACGAGCAGAATGGATTAAAGCTCCTCCAAAACTCATATAATATTTGCTCAAATAATCATAATCAACCTGCAAACCTAAATTGACATTGCTGGTTTTATGATATACGGCACTTTCACCTTGCTGATATCCGGCTGCAATCAACATAGCAGAAATATTGTGACTATCTGCAAATTTGTTGTTATAGTTCAACTGAGCCGAGAATGCCATAGTCTGACGATTCCAGCTATCGGCAATATGCTGAATACCATCGTGTACGTCATCACCATACTTTGTCAAGCCCACAATCAGATCCTGACCGTTCACATTAGCCCATTGAGGTTCATAAGTAGCATAAGTATCACCATAATAGCGATTGTAGGTTGTTGCATAATCTATCGCAAAACGAGTCTGAAAGGAAAGACCTTTCAAAAGCATAGAAAGATCCACATCTACTCCCATGTCAAACTGATATTGACGACTTGTATAGGTATTGACACCAGCCGCATAAAGATTGGCAATTTCATTAGTCTGATCTACTTGTGTACCGCCTAACAGATATTTTCCATCAATTAAGTAACGACTATTATTTACCAGATTCCATGCATCCGTATTATTCTGCATAATATAATCAACAGGAATCAGCGGAGAAATACGGTTAGGTCTCAGTGAAGCTGCAGCTCCCCAGAAATTACCACGGGCACTACGTCCATCATAGAAAGTAGCATTGGCATTCACGTAAGTCTTAACATATTGTCCCAGATTCACATCAATGTTACCACGTACACTAAAGCGAGTTGTACGGTCATCTTTCGCATTACCTACCTTTATCAATGAACCTGTATTATAAAGGTTGATATTGGTATAAAACCGTGCCTTTTCAGAACCACCTGAAATTTCAGCCGTTACATCCGACTGATTGTAAGCCTTTTTCAGATAATCATCAGAATAAAGATTTACATCCGGATAACGATAAGGGTTTATTCCAGAACCATGGTTATAAATATCCACATCACTATATAACGGATCCATGCCATCATTTACACGAGCTTCATTATACAATGTCATGTATTCAGCTGATCCTAAATATTTCGGATAACTTTTCGGAACGAAAAAACCGGTATTACCTCTTACATCAATACGAGTATCTCCTTCCTTTCCACGTTTAGTTGTGATATAAATAACACCTTTGGCAGCACGGCTACCATACAGAACCACAGCAGAAGCACCTTTCAGGAAAGTAATGTCTTTAATTTCAGAAGGCATTACGTTGTTTGCATCACGGGGCACTCCATCTACCAATACCAGATAAGAATCCATTCCCCACAAACTACTTCCGTTCCAGCCACTAACCATGTTCTCCATGCCGTCTAAGCTGTATGTGAAGTAATCCTTTTTCATTAATTCTTCTACATTTACAGAAGAAACTCCTCCTAAAAGGTCTTTTTTGTTCACCTTTCTATAAGCAACCTGTACTAACTCCTCTTCAGCAACAGATAAAGAATCTGAACTGGCATCCAACAATTCTGACGGCAAATTTTGAGCGCCGACATACAATGAAGAAGTTGCAAGTGCCGCACATAAAACAGACTTTATTCGTATGTTTTTCATTTTAATTCCTTTTTAATTAGCATTCAAAATTCTCAAGAGCATTACCAACCGGGATTTTGATATAATTCCGGATAAATATTCACATCAGAAACCTTCAAAGGCAACCAATAATGTTTCTCAGAGAAATTACGAGTTACAATCACCTCTTCTCTGAAATTAGAAACGCGACTTTGAGTCGGATCTTCCTTATCCAGTTCCACGCGATCAAATTCCTGAGAAGTTTTAATAGTATAAGGATACTCAGTTAAAAGTAACCAACGACGCAAATCATTGAAGCGATGTCCTTCATAAGCTAATTCTACGGCACGTTCACGTCGTAACTCGCTCATAAATCCGTCTAATGAGCCGGCGTATTTACTAGCAACATCATCTACACCCGCACGTTCACGAATCTTATTTACAGCATCGACAGCGGTCAAAGAGCAACCGTCAGCTTTTGCAGATGGGCCTCCATAACCATTGGCCACAGCTTCAGCATACATTAAATAAATATCAGACAAACGCATCCAACTTACTTGAATAGTCAAAGCATCACCATAATCGCGAAAGCCTTCATCAAAACCATTCACTACAAGTGGAGTAAACTTATGCAGCAAGTATCCGGTACGACTTTCATTTTTTACATCACGATAATTACCTCCAGTATAAAGATTGGCATACTGAATTTGTTTATCCTTTTGCTCTGAAGTAAATTTAGCTGTATTCTGAATTACCTGCAGTCCATCATAAGTAATGTCGGCATAGAAACGGGGGTCACGATCACGCCAAGGATGTTCTTTATCAAAATGAGAATCCGGGTCATTCAACGGAAGACCGTTTTTCATACCATAATAATTTACATAATTAGCCGTCGGCGAGAAAACAACACCATTTGTTTCATTTGCCAAAGTAGAAGGAACATATTGAGGACCCAAACACCAGCCTGATCCCATCCACCAGTCGTACATCGGAGTCTGGAAAATAGCTTCAGTAGAACCTGGGTTCTTGCTATTCTGTTTAAATGTATAGAATATATCGGTATAATGTTCAAAGTCAACCAATGCATATTGGGTTTGTCCTTTTTCTACCAGATTCAACAATTCTGCAAAAGCATCAGCAGCCTTCTTGCAGTAATCCGCATTATAACTTCTGCTATTCTGAGACTCATAGTTCATCAATGGACTACCAGCCCACAAATAGTTCTTTCCTAAATAACCCAAAGCCATAATCTTATTGATACGCTGCTGGTTATTTCCATATGTAGCCTTACCTGTAGTAGTATCATCCCAATCAATAGGTAACAGATCTGCTGCACGACGGAAATCTTCGGCTGCACGGTCGGCACATTCCTGATAGCTCAAACGTGGGTTACGCAATGGTTCAGAAGAAGATGGTACAGAATCAATATAAGGTAAACCACCGAAATACTGCATCAGTTCAAAATGGAACCATCCGCGGAAGAAATAAAGCTGACCTAATATCAAGTCACGCTGCTCTTCTGTGGCTTCCACCAGTTTATCAATATTTTCAAGGCCTAAATTACATTTACGAATACCATACCATGCCAATGGCCATAAAGATTTTTGCATACGGTCAGTAGAGTTAGCCACCGTATTGCTACGGTCCATCCAGCCACATTGCCAGCCATCATAGCTTGACTGCCAGCCCCAGAAATCTCCCATATCAACCTTGTATCCCATATGATAGTCGATACTAAAAGAGATAAGTTCATCTTCTCCCCAGTTGAATGAGTTGTTCCAGTAGCCATGTGCAAAATCAGGAATACAGTAATACAGTTCTTCCGTAAAACCCTGGAAATTCCGGAAATTTTTAAAAGCATCCTCAGGGTTCACACTACTTTCAGGTGCTTTGTCAAGATAATCTTCACAAGAAGTCATTCCTACACAGCACAATGAAAGAAGTCCCCCATAGAATAATGTACGTATATTGTTTCTTTTCATTTGACTTTTCATTTTATAATGTGAATTTTAAACCGAAATTAATACGTTTCACCGTAGGATAAGCACCCTGAGAAGCCCAACCTGTTCCTGCAAAATTTGATTCACGGTCATCAGGCATACGAGTCCATACCCAAAGGTTATTACCATTAACATAAAGTTTCAAATTAGAAAGTCCTAAACTCTTGATCCAACCACTAGTAAAGGTGTAAGACAATTCTATATTCTTCAAACGAATGTATGAACCATCATAGAAATAACGAGCTGCATCATAATAACTGTTAGTCGTAGAACCAAAACGTGGCATCGGTACATCTGGATTTGGATTATATTTACTCCAACGAGAACCTTCATCATAGGCAATCAACTGTTTCTGACCAAATGTAGAGAATACTACCTGACGAGTTACGTTATTTACACCATAGAACTGAACGAAGAAGCTCCATCCCTTATAATCAAAACCTAATGAAGCACTGTATGTATTCTGAGGACTGCTAGAATATCCATAAGGAATCTGGTCGTAAGAATTAATAACTCCATCACCATTATAGTCAAGAATATAGTAAGTTCCAGGCAATTTCTGATCATCATTTGACTCAAATGCTGTACTTCCGTAAATATCATCCATAGTCTGTGTATAACCATGGTCTACATAAGTATGAGTCTGACCAATTGACTTTCCGGCATCCTTCTGGTAGTCGGGTAACAATTCTGGATCATCAGCTTCAATAATTTCATTCACGGCATGAGTCATATTCATATTAGCCCATAAATGCAAACTATTTCTCAGAGTCTTGTTAATACGAAGTTCCAGTTCATAACCACGGTTTTTAACTTTACCCATGTTCACCCAAGGTGCATTCACAATACCTCCAAAATAAGAAGGCATAGCACGATCCGAACCGCTGATAAGAATATCCGAACGTTTATCTCTAAAAATTTCAATATTACCAGCAAACAATCCGTCTAAGAATGAATAATCAATACCAAAGTTAAATTTACGAACAACTTCCCAATGAATATCCGTATTACCTACAGTCTTCTGACGATAAAAAGTATAAGGACTTGCTACATTATACAAACCAGTTGCAATGTTGCCTCCTGTTTCCCACTGATCCATATAAAGCCAACGACGGGTTGTATCCCATTCGTCACCGATTACGTCATTACCGATTTCACCGTAAGAAGCTCTCAGCTTCAACATATCAAGGAACTTGATTTTCTTCATGAACTTTTCTTCACTCAGCATCCAGCCAATGGCACCTGAATTAAAGAATACAAAACGATTATCAGCACTAAACTTATCAGAACCATTATATGCACCGTTATATTCCAAGAAATACTTATTGGCATAGTTATAGGTAACACGGAAAGCCCAGTCCTCACGATAATTAGGAACAATACTACCTTTCGCACGCTCCTGACGGCTGAATAATCCCATAGCACCTACCGTATGATTACCAAATGTATTGTTATAATCAATCTGGGCAGAATAATAGAGATGACGTTCCGTAGCATTATTATCAATAGAACCACCTTCAGCAATCCAGTTAACTTGTTCATGGAAATCAAAGTTATGACTACCCTGGCTTGGATTATAGCTGACTGCACCCGTTTCTGGATTAATGTATTTGTACAACGCCTGATCAGTTGAGTTTACACCACGGTTTTGTTCGTAAAATACATTGTCCCATGAAATAGAAGCTTTGGCACTTAAACCTTTTACAATAAAGTCCAGTTTCTGTTCCAATGTAAAGTCAGTTGTCAAACGAGTAGTTGTACGTGTATTCTGTCCGGCCAAGGCCAATTGAGCAACTGAGTTATTGGCATTGTTTATCGGGTCATATCCCCATGCACCATCTGAATATTGAGGATAAAATACATTAGGAGGTGTACTATAAGCACTACCCCAGATGTTATATTCATAACTAGTACGAGGTCCTTGTTTTACCCCATGTGAACCTGAAAGGTTCGTCTTTAACAATGTTGTCTTGGTAAGCTGGAAGTCAAGGTTACTACGCATATTCACACGGTTATAACCATAAGTAGTCTGATAACCACGTCCATTATCATATTCCTTAAACAAGTCACCTTCGTGCTGATAGTCAATGGCTGCATAATATTTCACAAAACGTGTACCACCACTCACACTGACATTGGCATTTTCAGAAAATGCATAATCCTTAAACATCCAATCTGCCCAGTCAATATTAGGATAGCGTTCTGCTTCTGCCTGATTTGCAGGATTACGATATTTATTCATTTGTTCCTGTGACATCATGTACATCCAAGAATCAGGAGTCAAACCTAATTCATATTCTACTGCATCATTACGCAATTGGAATGCATCGTATGAATCAAGTTTGTTAGGCAATTTGGAAGGCATCTTTAATGCCATACTACCACCTGCATTAATAGTTGCCTTACCTTCCTTACCACGTTTAGTAGTAATCAAGATGATACCGTTAGCACCCTTTACACCATAGACAGCAGTTGCTGACGCATCTTTCAACACTGAAATAGATTCTACAGAGTTTACATCGATACCTGACATCGGACGTTCAATTCCATCGACCAAAATCAACGGAGCGCTATTGTTCCATGAACTTGCACCACGAATGACAATTTGCGGATCTTCCTCACCCGGCATACCTGTTGAAGCTGTAGTAACAACACCTGGCAAGTTACCAGTCAACGCAGATCCCAAATCAGAAACTCCACCGGCACGTTCCAGTACTTTTGAAGAAGTCTGTGTAATAGCTCCAACGACAGATGCTTTTTTCTGTTGTCCATAACCTACTACTACAACCTCGTCCAAAACTTCTGTATCTTCACGCAGCACGACTACAATCATCGTTCTTCCGTTAACCTTTACATCTTGTGGAGTCATTCCCAAATAAGAGACTGTCAAGACTGAATTTCTATTGGGAACTTCAAGGGTAAAATTACCATCAAAATCGGCAACTGTTCCTACATTCGTATTACCTTTTAATACGATTGCTGCACCAATCAAAGGTTCATCATTTGCATCAAGCACCTTTCCTTTCACTACAACACCATTCTGAGCCATTAAAGAAACGCTACAGAAAAAAAGAAGTAAAAAGAAAATACGGCTTCGCGTGAGAAATAGCTTCTGGTTAGAAGAACTATTCTCGAGAAACTTTTGTCTTATGTTTTTCATTATACCAAATAATTAAAAATAAAAAAATTACAAAGAGTTACCTAATAGTATCCTTTCGTTATCCTCCGTCTTTTTTATTAACAACCATACGCATTTCATTTAAGATTACACAATTATAAATCATTTAACACAACGCAAATGTAAATCTTAATTAATAAAAAGGAATTATACCATATTACCAACACCTATGTTACATGTTACATCATTATCCCGTGTGTAACATTTTCTTTATTCTACGATACATTTAGGCTGTACAACATAAAAAGAAGGGCCCCATCTTTTACACAATCTTAATTTCTATACACAAACGTAACTTTGTGTTACATATCAAACACAAAGGCGCTCGACTCCAAACGCAAGTACATTTCAATTAAAACGCCTTTGCATTTCAACTAAAACGCAAGTGCATTTAAAACAAAACGCAAGGACGTTTGACTTCAAGCGCCCTTGCGTTTTGTTTATAAAAGAAACCACCGTGATAAATCACTATTCCGCAAGCGTTTTTCCCTTCCTACGAGAATAAGCCAAATGTTTCGGACTGCCAATCAGCTGAGCTGTATAAATGCCGGTATGACCGGAGAAAAGGTAAGCTACCACACAAGCTATGCCTAAATAAAGACCTGGCTCTGCCCCAAAAAGTTCAATTCCCATCAGCGTACATGCAATGGGGGTATTCGTTGCTCCGGCAAACACAGCTACAAAACCAATTCCAGCCAATAGTCCCATCGGAAGGGGTACCACAGCCGACAACGCACTGCCTAAGGTGGCTCCCACAAAGAACAGAGGAGTAACTTCACCCCCCTTGAATCCAACTCCAATCGTGAAGGTCGTAAACAGAATCTTCAGCAGGAAATCATACCACATCTGCTGCTCCGAGAACGAAGCCACAATGGTAGGTACACCCAAACCGATATATTTCGTCGTTCCTATCATCCAGACAGCTGCAGCAATCACCAGTCCTCCTATCAGCGGACGGAAAGGGGGATAGCTGATGCGCTTGGCCATTCCTGACCAAAAACCGATGGAACGTGAAAACAACATGGCAGCCAGTCCGAACAGAATACCTGCACCAATGGTCCACAACAAATTAGACGCATCCGGGAAAGGAACTTCAGAAACTACATAATGCGTATGCTCCACTCCCCACGCATGACAAACCATGCTGGCCACGGCAGCCGAAAGAAAGCTCGGCAGGATAGCTTCATAGCGCATACGTCCCACCACAATGACTTCCAAGCCAAAAACAGCTCCCGCCAGTGGGGTACCAAACACAGAAGCAAAACCTGCACTGATACCAATTGCTACCATCAGACGATGGTCTCTGCGACGCATACGAAACAGACGGGAAAACTGGTCGGCTATAGCTCCTCCCATCTGTACACCGGTTCCTTCTCGTCCGGCAGAACCACCGAACAAATGGGTTAATACAGTTCCGATATATACTAACGGAGCCATACGGAAAGGAATAATATCATGAGGTGAACGGATTTCTTCAATCAGGTAATTGTTTCCACGAGACGCTGTTCCTGCCCAATAATGATACATCAGGCCGATAAGTAAACCAGCCACTGGCAAAAGAGCAATTATCCACAGATGATGTTCACGATACTGCGTGGCCCATTCCAAAGATACCAACAGCAAGGCAGAAGCCGAACCTATACAAGCCCCCGACAAAACCGAAAGAAAAAGCCACTTGCACAAATAAAGGAGTAACGGAAGCTGTTCAAACTTCCACCAGTAATTCTGATTTCTTAAAGTCTTCATATTCTTCTGTATTTTCTCGCATCAAGTTTTCGCAAAAAAAAACTGTTCCCCGACTCTCGTCGGAGAACAGCCACAACACAAACACAAAATAAAACACGACAAAACTACTATGCAAAAATACAACTCTCTGCTTTCATTTCAGATGAAAATCTGCTGCCGTTCATTATCTATATCACATACACAAGAACCGCAAGAGCTGTATATTACATGTAACGTTCATAAAATATCTTTAGTTCAGTATTTTTTATTTTATTAAGAATTCAATTTACATGATACCTTTTTCACGGAGGTGAACCTGCCATTTCCATGCAGAACGCAAGGTATCTTCGATAGATGTTTCAGCTTTCCATCCCAATTCAGAGTTTGCATAAGAAGGATCAGCCCAAACTTTCACAATATCACCTGCACGACGAGGAGCAATCTGGTAGTTCAACTTCACGCCGGTAGATTCTTCAAACTTATGAATCAGTTCCAATACAGAAAGACCACGACCAGTACCCACATTGAATACTTCTACTTTATCTTTCTGCTTGTCTTCCAAAATACGGTTCATGGCAATTACGTGTGCCTTTGCCAAATCTACTACGTAAATATAGTCACGGATACAAGAACCGTCAGGAGTATCATAATCGTCACCGAATACGCTCAATTTTTCACGGATACCCATTGCAGTCTGAGTAAGGAATGGAATCAGGTTCTGCGGAACGCCGTTCGGAAGTTCACCGATCAGAGCTGTTGGATGTGCACCAATCGGATTGAAATAACGCAACATCACTGCATGGATAGGAGAACCAGAAGCAATGGTATCGCGGATAATTTCTTCATTAATCTGCTTCGTATTACCGTATGGAGATTCAGCCTTCTTGATAGGAGCTTCTTCTGTAACAGGCAATACATCCGGCTGGCCGTATACCGTACAAGAAGAAGAGAAGATAATACCTTTTACTCCGTGTTTCGGCATCAGTTCCAGCAAATTAATCAAAGAAACCAGATTGTTACGATAATACAGCAACGGTTTCTGAACAGATTCACCTACAGCCTTGCTTGCTGCAAAATGAATGATTCCCTGAATACCAGGATATTTAGCAAACACATTGTCCAGTCCTTCGTAATCAAGACAATCTACTTTTTCAAAAGCTGGGCGCACACCTGAAATCTGTTCGATGCTGTCCACTACATCAGCGCGCGAATTGGAAAGATTGTCTACAATTACCACTTCGTAACCGCTATTCTGCAATTCAACCACAGTATGAGAACCAATGTATCCGGTTCCACCTGTCACGAGAATTCTTTTTTTCATAACACTAAGGTTTATCTTATATTTAACTCCTTTATTAAAGTCATTTACTATATCTCTACAAAAGTAAAAAAAAGTATTGGAATGTCCATGTGACTCCCATTAAAAAATTAAAAAAGTGTTATTCGAAATATTCCGAATAACACTTTCTCAATATATTACTGCCTAAAAGACAGAATTAATTCAATCCAAACAGTACTGCCAGACCTTTATCTACGCCTGAGAAACCCATAAATGCCATAGCCAGCAAACCGGCTGTGACCAATGCGATACTCATACCTCTCATGCCTTTCGGAATGTTTACCAAGCTCAACTGTTCGCGAATACCGGCAAACACAATCAGCGCCAGAGCAAATCCTAATGCAGTAGAGAAGGCATATACTACTCCAGTCAGCAAATCATAATTTTTCTGGATTACCAGGATAGTCACACCCAGAATACAGCAGTTAGTGGTAATCAAAGGCAGGAACACTCCCAGTGCCTGATACAAAGAAGGAGAAACCTTTTTCAAGATAATTTCTACCATCTGAACCAATGCGGCAATGACAAGGATAAAGGCAATGGTCTGCAAGTATCCCAATCCGAACGCGTCCAATACAAATTTCTGGATGACATAGGTTACGATGGTGGCCAGCGTCAACACGAAAGCTACCGCTGCTCCCATACCCATGGCAGTTTCCACTTTCTTGGAAACTCCCAAGAACGGACAGATACCCAAGAATTGTGACAACACTACGTTGTTCACAAAAATTGCGGTGATAAATATCAATATATATTCCATATCTTTCTATTTTTAAGGGTTATGCTTTTTTCAAGCGGTTTACAATCGCAATAAGGTATCCCAATACGATGAAAGCACCTGGAGCCAAAACGAAAATCAGCATTCCGTAATCTTCCGGCATGATGGCAATGTTAAACAATTTGCCAGTTCCCAAGAATTCACGAACACCACCCAGCAAAGTCAAGGCAATGGTAAATCCAAGTCCCATACCCAAGCCGTCGAAGAAAGAAGACAAGGGGTTATTCTTAGCTGCAAATGCTTCAGCACGACCCAGCAAAATACAGTTTACCACAATCAACGGAATAAACAATCCCAATGTAGCGTACAATGCCGGTACGTATGCCTGCATCACCATCTGAAGCAAGGTTACGAACGAAGCAATTACTACCACAAAAATAGGAATACGTACCATGTCGGGCACCAGATTCTTAATCAGAGAGATTACCACGTTTGAACAAATCAGCACAAACATAGTAGCCAGTCCCATACCCATACCGTTGATGGCAGAAGAAGTTGTACCCAGAGTCGGACACATACCTAAAAGGAGTACAAACGTAGGATTTTCTTTTACAATCCCATTCATTAACACTTTAAAATTATTCATAGCCTGTCCTCCTGTTATTTAATGGGTTCCACATTTGTTGTATCACTCACAGCTTCTTCGGCCGGTTTTTCCTGCTGAGTAGCTCCGCTGGCTCCATCTACATACTGATTCTTATAGGCTGCATACGCATTGTTTACAGCCAGCAAGAAAGCACGTGATGTAATGGTAGAAGCCGTAATGGCATCAATCTCTCCGCCATCCTTGCTCACCGTTAAAGGAGCTTCACCCGGATTCTTTCCGGTAATATCGCCTTTGGCACCCTTCTTGAACCAGTCGGCAGCCTTCGAACCCAATCCCGGAGTTTCTGCATGGCTCAAAAGAGAATAATCGATAATCTTACCTTCATTGTCAAAACCTACCAATACAGTCAACGCTCCACCAAAACCGTTGGCAGCCGATTCTACTGCAGCTCCGATAGGCTGTCCGTTCTTAGTAGCCTTGTAAATCTTATAAGTGGCACCATTTACTTCTACGGTTTCAGGAGCTTCAGCCGGATTGTTATCAAAACCGGGAACTACCACTGCAATGGCATCACTCAAAGTCTTAGCATTCGCCTGAGCAATATGTTCTGCAGTTACGTCGTTCACCCAGCCCAGCAAACCTCCGGCCACTACGGAAAATCCGGTCAGTGCCAGAGCCATATTCTTTAAAGATGATTCTAGTTTTTTCATTTCTTCACTACCTCCCCGAAACGTTTTGGTTTACAATATGTATTAATCAACGGAGTGAATGCGTTCATGATGAAAATAGCGAACGACATACCTTCCGGATAGGCACCGAAAGTACGGATTACCACTGTCAGGAAGCCGATAGCCACACCATAAATCAACATTCCTTTGTGAGTCATAGGTGAAGTCACATAGTCTGTAGCCATGAAAATCGCACCCAACATCAAACCACCGGTAAACAGATGTGCCAACGGAGAAGCATATACTGTAGGATTAGCCAAGTGCATCAGACCTGAGAATACGAATACAGCTGCCAGAATGGAAACCGGAATATGCCAGGAGATAATCTTTTTCCACAACATATATACAAGTCCTAACAACAATGCCAAGGCACTTACTTCACCGATACATCCCGGATTGTTACCCAGGAACAAAGACATAGTGTCGGGCAACTGGCTCAATGCATTTGCATCACCATGTACCGCCATCTTCATCAATGCCAACGGAGTAGCAGTAGTTTCCGCATCCGTATAACTGGTCAGCTGACCTACTACCGGCCAAGAAGTCATCTGTACGGGGAAAGAAATCAGCAGGAAGATACGTCCCACCAAAGCCGGGTTGAACGGGTTACATCCCAATCCGCCGAAAGTCATCTTTCCGATACCGATAGCCACCAGCGCACCGATAATAATAATCCACAACGGCAGGTTAGAAGGCAGGTTAAATGCCAGCAACACACCTGTCAGGGCAGCCGAACCGTCCATGATAGTAGTACGTTCGCGCTTCAATATGAATTTGGTGATAGCCCATTCGAAGAACAAGCATGCAATGACAGAAGTCAGTGTCACCATCACTGCTCCCAGACCAAACATGTAGAAAGATACAAGCAAGGCCGGTATCAGCGCAATCAATACGCCGTACATGTTTTTCTGTACACTGTCGCCACCATGTACATGCGGCGATAAGGATACTATTAATTTGTTTGCCATAAGATTCTCAAATTATTTTTTTGCATTACGTGCACGGATGATACCGCCCACCTTACCTTTACCTAAACGGATGTAATCCAACATCGGACGATGAGAAGGACATGTAAACTGGCATGAACCGCATTCGATGCACGACATAATCATTTCGTGTTCCACGCGTTCCCAGTCGCCATGAGCCGAACAAGTAGCCAGCAAGTAAGGTTCCAGTCCCATCGGACAAACGCTTACACACTTCGCACAACGGATACATGGCTGAGGTTCTGCACGGCGCGCTTCCTTGTCGTTCATAATCAGTACACCAGAGCTACCTTTACAGATAGGTACTTCGGTATTTACCAAAGCCTTACCCATCATCGGACCACCACCGATTACTTTTCCGGTATCTTCCGGCAGACCTCCGGCAGCTTCAATCAGCTGGCTCATCGGAGTTCCCATACGGGTCAGGAAGTTAGAAGGGTTCTTCAATGACTTACCTGTTACCGTTACCACACGTTCAAACAAAGGCTTATTCTTCTGTACAGCTTCGTATACTGCGTACGCAGTACCCACGTTCTGTACCACTGCACCTACATTAATAGGAATAGCAGGAGGAGCAGGTACCTGACGGCCGATAACAGCGTCAATCAACTGTTTTTCACCTCCTTGAGGATATTTCACTTTCAAAGGTACAATTTCAATACCTGGATAAGCGGCTGCCTTTTCTGTCATCAGTTTGATGGCATCCGGTTTATTATTTTCAATACCGATATAAGCTTTGTTTACTTTTGCTCCCTTCATCAGAATCTGTACACCAACCAGGATTTCATCTGCTTTTTCCAGCATCAGACGATGGTCGGCAGTCAGATAAGGTTCACATTCTACGGCATTGATGATTACACATTCTGCCTTGCATCCGGGAGGAGGAGTCAGTTTCACATGAGTAGGGAAACAAGCACCACCCATACCTACGATACCGGCATTCTTGATTTTTGCGACAATTTCTTCCGGGGTCAGGTTACATTCCTTTACCAGATCCTTGCTACGGTCGATTGTTTCTTCCCATTCATCACCTTCTACGTCAATGAAAATTGCAGGCTTGCGATAGCCGCTTGCATCAATCACGCTGTCTACCTTATTTACCTTTCCAGACACGGAAGAGAAGATAGCTGCCGATACAAAGCCTCCCGCTTCGGCAATCTTGGTCCCCACCTTTACCACATCGCCTTTCTTTACAATGGCAGTGGCAGGCGCACCAATATGCTGAGACAACGGGAACACCGCCTGCTTAGGAAGTGCAAGCGTTTCAATAGCTTTCCCGGCTGACAATTTATTTTCTGCTGGATGAACTCCACCAATTCTAAACGTCTTCACTTTTATGTTATTTAGTATTATACAATTATAAGATTAAGCCTCTGTATTCTTTGGAGCTTCGGCAGCCGGAGCTGCAGCTGGAGTTACCGTTTCAGTCTTTACAGCTTCAGGTTTTACCGGACTGGCGGTTGCAGGCTTCTCTACAGCCGGTTTTTCTGCTGCAGGAGCTTCTGCCTTCGGCTTACGAGGAGGGAAGTTCACTGCCACGATAGCCTGCTGCGGACATTCCATCTCACACTTACGGCATGACTTACATTTAGCCGGGTCGATATAGGCCAGGTTGTTTTCCAATGTAATAGCTTCAAACGGACATACCTTCACACACTTGCCGCAACCGATACAAGCTGCTGCACATGCCTTACGGGCTACAGCACCTTTATCCTTATTGACACACTGTACGTACACTCTACGGTTGTTCTTGCCTTTCGGGCGAATTTCAATGATGTTACGCGGACAAGCCTTGCTACAAGCGCCGCAAGCCGTACATTTTGATTCGTCTACTTCAGGAAGTCCTGTTTCCGGATTCATGTGAATGGCATCAAACTGACAAGCCGATACGCAGTCACCACATCCCAGACAGCCAAAGGTACAACCGGTTTCACCACCGAAAGTAGAATTGGCTACCACACAAGAACGCACCCCGTCGTACTGAGTCAGCTTCGGACGGTTGGCACATGTTCCGTTACATCTCACTACCGCAACCTTCGGTTCTGAAGCAGCTGCTTCCAGTCCCAAAATACTTGCGACCTTCTCCATTGTAGGCTGACCGCCTACCGGACACATTTTTCCCTCCAGAGAACCAGCTTTTACACAAGCAGCTGCAAAACCGGAACATCCCGGGAAACCACATCCACCGCAATTGGCCTGAGGAAGCACTTCTGCCACCTGAGCAATTCGGGGATCTTCATACACAGCAAATTTCTTAGAAGCCACGTACAAGATAACAGCTGAAATCAAGCCAATGGCACCCAGTGAAATCACTGCAACCAAAATTAAACTCATAATATAAAGTTAGTTTATTAATTATTAATTGATTCCAAAACAAACACAAAAGTACGTCTGAATTTCTCCCGGCAAAAGAAAAGTATCAGATAATAAGGTATAAGCATACACAAAGATGCGATGGAAGAAACGGCCTCATCCCCTCCCGTAAAATACATAGCGACAAAAAGAGAAACGAGCAACACCACAAAAGGGAAAACAAAAGCCCACATTACAGCTCTCATTCCCAGGGATGTCGCTCCGCTTATCATGACCCGGCTCCCTACCTGACAGGCGAGACCAGACTTATTGTATACATCTATCAGTTTCTCCTTCGATTCAGCCGCACTGCAATGCCCTTTTATGCTGCAGGCAGAACAAGCTGACGTCTGTACAATCCTCACCTTCAAGTAAGAACCGTTAATGCTTTCCACAATACCTAGATGTTTTATTTTATCAGTCATTTTTGCAAACCACACTTTACAAATGTGTGGCAAATGTACGATAAATATTGTATTGTTGGTAACGTTAACGAGGAAAATCTGCTTAAAAAAATTAAATTCGTCAGGACAAGTTCAGAAATCCGACAAATTACAGCTCTCCTACTTAATTTACGATGGTGTATCCTGCCTCCAGCAGTGCATTTCGAATAAGTGAAATGTGCTCCGCATTACGTGTTTCCATCACCAGTCTCAGGAAACAGGCTGTCACATTACTATTATTATTGTTACGTTCGTGAAGTACTGAAATGATATTTCCTCCCAGACGAGCCACAATAGTAGCTACTCCCATCAGTTCTCCGGGTTTATCATGTAAATCAAGCGTTACAGTATAAGAGCGGCCAGACATATCCAATCCACGTCCAATCACACGGCTCAGGATAGTTACATCAATATTTCCTCCGGATACCACGCAAATTGTTTTCTTCCCTGCCACCGGAACCTTATTGAACATAGCAGCTGCCACAGCAACTGCCCCCGCCCCTTCAGCAATAAGTTTCTGCTGCTCCATCAATGCTAAAATAGCGGCACAGATTTCATCTTCTGTCACAGTCACAATACCATCCACATACTTGCTACACAAATCAAAAGTATGTTCTCCTGGTTCCTTTACTGCAATACCATCTGCGATTGTTGACACTGAAGAAAGGCATTCGCGACGTTCATGTTCAATAGATCGCAACATACTCGGAGCCCCTTGTGCCTGCACACCATATACCTTCACATCAGGTTTTAAAGATTTCAGCGCGTAAGCTACACCAGATATAAGTCCTCCTCCCCCAATGGGCACAATCACTACTTCCACATCCGGAAGTTGATTCAACAATTCCAGTCCGATTGTTCCCTGTCCGGCAATGACATGTTCATCATCAAAAGGATGAATGAAAGTATATCCTCTTTCCTCCTTAAGCTGCAAAGCCTTCTGGTAAGCATCATCATAAACACCTGGAACCAGACATACCTCAGCTCCGTAACGCTTGGTTGCCTCTACTTTCGAAATAGGAGCACCTTCCGGAAGACAAATCAACGATTTTATGCCATGCTTCGTAGCACCAAGTGCAACACCCTGCGCATGATTTCCCGCTGAACAAGCAATCACTCCACGAGCCTTTTCTTCCTCTGTCAAGCAAGAAATCTTGTAACATGCACCACGCAACTTAAACGAACCTGTATATTGCAGGTTTTCCGGTTTCAAATATACCTGACTCTCATTATTTATTTGGGGAGCATATATCAAATCCGTTCTTCTTATCACATTTTTCAGAGCAAACGATGCCCGATAAATACAATCCAATGTTAACATAAAGATAGCTTTTAATTATTTTTTCCGCGCAAAAGTACAAAAAAAGTCGAAATTCAGAAGAAACAAATAAGAAAAGGCACCCAAATACAAATCTTGCATGGATGCCTTTTTCTTATAAATCTTCATCTAGAAAAGTAAAATCAATTCCTCTTTCTTTTAACAAATCGCGAATTTTAGCTATGATTTTTTTATAAAGCTTGAAACAAGTCGATTTACTTATACCTCTCTTTTCGCCCGCTTCTCTAAAACTTAAACCTTTAAAGAATAGGTCTATAATCAATTCTCTCTCAAACAAAGAAAGCTCGAAAAGTATTATTTCCCGTATTATCAGATAAACACGCTCAAACTTCAACAAAAGCTTAATTTTTAATGAAGGATATCCTGCCGTATGAGCCACCACAGCCTCATTATCAAGTGCAACCATAGTGGGAGCATTTTTCTTTCTGCGATAATAATCATTTACCATATTAATTGTTATCGTCATTGCCCATTGAAAAAAACGTCCTCTTTCATGGTACGACTTATCCAATCCTTCTACCACTTTCAACAATACTTCCTGACGTAAATTGTAGACATCTTCCTGATTACGAACGTGTATTTTAATATACGTTTCCACCATCAATGAACATCTGTAAAAAAGAATTTGTTCTTCCTTATCAGTTTTATCATAAAGATGACGAAACCTCACTTTGTTACTGGGGTAAAGTTTTTCCATATTTAAAATGTTTTTAAGTCCTACCTAACCAAAATTACATTAAAAGAAAAGCAGGATGGTTAATAAAAAATTTTATCACTAAATAAAACCACCATATACCAAAAGAGTCCACCTACTTTTAAAATATCTAGCAAAGCCTTATTCATGTGACAAATATATATATTCTGCATAGAATAAACAACAAATTCGCAATTTATTTTTACAATACATTACAATTTGATAAAAATAAAAGAGGCATCAAAAAGAGATTTTTTGTCTTTTTGACGCCTCTTACAGAGATTCAAAAGCTTAATCAAGCTTAAGAACCGCTAAAAATGCCTTTTGAGGAACTTCTACCGTACCAATTTGCTTCATACGTTTTTTTCCTTTTTTCTGCTTTTCCAAGAGCTTACGCTTACGGCTTACGTCACCTCCATAACATTTGGCCGTCACATCCTTACGGACTGCCTTAATGGTTTCACGCGCAATAATCTTTGCACCGATAGCCGCCTGAATCGCAATTTCAAACTGCTGACGAGGTATCAATTCCTTCAGTTTCTCACACATTCGGCGTCCTAAATCATACGCATTATCAAAGTGAGTCAACGTAGATAAGGCATCAACCGATTCTCCGTTCAACAGAATATCCAGCTTCACCAATTTAGATGGACGGAAACCTGACTGATGATAGTCAAAAGAAGCATATCCCTTGGAAATACTCTTCAACTTATCATAGAAATCTATCACAATTTCACCCAAAGGCATCTTGTAATGCAATTCTACACGATTACCTGAAATATAATCCTGCTTCACCAGTTCTCCGCGCTTACCCAGACACAACGTCATAATCGGACCGATATAGTCTGTTGCCGTAATAATGGAAGCATCAATATAAGGTTCTTCAATATGATCAATCAGTGTAGGATCGGGCATTCCTCCCGGGTTATGCACTTCCTGCACTCCTCCCTGCTTATCGTAAATCATATACGATACGTTAGGAACAGTGGTAATCACATTCATATCAAACTCACGATCCAGTCGTTCCTGCACAATTTCCATATGAAGCAATCCCAAGAATCCGCAACGGAATCCGAAGCCCAGCGCCAAAGAAGATTCCGGCTGAAAAGTCAGAGACGCATCGTTCAGCTGAAGTTTTTCCAAAGAAGCACGCAAATTTTCGTAATCTTCCGCTTCAATCGGGTAAACTCCGGCAAAGACCATCGGTTTTACTTCCTCAAATCCATCAATTGCCTTATCACACGGGCGACTGATATGTGTAATGGTATCTCCTACCTTCACCTCTTTAGAAGTCTTGATACCGGAAATAATGTATCCTACATCTCCCGTACGCAACTCTTTCCGAGGAACCATATCCATTTTCAATACACCTACTTCGTCAGCATCGTATTCTTTTCCTGTATTGAAGAATTTCACCTTGTCACCTGTACGAATCACTCCGTTTACTACCTTAAAATATGCAATGATACCACGGAATGAATTGAATACAGAATCGAAAATTAAAGCCTGCAGCGGTGCATTCTCATCACCAACTGGAGCTGGGATACGTTCTACTACCGCCTGAAGAATATCCTCTACTCCCATACCGGTCTTTCCCGATGCACGAATAATATCTTCACGCTTGCAGCCTAACAAATCAATAATTTCATCCTCCACCTCTTCCGGCATCGCACTAGCCATATCACACTTGTTCATCACCGGAATAATCTCCAGGTCATGTTCCAACGCCATATACAAGTTCGAAATAGTCTGCGCCTGCACACCTTGAGAAGCGTCGACGACCAACAATGCTCCTTCACAAGCTGCAATGGAACGAGACACTTCGTATGAAAAGTCCACGTGTCCCGGAGTATCAATCAGGTTCAGAATATATTTTTCACCTTTATAAGTATACTCCATCTGAATGGCATGGCTCTTGATTGTGATTCCACGTTCACGTTCCAGGTCCATATCGTCCAACATCTGTCCCTCTGTGACCTTAATTGTCTGCGTATATTCCAGCAAGCGGTCAGCCAGTGTAGACTTACCGTGGTCAATGTGTGCAATGATGCAAAAATTTCGGATATTCTTCATATATAAATATTACAACTTATCAAAATTATTGGGCAAAGATACGCAAAAAATGAGATTTTTATGTATGTTTGCCATTGAAACTAATCATAAAACATAAATAACACGTATGAAAAAAACATGGATTATTGTTATCGCAGTAGTAGCTGTTCTTGTGATTTACTGCGTCAGTTCGTATAATTCTTTAGTCACTCAGGAAGAAACCGTAGGCACTGCATGGAGCAACGTAGAAAACCAATATCAGAGACGCTCAGACCTGATTCCTAACCTGGTCAATACCGTTAAGGGATATGCAGCACACGAAAAAGAGACATTCGATGCAGTGGTATCTGCCAGAGCAAAAGCTACTCAGATGACAATTGATATTGAGGACCTGACTCCTGAAAAAATTGAGGCCTACCAGAAAGCACAAGGAGCTGTGGGCAGTGCATTGAGCCGACTGTTGGCTGTGACGGAAAACTATCCAGAGTTGAAAGCCAATGAAAACTTTAAAGAACTGCAGGCACAGTTGGAAGGAACTGAGAACCGTATCAGCGTAGAACGTCGTAAATTCAACGAAACTGCTCGCGAATACAACACCAGTATCCGCCGTTTCCCGAAAAATATCGTCGCAAGCATGTTCGGTTTTGAAAAGCGTCCTTATTTCGAAGCTGAAGAAGGCAGCGAAAAGGCACCTGAAGTGAAGTTCTAACCTACCCTCTTCACAATGAAACGAACATCTTTATTCGGAATACTCTTTTTACTGGCAACTGCCTTCAGCACTTTGCGAGCTGAAGGATACAAAGTAGAAGAGGTTCCCATGGTACACCTGCAAGACCGGACACGGTATGTCAGCAATCCTGACGGAATTCTTAGTGAAGCGGCTGTAGCTGTAATGGATACCACCCTCTTTGCTTTGGAACAGAAAACCGGCATCCAGACCGTGGTCGTAGCCGTACGGCAAATAGAAGGTGGTGACTGTTTCAACTTTGCCTACCAACTGGGAGAGAAAAACGGAGTAGGCCAGAAAGGTAAAGACAACGGACTGGTCATTCTGCTGGTCACAGAAGAAAGATGTATCCAGTTTGCTACCGGATATGGACTGGAAGGTATTCTTCCCGATGCCATCTGCAAACGCATCCAAACCCGTTACATGAATCCCTATTTAAGTAAAGGTGACTGGGATTCCGGTATGGTAGCCGGTATTCAGGCCGTACGACAAGTACTAGATAAAAGTTCCGGGGCTCCCACTCCTCCCGAAGGTGAATCAGACGGACTGCTGATTTTTATCATTTTGGGATGCTGTTTTATCCTTGTACCTGCCTTATTATGGTATTCTGCACGCCAACGGAACAAATGTCCAAATTGCCACAAGCATACCCTGCAACAGGTTTCGGTTCGTACCATTTCACGCGTAGGCAGTGTACGTACCGAAGAAATCACCTATCTGTGCAGCAACTGCGGACACGTACGTCACACTCACCGAAAAGTCGATGACGACGAATTCCATCACCGGGGAGGCAACGGAGGTCCCTTCTTAGGCGGTCCGTTCTTTGGAGGTGGTTTCGGAAGAGGTGGAGGCGGCTTCAGCGGCGGCAGTTTTGGAGGAGGAAGCTTCGGAGGCGGTGGCGCCGGAAGCAAATTCTAATCACAATCAATTACTATACAACGATGTACAACAACACTTTTGGAAATATCTTCCGTCTCACCAGTTTTGGTGAATCACACGGAAAAGCTATAGGCGGAGTTATCGACGGATTTCCGGCAGGTATCGCCATCGATATGGAATTTATTCAACAGGAACTGGACCGACGCCGTCCCGGACAATCGGCCATCACCACAGCCCGAAAAGAGGCCGACCAGGTAGAATTTCTATCCGGAATATATGAAGGGGTATCTACAGGATGTTCCATCGGATTTGTGGTATGGAATACCAACCAACACTCCAACGATTATGACAACATGAAAGACGTATTCCGTCCTTCTCATGCCGACTTTACCTATACACAAAAATACGGTATACGCGACCACCGGGGAGGCGGACGTTCTTCAGCCCGTGAAACCATCGCCCGTGTAGTAGCCGGCGCTCTTGCCAAACTGGCATTGCGACAGCTCGGCGTTCGCATCACGGCCTTCACTTCGCAGGTAGGAGAATTCAAGTTGGATAAAGACTATACCGCATACGATTTGAGTACCATTGAAGACAATCCGGTACGCTGTCCGGATCAAGAACTTGCCAAGCAGATGGCTGACTATATTTACCAGACAAAAGGAGAAGGCGATACCATCGGTGGTGTCATCAGCTGTGTCATACAAGGATGCCCTATCGGATTGGGCCAGCCGGTTTTCGGCAAGCTTCATGCCGCCTTGGGCAATGCCATGCTTAGCATCAACGCTGTCAAAGGCTTTGAATATGGACAAGGTTTCAGTCACATGGAGATGAAAGGCAGCCAGCAAAACGATATATTCTATCGTAACGAAGAGAAAATAGCCTTCCGCACCAACCGCTCAGGAGGTATTCAGGGAGGTATCAGCAACGGCCAGGATATTTATTTCCGTGTAGCCTTCAAGCCGGTAGCTACGGTATTAATGGAACAACCAACAGTCGACATCCACGGCAACGAGACCATTCTGAAAGCACGCGGACGTCACGACCCTTGTGTGTTACCTCGCGCAGTCCCCATTGTGGAAGCTATGGCAGCTATGACGATACTCGATTATTATCTGCTTAATAAAACTACACATCTGTAAATAAAAATACCATGGAAATCAAACAATACATCCAAGAAAATGAAAAACGATTCCTGAACGAACTGTTCAGCCTTATCCGCATTCCCAGCATCAGTGCGCTTCCTGCGCATAAAGACGACATGCTGGCCTGCGCGGAACGCTGGCGTCAGCTACTGCTCGAAGCAGGAGCCGATGAAGCAATGGTCATGCCCTCAGAAGGACATCCGTTAGTCTATGCCGAAAAGCGTGTCAGCCCCGATGCTCCGACCGTACTGGTCTATGCACATTATGACGTCATGCCGGCCGAACCGTTGGAATTATGGAAAAGCCAGCCTTTCGAACCGGAAGTTCGTGACGGTCGTATCTGGGCACGCGGTGCCGACGATGATAAAGGACAGTCCATGATTCAAGTCAAGGCTTTTGAATACCTCGTACGTGAAGGACTGCTCCGCCACAATGTGAAATTCATTTTTGAAGGAGAAGAAGAAATCGGTTCGCCCAGCCTGAATGCTTTTCTGAAAGCACACAAGGAACTGCTGAAAGCCGATGTGATCTTAGTGTCCGACACCAGCATGTTAGGAGCCGACCTGCCGTCCCTCACTACCGGACTAAGAGGACTGGCTTACTGGGAAATTGAAGTAACCGGCCCGAACCGTGACCTTCACTCCGGGCATTTCGGTGGTGCAGTGGCTAACCCAATCAACGTGCTCTGCGATTTACTTTCAAAAGTCATCGATGCGGACGGACGTATTACCGTTCCTCATTTCTATGATGATGCAGAAGAAGTACCGGCTGCCGAGCGCGAAATGATTGCCCAAATTCCATTCGACGAGAAAAAATACATGGAAGCCATCGGAGTGAAAGCCCTGAAAGGCGAAAAAGGCTATTCCACACTGGAACGCAACAGTTGCCGCCCGTCATTCGATGTATGCGGCATTTGGGGAGGATATACAGGCGAAGGTTCCAAGACCGTATTGCCTTCTAAAGCCTACGCCAAAGTTTCCAGCCGTCTGGTCCCTCACCAGCAGCATGAAAAAATCTCCCAGCTGTTTGTAGACTATCTCACACAGCAGGCACCCGACTATGTACAAGTGAAAGTCACTCCTCTGCATGGAGGTGAAGGCTATGTGTGCCCGATTGACCATCCGGCTTATCAAGCTGCAGAAAAAGGATTTGAAAAAGCTTTCGGCAAAAAGCCACTGGCTGTACGTCGTGGAGGAAGTATTCCTATCATCAGCGATTTCGAACAAATTCTCGGTATTAAAACCATTCTGATGGGATTCGGACTGGAAAGCGATGCCATCCACTCCCCGAATGAGAACTTCTCACTTGATATTTTCAGAAAAGGAATAGAAGCCGTAGTGGAATTCCACCAACAATATAAATAACACTGCACAAAGCACATTCCTAAAGGGCACTGCACAAGGAGAAACAAATACACTCACTCCTTGTACAGTGCTTTCATTCTTAATGCTTTCGATGCTTATCTCTTTTCGGTACGCAGCAAATAAAGCCACGTGTTATCTTCCCACGCACCGTCTTCCTGAATAATCTGGAAAAATAGTTCCATTTCTTCTACCTCTTCCTCCGGAAGCCCTTCTGCTCCCTTAGATCTGATATAGCGCGAGACAGCTCTTTGACGATACGGACTGGCAATATTCAGATACAATGAGCCGGAGTTATCCCCCCTTGCAAAATACATAGGCAGGAAGTCTCTTCCGTCATTAAAGAAATCGGTGAAAAAAATTGAACATGGCAGCGGCTCCCCAATCAGTTCCGTTTCCACACAACGAGACTGTTCCTGCGTAAAAATCCAATTCATACGGTTCGGTATCATACTGGAAATATCATATTGCAGCGTAGCAATCTGCACAAAGTTCTCTTCTCCCACTTCTCTCACAAACACATCCAGCGTAGCGTCCGCATGAAATATCACCCGCATCATCTCCGTACGTTGAGCCACCCTCTGCCCCATTTTGCGCAGCACATCTTTCACCAAATCCGTTTTTTTCCATACTTGTCCGTTCCATTCCACTTCTCCCGGACCACCAACTATTAACGACAGACAGTCCTCTCCAAAATGAAAATCATAAGGCGTGTCCAGTTCGATACAGGATTCGTTCATCTGATACCGGCAGGTGATGGACAATTTTTTCTCCTCTTCCTGTGGCATGAAATACCCTTCCACCTCCAGATCATAAGGCTTTCCGGAAGACTTTCCGGAAAAAACAATTTCAGACACTCCAGGAACTACATCCACCGCCAGTTTAATGTCATCCGGAAGTAAGGATGAAATCGTCAGCTGTAGTTTGGTCGTATCCGATTCTATCGCATCAAATTCCACTACGGGATATGCCCATGCATCTTTCACTCCCAATGCTTTCCCGTTCCATTGGAAATCAAAAGCCGAGCCAGAAAAACGAATCTCACACATTTCACTCTCCGGGTTCAGTAGCGGCAATGCCTCTTCATTTTTACAGGAAAAGAAAAGTAATAGTATCCCAACGGACAAACATTTCAAAACCGTTCTCATATTCTTTCAATTAAAAGTTAACAAAATCAGTTCTCAATGGGAACAAATGGATATACATTGTAATACCAGTCACCAGAATTATAATAATCCCATCGGAACCTAGGGACAAAAGTATGGCTTGACACAATCGTATTTTCCCTACCATTATTTTCCACTTTCATTTCAACAGTTACCACTAATATATAACGTGACATAAAAGTCAAATGAGGAACCGCTCCTTGTTCTCCTTCTGGAGTATTAGGTAAATAAATTTCAAAAGGCGCCTTATCTCCCCAATTCCATAGTTCCTCTCCATTCTTATCTTTCAAAACGACTCCAGTATAAATATAAAAAGGTGGTCTATATACCTCGTCATATAACAACTCCGAAGAAACAGGTCTTCGCTCATTATGCACACCACTGGTACCTTCATTTAATGCATCATATAAAACAGTATGACTCGTTTCATAAATTTCGCCTTTAACAGTATAACTTTTTACCGACGACAACATTTCCGGATTCAGGTTTAAACAGTCATCCAAATCCGAAGCATAAAACTCTGGTTCCATGGACTGATATATCTGAACTGCTTCATCGTTATCCTGCTTGTAATGAGTAGCATAAGGAGAGAGTCTTAAACACGGATAATCAGACAAACTCCATACACCCAAACGACCGATTTTGTCTGGAGAAAGAGACAATGTGAAAGGGGGTATCAAACCTGTGGCAAGCGTTTCTATCTCTCCAGAAAGAGTTACCTTTCCATTCGTCTGCAACATAACGGTCTGTACGGTATTTTTTTTCCCTATCAAACCCACCAGTAAAAGCACCTAATAACGTACTAACTCCAGAAGAAACAAGACTACCTGCCCCTTTTACAATTAAAGACTTTATTTCTTTAAATACTTTCTCGCTTTCAATTGCTTTCTCCACCCACTTCTCTGCTTTATCCCCTGCATATTTAGCTACAGATTTCACTATTTTATCTCCCTTATTATATGTTGTTGAAGAAAGAATCAGTCCTTCTGTGGTACTTTCAAAATCACCATCTAATTCAATTGTACTAGTAGTACATGAATGTGGAATTATTTGAAGCGTTCCTCCTTTTAAATTAGGATCATACGCCAACTCTGTCTGAAAACAATTCCAGCCCACGGTATATCCTTTAGAATCATCATTTGATATATTGCCTACATAAATATCATAAATATCCTTCCTTGTAGACAGTTCCGCATAAACATCAGAAAAAGCTAAACAAGATTGAGGAATCTCAAAATGCAATTTCCACATTGCTGTATTCTGTAAATTCGCTTGTTCTGGCTCCAAATAATAAAAAACTTTTAGTACCCCCGTATACTTATTATGAAAAATCAGATAATTCACTCCTAAATCTCCATAACCATTAACTGTATGGGCAATCAACTCCCATCCATCTACAGATTTTATGTCCATTCTTATGTCATAAGGAATCGCAGTTGTAGACTGAGTTGTATTCCATGGCGTATTAACATGATTTCCTGAAGATAATGTTACCTTTTCCCATTCCTCCCAATTCAATTGTCCCGAACGACTACGTCCTGCATCGGACTTAGGATAAGCAACTAATTCCCGAACAGTAGGTAATGCCTTTACTTTTTCTTGAACTTCCAATTCATTTGAACAAGACATTACTCCTATTCCATATAGAAACACACAAAAGAACAATGATTTTTTCATAACCTTAGATTTTGATTTCGCAATAAATATACGTTTTTTCTTTTAGAAATACAACTCCCGGACAAGAAAACATATATTCATTTAGTCAAAATAATACACGGCTCTTCCATTTTCCCAGTACTTTCCTAGAAGTACTGGAGTACCGCCGGGGAAGTACCGGAGTACTACTGAGGAAGTACCGGAGTACCGCTGGGAAAGTACTGATTTAGTTAAATGAAAGAGCCATGGCCAATAATATCAACTTTCAATGCGCGCGAGAAACAACTCTATTCTTCCACTATCAGTTCCAGCAGCACCGGAAGATGATCGCTATATCCTCCGTGATACCGCATTCCTTTATAGGTGCGGAAAGGCGTATCCCCTCCATACACATTATCTTCTTCCAACAAAAAAGGGAAACGTAGAATAGAGACTTTTTCTTTTGAAGTCCTTGTACGAGCATCCGGCTGCAACAGAGCACCGTTCACTACCATCTGATCCAGTACACCCCACTCTCCTTTATAACGATAGGTCCCTCCCTGCTGGTTATCCATCAGATTATACAAGGCACATAACTGCGGCTTTTCAGACAAGGCAGACACACGAAGCCCTTCCTGCAACGACTTTCCATCAGGATAGTCATTAAAGTCCCCCATAATAATAAGACGGGGATTCTGCCGCTCAGCCATGACCGAATCAGCGGCTTGACGGATTCTGCGGGCCACCCACAAACGATAGGAATCTGTTTTCTTTGCACCTCCCACACGCGAGGGAAGATGACAGACAAAGACATCCAGCGTATCTCCGCTTACCACACGCCCCGATACGTACAGCACATCTCGCGTAGGACGCATACCCAATGAATCTGACGGAATACGAATTTTCTGTGAAGCGAGCAAGCGGAACGAGACTGGTTGATACAACAGAGCCACATCGATGCCACGCTCATCGGGCGAACTGGTCATGACATACTTGTAACCCACTTCACGAAGCGGAGAATAACAGGTCAAACTTTTCAGGCAATAGTCATTTTCCACTTCACACAAGCCCACCAAATCGGGCACCTGCTCCTTTCCTGCTGCCAGTATGACCTTTCCAATCTTATTCACCTTATCCTGAAAGCGACTATACGTCCAGTTCCGTACACTCCCCGGCAAAAATTCCGTATCCTGCTTTAAGGAATCGTGACGGCAGTCAAACAAGTTTTCCACGTTGTACTCCATCACCCGGAACGCATGCTGTGCCTGAGCCGGGGCGGCACTCATGCCGCACACAGCCCATAGCAAGCTATAAATTAATTTTCTCATGAACGAGCCGGAATATTTACCAGCACATCCAGCAGATGACGCCAGAACTTGTCCACCGTAGGAATCAGCATGCGTTCATCCGGTGAGTGCACGCCACGCAGCGTCGGTCCGAAAGAAACCATATCCAATGACGGATATTTCTCCAGGAACAATCCACATTCCAGTCCGGCATGAATCGCTTTCACTTTCGGTTCCACTCCAAACAGGCGTTTGTAGCTTTCTACAGCCACCTTCAGAATAGCAGACGACGGATTCGGTTTCCATCCCGGATAACCGTCACCGGTCACACAGGTAGCTCCACCCAACTCGAATGCTGAACGTACCATCTGCGACATATCCTTACGAGAAGAAAGGATAGAACTACGCTGACTTGTCACTACCACAATCTTGCCGTCACGCATCTTCACCGAAGCCAAGTTAGAAGAAGTCTCCACCAAACCTTCCATATCCTGACTCATGGCATACACTCCGTGATGCACGGCATACAGTGAATGCAGGAAGCGTGTCATGGCTTCTTTTTCCATCACCTCCGCACAAGGAGTTTCCGACTCCAGTTCCATGGTCAGGTTCGGTTCCGTCACCGCAAACTCATTCTCTACCTCAGCCAGGAATATATTCAATGCCACCCGTACATTTTCTTTATCAGCCATCGGCACGGCACAAACGGCATGGGCTTCTCTCGGAATGGCATTATGCAAGTTACCTCCGTCAATGTGACTCAGACGCAAATCATACTGCTTCATCAAGATTACCAGGAAACGGTCGAGCAACTTGTTGGCATTGGCACGGTTCTTATTGATGTCGTCACCAGAATGTCCGCCGGTCAATCCTTTAACTGCCACACGGAAGAAGAAATAACCTTCAGGAGCTGCTGTCATTGGGCAAGGGAATTCAGCTGTGGTACCGGCACCTCCGGCACAACCGATAAACAATTCTCCTTCATCTTCCGAATCCAGGTTTATCAGAATATCCCCGCTCATGAAACCTTCTTTCAAGGCAAATGCGCCGGTCAGTCCCGTTTCCTCATCCACTGTAAACAAGCATTCCAGCGGTCCGTGCTGAATATCATCTGCAGCCAGCACAGCCAGTTCAGTCGCCATACCGATACCGTTATCAGCACCCAGTGTGGTACCTTTCGCCTTCAGCCATTCCCCATCAATGTAAGTTTCAATCGGGTCTGTCTCAAAATTATGTACTGTCTGGTTGTTTTTCTCACATACCATGTCCATGTGCGACTGCAACACCACTTTTTTCAGATTTTCCATACCAGCGGTAGCCGGTTTGCAAATCAAGACATTTCCAGCCTCATCCACTTTATATTCCAGCGCATGGGCTTTTGCAAAGTCCACCAGATAATTTCTGATTTTTTCTTCCTTCTTGGAAGGACGCGGCACACGGCAGATTTCTTCAAAATAATGAAAAACCGATGCCGGCTTCAAATCTTTCTTTTCCATAAAAGTATTTCAATAAACGATTAAAAATTAGATGCAAACAAAAGTTAAATACAGCGTTTTTCCTCACATAAAAGGCTTTTTTAAAGACAAAACCCTGAGGAATCGTGACAAAAACTATATCTTTGCACCACAAAATTAATAGAAATGCTCAAGACTCTCCTGATAACTTTGTTAATAGTTGCTATCTGCATAGCGCTATTATCGGTGAAAATACTTTTCAAGAAGAATGGACGCTTCCCTAACACACACGTCAGCGGAAGCAAGGCCATGCGAAAAAGAGGTATCGGATGCGTGCAATCGCAAGACCGTGAAGCCCAACGCATCAATCCTCACGCCATTCCGGAAAGGCAGTCGGCAGCAGCAGAATAATGAAGCTAATAATTAACTAAAAAAACGATATCAATATCATTATGAAAAAAATGAATGTTTTGAAAGGACTCCTGGCTCTTGCCGTAGTATTCCTGTTTGCACAATGCACAGACAACAAGGGAACTTCTACTGAAGCTTCTGCTCCGGCAGTAGCAGGTACAAATATGAAGATTGCCTACGTAGAAGTTGATTCGCTGCTCACTAAATATCGCTATTGGAACGACCTGAACGAACTGATGATTCAGAAGGAAGAAAACATCCGTACGACATTGAATGAAAAAGCAAAAGAACTGGACGGCGAAATGAGAGAATTCCAGCGTAAGTTGGAAAACAACGGTTTTGCCAGCCGCGAACGTGCAGAACAGGAAAACGCACGTCTGTTGCAGAAACAGCGCGACTTGCAGCAGTTGCAGGAAAAGCTTTATGCTGACCTTCAGGCTGAAAACCAGAAGAACAGCTTGCAGCTTCGCGATTCTATCAACTCATTCTTGAAAGTATACAACCAGAAAAAAGGCTACAGCCTGATCATCAGCAACACACAGTTGGACAACCTGTTGTTTGCAGACAAGTCACTGGATATCACACAGGAAATCGTTGACGGCTTGAACGCACGTTACACTCCTAGCACAAAGAAATAAATACTCATTTGATTTTATCATACTAAAAAGTCCGGCCATTGCGACCGGACTTTTTTATTTCCTGCAGATACATCTTTTACATCTCATTGAGCAAGGCATTCAGCTCACTCACCATCAGGGCAGGCGACTTCTTATTCGTCTTCATCCAACCTTCCGGTGTAAATTCCGACAGTTTGACATTCAGCTTCTTCAATTTTCCGTTTGCTCCCTTGGCTGCCAGTTCTTCCCGAAGGATATGGATTTTCTCACAATCCTGCAAACCTTCCACCAGACGTTCGAAACGGATACTGCTACGCGGACCAGGATAGATGCTGTACGTGTCACCAGCTGCCCACGTACGGAAACGTGAATCGCGCAGCGGATCCATCGGCCAGCTGTTTACTGCCCAGCGAAGATAACCGTCATATCCTCCAGCCACCGCATGAAGCACCGTCCAGACTGCTTCAGCAGGTTCAGAGAAAGTAAATGTATTAGGGAAAGCCTCCGTACAGCAAGTATACACCGTACTGATTTGTCCTTTCCGTTCACGTTCTGCCTTTACCTCTTCCGGAAACTGATTGCCATAAGGGATACTCAAATAATACAAATCTCCCTGAATCTCCTCATGATAATTACCGGCCAATGTAATCTTGAATTCCGGATCGGCTGCCTTAATCACCTTAATGGCTTCACGCATGGCCTCCATCGGGCGTTCATCCATAGAAATGGCCGTTTTTTCGAACCACCCCTTCTCACGCAAGTGACGAGAAAAATCTTTCAGGAACGTGCCCCAGTATTCAGCGTAGGCTTCCTCACCCGGAGCAGCCTTGATAAACTGCACGCGGTTGGTAGCCTGATCAAAATAATCAAAGCTCAACGCCCATGGAATCATCGTGTAGCAGCTAATCAAATCCTTGATACCCACTTCGTTCATCATGAACTCCACCCACTTGTCGAACACCGTATAATCGTACACCCACGTACCGTCCAGCTTCTTCATCCGGAAAATCATGCTATCGTAATGGTCTTCCGTCTGTCCGGCCCAAGGCTTGTGCATGATGCTGGCGGTAATAGCCCGCTGCCCCACATTTGCCAACATCTTCATGATAGGACGCATGGCATCAAAGTGCTCCTTGCTCCACAACGGCACCTGATAGTAACGCGCCACGGCATACGGATTCTGCCACAAGTCCAAATGAAACGCCCATTTCTGCGGTTCCGGCAACGTACGGTTCACTACCTCGATTTCAAACGGCAGTTTCATGGCCTCAAAATTCTTTCCAGACACCGTCAGCGTACCTTTATACTTTCCGGGGCGTGCATCAGCAGGTACCCATACATTCAGCCACACCGGCTGCGTACTGCGCGCCTGAACTTCACGTACCCGCACAATATCAAGCACATCGGCCACCATGGAAGAATCCCACTCTGCCTTATTCTCACGAGGGCCACAACCCCCACTTCCATCCTTGTTCAATTCATCCGTCATTACATAACGTACAAAATACGTATTCACGGCCGAGGCGGGAATTACCGAAGAACCGTTCTTCAATTCACTGACAGCAATTTCCGCTCCTTCCAGTTCTTTCTGCGTCCAAAGCACAGCCTGTGCATTCACACGCTCTCCTTTCCAAGCCTTCAGCCGGAGCGTACCAGTAGCTTTCACGTCGGGCACATTCAGTTTCTTGTAACGCACATCCGTCGTTCCCCAACAAAACCGAACCGGAGCAGTCATCTTACTCCACACTTCATCCCCGTCGTGCGGCTTCGTGTCGGTCAGTTCTACATAATCTCCCAGTGGAAACTTTTCTGCCTGCTGAGAAAAACAGGCCGGCCCGCATGCAAGCAGCGCCGATAAAAACAACATTTTTTTCATGGTTTATTATTTAGGTTTAGTGCTAACTTGAAAATCTTTCTGCAAATTTCTGATAATTCAAATCTACAAAATTACTCCATTTTTTATATCATCCAATCATACTTTCTTGTTACCCCTACATTTCATCTATGCAATGTAACTTTGCTAAAGAATAATTTGTACTTCTACCTCCCTCATTATTCTTTACCAACACACCTTTGGCAATCAAATCGTTTATATCATTCAAAGCCGTATCCGACGAACATTTAGCAATTTTAGCCCATTTACCAGAAGTAAGTTTACCCAAGAAACCATCAAACAGCATATTAATCAGTTTACGTTGCCGCACATTAAACTCTATATCCCTAAAATACTCCCAAAACTTGGCTTTTTCCAGCACAGCAGCCAATGTATCTCGTGTTGAATCCAATGCTTTTTCAAGACACTTCAGGAACCAAAGAAGCCATTCCGTAATGTCTCCATCTCCTTTCTGAGTTCTTTCCAATATTTCATAATACTCTTTTTGCATTAACTTAATTTCAGCCGACATGCTATAAAACCGTTTGCCTGTATTTTCTGAACGTGCCAGCATCATATCAGTCAAGGCCCTGGTAATTCGTCCATTACCATCATCAAAAGGATGTATAGATACAAACCATAAATGAACAATTGCTGCCTTAATTACTTCGTCTATATCTTCTTCAGTATTAACCCACTGAATAAAACGTTTCATTTCTTCGGGTACTTTTTCTGGCGAGGGAGCCTGATAATGAACCTTTTCACGCCCCATTGCTCCCGAAACGACCTGCATTTCACCTGTGCGATACTTCCCAACTTCAATCCTGTACAATCCACTTATTCCAGACGGAAACAATACATTATGCCATCCAAAAAGACGGTCGTCAGATAAAGGCTTTTTATAATTTTGCGTAGCATCCAATAACATCTCCACTATTCCTTCCACATATCGGGAAGCTGGAACAAGACCAGCCGTTTCAATACCTAAACGACGAGCAATAGAAGAACGCACTTCCTGCAAATTCAACATTTCACCCTCAATTTCCGAAGAACGAACCAGTTCGACAGACATGGTAGAAAGCATAGCCTCATCCTGAAATTCAAATCCAAGAGTAGAAAGACTACCTAACACCATACCTTGTTTCACCCTGATTCGCCCTAAAAGCTTAAGTACTTTACTACTATCGTAGGTAAACTGCCACCAGTTTTCTCTTTCATGTAAATACATATAGTAACTTTTAGCAATAAAGATAATGATTTTTCGGTGAATAAGATATCTATTCACCGAAAAAAATCGGAGAATAAAACATCTATTCACCGAAAAAACAGTACATTTCCTGATAAAAATCACAAACACTCTACAAAATACCCAACTCCTTCGCTACCCTACATGCTTCAATGGAGCTTTTCACCTGAAGCTTGCTCAAAATCTCCTGACGGTGCCGGCTGACCGTGTGCACACTGATAGAAAGCTGGATGGCAATCTCCTTGCTCATCAAACCCTTATCTATCAACCGGAGAATTTGTTTCTCTCTGTCCGACAAGATTTGTGCATCCTCCTGACCGCCTAATTCCATCATTTCTCCGGTAACCGAATGAACGCCCCTGCTCTTGCCGGAAAAGCCGAATAACCATGGAGTATACACGCATAACGCCAGCCACAAACTATTCCCTATAGGAGAAGGAACATAAAATAACCGGTGCAGCACAAACTGATAGTTTCCCTGCGCATCCTTTATACGCAACTTATTGGCCAGATAAAAATCAGTCCGCTTTGTCTTGGGCTGACGTCGCACAAAGTGAAAGAAACGAAGCTCCTGCAAATACTTGTCGTGCAAATCATCGGGATGAATCTGCTTCAAAATCTTTTCCTCCCAAATAGAATCTATTTTCTCTTCCGTTCCATTCTCACGATTCCAGCCAAACACCTGAGAAAAGCGCCCATAGTACACGTAACTCACATTCGTATGCATATCACTCAGCACAGATACCGCATTTTCCATTTCCGCATACCCCATGGCTATATGCTTGTATTTTTCCAGCTCTGCCACAGGCTGTTGCCCTACCTTGTAAAGCGATTTCTGTTTCGAAAACTCATTGTTCAGTTCATCGACTATATTCATACGAAAATGGTTATTAATAATCATTGCAGATTCTTTTCCGGCATCTTACATTTGCAAAGATAACTTCCCGACGGATTTTATCAGCAAATATATCAAAGGAATCGTAATTAAATTATCAGATATGAAAAAACGACTTATAACAGGTATGGCCCTCTGGGCATCTCTGCAATGCGGAATAGCCCAGTCACTGGAAAAAATGCAATGGTTCAACGAACCCGAACAATGGAAAATAGAAAACCAGGCACTGACCATGTACGTCACCCCACAGAGTGACTACTGGCGCATTTCACACTATGGTTTTACCGTAGATGATGCTCCGTTCTATTACGCAACTTACGGAGGCGAATTTGAGGTCAAGGTAAAAGTGACCGGAGACTATAAAACCCGTTTCGACCAAGCCGGCCTGATGCTGCGCATTGATCACGAGAACTACATCAAAACAGGCATTGAGTTTGTAGACGGAAAATTCAACCTGAGCACCGTAGTCACCCACAAAACCTCTGACTGGAGCGTCATCACACTAGACAAGCCGGTTCCTTACGTATGGATTAAAGCGGTAAGACGAGTGGATGCCGTGGAAATATTCTATTCGTTCGACGACAAGGAATACGTCATGATGCGAAATGCCTGGCTTCAGGACAACACTCCCGTACACGTAGGTCTCATGGCAGCCAGCCCCGACGGAAACGGCTTCAATGCCACCTTCGAGCATTTCAAAGTGAAACACCTTCCTGACCTTCGCCGACAGGAATGGTTGAAAAAGAATGCGGAATAAAAGAGTTTATGAACTCAATTCCCCAGGCATTTCACTTAACATTCAGGAATGCCTGGGGATCCATTGGCAAACTTTCTTATATAATATGTCAGAACACATATTTTTTTTACCTTTGTAAAAACAAACCACTATGTTCGAAGACCAGATAAGAAAGTACGACAACCTCGTTTCTCAATACAAAAAGATTGTATCAGACAAATTCTGCAAGCAAGACTTTATCGAATACAATGAGATTCTATTCTCTGCCCACAGCTGTGCTATCGAGGGGAACAGTTTTTCTGTGGATGAAACACGTACCCTCAAGGAAAAAGGACTGGGTATGATACCCCAAGGAAAAACTCTCCTTGAAGCGTTTGAGATGCTTGACCATTTCCAAGCATACGAATATCTTCTGAAAAATCTGGACAAACCTTTGTCTGAGGAACTTTTAAAGGAAACACACAAACTACTGACAGAACATACATTGGCATTCCGGACACAACATGACGAACATCCTTCACAGCCAGGAGAATATACCACAGTAGACATGTGTGCAGGAGATACTATTTTTGGAGACCATAAGGAACTTATAAAGCGCGTACCCAACCTATTGGAAAGTACACAGAAAGCAATGGACTCGGGTGATATACATCCCATCATAATCGCAGCCAAATTTCACGGTTTTTATGAATATCTCCATCCTTTTCGAGACGGGAACGGCCGGCTTGGAAGAATGTTTACCAACTTCATTTTGCTGAAAAAAGACCAACCGATACTTATCATTCCCCGTGAAAAAAGAGAAGAGTATATCAGTGCGTTAAGATTCATCCGAAAAGAACGCACAGATGAATATCTGATAGACTTTTTCTTTAACACAGCCATTGAAAGAATGCAATCTGAAATTGAAGAAAAAAACAATATGACAAACAATTTCATTCATGGAATAAATTTTATTCAGAATGAAAAATCCACCTCACAAGACAACGAGATTGAAGCTTAAAACATAACACAAGCACACCAAAAAGACATCATGAAATCCCAAAGAGCCAAAAACGCAGTCAGAAAACTCCTGATGAGTATCTTCTTTTTAGAATGTATAGGAATGACTTCGGTGTATAGCCAAGTACATGAGGCAATTAAACCTCATGTAGATTGTAAGCATTCTATTTTCCGCCATGACAATTTTATCGGCTGTTTTTCAGCCGATAAAATAAAAATGTCCGCAAGAAAATAGTTT
>ENA-OQIE01000018-OQIE01000018.1-human-gut-metagenome-genome-assembly--contig:-NODE-18-length-154851-cov-7.711153_pt1 | contig 154851 bp, 135 predicted proteins | sample MGYA00242569_ERZ504731 | MGnify/ENA primary metagenome ERZ504731 (study PRJEB26092, sample SAMD00036208) | human gut metagenome | host: Homo sapiens | study: EMG produced TPA metagenomics assembly of...
ACTAATTTACTAATAATCTGCAAATTGTGCAACTTTTTCATTTGTAACTATTTAGAATTTTAATTCAACCAACGAGTATATATACTAAATTCTTTACATATATACTAAGCCCCTTCTTATAGCCACCTATTTATCTAACGCTTCATGTATATCCTCTTTATAGTTATATCCATATAACTCGTATATGTCCAACTGATGCTTCAATCGCTTCAAGAAATCTTGGATATTTTTATTTGCAGGCTCAGTCCATTGAATTTCAGCCAAAGCAGCAATACGAGGCATCATCTGCCATTCCATCTTCACACTATCCTTAGTCCATTCTGTCCAGATGCAAGCCTGTGCCCCGAACAGGTTCTTTTTCTGCTCTGAGGTAGCTTCTTCAGGAACGGGTTCAAATGAATAAACTCTATCTATACTACTTAACCCCTTTAATTTATTATATTTAGGATTACTAAAATACAGATTCGATATCGGACAAGCTATTGTTCTATATCCGCTTTCTATAGACTTCAAACGCGCTTCCGGTGTAGTCCAAGCCATGACAATAGTAGACTTTGCCGGATTTCCTGCCAAAATTTCATCCCATGCCATCATTTCCCTGCCTCGTTTGTGGATTTCTTTTTCCACTTCACCCATAAACCAGGCCTGAAGCTGATTTTCCTTCGTATGTTCTTTTGAGGCCTTTAATCCTAACTCCCTGATTTTTTTCTGACATTTGGCACAAGTTTTCCAATGGTATTTAGGACATTCATCTCCACCTATATGAATATAGGGAGAAGGAAATATATCCATTATCTCATTAATCACATCTTTTGCGAACTGTAACGTCTTTTCATTTCCTCCACACAACACATTTCTAAAAACCCCAAAAGTTGTTGCTACCCCATAAGGACCACCCGTACATCCCAGTTCCGGATAAGATGCCAAAGCAGCCAGCATGTGGCCCGGCATATCTATTTCCGGAATAACGGTAATATACCGTTCGGCGGCATATCTGACAATTTCTTTCGCTTCTTCCTGAGTATAATATCCGCTTACAGGGATACTGTCAAGTTCTTTTGTTTCCCAATCTTTTATTGTACACTTTCTTTTTGAACCTATTTCCGTCAGCTTCGGATATTTCTTGATTTCGATACGCCAACCCTGATCCTCTGTAAGATGCCAGTGAAAATAATTGATATTATGTAAGGCAAGCATATCGATGATCTCTTTCAAATAATCAACACTGAAAAAGTGCCGGCCTACATCTACCATAAAACCTCTGTAGCCAAAACGCGGATAATCCTTTACGCTTCCACAAGGAACAGCCGCAAGCGTGGTTCCATCTGTTACAGGCAATGCTTTATGTAAAGTCTGTATCCCATAAAACACTCCTGCTTCAGTTTTACCCTTCAAAGAAATCTGTTCTTTGAATACACTCAACTCATATCCTTCATCGTTTGACAAAGTATTGTCCAGACTTAAAACAATGGCATTATCTTCTCCTTTAGCATCAGTAGATAACCTTACTTCAGTAGCAGCAACTTGCTTTATATACGCAGCCAAGAATTCTGCATTTCGTTTCATTTTTTCATTACCTTCCGGGTAACATATTGTGGTCGACTCATCAATCACAAAAGATGTTCCGTCGTTCAATAGAGAAACTTCATTAGGAAGGGGAATTACTTCCAAATCTCCAAGTGTAACTTCTTTTTGCGAACACGACAAAATTCCACATATTAACGGGATAAACAATACCCACCTTAAATCTCTCAGTTTCATAGTTTCATTTTAAGTTAACAATATGATTCATTATTTGATTCAAAAATAAATAGCATTAAAATAGAAACGTACATACAAGCAGTTAAATACACTTAATATTGACATTTATCAGATATTTGACAGAATGTAACCGCCAATCATAAAAAACGCAGACACTGAAAATCCCCATCTCCTTCCGTTTGCACGATTCAGAAACAAATCGTATCTTTGAATCAGAGTTTTAATCAAGCAAATACCTTGTATTTACCTCAAATTATCAATATCATGAAAATGAATCATTATGTAAAATGCGTAACCGCCGGCATTGTGTGTTCACTGATGTACGGCAATGTATGCGCGCAAGACACATTCGATCTGTCTTCCCAACGCTCGGAGAAACAAGATGTACAAGCTGTTCCCGGAAAAAAAGTAGACCACAAAGGACTTATCCTGAATCCGCAGCCTCATCGGATTGTGACGATGGCCGGAAAAACGTGCGACCTTTCTCAGGGTATCAACCTGAAAGACAAGCAGGATATATTTGCGGGCAACCTTGATTTCCTTTCCCCGAACAAGAAAGGAGTTAAACTGACCATCGATTTCGGACAGAAAGTTGCCAGTAAGGCCAATGTAAAAGCAGTGTCGGGTGCCTATGCCCTTGTTGTCAATGAAAAAGGAATCACCATCACGGGATTTGACGAACGCGGTGCTTTCTACGGCATACAAACCTTGAAGCAACTGGTGGAAAGCCCGGTTTCTTCCGGCAGTACTCTCCCCTTTTTAGAAATAAACGATTATCCCGACCTGCCTAACCGTGGAGTAGTGGAAGGCTTCTACGGCACTCCGTGGTCGCACGAGGTACGTCTGTCGCTCATTGACTTCTACGGAAAGTTCAAGATGAATTCTTACTTATACGGTCCGAAAGACGACCCTTATCACAGCTGTCCGAACTGGCGATTGCCTTATCCGGAGAAAGAGGCTCAGCACATCAAGGAACTGGTGGATGCCTGCAACCGCAACTACGTGGATTTTGTATGGGCCATCCATCCGGGACAGGACATCAAGTGGAACGAGGAAGATTATCAGAACCTGATTAACAAGTTCAACTGGATGTACGACTTAGGAGTACGTCATTTTGCCATCTTCTTTGACGATATTTCCGGAGAGGGTACCAACCCGCTGAAGCAGACAGAACTGCTCAACCGATTGACGGAAGAGTTTGTGAAAGTGAAAGGCGATGTTTCTCCGCTTACGGTCTGCCCTACCGATTACTCCAAACTTTGGGCGAACCCGACCGAGAAAGGTAGTCTGGCCATCTACGGAAAAACGCTTAATCCTGAAATCAAGGTATTCTGGACGGGCGACGTAGTGTGCAGCGACCTGACACCCGAAACACTCGATTTCATCAACTCGCGTATCAAGCGTCCAGCTTACTACTGGTGGAACTATCCGGTGACCGACTACATTCGCAACTTCCTGCTTCAAGGTCCGGTGTACGGACTGGACACCAGTCTCACGGCTAATGAAACCTGCGGTATCGTGAGCAACCCGATGGAACATGGGGAAGCCTCCAAGCTGGCTTTATACGGAGTGGCCGATTATACCTGGAACATTGCCAACTACAATGCCATCGACAACTGGGAACGCGGACTGGCGGAACTGGTTCCGGAAGCAACCGATGCCTACCGCACCTTCGCCATCCATTCCAGTGATACCGAAAACGGATACCGCCGGGATGAGTCGTGGGAAACCCAGACTTTCCGCCTGGCTGACTGGACAGACGAAGCGGCTAACGCACTGGAAGAAGAATTCAAGAAAGTAGAAAGTGCACCGGCACGCCTGGAAAGCAGTTGCAAGAACGCGGCCCTGATTAACGAGCTCCGCCCCTGGCTGACAGAGTTCGGTAAATTAGGTACACGCGGCAAGCAAGCCATCGAACTGGCACGTATCTACCGCTCAGGTAAAGACGATGCGCTGTTCTGGGAAAAATACATACAGAATATCATGACTCCCGAAGACCGGAGAAGCTATGAAGCTCACAAATCGGGTACGCTGAAACTTCAGCCGTTCTATGAAAATGCCATGGATGATATGGCACACGAGTACCTGAAAAAGCTGTCGGGCAAGGTACCGACTGACTACAGAGGTATCGGTTCTTTCAGCAGTGCACATACCGTGCAAACCAAGCTGATGCTCGACAATGATTCAACAACCTTCTATACCTCGGGAATTGCTCAGAAAGCAAACGACTGGATTGGTGTAGACCTGCGCGACGTGCGTGACGTGACAGAAATCTCGATTCTTCAGGGAAGAAACTCCAAGGATGATGTGGACTATTTCGACCATGCCATCGTGGAATGCTCGGCAGACGGAAAAACCTGGAAGACACTGACCGGAGAACTCGACAAGCAATACATCATCCACTGGCAGGGAGCTCCGGAAAAAGCACGCTACGTACGCCTGAAACGACTGGACTCCAAACGCACCAACTATGCGTCTGTCCGCTCGTTCGACGTCAATCCGTTGCGTCCAGAAAACATGGGATTCTCACTTGAAGCAGACAGTCTGGACAAGACCATCTATGCTTTCGACAACAACCTGGCGACTTCTTACAAGAGCACTAAGACACTGACTTTCGGAGTAAAGGAAAATGTCAAGGCATATACCCTGCTCATGAACCGACTGTCTGCCCCGTTGAAGTGCATCCAGCTGGACAAGAAGGGCAAGGTCGTGTCGGAAACCATGATTGAAACTCCTTTTGCAAGAATCGAACTGGCCAACAAGAACGTAGCTAAGATTCGCCTGGAGGGAGTTGCGGAAGTATTTGAAATTGTGGCAATTGACTAATTTGAAAACATACATAAAAAAACGCCTTTACGTTTCTTCCAAAACGCTTTGACGTTTGAAACCAAACGCAAGGGCGTTTAAAAGCAAACGCAAGGACATTTTGAATGAAACGTCCTTGCGTTTTTTTATGCCTTATTTTATTACCCGGAAATATTCCGGTTTGCGGGGTTTTGCCGGAGCCGACTCTCCGTCAGGATAACCCAAAGAAAGGGCACCGATTCCCATCAATCCTTCCGGAAGCCCCCACTCTTCCATCAGCTGCTTGCCTTCTTCCGTAGCAAACATTTCCCGTTCGCGGTGAATCCAGCAGCTGCCCAGTCCCAGCGCATGAGCGGCCAGCATCATATTTTCCAGTACGCAACTTCCGTCCTGCACCGGATTGTTGGCCAGCGAGGGCGCAAACACCAGCACGTAGGTAGGTGCATCGTAATAAGGATTCGAAGTCACTCCCATAATCTCGGCATTCATTTTTGCCAACCGGGCAAGCACTTCCTTCTTCTGCACTGCCACAATGTAGGGCGACTGCATACCGCGTGAGGTCGGCGCATAAGTACCGGCTTCGAGTACGGCTTTCAACTCTTCATCCGTAATCTGCTCCGGTTTATACTTGCGGCAGCTACGGCGTGTTTCAATTACTTTCAAAAAATCATTTTCCATATTGTCACTCTTATTTTATTCTTAATATTACATTCCTTTTTTATGACTTGCCCTACCGCCGTTTTTTGGACAACAGGGTTTGTACAATAGTCTGCATGAGGTAAGTGCGAACGTCTGTATTCTCCACACATTCCAAAGGGAATCCCAGCACAAAAGTACGATAATCTTCTCCACGATAAACCGTACCGCTACCGTAATTTCCATTGGTATAGGCAAACGCAGAGTAAGCTCCTTCCACCGGCATCACACACTCCATGGACGGAACGGCGTAAATGCTTTCGTTAGCTCCACCCTGAATGCGGAAGCTTGTACCGGCTCCCTTCACAGGAGCAGATGAAAGGTTGCTGAAACGACCTCCGTACGTGCATTTCAACACGTTCTTACCGAAATCGTCTTTCTGCAAATTCGTTCCCCACTTCGAACCGCTGACTAGCAAACAGCCTCCCTGACGGCAATAACTGGCCAGTGCTTCTCGCATGGAAGCGGAAAAGGTCTTGGCATCGGCACCACAAATCAAATCGACCATGTCATAGTGAGTCAAATCGGTACTTCCACTTTCCAGGGTTTCATCGCTGCATGACACGAACGAATAGCGTCCGGCACGCTGAATGGCCTTGCCATGCACGAATACATAGTCACGGGTATTGCCTGCAATCAGTCTTCCTTCTAAGACATCATCACTTACTCCCAGTCCGTCGCCCGTTTCCAATCCGGCTTTGTCGCGGTTGAATCCCTGCTGGTATCCGCAATAAGCAGGTGTCTGTCCGTCAGGAATTCCCGGATCAGCCTTCAGGTCGAACCCTTGCAACAGAGCAGAGTTGACTTCTGCCGGCCCCGATGTAGCATCGAATCCGTTGACGATAAGCAGGGTACCTTTGCTTCTCTTGGCCTTATAGGCAGACAGAATCTCGGAAGGAAAACTCTCTCCTCCCCGGTTCACAGCCGTCACCTTGAAGCTGTAGACCAGTCCCGGCTCCACTTTCACCGTATATTCCGGCTTGCGCACATATACCCCGTTATCGAATCCGCCGTAACCGATACGAGTATAGACAATGTATCCCTGCGGCTTGGCAGTGGGTTCCATCACATCTTCCACCGGATTCCAGTTCAGCGTAAAGGTATTTTTCTTCTTTCCTTCACGGATGGCAAAGTGATTCACCGGAAGCGGCTGCACCACATAGTCCGTACCGTGCATGGTAGAAAGATACTTCAGCACAGACTTATACACGGAGCGTCCCACCGTAAACTTGAAATCCGGATTATGTCCCCACTTCATATCAGCAAAATTCTGGTGTGAGAGCAGTTCCAGAATCATGGAAGGCACAGCCGGCAGACGGGTTTCACTGTAGTTCCGGTTCCACATACTTCGTCGGGCCCACTGCACGCCAAAACGGGAAGAGATGTCACGCTGCAATCCGGTCAGTACCATGTCGGTCAGGTCGCGCGAAGCATAACGGGATACGCCACTGTTCAGCTTTCCGTCATTGAAATCTGTGGTATAAATGCCCAGCGAACCCACCAGTTCATCATCGGTCTTGAATCCGGCATCACTATGCAGTCCCAGTGTCATTTCAAACGGTACCTTCAATCCTTTTTCCGTCGGATTGTACACTGAACCGCCACTCAGGTAATTCACCGTCAGCGAGCGGGCATTGATGTCGTCCGTATAATCATTCTTTCCTTCACTCTTGCTGTATACCGGATAAGGCATTCCGGCCCACTGCGCCCAGTAGCGCGCTCCTTCCAGGTAACGGGGTACTCCGCTCACTTGTCCGCCCCGCACAATGTTTCCCATACCGCCACCAAAACGGACGGCATCAGCACAAACCACTCCTTTCTGGGAACTTTCGTTACTCAGCACCACCATGCCATAGTCGTTCCGGCCTTTGTCGAACTCAAAGGTACCTAAGTACACCCAGGTACTCCCTCCCATCTGCTGGTTGACCTTGAACTCCGTCACCCCACCATTATGAAACACCAGGTACTTGGCATCCGACACACTCTCCGGCAGGGTCTGATAACTTACGTACACTGCGTATCTCCCTTTTTCCGGAATATCAGGAATCCACTCGACAAAGGCTTTTTCAGGCTGCCCCTGAGTAGGAATAAAGCGGGCGGTACCGTCTGTAAACGGATTATAATTGTCGGGATACTGCTGGTATTTCTGGGCAAAACCCGGTTTGTCGGTATCCTGCCAGCGGTATTTTTTATCTTCCACTTCCAGATAATGACTGCCTTTTGTGCAGGTATTGTTGTCCACAATCACTTCATGACGCTGCCAGTCGCGCTCACGTGGCGTAAAGACTACTGCCCCGGCATTCTCCAGCATCGGAATCAGGTAAGGCACCACGAACGACTGCGTAAACAGGTCTTCCGTAGTACAGAACAGTCTGGGCCGCTGCCAGCGCCACTCATTCCGCTCGTTCCGGTACACCTTTCCATGGCTTTGCCACAAGGCTATATGCCGTCCCTCCAGTCCCCGGCTGATTTCATACGGACGTGACACATTTGTCACCCACGGATTTCCCTTCGCCTCCAGCTTGCCATACAGACGCGTCTTGTCCTGTTTCTTGCGGTACGCATTAGGCACCAGGTCTTCAATGAGCTTGCCGTCGGCATACACCTGCAAGGTATAATAATTCACCGGTCCCGGTAGCGACTGCTTCAACAAACGGTAGATGGCCGACACGTTTTCTTCCGTAAACGGCTGATAGCCAAAAGCCGGATTGGCATACACACGCAATACCTTCTTCTCATGCTCCACCTCAAAACGTTCCAGCTTGCACTTACCGATACGGGCATACGAAGTCTCATAACTGGTAAAAAAATCTTTCAGACGTTGCTCTGTGGTCTGTTCCAGACTTTGTCCGGACACCGCCCCTGTCAGGCAAAGAAAGCCTAACAGCAAAATAGCAAATTTATTCATATACATTTTATAGGGTTGCCACAAAGGTACAAAATATCACAGATTCTTGTTCATCCAAATAAAAAAAGCCGCCCGGCATCTTTCGGATACCGGACGGCCAATGCATTTATTTTCGACTGACTTTTATCAGTTGTTTTCCGGACGAAGTTTACGTACGGTTACTGCAGTTTGCCACATTTCGCTTTCACGCAATGCTTTCAATTCTGCATTCAGTTTTTCACGATAATCAGGCTGAGAGTTGCTGTCGATAGAAATCTGAGCTTCGTTTCCTGACTTCACGCTCTGATACAATTTCTGTACAACCGGTTTGATAGCATCGTGGAACGGGCCCATCCAGTCAAGTGCACCGCGCTGTGCAGTAGTAGAGCAGTTAGCATACATCCAGTCCATACCGTTCTTAGCAAACAGCGGCATCAATGACTGAGTCAGCTCTTCAACTGTTTCATTGAATGCTTCCGACGGAGTATGTCCGTTTTCACGAAGTACTTCATACTGTGCCAGCAGCAATCCTTGAATAGCTCCCATCAAAGAACCACGTTCGCCAGTCAAGTCAGAAGTAGCTTCACGCTGGAAAGTAGTTTCAAACAAATAACCTGAACCGATACCGATACCCAATGCGATGGTACGATCGTATGCCTTACCAGTTGCATCCTGGTAGATAGCATAAGAAGAGTTCAAGCCACGGCCTTCCAGGAACATGGTACGCAAAGAAGTACCCGAACCTTTCGGAGCTACCATGATTACATCTACATCTGTCGGAGGAACTACGCCTGTACGGTCATTCCAAGTGATGGCAAAACCGTGAGAGAAGTACAATGCTTTTCCTGCAGTCAGACAAGGCTTGATAGTAGGCCATACAGAAATCACAGCTGCATCCGACAACAAACACATAATTATAGTAGCTTTCTGGCAAGCTTCTTCAATGCTGAACAAAGTTTCTCCCGGTACCCATCCGTCAGCCACAGCTTTGTCGTAGGTCTTACCCTGACGCTGTCCGACAATGACGTTAAAACCGTTGTCACGCAGGTTCAAAGACTGACCCGGTCCCTGTACACCGTAACCGATAACTGCAATGGTTTCATCTTTCAATACTTCACGTGCTTTTTCCAATGGAAACTCTTCGCGGGTCATTACATTTTCAATAACTCCGCCAAAATTCATTTGTGCCATAATTTTCTTACAATCTTTTTACGCAGCCTGAAGCTGCTAGTTGTTAGTATAATGTTAATCTCTAAAAATCACTTTACTCCGGACTACGACCTCCGAGCCGTTTTTCTTCACCTCTACATCGTATTCGTTTTCGCCTGTCTGCTCCCGATAGAAGCTCAAGGTATCTCCGTAATAACTTTCAGCCACATAGGCCATCTCAAACCTACGGATACGCTTTTCACGGAACATTTCCATAGGGAACAAATCCAGAATATGCTCGATGTACTTGATGCTGTTCACGTGGCCGTTCAAGTCAATGTCACTGTATTTCACCTGACATTCGCCCACCAGCTCCGGATGACTCACCTTGATGCGTCCGGGTTTGTCAATCGGACAGTCCTTCACGCATACATAGTCAACTATCGACCCGCCGTGCAATGTCAGCAAATCGGCCGGCTTGCGGGTTTCCATACTGATCATGGCCCATATCGAACGGGCATAACCGATGGCTTTTCCGTCTTTATCCAGGATGGCAAAATTTCGGTCCGTAAACAGACGGTACACATTTTCCACCCACGTCTGTATGGAGAAACTTTCGTATGCGCGAGGCATATCCTCCAGTTCTATTGCCAGTCGGGAAAGTACCCACGTGTAATGATTCTCATTCAGCGTGGCAATACCAAATCCTCTGTCGGCTGCATGAAACCCGGCGCAGTTCAGCAAATGGTTGCCCAATACGCCCATAGTCAGCCGTTCCATAAAATCCACATGAAACGGTTCGGCTACAAACCGGTAAGTTCCAACTTTACTGTCCTCTGTCATATCTCAATCCTTTTGATTCTGATACCGTTCTTCGCGGTGTGCCAGGTACTCATTCACCCGTTCAAAGCAACTTGTCGAAACGGCAATACGCCCGGAGCGTACAAACTGCAACACACAGTTCAGCTGTTTCAGCTCCTGATACAACGACGTGATGTCATCGCTCATTCCCACCATTTCCACGATTGAAAAAGTAGGATTCACCTCTACGATATGAGCACTGTAACGACGAATCACCTTCGAAGCTTCCGGATTGGCCTGAAACTCCGGAGTAGCAACCTTGTACATGGCTACTTCACGCTGGAAAATCTCCTTATCCGTGAAATAATGCGCCTGAATCACGTCTATCTTCTTCTCGATTTGTGTCACCACCTTATCTATCACATCTGGAGTAGTCCAGCAAGTAATGGTGTATTTGTGCACTCCCTTTATGGAAGAAGCCGACACATTCAGACTTTCAATGTTTATCTGACGACGGGTAAACACAGCCGTAATCTGATTCAATATACCGGCAATGTTTTCCGAATGAACGATGATTGTATATAAAGTCTTGTTGCTATTCATAATTCACCTCCTTCCCCTCTCAACATTCCATTAACATATAGTTGACCGAACTTCCCGGAGGAGTTATCGGCAACACGTTTCCTTCTTCTACCACACAAACCTCCAACAGGAAAGGACCGTCGGTCGACAACATTTCCTGAATGCCGTCGTTCAGTTCCTCACGGCTCATCACTCTTCGTGAAGCAATTCCATAAGCCGAAGCAATCTGCATGTAATCCGGATTCATCATCGGAGTAAAGGAGTAGCGACGATTGAAGAACATAGCCTGCCACTGACGTACATTACCCAGGTAATTGTTGTTCATCAATATAATCTTGACCGGAGATTTCTGTTCCATCACCGTGCCCAGTTCCTGCATGGTCATCTGCAAACCTCCGTCACCCATAAAGGCACACACCGTACGGTCCGGACGACCGAATGTTGCCCCAATGGCAGCCGGAAGACAGAAGCCCATGGTTCCCATACCACCGGAAGTAACGATACTGCGAGGTTTCGTGAATTTGAAGTAACGGCAAGCCATCATCTGGTTCTGACCTACATCGGTCACCAGAATCGCTTCATTATGGGTAGCTTCGCTGACTGCATTCACCACTTCACCCATATTAATTGGTCCTTCTTTCGGGAATACTTCTTTTTCGATTACCTGATTGAATTCCTTCTCCTCGTATGGTTTGAAGCTTGCAATCCATTCCTCGTGTTTCTGCGGCTGAATCAATTCAGTAAGTAAAGACAAGGTGCGTTTGCAGTTTCCGAGCACCGGTACATCTACCGCCACATTCTTTCCGATTTCCGAAGGGTCCACATCTAAATGAATTATTTTGGCCTGTTTGGCGTAGGTTTCCAATTTTCCCGTCACACGGTCATCGAAACGCATACCTACGGCAATCAGCACATCACATTCGTTGGTCTTTACATTCGGGCCTAAATTACCGTGCATACCCAGCATACCTTTATTCAAGCGGTGATTGCTTGGCAAAGCTGACAAACCCAGCAAGGTACATCCACACGGGATGTCTGCCTTTTCTACAAAGTTCAGCAACTCTTTCTGGGCATTACCCAATTCTACTCCCTGGCCAACCAGTACCAACGGACGTTTGGCCGCATTGATTAAGGCAACCGCCTCAGCCACTGCCGTAGAATCAGTTTCAGGATCCGGATCATAACTGCGAATGAAATCAACGTTTACCGGTTCATAATCCGTCATGTCCACCTGTGCATTCTTGGCAAAATCGAGCACCACCGGTCCCGGACGTCCACTGCGTGCGATATAGAACGCACGAGCCACAGCCCAAGCCACATCCTCCGCACGACGAATCTGGTAGCTCCATTTGGAAATCGGCTGCGTCACGCCCACCAAGTCAACTTCCTGAAAGGCATCCGTACCCAGCAATCCGGCTCCCACCTGACCGGCAATCACCACAATCGGTGTACTGTCAATCATGGCATCGGCTATTCCTGTAATGGTATTGGTAGCCCCCGGACCACTTGTCACCAGGCAAACACCCACTTCTCCCGATACACGGGCAAAACCTTGAGCCGCATGTGCAGCCCCTTGTTCATGACGAACCAGAATGTGATTCAATCTGTCGCGATGGTCATACAACGCATCAAATACCGGCATGATAGCCCCTCCCGGATAGCCGAAAAGCGTCTTCACGCCTTCATGCTCCAAAGAGCGCATCAATGCTTCCGAACCTGATATTTTTTCTTTACTCATAAGCCTCTCTTTATTCTACGATTCTCACTCCACCTTTATCTGCTGAGCTCACCATGCTGGCGTATGCCTTCAGTGCCTTCGAAACTTTCCGGTCGCGTGTCACCGGTGTCATCGGGCGCTGAGCCAGTTCTTCATCCGAGAGCTTCACATTGATAGAGCGGTTAGGAATATCTATTTCAATGATGTCACCATCTACAATCTTACCGATGTTACCTCCGGCAGCTGCTTCCGGAGAAATATGTCCGATACTCAGTCCGGAAGTTCCTCCACTGAAACGTCCGTCGGTAATCAACGCACATTCTTTACCTAAATGTTTGGATTTAATATAAGAGGTAGGATACAGCATCTCCTGCATACCCGGACCACCTTTCGGACCTTCATGAGTAATGACTACTACATCACCGCTCACAACCTTACCTCCCAAGATTCCCTCGCAGGCAGCTTCCTGCGAATCAAACACCTTGGCTGGTCCGGAGAACTTCCAGATGCTTTCATCCACTCCGGCTGTTTTTACCACACAGCCATCCTGTGCGATGTTTCCTTTCAATACAGCCAAGCCACCATCCTTGCTGTACGCATGCTGCAAGTCGCGGATGCATCCGTTGGCACGGTCAGTATCCAGTTCCTTATAAGTAGCATTCTGTGCACCTAACTGAATGCAGAACTTACCGCCCGGTGCACTTGAATAAATGCGCTGTGCCTCTGCATCGACTTCCGGTACACAAACAGCATATTTTGCAATAGATTCTGCCAGCGTCGTACCGTCTACACGGCGAACCGTAGTATCCAGCAGTCCGCCTTTGGCCAGCTCGCCCAGAATGTTTAGGATACCTCCGGCACGGTTCACATCCTGAATATGGTACTTCTGTGTATTGGGAGCCACCTTACAAAGACAAGGCACCCGGCGTGACAACATATCAATGTCGTCCATCTTGAAATCCACCTCCGCTTCGTGAGCCACGGCCAGCAGGTGAAGCACCGTATTGGTAGAACCACCCATGGCAATGTCGAGCGTCATGGCATTCAGGAAAGCCTGACGAGTGGCGATACTGCGTGGCAGCACACTGTCGTCTCCTTCCTCATAATATTTATACGCATTCTTTACAATCAATGCGGCTGCATCCTTGAACAACTGCTTACGGTTGGCATGAGTAGCCAAGATGGTACCATTTCCCGGAAGTGCCAAACCGATAGCCTCATTCAGGCAGTTCATAGAGTTGGCAGTAAACATACCCGAGCAGCTTCCACATCCCGGACAAGCATGACGTTCAATTTCAGCTACGTCTTCATCGCTCACCGTCGAATCGGCCGACTTAATCATGGCATCAATCAAATCCAGATGCTGTCCGCCCCACTCTCCGGCCTCCATCGGCCCGCCAGACACGAACACAGTCGGAATATTCAGACGCATGGACGCCATCAGCATACCCGGAGTAATCTTGTCACAATTGGAGATACACACCATCGCATCTGCCTTGTGTGCATTCACCATATATTCTATGCTGTCGGCGATGATGTCGCGCGAAGGCAAAGAATACAACATCCCGTCATGCCCCATCGCGATTCCGTCGTCGATGGCAATGGTATTAAATTCTGCCGCAAAGCATCCCAGCTTCTCAATTTCTGCCTTGACCTGCTGACCGATTTCATGCAGGTGAGTATGCCCCGGTACAAATTGTGTAAAAGAATTCACGATGGCGATAATCGGTTTTCCCATCATTTCCTTTTTCATTCCATTGGCCACCCACAATGCTCTGGCACCTGCCATGCGGCGACCTTCCGTGCTCATCGAACTACGTAACTGATGTTTCATTTTCCTCACTCTTTAATTAAAAAGCCTCTCTCATCGTCTGGTGAGAAAGGCTTTCCATATTATCACAACTGCATGATTACATACACGAAACCTTCTCACCTCTTGGTGCCACGACCACGACGCGAATAATATGCAGGACTGCCAGGTTTACCAATGTATTCAGTGTAATCATATCTGTCTTCTCTCGTTTTTTGTTTACAGATGCAAAGGTAAAGGGTTTTTTGTAACACGCAAATAAAATGACACTTTTTTTTCAAATAAATTATTATTCGTAAGAAACTCCGCATTTTTGTTGTCAGTTTATCATCTTCATATTTTCATATACAACGCATAAATTTAGGCAGACCCATCTCTGTAAAACTTCTGAATCTAAGTCTTTTCATCCTATTATTCTTCCCCATCCCAACATCTATTTATTTAAGAATATATCTTGATATACCTTATTTTATTTCATTTAAAGATTCCAATTCTTATTCTTTTTTAATATCTACGCGTTTTTTAGAAAAAACATTTGGATATTGATGTTTTTTTATATCTTTGCCACCAATTAAAATTCAACTTTAAAAACAACTAAAGCTATGAAACATTTTGGAAAAATGATTGTTGGTGCTTGCACCGTTTTAACCTTAACTTGTACACCTGCCCAACTGCTTGCTCAAAGCCTTTCACCTTCCACTCAGTGGGAATGGAATAAAGGTACCATCGTGATAAAATCCCCGGAACGTCCAGCCGGACAGGAGTCTGTCATCGGTTTGACTGTACCTAAAATGAACGTTGTACGCGTAGGTTTCGTAGGATTGGGAATGCGTGGTCCGGGAGCAGTGGAACGTTTCACTCACATTGCCGGAACTAAAATCGTAGCTTTGTGTGACTATGAAAAAGAACGTGCAGAAAAATGCCAGAAATACCTGCAGAAAGCTTGTCTTCCTGAAGCAGCTGTGTATTCAGGCGCAGAAGGATATAAAGCACTCTGCGAACGCGAAGACATTGACCTGGTATACATTGCAGCCGACTGGGATCACCACTTCCCGATTGCCAAGTATGCCATGGAGCATGGAAAGAACGTAGCCATCGAAGTTCCGTCGGCTATGAATCTGGAACAGTGCTGGGAACTTATCAACCTGTCTGAAACTACTCGCAAGCACTGCATGATTCTGGAAAACTGCTGCTATGACTGGTTCGAAATGAACACCCTGAACATGGCACAGCAGGGAGTATTCGGAGAAGTACTCCGCGCACAAGGAGCTTACATCCACAACTTGGATGATTTCTGGCCTTACTACTGGAAAAACGGAAAAGAAGACAAACTGGGATGGCGCTTGCGTTACAACAAAGAAAACCGTGGCGACGTATACGCTACTCACGGCCTTGGCCCTGTAGCTCAGGCATTGAATATTCACCGTGGTGACCGTATGACTACCCTGGTAGCAATGGATACAAAATCTGTACACGGAAAAGCATTGGTAGAAAAAGCAACCGGCGAACCTTGCGATGAATTCCGCAACGGCGACCACACTACTACACTTATCCGCACAGAAAACGGTAAAGTAATCGAAATCCAGCATGATGTCATGAATCCCCAGCCTTACAACCGTCTGTATCAGCTGACCGGAACAAAAGGATTCGCTAATAAATATCCGGTAGAAGGATATGCCGTAGACGCTGCTCAGATGAAAGCTTCTGGCGTACAGCCGAAAGTAGACAACCTGAGTTCTCACTCATTCCTTCCGGAAAAAGAAATGGAAGCACTGGTCAACAAATACCAGCATCCTATCTTGAAGAAATACGGTGAAATGGCAAAAGAAGTAGGCGGACACGGTGGTATGGACTTCATCATGGACAGCCGTATGGTATACTGTCTGCAGAATGGTCTGCCATTGGATATGGACGTATACGACTTGGCTGAATGGTGTGCACTGGCCGAACTGGGAGCCATCTCTATGGACAACGGATGTGCAGCTGTAGCCTTCCCCGACTTTACTCGCGGACACTGGAACGACGTGAAAGGCTTCCGTCATGCATTTGCCACTCCGGAAGATGAAGCTGCTGCCGAACTGGCTGCTGAAACTGCTACCCTTTCACTCAAAGCACAGGGTATGAAGGAATGGTTGGCAAAATCAAAGAAAGCTGAAGTATCAAAAGAAGAAGCTGAAGCACGCGTAAAACAACTTTCTGATCAGTTGGAAAAGACTCAGAAGAAAGCTAACGGTGCAGAAAGTAAGGAACTGAAAGATGCCGTAAAACAAGCAGAAAAGATGCTGAAACAAGCTCAGAAAATGCTGAAATAATCATATTTTACCAAAGGTATTAGTTCCTATATACCTAAAACTAAAAGGCCGGTCTCAATTTTGAGAATCCGGCCTTTTTCTTTATCTGACACCAGGCATTTTCGGACTGCTCCTTCCTGTTTAAATTCGAATATATAGATAAACCCTGGAGTTCCCACAATATTTCTCCATAGAAATGCATCTGTCATTTTGTTCATTTTTTCTTCGCCAGGAAAGAAAATTCAACCCTCGGGCTTATCCTTGTGTGTATCTTGCGAAGGAAAATGAGTTTAGAAAAACCAAGAAGAAACAGGATATTATAAAAGAAAAGACAGAAGAAACCAAAAAAGATATTTTATCCACAAAAAAGGAATAAATAATTAAAACAAACGTCATTTAGTCACTTTAAAAATTTTTCTATTCCCGCTTGAAATAGAAAATAAAGTCTTCAAAAGTCTTCATTTTAAGGTCCGCGAAAAAGACTCAAGTGCATTTGATCCAAAGCTCCTAAGAGTTTTCAGAAAAACGCAAGGACGTTTTAGGCAAAACTCCTTTGCGTTTGACTCCGAACGCCAAAGCGATTTTTCCGGATTTTCATTTTTCATTCTCCCGTAACGACCGTTCCATTCCTATTCTACCCCCTCTACAGATAGCTGTAGCGCAGGTAAGATTTTCAATTCCAAAATGGCAGCTGCACGAATGGAACATTTTGTCTAAAACTACGGTTAGCAGATTTTCCGAATTCAATACTTTTTGGCAGCAATTATTCGTAACAAACAAGCATTTTAACAAAAAAAAGAAATGTCATTCCCAAAGCAAGAAAGACTCCTGAAAGCCTTTGCGGGAATGACATTCCTTATTTCAATCTATCTTTGGCGGCGCACTCACACGCCCGGCATCTTAAATACCCAAAGATTTCTTCACTGCATCTACTTTTTCTTTTGCATCAGCTACGGCACCTGCATAGCACTTCGGACAGTGCATTTCGCCCTTGATTTCCATGTAGAACTTAATCTTAGGTTCTGTTCCGGAAGGACGTACAGACACTTTTGTACCGTCGGCTGTAAAGAACTGAAGTACGTTTGATGTTTCCGGCATATCCAGGTCTGTAGCTTTTCCAGTATTGTCGGTAGCCTTCAACGTCTTGTAGTCTTTCACCAATACCACTTCCGAACCACCTAATTCTTTCGGCGGGCATGCACGGAAGTTGTCCATCATGGCCTTGATTTCGTCAGCACCAGTCTTACCCGGTTTCACTACGTTGACTGTTACTTCCAGTGAGAAGCCATATTCTACGTAGATTTCCATCAGCACGTCATACAAAGTCTTGCCCTGGTCTTTAGCCCATGCACAGATTTCAGCCAGCAATGAACATGCAGAAACGGCATCTTTATCACGTACGAAGTCTTCTGCCAGGAATCCGTAGCTTTCTTCACCACCACCGATGTATTGTTCCTGACCTTCACGCAGACGGATTTCACGAGCAATCCATTTGAAGCCGGTGTAGCAGTCAAGCATCTTGATGTGGTTCTTGTCGGCTACCTTCTTAATCAGTTCCGTAGTAACGATGGTCTTCACGATGAATTCGTTGCCTTTCATCTTGCCCATAGCGATACGGTTCTTGATGATGTAGTACAAGAAAATCAAACAAGTCTGGTTACCGTTGATCAATACCCATTCGCCCTTGCTGTCCTTGCAAGCCATACCTACACGGTCGGCATCCGGGTCGGAAGCCATCACAATGTCGGCATCGATTTCTTTTGCCAGCTTGATGGCCAATGTCAGTGCTTCTGCATTTTCCGGGTTCGGAGATACCACTGTAGGGAAGTCGCCGCTCTTCACCATCTGTTCGGCTACGCAATGTACGTTTTCAAAGCCCCACAATTTGAGTGACTGCGGAATCAACTTCATACCAGTACCGTGAATCGGAGTGTACACAATCTTCAGGTCTTTCTGACGCTGGATTACTTCCGGGTCGATAGACAATGTGTGTACCTGACGCAGGTATTCGTCGTCAATTTCCTTGCCTACAATCTGAATCAGTTCTTTGTTGCCCTGGAACTTGATTTCGCTTACACTGGTAATCTTGTTCACTTCGTCGATGATACCTTTATCATGCGGAGCCAGCACCTGTGCACCGTCTTCCCAGTATGCCTTGTAACCGTTGTATTCCTTCGGGTTGTGAGAAGCAGTGATGTTGATACCGCTCTGGCAGCCCAGGTGACGGATAGCAAATGACATTTCCGGAGTAGGACGCATATCTTCGAACAAATATACCTTGATGCCGTTGGCAGTAAAAATGTCGGCAGAAATTTCTGCAAACTTACGGCTGTTGTTACGGCAGTCGTGACCTACCACTACTGAAATGTCTTTCTTTCCGGCAAAACATTTGTTCAGGTAGTTAGCCAAGCCCTGAGTAGCAGCACCTACCGTATAGATATTCATTCTATTGGAACCGGCTCCCATGATACCACGCAAACCACCTGTTCCGAATTCCAGGTCCTTGTAAAACGCATCAATCAAATCGGTCTTATCCGGATTTTCAAGCATGGCTTTTACTTCGGCCTGTGTTTCGGCATCGTATGCTGCGGTCAACCACGTTTGAGCCTTCTCTGTACACTGTTTAATTAATTCATTGTTTTCCATGATTATAATGTTTAATAAATAATAAATCGTTCTATAAGAGACAGACAAAAATAAAAGATTCAAAGAAATTATCCTAATAAAAACCTTCGTATTTTTTAGAGTCAATCCAAAAAGATTGTAGCTTCAGGATTTCTTAATATCTTTGTAACCGCTTAACAAATACGAAAAATGAGACAAAAAATGATACTGGCACTGGTTTTGGGAGGAATGCTGTCTGCCCAGGCCCAGCACGTCCAGGAGAGCAAGTTCTGCTCTCCTTTTGATTTTCCGATTCTGCTCAGTGCCAATTTTGGAGAACTTCGTCCGAACCATTTTCACAACGGACTGGACATCAAGACACAAGGAGTTACAGGTAAACCGATTCACTGCATTGCCGACGGTTATGTGTCGCGCGTGGCAGTGCTGCACGGAGGATACGGACAGGCCATTTACGTGACGCATCCCAACGGACTGACTTCGGTGTATGGACATGTGATTTCATTTGCAAAAAATATACAGGCTTGCATACGCCAATATCAGTATGCGCATGAAACGTTTGTGTGCGACCTGAAATTCCAGCCCGGACAATTCCCGGTGAAAAAGGGAGACATCATTGCCCTGAGCGGTAATGAAGGGGCTTCGGCCGGACCTCACCTGCACCTGGAACTGCGACGCACCGAAACGGGGGAATACATTGACCCGATGCCGTATTTCAAACATCTGCTGAAAGATAGCAAGGCACCTGTAGGCAACCTCATCGGTATTTATCCCATACAGGGGAAAGGGGTGGTCAACGGGGCCAGCCACAAGAAACTCCTCGCCATCGGCAACCTGAAACAGCCTGTACACGCATGGGGAGAGATTTATACCGGCATCAGCGCCAAAGATTACATGGACGGTACATCGAATTTCTACGGGGTGCACTCGGTTACGCTGTATGTAGACTCTGTGCAGGTATTCAACAGCACAACCGACAAGGTGCTGCCCGATGAAAACCGGATGATCAACGGCTTTACCGACTATGAGGAACTGACCCGCACCCGCCGGCTCATTATGCGTTCTTACAAGCTTCCGGGCAACCGGCTGCGACTGCTGCACCCCAACGAGAACCGGGGAGCTGTGACCATCGACGAGGAAAGGGATTATCACTTCCGGTATGTACTGGAAGACAACTTTGGAAATCGCAGGACCTATCAATTTATCGTAAAGGGTAAACGGCAGGATATTCCTGAATACAAGCCGGAAGCCAATGAAATGCTATACTGGAACCGGACCAACGTCATTCAGAAACCGGGTATGGAACTGGTGGTACCACGCTATTATGTATACGAGGATGTGCCGCTGCGTACAGACATGCGGGGAGACAGTTCACACATCGCCTTTGACTACATACTGGATGCCGGACGAACACCTATCCACAGCTACTGCGACTTGTCCATCGGCCTGCGCCACATGCCCGTGGCCGACACTACGAAATACTACATCGTGCAGAAAGCCGGAAAATGGCGAAGTTCCATGGGAGGAAAATACGCCAACGGATGGATAAAGACGCGCGTACGCTCACTCGGCACCTTCTCTGTGGACGTGGATACCATTACCCCGCAAATCACTCCTATCGGTCAGGGCGGATGGCGCACCAGCCGAAATATCCGTTTCCGGATAAAGGATATGGAATCGGGCATCGGAAGCTACAAGGTATACATCGACGGCAAGTTCGTTTTGTTTGGCCTGAAAAAAGGCATTTTAGTGATTCAGGACCCGGAGAAAGTAAAGAAAGGGGTATCGCACAAACTGGAAGTGACGGTGACCGACCAATGCGGAAACATGACACGCAAGGAATACAAATTTTAAAACCGCCTTTTATTTTTAAATCATAAAAAACAATCTGTTCGTATGAAAATGAAAAGATTACTGCTGGCTGTCCTTCTGCTGACAGCATACATGGCCAACGGATGGGCATGTACAAACTTCATCGTAGGAAAGAAGGCTTCGGCCGACGGTTCCGTCATCGTTTCTTACTCTGCCGATTCTTACGGTATGTTCGGCTATCTGTGCCATTTCCCGGCTGCACAGCATGCTCCGGGCACCATGCGCAACATCTACGACTGGGATTCGGGCAAATACCTCGGTAAAATCAAGGAAGCCAAACAGACGTACAATGTCATCGGCAACATGAACGAATTTCAGGTTACTATCGGAGAAACGACTTTCGGCGGACGTCCGGAACTGGTGGACAGCACCGGCATCATGGACTACGGAAGTCTGATTTACGTGGCATTGCAACGTTCACGCACTGCCAAGGAAGCCATCAAGGTGATGACTGACTTAGTGAAGGAATACGGTTATTACAGCAGCGGTGAGTCTTTCTCCATTGCCGACCCGAACGAAGCATGGATTATGGAAATGATTGGTAAGGGACCGGGCGTGAAAGGAGCCGTATGGGTGGCTGTACGCATTCCGGACGACTGCATTGCCGCACATGCCAACCAAAGCCGCATCCATAAATTTGACATGAACGACAAGGAAAACTGTCTGTACTCGCCCGATGTCATTTCATTTGCCCGTGAGAAAGGTTATTTTAGTGGGGTAAACAAGGATTTCAGCTTTGCCGATGCCTATTGCCCGCTCGACTTCAGCGGCTTGCGTTTCTGCGAAGCACGTGTATGGAGTTTCTACAACATGTTCAGCAAATCAACCGGACAGTCTTACCTTTCTTACATTCAAGGTGACAGCAAAGAACCGATGCCTTTGTACGTAAAACCCGACAACAAGGTTTCCGTACGCGACATCCAGCACGCTATGCGTGACCACTACGAAGGTACAGCCCTCGACATTACAAAAGACATGGGAGCCGGCTGCTTCCAGATGCCTTACCGTCTGTCTCCGCTGACGTTCAAGGTTGACGGTCAGGAATATTTCAACGAACGCCCCATCTCTACTCAGCAGAGTGCGTTCGTATTCGTATCGCAGATGCGCTCTACCCTGCCCGACGCCATCGGGGGTGTGCTCTGGTTCGGACTGGACGATGCCAACATGACGGTGTTCACTCCGGTGTACTGCAACACCGACAAGGTGCCTTATCCGTATCAGCAGGAGAACGGTGACTGCGTGACTTTCTCATGGGATTCTGCTTTCTGGATTTACAACTGGGTGGCCGACATGATTCGTCCGCGCTACAACCTGATGGTGGAAGATATGCGTACCGTACAGAATACGCTGGAAGATACCTATGCACAATCGCAGGAAGGCATTGAAAGTGCAGCCCTGAAACTGTATCAGCAGAATCCGGCCAAGGCTAAAGAATACCTGACCAACTATACGCACATGACGGCTCAGACTGCCGTAGACAGCTGGAAGAAGTTGGGAGAATTTTTGATTGTACGCTACAACGACGGTGCGGTAAAACGCATGCAGAACGGACAGCTGCGACGTCCGGAAACAGGAAACACGGCTCCGCTGGACCGTCCGGGATACAGCAAGGAATTCTTGCAGGAACTGGTAAAAGCAACCGGCGAACGCTATAAAATGAAAGAGTTGAAATAGGATATTTTTCTGCTGCTTTCTCATTCTACAATCAAAAGTTATGATTATTTTTGCAAAAAATAAAGCATATAAGCGAATCAGAACAAGCTAAATGATAGAGAAACATATTGTACTCGAAGATATCGACCCGGTAATCTTCTACGGCCCCAACAACGCCCACATACAAATGATCAAGGCCCTGTTCCCGAAACTGAGAATAGTGGCACGCGGCAATGTCATCAAGGTCATGGGAGATGAGGAGGAAATGTGTGCCTTTGAAGAAGCCGTTCTTGCACTGGAAAAATATTGCGTGCAATATAACTCGCTCAATGAGGAAACGATTCTCGACATCGTAAAAGGCAATGCGCCTAAAACGGAAAAGGCGGGAAACGCCATCGTGTTCAGTGTGACGGGTAAGCCCATCATCCCCAGAAGCGAGAACCAGCTGAAACTGGTGCAGGAGTTTGAAAAGAATGACATGATTTTTGCCATCGGTCCTGCCGGTTCAGGTAAGACCTATACCGCCATTGCACTGGCAGTGCGGGCACTGAAGAACAAGGAAATCAAAAAAATCATCTTGAGCCGCCCTGCCGTGGAGGCGGGCGAGAAATTGGGTTTCCTTCCGGGCGACATGAAGGATAAAATCGATCCTTACCTGCAACCGCTGTACGATGCCTTGCAGGACATGATTCCGGCTGCCAAGCTGAAGGAATACATGGAGCTGAATGTCATCCAGATTGCCCCGCTGGCCTTCATGCGTGGACGTACGCTGAATGATGCCGTAGTTATTCTGGACGAGGCCCAGAACACGACTACCCAGCAAATCAAGATGTTTCTCACCCGTATGGGTATGAACACCAAAATGATTGTCACGGGAGACATGACACAGATTGACCTTCCCGCTTCGCAGACTTCCGGACTCGTGCAGGCCATCAAGATTCTCAAGGGAGTGAAGGGTATCAGCTTCATCGAATTGAACAAAAAAGACATCGTACGCCATAAACTGGTGACACGCATCGTGGAGGCTTACGAAAAATTCGAGGAAAAAGAGAAAGCAGAAAGAAAAACTACGCGTACGGCTAAAGAACCGGAAAAAACGCCGCAGGCATAAACCATAAATGAATTCTATTCATTACTAAACATAACAAGACAATGAGTAAAGCATTAACAAAAACAGACTTTCACTTTCCTGGACAGAAAAGTGTGTATCATGGAAAAGTACGTGATGTGTATAACATCAATGACGAAAAGTTGGTAATGGTTGCTACCGACCGTATCTCGGCGTTCGACGTCGTATTGCCGGAAGGTATCCCTTATAAAGGACAGATGCTGAACCAGATTGCAGCCAAATTCCTGGATGCAACGACTGACATCTGCCCGAACTGGAAACTGGCTACTCCCGACCCGATGGTAACAGTGGGCGTAATGTGTCAGGGATTTCCTGTAGAAATGATTGTACGCGGTTACTTGTGCGGAAGTGCATGGCGTGCTTACAAGAGCGGTGTACGCGAAATCTGCGGTGTACGTCTGCCGGAAGGCATGAGAGAAAACGAAAAGTTCCCTCACCCGATTATCACTCCGACTACCAAAGCTGAAATGGGATTGCACGACGAGGACATCTCTAAAGAAGAAATCCTGGCGAAAGGTCTGGCTACTCCTGAAGAATATGCCACACTGGAAAAATATACATTAGCTTTGTTCGAACGTGGTACTCAGATGGCTGCTGAACGCGGCTTGATTCTGGTGGATACCAAATATGAATTCGGAAAGCACAACGGTGAAATCTACCTGATGGACGAAATCCATACTCCGGATTCCAGCCGTTATTTCTATTCTGAAGGCTATCAGGAACGCTTCGAAAAAGAAGAACCGCAGAAACAGTTGTCTAAAGAATTCGTACGCGAATGGCTGATGGCCAACGGATTCCAGGGTAAGGAAGGACAGCAGGTTCCTGAAATGACTCCGGCTATCGTAGAATCTATCAGCGACCGCTACATTGAACTGTACGAACACATCACTGGCGAAAGCTTCGTGAAAGGTGAAACAGAAGACCTGACCAAACGTATCGAAAAGAACGTAACAGATTATTTGACTCTTTAATATCCCTATCTCCCTTTAAGGCGGCCCGTACTGCCTTAAAGGGAGATTCAAAATTTATCCCATCCTAATATTTTTCGCATGTCTCACTATCCACAAGAAAAAATCAAGCCATATAATGAAGATGAGGGCAAGGCTGCTCAGGTAGAGAAAATGTTCGACCATATCGCCCCGGCCTACGACAACCTGAACCACCTGATGTCATGGGGAATCGACAAAAGCTGGAGAAAAAAGGCCATCCGCCTGCTGAAGCCCTATCACCCGCAACGCATCATGGACGTGGCTACCGGAACAGGAGACTTTGCCATTCAGGCCTGCCAGATGCTGCAACCAGCCGAACTGATTGGCACGGACATTTCGGAAGGCATGATGAACGTAGGACGGGAAAAAGTAAAACAGCTGGGACTGGACAAGCAGATTTCTTTTGCGAAAGAGGACTGTACGGCTTTGTCATTCCCAGACAACCGGTTCGATGCCATTACCGTGGCATTCGGCATCCGTAATTTTGAACACTTGGACCTCGGCCTGAAAGAAATGTACAGGGTACTGGTTCCCGGAGGACATCTGGTCATCCTGGAACTGTCGGAACCGGAACATTTCCCCATGAAACAAGGATATGCAGTTTACTCCAAGGTAGTGATACCTGCACTGGGAAGACTGCTGTCGAAAGACCGTAGTGCCTATACTTATCTTCCTGAATCCATCAAGGCTTTCCCCCAAGGAGAAATCATGCAGGAAATTATCCGGAAAGCCGGCTTCAGCCAGGTAGAATTCAAGCGCCTGACAATGGGTACTTGCACACTCTATTTCGCTACCAAATAACTAAATTCTTTGAACCTTATGAAAAAATTTGGCTTAATCGGCTATCCGCTCGGACACTCATTCTCTAGAAATTTTTTCAATGAGAAGTTCCATTCCGAGAATATTGATGCCGAATATGTGAACTTTGAAATTCCAAGCATTGATGAACTTCCGCACATCATTCAGGCAAATCCTTCGCTTGCAGGACTGAATGTGACTATCCCTTACAAAGAGAAAGTTATTTCCTATCTGGACGAACTGGATAAGGATGCACGCGAAATCGGAGCGGTGAACGTAATTAAAGTGGAACACACCAAGGGAGGCACCAAACTGAAAGGATACAATTCGGACATTATCGGATTTGTGCGTTCCATCGAAGCGCTGCTGGAACCTTATCACAAGAAGGCATTGATCCTGGGTACCGGAGGAGCGTCCAAAGCCATTCATCAAGGATTGAAGCAACTGGGACTGGAGGTGCTGTTCGTTTCACGCAACAAGCACAATGACATGACCATTACTTACGAAGAAATTACACCTGAAATCATGCAGGAATACAAGGTGATTGTCAACTGCACACCGGTGGGCATGTATCCGAAAGCGGATGAATGTCCGAATATTCCGTATGAACTGCTGACTCCCCAGCACTTACTGTATGACTTGCTGTACAACCCCAACACCACGCTTTTCATGAAAAAAGGCAGCGACCAGGGAGCCATCGTAAAGAATGGACTGGAAATGCTCCTGCTACAGGCTTTTGGGGCTTGGGACATCTGGAACAGCTAAACATTTATCCTACATGACACTGAAGAAAAAAATTGGCTGGACAGCAGGAATTCTGCTTGTACTGATAGTGGGTATTTGCATAGGAGGAAGCCTTTACCTGATAGACTTTTCACTCCGCCCGGAAAACCGGGGAAAGAATATGGAAGAATCTGAAGCGTTCATGCGAACTGAATATCCGCAGATTGTTCCCTGGCTGGACAGCCTGCAACAGCACCATGCCTTGCGGGATACGTTTATCACCGCACCAGACGGCATCCGGATGCATGCGTTTTATGCACGTGCTTCCCGCCCTACCCGACGTACAGCCATCATCGTACACGGATATACGGACAATGCCATCCGCATGTTCCACATCGGCTACCTCTATAACCACTCGCTGGATTACAACATTCTGCTGCCTGACCTGCGTTACACGGGACTGACGGAAGGAGATGCCATACAGATGGGCTGGCTTGACAGAAAGGACGTGTTGCAATGGATTGATACAGCTCCGGCTCTGTTTGGCGACTCGCTGAAGGCGGTGGTTCACGGTATTTCGATGGGGGCTGCCACCACAATGATGGTGTCGGGAGAAAAAACGCCTGAATACATCACTTGTTTCGTAGAAGACTGTGGCTATACCAGCGTGTGGGACCAGTTCAGCAAAGAGTTGAAAGGTCTTTTCGGACTTCCCCCCTTCCCGTTGCTCTATACGGCCAGCTGGATTTGCCAGCTCCAGAACGGATGGAACTTTCAGGAAGCGTCTGCCCTCTCACAAGTGGCTCGCTGTACGAAGCCCATGCTCTTTATCCATGGCGACAACGATGATTTTGTCCCCACATGGATGGTGCACAAGGTGTATGCCGCCAAGCCTTCTCCTAAGGAAATCTGGATTACAGAAGGCGTAGACCACGCACACTCCTACAAGCTGTATCCGGATGAGTACACAGAAAAGGTAAAAGCGTTTACTGACAAATATGTTCGCTGAAACAGATAAAAACAAACCGGGTGTTTCATTGGTCAAGTTGAAACACCCGGTTTGTTTTTTTATTCCTTCAATAATATATAGGCACTTATGCCTGAAGCTCTTCGCATTCTTTCAACCACAATGCAGCACTGGCATCACTCGGCATACGCCAGTCTCCTCGCGGACTCAAAGATACGGAACCTACCTTCGGCCCATCGGGCAAGCAGGAACGCTTGAACTGTTGCGCAAAGAAACGGCGATAGAAGTTGGTGAGCCATTTCTTGATAGTCGTGCTGTCGTACACCCCACGGAAAGCAATCTCGGCCAGATAGAAAATCTTTGCCGGACGGAAGCCAAAGCGCAGGAAATGGAAGAGGAAGAAATCGTGCAACTCATACGGTCCGACCAAATCTTCTGTTTTCTGCTTGATATTGCCGTTCTCATCAGCCGGAATCAGTTCCGGACTGATAGGCGTATCAATAATATCCAGCAAGGTGTTTCGTGAGAGCGTATCTACACCGGTCTGAGCCACCCAGTTCACCAAGTAGCGAACCAAGGTCTTAGGGATGCTGGCATTTACTCCATACATAGACATGTGGTCACCATTGTACGTAGCCCATCCCAAAGCAAGTTCTGAAAGGTCACCGGTACCGATTACCAGTCCGCCAATCTTGTTGGCATAATCCATCAATATCTGGGTTCTCTCTCTGGCCTGTCCGTTTTCGTAGGTCACATCATGCACGGACATATCCTGACCTATATCCTGGAAATGCTGGATACAGGCATCCTTTATACTGATTTCTTTCGTAGTAACCTGCAGAGAACTCATCAGTGAAAGTGCATTGTGGTAGGTACGGTCTGTGGTACCAAATCCCGGCATGGTAACTCCCACAATACCTTTACGAGACAGGTTCAACTTATCAAAGGTCTTGACACAAACCAGAAGCGCCAAGGTAGAATCCAATCCACCGGAGATACCTAACACCACCGTCTTGCAATTGGTATGTACCAAGCGCTTGGCCAGTCCGGCTACCTGAATAGAGAAAATCTCCTCGCAACGTTCGTCCAGCTGGCGTTCACCAGAAGGCACAAACGGATGAGGTTCTACCGAACGGGTAAGAGTCAAATCGCGGGAAGCAACAAGTGCGGTAGAGATATGCTGCATAGGATGCTGGTCGCGATACATACGTACGCTGCTGGAGAAAGTGGTATTCGTCAGACGTTCTCCTCTCAGACGCTCCACATCTATCTCGCTGACCACAAGCTGTTCTTCAAATGAGAAACGGTCAGAAGCGGCAAGCAGGCTTCCATTCTCGTAAATCAATGCGTTTCCGGCAAAAACCACATCAGTGGTAGATTCTCCGAAACCACAGGATGAAAATACATATCCAGCCAGACAGCGAGCTGACTGCTGTGCCAACAACGAACGGAGGTACTGATGCTTGCTGATATTTTCGGTATCGGCAGACAGGTTGAAGATTATCTCCGCACCTTTCAGAGCCAGTGCAGAGCTGGGAGGTACAGGCGCCCATACATCCTCACACAACTCTATTCCGAAGCATACATCCGGCGTATCGAACAGCAGGTTTGTACCCATCGGCACCACCTGACCACACAAACGTACATTCATGGAATCCGGATGAGCCACGGCAGAAGTAAACCAGCGTTTCTCGTAGAATTCTTTATAATTAGGCAGATAAGTCTTAGGCACAATACCCAGAATCTTACCTTTCTGAAAAACCACGGCACAGTTCATCAGCGTAGAATTGACCACGACCGGCATACCGACAATGGAAATAATGTCCAGCTGACGGGTATTATTGACAATCTGCATCAAAGCCAGTTCAGCCTGCTCAAGCAATAAACTTTGCGCAAACAAATCTCCACAGGAATATCCTGTCAGGTTCAATTCCGGAAAAACAATAATCTGAATCCCCTTTCCATCGGCTATTACAATCTGTTTTTCCGTCTGTTGTGCATTGAATTTGCAGTCGGCTACTTTCACTGCAGGAACGGCAGCCGCCACTTTTACAAAACCAAATCTCATATAATTTGTTATATATAAATAGATATGCAAAAATAAACAGAATATTTGAACATCTACACAGAATAAAGAGGGAGATTTTAAAGAAAAGGCATAAAGCAAAAAAAATAAAAAACAGAGGAGAGTATTTGTGGTTATAAAAAATCTTTGTATATTTGCCTTCGAATTAGAATTGTAACAATTACATAATTGAAAATAAATATGACAGCATACGAATACTTGCTCAGTTACCACATCAAGCCGTCTGTACAACGCATTGCCATCATGGATTATCTGTTGAACCATAAGACACATCCATGTATCGATGAAATACATACAGCTTTGTGCAAGGAAATCCCCACGCTCTCTAAAACAACGGTATATAATACGCTGAAGTTGTTTGTAGAACACGGCGCGGCCAAAATGCTGACCATAGATGAAAAAAATGCCTGTTTTGACGGAGATGTGCATCCGCATGCTCATTTTCAATGCAAGGTCTGCAATAAAATCTACGATGTGGAAATTCCACAAAACCTCAGTGAAGCAGAATCCTTCCGTAAAGAAGGTTTTATCGTAGAAGAAGTGCATCAGTATTATAAGGGAGTTTGCCCCGAATGTGCTGAAAAAGGATTGATGAATAACTAAGAACTAACTTATTAATATAATAACTAACTACTTAAAATTTTTGACGTATGAAAAAGTTTATCTGTACAGTTTGTGGTTACATTTACGAAGGTGAAACAGCTCCTGAAAAGTGTCCGTTGTGTAAAGCTCCTGCTTCTAAATTCAAAGAAATGGAAGAAGCTGAAGGTGGTTTGCAGTTTGTAGACGAACACGTAATCGGCGTAGCTAAAGGTTGCGACGACGAAATGATCAAAGACTTGAACAACCACTTCATGGGCGAATGTACTGAGGTTGGTATGTACCTGGCTATGAGCCGTCAGGCTGACCGCGAAGGCTATCCTGAAGTAGCAGAAGCTTTCAAACGTTATGCTTGGGAAGAAGCTGAACACGCTGCTAAATTCGCAGAACTTTTGGGTGACTGTGTATGGGATACTAAGACAAACCTTGAAAAACGTATGAACGCTGAATGCGGTGCTTGCGAAGACAAGAAACGTATCGCTACTCGTGCTAAACAGCTGAACCTGGATGCTATCCACGATACTGTTCACGAAATGGCTAAAGACGAAGCTCGTCACGGAAAAGGTTTCGAAGGCTTGTACAACAGATACTTCAAGAAATAATTGAAAGTATAGCTTTCATCACTAACGGAGGCCACCTCAATCACGAGGATGGCCTCTATTTTTTTCTCTTTGAGAACCATAAAAGCTGAATTCACAGTTCTTTAATCAAAGCCAGTACTCCTTAGGCAGTACCGGAGTACTTCTTCGGCAGTACTTCAGTACTTCCTTTGCAGTACTGAAGTATTTCCCTGAAAGTACTGGGAAAACATATTTTTCTACATATAAGAAAGGCTGCCCCAATTCTCTTGGAACAGCCCTGTCTTGTTTATATATCTACCCAAATGATTAACGGTTCGTCTTTCCTAACCAGGTCAGTCGATGCCAGATAGTTTCCAACGGGCCACGTTTGAAATGGCGGAACCACCAGTGAGCAAAAGCAAGCTGGGCCAGGAAGAATACAATTCCAACCAATAAACTCAACGTAGTGCCACAAGATTTATGCAAGGCCAGTCCGTAACCGAAATACAGAAAACTTCCTATCACTGATTGCATGATATAGTCGGTCAGACTCATTCTTCCGTAGGGTACAAGTATCTTCAGTATCCGTCCCTTCCCCATCCAATACAACAGGAGGAATGCGGATACGATGGCCAGCATAAAGCAGAAGTTATACCAGGAATTGAAAATGGTCTTCAAACTGTCAAGCATCAGAGGCTGTGAAGCTATTGAAAATATAAAACCTTTAAGAAAATAGAAAATCACCGCCAAAGGAAGTGAAAAGCATAACACATAAGTCCAGAATGTACGTGCCTTTGTCAGAGCAGCTTCAGAAGAAGAATCAAAATATCCCACACGTCCTATCCACAAACCAAGGATGAACAAAGAGCAGGTCTGGAAAACTCGTCCGTAGCACCAGGCCCAGTTCAGGCTGGCCAACTGACCGATTGTGAAATTTACCTTCACCATCTCCCACCAGGATTCACCTCCTAACTGAGGATATACATTACCCAACGAGAAAATCATCTGTTTCGGTGCATATTCAGGATTGACAAAACCACACAGCACTTTCAGCCATTCCACGGGCTGCAGCATCAATATCAGTGTCAGTATCAGCAATCCCTTATTGCTCCAATGACGTACAGGCACAAGGATAAAACCTAAAATGGCATATAGCACCAAGATTTCACCCGGGAAAAACAAAGAATTGACAAAGCCAAAACCCAGCAATAGCAGCAAGCGCCACATATAGCGGTTCTTAAAATCTTCCCCTCTTTTTTCCGAACCCCGGCTCTGCAAATAGAACGTGAAACCGAACAGCAAGGCAAAAATAGCGTATGCCTTACCCGAGAACATGAAGAACAGCATGTCCCACAAGCTTTTATCCAAAGCGCCAAGCACCGGAGAGGTAGTTTCTGGAAAAGAATAAAAATTAAAATGTTCAATGTTATGAAGCAGGATAATCCCCATTACCGCGAATCCTCGTAACGCATCAATAGCCAGGATTCGCTCTTTCTTTTGAATGTTTTCCATCGTCTGTAAAATTAACAATAAAAAAACGGGAAACCTGTTTTTAAAAAGCAGGCTTCCCGTTTCTACAATTATGGCACGCCATCTCCCACAAAAGAGAATGTGCCTTATCTCATATTATTATCTTAGTTCTTTGCAGAATCATTTACGGCAGCCGGAGCAGTAGTAGCCGCAGCATCAGTCTTCTGAGGAGCAGCAAAACCTGCAGGAGCATTCAACGGATTTGTTTTCTGCTCTTTTACAGCCTGTTCCATGATTACTGAAGAACCTTCTACCTGAGAAGGAACTACGTAAGAAGTAGCTACACTGATTACTACCATGAAAGCAGCCAAACCCCAAGTCAGTTTTTCAATAAAGTCAGTTGTCTTACGAACTCCCATAATCTGATTAGACGAAGCAAAGCTAGAAGAGAGTCCTCCTCCTTTTGAATTCTGTATCAGTACCACGAAGCACATCAATACAGCTGCAAGCACCATTAATACAACAAATAATAAATACATTTTCTTTTATTTTGATTTAGCGTTAATAATCAATTTTTCCAAAAACCTGATTTGGTCTGCAAAGTAAGTATTTTTTTTCGGATATTTCAAATTTAATTTTTTAATAATTTCCAGCGCTTTATCATAGCGTTGCTGTTTAACATAAATTTTAGCCAAAGTTTCCGTAAAATAATCTTCCCCTTCTTCCGTATCAGACTCTTCTTTTTCTGTATCAGGCACAACCTCCTCCGTTTCTATTGTTTCAGAAGAAAATTCCTCTTCCGACAAAGCAGTCTCCTTTATCGGCTCCACTCCTTCGGCTTCTTCACGAGCCGCCTGTTCTATAAAGTGGTCGATTAAATCCTGTCCGCGCAGGGGATTTACAGAAGCGGTTTCTGTATTTTCCTCCTTTTCCATCAGCACAGAAGTATAATCTACGGCTTCTACCGGCAAAGGAAAGAGTTTCTCCACAGAAAGGTCCTTATCGTCGGCCAGAAAACGGTCAATCAGGTCCAGCGTTCTATCAGATGTTTCTGACGATACATTTTCTTTTTCGGCTACATGCCGGTTAATGACAAACTTATCTCCTTCAATGGCATAAAACAGGATACTCAAATCGGCTACAAACAAAGCCCCCTTGCGCAACTCATCTTTAAAAGAAGGATCACGCAACAGATACAAATTCTTCAAATACAAAATACGGGCTGTCTGGAAAAAAGGATACTGCACCAGAAGCTGTCTTAATTCATACAGGCTTTCAGTGCCCAACTCTTCCGGGTGTTCAATCCAATGCTGTAGTCGTTGTTGTACCATCATTCCTGCTCTTACCAGTTGGCTACAGTTGCATTAAATATCTGCTCCACGATTTCGTCAATCATCTGCTGTACAAGCTCTTCTTGCACGGACGATAACTGCTGGCTGGCATTGTATTCACGGCTGGCAGTAAACTGCTGGTCAGAAATATCTTCCGCATGATTGGTATTATTGACAAATCTCACATTTACCGTCATTCTCAACTCTGCCATCGTAGAATAACCGTCAGAACCTACCCCTTTATTGTAAGCATCGTAGTTCGTAATTTCACCCGACAATTCCAGGTCACCTCCCTGACGAACCTGTTTCAGACGAGTCTGCTGCATATATTTATCCTGCAAAGCCGTGTTGAACATCGACTCCATCGGTCCCCATACAAAGGCAGCCGAACGGTTCGGAAAGTTCTGAAAACTGATTGTCTTCACCTTATCATAGTTAATGGAAGAACCATTAAATTTATACGAAACCGTACATGCCGTAAGGATACACAAACAAACGGCCAGAAAATATTTACTCAGTCTGCTATATTTTTTATTCAAGTCCATATTCTTTGATTTTTCTATAAAGGGTACGTTCTGAAATTTTCAAATCATTCGCTGCATTTTTTCTTTTTCCATGATGCCGCTCCAATGCCTTCCGAATCATTTCTTTCTCCACTTCATCCAATGAAAGGTTTTCTTCAATGTATTCTTCCGTATCCTGCACATCGTCCGACACATCTGCATGTGTAACCTTCACATTCGGATTTACTTGTGACACATTCGTTACCGGAGTCACGCTGGATACCTTGCCCACTTCCTCCGCAGGATTCAATACCACTGCAGAAGGCTGTATCAGGCTGGATGGAGTTTCGGGGATATAATGTACCGGCATAGACGACGGAGCAGTGACCGTTCCACCAGCCGCACGTTCGGCCATGATGTCATGCACCAGTTTCTTCAATTCGGTCACATCCCTCCTCAGGTCAAACAACACCTGATAAAGTATCTCTCTCTCACTCTGGAAACTCTTTTCACCTTGCGGCTTCACGCCACCCAGCAATGTCGGGAATTTAGACACGGGTTGAACTGGCAAATACCCCCGAAGAATTTCGGCAGTAATCTCACGGTTGGTTTCGATAATGGAGATTTGTTCCGTGATATTTTTCAACTGACGGATATTACCCGGCCAGGTATACGATACGAGTAACAGCTTGGCATCCTCCATCAACTGAATGGCCGGCATACGGTATTTTTCGGCAAAATCTGCAGCAAACTTACGGAACAAAAGAGGAATATCATCCGAGCGTTCACGCAGTGCCGGTACTTTAATAGGCACCGTATTCAGACGATAGTACAAGTCTTCACGGAAACGTCCGTTCGCTATGGCTTCCGTAAAATCCACATTCGTGGCTGCCACAATCCGGACATCCGTTTTCTGCACCTTGGAAGAACCGACTTTTATATATTCTCCGCTTTCAAGCACACGAAGCAAGCGGGCCTGAGTAGAAAGAGGAAGTTCACCCACCTCATCCAGAAAGATGGTGCCGCCATTAGCCTCAGCAAAATATCCGTTACGGTCGCTGATGGCACCGGTAAATGCCCCTTTCTCATGACCAAACAGTTCGGAATCGATCGTACCCTCCGGAATCGCTCCACAGTTTACCGCAATATACGGTCCGTGCTTCCTCCGGCTAAACTGATGGACTATCTGAGGAAAGCTTTCCTTACCGACTCCACTTTCTCCCGTCACCAGCACGGACAAGTCTGTAGGAGCCACCTGAATAGCCACATCAATGGCACGGTTCAGTCCTTCACAATTGCCTATGATGCCAAAACGAAGTTTTACATTCTGTATCTCTGATTTCACCATATAGTCTTCGATTATATGGCAAATTTACAAAAAGTTTGAAACCCGTACATGCATTTACTCCAAAAAGTATAATTTAGAATACGGTACGAATCATGAAGCGTATACCCCACTTGCTGGCTGTAGGCAGTTCATTGTAATTCAAACGACGCACATATTCCACATGGAGCAACTTGAAGATGTTATGAATACCCACACTTACCTCCACATAAGGTTTCTTGGGGTCCATGACATAGCTCGAGGTATGATAATTGCCTGCAGCATCATAATGTCCCGGGAACAACATCAGCTCCGTATCATTGACATTCTGCGGGAGCAACGGATTATTCTTGTCGGTAAGTGTTCCCCACAAACATTTCACGCCAATAAACTCACGCCATTTCAGCTTCTTCAGAAGAGGAATACGATTAAAGATCTTTCCCTGCAGATTCCATGATACATCCAGCGACGCATAACGGTCGTTCAGGAACTCCATATTATTGATCAGGCTGAAAGTCTCGTCCTGAAGAATATAAGACAAGTTGGCCGCCGGCATAATCAGCAAGGGGAAAGGAACCTTATTCCATTGAATACCTCCTTTCACACAGGCATCAATATTTCCCCAGGAGCTCAGCCAAAAGCGCTTGTAGAGACTCATTTCCGTCATGTTATAGGTATAATCACTACCCAAGATACCCTTCAATCCCAGCGTATGCTGCAACGTAAAGACCGGTGCATCCAGATTGACCGGCAAACGGCGCTGCTTGGTATTGATGAATGTTTCTCCCGGTGCATAACGAAAAGCCAGCGTAGCCTCAGCCAATGAAAAATCCTTCGTATTATAAGGAGAATGTACCCATTCCGTTCCCGTCAGTGCACCCGATGCCAAATCCTGCTGCAACTGATTTTCCTGTGCCATGGTACGATAAAACAATTTTCCACAAGCCTCCAGATTGGTATGCTTCAGCATAAAGGTTGTTTTCAAACCACTCTCCTTCTCCAGTTCATACTTCACGCTGGCCGTACGCTCGTAGTTATACTGGTCGACCGATGTCACTTTGAACGAAGTAAACACATTGTCCTTGTCGGTTCCCATAAACTTATCGGACGGTAACATGTTATCGTACGAATACGACAGCGTCAACGAATTAATCGGATACTCACGGGGAAGGTATTCCTTCTTGTTGAAAGAATATTCCACCTCAGCCTTGTATTTCGACTTCTCGTCCTTAAAACCATACGCATAATATCCGCGTAAGAAGAGATGAGGATTCAGGTTCGCAGTGGTTTGTGCAGAAGCTCTCAAACGCAACCCGTCAATGTAGTTGCTTGAAATCATCGTATTAATCGGGCCAATATCCACCTTACTGGGTCTTCCCTTCACTCCTGTTTCGACAAAGTTTTCGATAAAGGCCTTGGCCACAAATATGATGTACTTAAATCCCTTAATCTTTGCCAGATTGTCCACGAACTGTCCCATATTATCCTCCGACTTTGTCAGTTCCGTCGGACGATATTCCTTCCAGAAAGAGTCGTCACGCATCATGGCATTGACATCCTTTATCTCATCTCCCTTCTTCTTGAATATCTTGGCAGGAATCTCGTCAAATCCAAAATCAGAATATCGCGTGGTACGCCTTACCTGAAAAGAGCCCAATATCTTCTTCAAATAAGACAGTTCACATAGCATGTCATCTTCCATCAGCACCCATTCTCCCGTAGACAACTGACCGAACTTCTGTTCAATAATCATGTTATCCACAAAGTTGATATCGGTCTTCTTCGGAAGATTCATGATACATTTATTCACACGGAAAGTAGAATCCGCAAGAATATACAAATGACCGGTGAAACCAAAATCCTGCGAGTTGTTGGGTACGAAAGTTAAGTGGAAGCATTTTTCCTTATCCACCATCATCGTATCCATGATGTAATACTTATAGAAATTGATACCCGCATTCGAAATCGGACTATCGAACGGGTACTGAAGGAAACGGAAGCGGTCCTGATAAATATTAATATCCTGGAACACATCTTTCAATACAGTCGACAACATATCGCCTGTATTAAACAATTCATTGACTCCCGTAGAGTTAATACCTTTTACAATCGTCTTTTCATCGTGGGGATTTTTCCGGTACAGTTTTTCCGTCACCGTCTCGTCCACGGAAATAGGCAGAATATTCTTACCCGTCACGCTACACTGCTCCACCTGGTCACGGAAGAAAGGATACTTCTTAAACAGGTTTGATTCACGCAACGAGTCGGTTGTAATATTATTTAAAGAAAATGTAATCTTCTGATACTTATTATAATGATAGAAGTCATTCACCCCCAAATCATTCAGTTTTTTGGCTGCAATAACTTTCTTCATCATTTCCACTGCCGGATTATTCTTTCGAGAATATTTTTCCTTCTTAGGCTTCACCACGACCTCATCCAGCACCAAGTCGGGCTTCATTTTCACATTCAATGTCTTCGTCTTGGCAGACACATCACGTACCTCCGTACCATAGCCCACCATAGAAAAGGTCAATTTATTCCACCCTGCATGAGCAGCTATTGAATATTTACCATCTATATCTGTAATAGTTCCCACCCCTTTTCCGTCATAATATACATTCAAATAAGGGATAGGGTCACCCGTTTCGGAGTCTGTAACGACTCCACTGATTTGTGCAGAAAGTTTCACAACTCCCAGACACAACACGATTAAAAAAAGCAATCTTTTTATCATATATCTCATTAACACCTTAATAGTCCAGCTTATCAAGTTTGTAAAAATACAGAGTGAAATAATCTCTTACAAATTTCACTCCCTGAAAAACGATATTCTTACCTTTTTTTATGAATAATAGAATATAATTTCTTCTGTCACCTACGAAAAAACCGGCAATGAAGCGCCCTCATTGCCGGTTTTATTTTTTTACAAAAAAGACAGTAAGCCTTAGTCAATTTCTTCATCAGCTTCATAGCCTCCCATCTCGCGCAAAGCATTCTTCAGCATGACATATTGCTGGAACAAATGATTTACCGGAACTTCACCCTCTGTATAATCGTGCATCGGGCTCTTCAGGAAGAAACTCAAGAAGCGTTGTGTTCCGTAACGTCCGGCACGTGCAGCCAAGTCGCTCAACAATACCAAGTCCAGACACAACGGAGCGGCCAAAATAGAATCCCTGCACAAGAAGTTGATCTTAATCTGCATCGGATAGCCCATCCAGCCGAAAATATCAATATTATCCCAGCCTTCCTTGTTGTCATTACGAGGCGGATAATAGTTGATACGTACCTTGTGATAATAATCAGAATACAAATCCGGCTGGTCTTCCGGTACCAGAATAGATTCCAGTGTAGAAAGCTTGCTCACTTCTTTTGTATGGAAGTTAGCCGGTTCATCCAACACAAGACCGTCGCGGTTTCCTAAAATATTGGTAGAGAACCATCCTGACAGTCCCAGACAACGTGTTCCGATAATCGGCGCAAAGCCCGACTTCACCAATGTCTGACCAGTCTTGAAATCCTTACCGGCAATCGGCATCTTAGTCTGTTCTGCCATTTCCCACATAGCCGGAATATCCACAGTGGTATTCGGCGCACCCATGATGAAAGGAGCTCCTTCGGCCAAAGCAGCGTATGCATAACACATAGAAGGAGCAATGTGTTCGCGGTCATCCTGTTTCATTGCGTTCTCCAACGCAGCCAAGGTGCCATGTACGCTTTCACAAACCGGTACATAAATTTCAGTAGAAGCAGCCCAAAGCACGACGATACGTGCACAATTGTTGTCTGCCTTAAATTTACGAATGTCCTCTCTCAGTTGTTCCACCATATCCCAGCGGGTAGCACAATCTTTCACATTGTTTCCATCCAGGCGTTTGGCATAGTTACGGTCAAAGGCAGCCTTCATCGGCACAATCTTTTCCAGTTCATCTTTCACCGGATTAATATCCTTCTCACGCAACACTTCACAGTTGATAGCCGACTCATACGCATTGGCCGGATACACATCCCATGCACCGAAAACAATGTCGTCCAGCTTAGCCATGGGGACAATTTCATTGTAATGCAAATATTTCTTTGCCTCCCCACGTCCTACACGAATCTTATCATACTGCGTCATTGAGCCCACCGGCTTTGCCAATCCTTTACGAGTCATTAAAACCCCTGTCATAAACGTGGTAGCCACAGCTCCCAGACCAACACACAATACGCCCAGCTTACCTTCTGCGGGCTTTACATTCATTTTTTCCATTTCTAAATTCCTTTTTTTCCTAATAACTTTACATTTATCCTTGCCTTCGAAATCAAGTCTTTTTCAAGAATATATCCCAAAGTGCAGGTAACAAATTGCTCAAAGTTAAGACTTTGTTTAATTAGATAAAGCTTTTATGAGCTTTTTTATTTGCTAATAAGTAAAAATAAGCCATAAATTCAGAAGAAAAAGCCATTAACCGACTTATCAGAGAGTAAAATAATGCGTATCTTTGCAGACGCATTTAAAGAAATACTCAACTACATGAATGATATTTGTTGCATTGGACACATTACATTAGACAAAATTGTAACTCCAAAACAAACGACTTACATGCCGGGAGGCACTTCTTACTATTTTTCACACGGTATACGCAGACTGAAAGATTTCAAAAACTACAAGCTGGTAACCGCTGTGGCTCCTAGTGAATATGGCATCATTGAAGAAATGAGAAAAGAAGGGCTTCAGGTAGAAGTCCTGCCAAGCCGTCACACCGTATATTTCGAAAATACATACGAAGAGAATCAGGACAACCGTTCCCAGCGTGTATTGGCTAAGGCTGACCCTTTCACCGCAGATGCTTTAAAAGATGAAAATGCACACATTTTCCATTTAGGAAGTTTGCTGGCGGATGACTTTCCACTTGAAGTAGTAAAGGAGTTGGCACAGAAAGGTACATTGGCTGTCGACGCACAAGGCTATCTCCGAAAAGTGGAAGGTGAGCACGTATTCCCTGTAGACTGGCATGAAAAGAAAAAAGCCCTGAAATACATTGATATCCTGAAAGTCAATGAACACGAAGCTGAAGTGCTGACGGGCTTCAAAGACCCTGAAAAAGCAGCCAAGCAACTGGCTCAGTGGGGTGTTAAAGAAGTTCTGCTGACTTTAGGAAGTCTTGGATCACTTATTTATGCAGAAGGAAAGTTCTATAAAATTCCGGCATACGCTCCTAAAGAAGTAGTCGATGCTACCGGATGCGGTGACACTTACGTACTTGGCTATCTCTACATGCGAAACAAAGGAGCTTCATACGAAGAAGCAGGATGTTTTGCAGCTGCCATGTCTACTATCAAGTTAGAAAAATCTGGTCCTTTTTCCGGAACGGAAGAAGAAGTATGGCATATTCTGAAAAACAACAAACAAAAACCGGAAGTACTGGTTGCCCAATAAGCCCAAATTTTTCATACAAATAAAAACATTAAGGGGTTGCCTGCTGATTTCAGCCTGCAACCCCTTTCTTATACCTGTCATCCTAACGGTTATCCCATCTTTCCTGTCAGATAGGCTCTTGTACGTTCGTCAACCGGATCTTTAAACATTTTCTCCGTATTGTCATACTCTATCAGTTCACCCATGTACATGAACATGGAACGGTCGGAGATACGCATAGCCTGTGACATGTTATGAGTCACAATCAGGATAGTCACCTCTTTTTTCAGCTGGTCCATCAACCCTTCGATGTGCTTGGTAGCAATCGGGTCAAGAGCAGAAGTAGGCTCATCCATAAGCAGAATGTCCGGCTGAAGCGCCAGAGAACGTGCAATACACAAGCGCTGTTGCTGTCCACCTGAGAGGAAAGTACCACGCTTTGTCAGAGAGTCCTTTACTTCATCCCACAAACATACGTTGCGCAAGTTACGTTCCACAATCTCATCCTTCTGCGATTTTGACAGATGAATACCATTCAAGATATATCCGGCCAGCACGTTGTCGTAAATATTCATGGTCGGGAACGGGTTCGGGCGCTGGAACACCATACCGATGCGACGACGTTCTTCCATCGGGTGCATCTGAAGCACATTTTCACCATTCAGTAAAATCTCTCCCGTCACACGGATATTCTTGTACAACTCGTGCATGCGGTTCACGGCACGCAGCAACGTACTCTTTCCACATCCAGAAGGCCCCATGATGGCCGTAATCGTATTTTTTTCAATATCAGCCGACACATGCTTTACAGCCATCACGTCGCTGGTATATGATATACACACATCTTTTATTTGAAGAATAGGATCCTTTATATTTTCCATTTCTTTGCAATTCGTTTAGCTAATAAATTCAGACATAACACAAAAGTCAACAGGAACAAAGAAGCTCCCCATATCAGACTCTGCAAGTTCGGGTCGTTAAAGAACTCCCAGATAAGCAAAGGAACAGCCGACATAGGCTTGGTCATGTTCCAACTGATAGCAGCTCCTCCCAAGGCAGTAAACATCAACGGAGCTGTTTCACCGACTACACGAGAGATGGCCAGCAAAATACCGGTAAAGATACTACCCAGTGCAGAAGGCACCATCACCTTCAGCATCACTCTCCAGTAACTACCTCCCAATGCCAGTCCAGCCTCTTTCAAGGTTTCCGGAAGCACCTTCATGGTTTCTTCCGTAGAACGGATAATCAGCGGAAGCATCATGATGAACAATGCCACACTTCCTGCAATGGCCGAATAACCTTTCATCGGGACAACCACCCAGATGTAAGTAATGATACCGATAATGATGGAGGGAGTACCCTGAAGCAAGTCGGTCAGGTAGCTGACAAACACGGCAAACCAGCTTTTTCTGTATTCTGACAGACAGATACCACACAGAATTCCTACCGGGATAGCGACTACAGCAGCCAGCAAAAGCATCAGGAAGGTTCCGATAATTCCGTTTGCAATTCCCCCCGGAATTGCTTCTCCGGCAGAAGCGGCCATCATCGCCTTATAGGCATTCGGAGTAGCTTCGGTGAGAAACGACCATCCCAATTGTTTCCAACCCTTGATCAATACTTCTCCCAAAATCGCCAGCAAAGGAATCGCTGTCACACCCGACAATACGCAAACCAGAATATAAAGCAAGCGGCTTTTCAGGATACGTATCTTAATATTATTTCCATATAACATAAGCACAAATCTTTTTAGCAGATTACACGTGACGGGCACGACGAATCAAAATCTTTCCGATAATATTAATGATGGCCGTAATCAGGAACAGTAACAAACCGATGGCGATCAGTGAAGAAAGCTTCAAACCGTCTGCCTCGCCAAACTGGTTTGCAATGATACTTGCCATGGTATTACCCGTGGTACGCAGTGTGTCCGGCATCTGGTTGGTATTTCCAATCAGCATGGTCACTGTCATCGTTTCTCCCAGCGCACGTCCGATAGCCAGAATATAGGCTGAGAAAATACCGGAACCCGCCATCGGGAATATCACTCTCTTGATTACCTCTGCACGCGTAGCTCCCATGGCATAAGCCCCTTCTTTCAAGTCGGAAGGAACCATCTTGATAAATTCGGCACTCAAGGAAGCTGCATACGGCACAATCATGATGGCCAGCACAAACGCAGCAGTCAGAATACCGGAACCCTGCGGAGACAGGTTCAAGTGCATGAATACGGTACGAAGTACATAGAACCCCCACAAGCCATAGATAATGGAAGGAATACCTGCCAGCAAATCAATCACCGTACCCAGAACGGCCGCGATTTTCTTTCCACGGAAATACTCACCGGTGAACAGTGCGACAGGAAGTGAAAATGGAATACACATCAGCAACGCCAGTGCCGTAGTAAGCAGTGTACCCGTAATAAAAGGAAGAGCGCCATAACTTTCTTTACCGGCAGTGGTCACCCAGTCGTCAGAGAAGATAAAATGCCAGAATCCAAACTCCTCGAAAGCGCCGGAAGCGTCAACGGTGAGGGAGTAAATAATTCCCCCACCAATGACCGGTATCACAATAGCCGATAAGATAAGTAAGACTTTAAACAGTTTGTCTTGCATAACTTATTGTCTTATTTATTTAAGAATCGGCTGTCCATCGTATGTCACAGCTTTCAGGTTCTGAAGGCTCTGTTCGATAGCCTTCTTAGGCAGCGGCGCATAGTGTACGGTAGCAGTGGTCTGCTGTACGCTGTCGCTCAACATATATTGCATCAAATCCAAAGTAGCTTTTGCCTGTTCCATAGAACGGTCTGCATAGTGCTGTTCTTTGTAAATCAGCAACCAGGTGAAGCAGCTGATAGGATAAGCTCCTGCTGCATCCGCATCGGTAATTGAGCAACGAGTATCCTGAGGAATGTCACCGGCAGCTGCAGAGATACTTTCAGTAGAAGGTACTACCAATTCACCACGCTTGTTATATACGCTTGCGTAAGGAATTTTCTGAGCAAAAGCATATTCAGAACCGATATATCCTAATGAGTAAGGAGTCTGTGCGATAATTCCTGCTACGCCCGGATTACCTTTAGCAGCCTGTCCGACCGGGAAATCCACGGTTTTACCTGCACCGTAAGTGTTTTTCCAGTTTTCACTTACTTTTGACAGATAGTCTGTAAAGATGAAAGTTGTTCCACTACCATCTGAACGGTATGCCAGAATGATTTTCTTTGCCGGCAACTGTACATCCGGATTCAGTTTCTGCAAACGTGCATCGTTCCAGTCTGTAATCTTGCCTGCATAAATATCGGCAATCACGTCACCAGAAAGGTTCAGTTTAACCACATCCGGCAAGTTGTAAGCCATTACGACAGCTCCCATACAAGTCGGGATGTGTACCACCGGCTGCATTTCAGCCATTTCCTTGTCGCTCAAGAAAGCATCGCTACCTGCAAAGTCTACGATACCGTCTTTCAAGTTGCGGACACCACCGCCACTACCAATACCACCATAGGAAATCTTGTCACCAGAAGTTGCATTGTAGTTTTCGAAAGACATATTATAAAATGGCAAAGGGAATGTAGCACCTGCACCTGTCAGTTCTACTGATTCACGACCATTAGCTGATTTCTGTCCACCACACGCTGCAAACGACAAAGCCATCGCTCCAGCAATTAAAGGCAAATAAAACTTTTTCATTGTGTTATACATTTAATATAAGTTACAAATCTATGTTATTCATTGAGTTAAATCGCAAACGAAGCATTCAGGTATACATAACTGGCTGTCTTGCCGCCTTCTGTTTTCGGCGACCACAACCGGAAGTTAGGAGCTAACTTGATGTATTTACCTAATTTAAATTCGGCACCTACCATTCCGGCCATACCGTCCGCATCTTTGTTCCAGTCTTTCTCTGAAGAAAGCAAGTCCCAACGACCGAAAAGACTTATTTTCTTGCTTAACTGTGCAGACGCATAAACCGAGAAACCATCCTGATCACAATCAGGCACATATTTCGTATTAGTCTGGTAGTTGTATTCCGCTGCCACTGAGAAGGCTGTATGCTTATATCCGACAAAAGCAGCCAGATTCGTAATACCTTTTTCCCCTTCTTCTACTGATTCATTATACGAACCGTATGCACGTACCGTCAAGCCCTTAACCGGAGTCAGTGTTACGCCTGCACCATACTGCAAGCCATCTTTCACCTGTACTTTTTTATATCCTTCTCCGTTGGCTACAATCACATCGGCCGAAACCACCTTGTTAAATTTATAGGCTACTGAAACTCCCAAGTCCGCACTGCTGCCGAACTTATATTCATCCTGGAAAGATTTCATCACATAACGTTTTCCCCAGAAATCTTCCTGAACCTTAAATTGAGTCGTAGTGATTAATCCGGCGTTCAGCGTCCAGCCGTTTTGCTTCCAGGTAATCTGTGCATTTTTCACATATCCGATGCGCTGATAGTCGTTTACATCTTTTGACTGACCGAAATCAAGTACTGCCTTCAGCTGCAATCCGTGAGGCAAAGTATACTTATAGCCGATATAGGCACGGTCCAGATTAAACCCTCTGTCATCATTGACAGAACCAAAGCCAGAATGCGCATCCGAAAATATGGTAATGATGGCATCTCCTTTTTTCTCACCAGGAGCCCGTTCTTCAGGCGCTCCATCTGCAAAGGCAGCACCCACAGTGCACATCCAGATGCTTAACAGACATAAAACTCTTTTCTTTGTTTTCATTTTTCCTATAGACTCATTTTTTTGACACCACAAAGGTCTCATATTAGTGTTACAAACAGATGTCATACGCTTAAAGAAAATGTAACATCCTGTTACATTCATATTACAAAATAAAAATATCGCTTTCTGAAATCAAATTCCGTTAACGGACGGTTGATTTTCAGAAAGCGATACTTTACTGATTATATGGTATTTACAAATTCTTCTTTTCTACAAATAAAGAAGATTCTGCAATATACTATTTAATTTCCAATGTAACAATTGATTTTGCAGGCAATTTCACTACAAGTCCATTCTTTGTCAATTTAGCACCTTTGAAATCGGCTAATTTCACCAGGTTAGGCTGTTCAAATGTATTGTAATCGTCAATCTTTTCAGATGTCAGAATCTGTCCACTTACAGATTTAGCCTTTACATCACCCAGTGTCAGTGTGATTTCCTGTGACTCTTCCAGGTCTACGTTAGAAAGTGACACATGAATAGCACCTGATTTATCACGTGAAGCAGTTGCACTTACCATCGGTACGATACGGTTGTCGCGTACAATCTTACGTTCGCACTGCAAATCAAGCGGCAGATAAGTAGCATCCTGATGAACATTATACATCTTGAACACATAGTAAGTCGGAGTCAGCACCATCTTGTCTCCTTTTGTCAGAATCATAGACTGCAATACATTTACCACCTGAGCAATGTTAGTCATTTTAACTCGGTCAGTATATTTATGGAAGATGTCCAAGCTCAAAGAAGCCACAAAGGCATCGCGCAATGTATTCTGCTGGTAAAGATGACCGCTGATAGTACCCGGTTCTTCATCCCACCAGGTTCCCCATTCGTCTACCATCAAGCCAATCTGCTTCTGCGGGTCATATTTGTCCATAATGGCAATGTGACGCTTGAGCACATCTTCAATTTCGCGGCATTTTCCCATTGTCCAATAGTAATCCTCATTGTTGAATTTCGTGGCAGAACCTTTGCTTCCGCTCCATCCAAGCACTGTATAATAGTGCAGAGAAAGTCCGTCCATGCGATGACCTACGTTTTTCATCAAGACTTCAGTCCAGTTGTAGTCATAATCACTGGCACCGCTGGCAATCTTGAACAAACGGTTACCATCATAGTTACGGCAATAAGTTGAATAACGGCGGTACAAATCGGCATAGTATTCCGGACACATGCTACCTCCGCATCCCCAGCTTTCATTTCCTACTCCGAAGTATTTCACCTTCCATGGTTTCTCACGTCCGTTTTCCAAACGCAGTTTTGCCATCGGGCTTCCTTGTTCAGAAGTCATGTATTCTACCCATTTAGCCATTTCTTCCACGCTACCGCTACCTACGTTTCCGCTGATGTAGGGTTCACATCCTAACATTTCGCACAAGTTCAGGAATTCGTGTGTTCCGAAGCTGTTATCTTCTACGGTTCCTCCCCAGTTGTTGTTGACCATACGCGGACGTTTTTCACGAGGACCGATACCATCCATCCAATGGTATTCATCGGCAAAACATCCTCCCGGCCAGCGGAGTACAGGCACTTTCAAGTCTTTCAATGCTTCGAACACATCTTTACGATAACCTTTAATATTAGGTATGGAAGAATCCTCTCCTACCCAAAGACCTCCATAGATACATGTACCGAGGTGTTCGGCAAACTGACCATAAATTTCTTTATTGATGATTTGTTTTCCCTGTTCCGGATGAACAGTCACTGTAGCCTTCTGCTGAGCAAACAAAGGCATTGCGGCACAAAAGGCCAACCCTAAAATTGCATTTTTCATACTTATTGATTTTACTTGTTTATTTCACACTTCACAAATGTAGGAATATTTTCCATGTAATGGGTGTACATTTGACATTTTTGAGGAGGAGATTTGAACATTCGGCCCTAAAATGCATGAAAAGTATACACTACCCCTACAGATTCAGACTTTTCATGACACCAAAATAAAGTTTTCTTACTACTTTTACGCCCAAATTTGAAACCAGATGAAATCAAAAAAGACAATCATTATTTGTGCCCTTGTCACAATTCTAATTTTAGGAGGCGTAATCAGCGGGGTTTCCTTGCTGTTCAACCACCCTCTTCGTATCGAAAAACCTACCTTTATTTATATAGACCGTGACGATACAGCCGATTCGGTGTACGTAAAACTTCAAAGAGATTTGAATGCCACGCATCTGACAGGATTCAAAATGCTGGCTCGTCTCAAAAAATACGACCAGCAGATTCATAGCGGAGCCTATCGCTTTGATGCCTCCATCAATACGCTGACCTTATTCCGCCGCCTGAGCAGCGGACACCAGACTCCGGTCAAAGTGGTTATACCCAGTGTGCGGACCCTGTCCCGTCTGGCACGCTCGCTGGACCGTCAACTCATGCCCGATTCCACGGAATTTGCCCGACTTGTCGGTGACAGTGCCTTCTGCGCTTCATTGGGTTTCAGCCTTGAAACGATGCCTGCACTATTCATCCCGAATACGTATGAAGCCTATTGGAATACGGATGCGGAAGCCTTTATCCAACGAATGAAAAAAGAATATGAACGTTTCTGGACGCAGGAGCGTAAAGATAAGGCTCAAGCCTGCGGACTGACTCCGGTAGAAGTCAGCACACTGGCCTCCATCGTGGAAGAAGAAACAGCCAACAAAAGTGAAATGCCGATGGTGGCAGAACTTTACCTAAACCGTCTACAAGCCGGAATGCCACTCCAGGCCGATCCGACCATCAAATTCAGTCTGCAAGAATTCGGACTGCGACGCATTCTGCACAAACACCTGGAGGTAGAAAGTCCTTACAATACTTACAAGCACGCGGGGCTTCCTCCCGGTCCTATCCGCATTGCTTCCATTCAGGGAATAGAAAGCGTATTGAATCATGCACAGCATGATTACCTCTACATGTGCGCCAAAGAAGATTTCTCGGGCACGCACAATTTCGCCGCTACCTTTGCTGAACATCAGGCCAATGCCCGCCGCTATCAGCAGGCACTGAACAAGAGAAATATCCGTTAGGGAATGGACTAACGGACTGATTTCCAGAATTGCATGAAACTGGAATAAGCTCCGTAGCACACCAGTCCGTCGCCTTTCTGGAGTGCATAATCCTCAGGGAATGTATTGGCCACTTCTTTCTCAAAGACAGATATACCCAGGAAGTTCTTCACCTGTTTACCTTGTACCAGAGAAATCAGTTTCAGGCCAAATTCCTGTTCCAGGTTCAGCTCATTGATGTGATACCCCACCAGTTTCTCCGGAATCTCCAGCTTGAACACGTAGGTATTGCCGTCTATCTGGAAAAATTCGGCTCCGCCATCCAGTTCCAACTGCTGTGCCAGCAAACGTGCCGCATCCTGTTCCGGTGTCAGAATACGGTCTATCGAGAAGGCTTCGAGTACTCCCTTATGTACCTCATCTACCGCCCGTGCATAAATCCGTTTCACCTTCAGCTTTTTCAGCAACGACACAATCCGGACCGAAGCGCCGAAGTTATCGCCTATGGCTACAATTACCGCATCCACACTCTTCAGCGGTAGCACGGAAAGTGCCATTTCATCTGTCGCATCGAGCACAAACGAGGCCGCCATACGGTCCTTCACACTGTCTACGTGCAACCCGTTTCCGTCTGCACCGACCACTTCATGCCCCATGGCAGTCAGCTCCATGGCCAACGTGGCCCCATAATGTCCTAAACCAATAATCAAATATTTCATACATCAGTTGATGATAATGTTATCACTCGGATACCTGTAATTGCGTTTCTTCTCCTGGCGTACCAGACCGGTGAGCAAGGTAAATGCACCGACACGACCGATATACATCAGCAGAATCACCAGCAACTTGCTGCTATTGCCCAAGGTCGGTGTCAGGTCAAGACTGGAACCGACGGTACTCAATGCTGAAACACATTCAAAAGTAATGACCAGCAGTCCGGCTTCCGGTTCCAATACACTTAACAGGAAGATGGCCAGAAAGACCATAAACAGATACAAAATCAATGCGGCATTCGAACGTCGGATAGAATCATGCGACAGTTCCCGACGTAAAATCGCTACACGGTCGGCCCCACGAACTACAGCCCACAAATTAATCAAGACCACCGCAAATACGTTGACCTTTACACCACCGGCCGTAGACTGCGTGCCTCCTCCTATCATCATCAGTACTACCATGAGCAACAAGGTTTGAGTAGACAAGGAGGTCAGCCCCACACTGGCAAAACCGGCAGTTCGCGGACAAGAGGAATTAAAGAAAGCATGCACCCACTTGTCTGCCACCGGCATGCCCGCAAAAGAATGGTTCCACTCCAGGGCAGCAATGGCCAACGTACCACCTATTAAAAGAAAGACTGTAGCCACCAGCACAATCTTCGTATTCAAATTATACAGGTGAACTTTTTTCCGGAATCTTCCGGAACGACGCAACAGCCAGAACTTTCCGGCTTGCAGGTAATACGCCACCGTTTCGTACAAATTCACCAATATCGGGAATCCGATGCCTCCCAATGCAATCAGCAATCCCAAAGTAATGTAAAGCAGATTATGTCCCTGCATAACGGCCGGATTGCCCATTCCACCGGGCAAAGTGGAAAAACCTGCATTACAGAAGGCTGACACGGAATGGAAGGCTGAGAAGAAGAGTTCTTCCTGCAAGGTCATCCCCAACGTGCCGTGCACACTGAGCCAGATAACCACCATACCCACTCCTTCTATCGCCAGCGTAAAGCCCAATATATATAATAAGGTAGACAATAGCGAATTCAAGGAGTTGGAACTAATCATGTCGCCCACCATCAGCTGATTATAAAGCGAGGTATTCCCCATAAAAAACATGGCAAAGAAACTTGTCAGCGTCATCACCCCAAGTCCGCCTATCTGAATCAGGAGAATAATCAGGATTTGTCCCTCCAGCGTAAAGGTGGAAGGTACATCTACGGTGACAAGCCCTGTGACGCACGTCGCACTCGTGGCTGTAAACAGGGCATCCATGAACGAAATGCCGTGGTAAGTGGCCCGAGGAAGCATCAACAATCCGGTACCCAACAGAATAAACACCAGGAAACTGCCTGCCAGAATCAACGACGGATTGGTACGTTTGCCCAGCAAGCGCACCAGAATGCCCGACAGCTGGGAGAAAGAAAGCAGCACCAGGATGGTTCCCTTGTAATAAGCATGATGAAAGAACACCCATACCCAATACACTCCGGTAGTCTCCTCCGGCTTTTTGAATACCACAGGGAGCAAGGTCAGATAAAGCAGTATGGTAAGAATCCATGTCCACGGAGTAAACTTAAACGAGGAATCTTCCTGACGAAAGACAATCTGTATCGTTGTTGTAACTAAAAAGATGACCCATACCGTATGATAGACCGTATGTATCAGATTATACTCCGCCGCAGAAATCCTGAATCCATATTCATACACAATGGTCAGTAAAAAGACAATGCCGCACAGAAAATTAATCCCCATCACCCAGTTAAGCAGCTGGTTTACACGCGGCATAAGCAGTTTCTTATTATATAAAAAAAGTCGTTCCCAATAATCCATATTATAGTGAATGAATGTATTTACAAATGTATGGAAAAATCCATATACTTATGCGACAAAGAAAGGAGAAATCTGCCACAAGATTCAGCTCAGCAAGAAAACAGATAAGAAAAAAAGCAAAATGAGTTGTTTGTTATCATTTATTTCCATATTTTTGACGAAAACTTAAAAATAGTAAGCAATTATGAGTAATAGACAGAAAAGATTCATCTTACCTGAAGATGAAATACCAAAATACTGGTATAACATTCAAGCCGACATGGTCAACAAACCCATGCCTCCACTGAACCCGGCTACAAAAGAACCGTTGAAACCGGAAGACCTCTACCCTATCTTCGCCAAGGAACTCTGCCATCAGGAACTGAACCAGACTGATGCATGGATTGAAATTCCGGAAGAAGTACGGGAAATGTACAAATACTACCGCAGCACCCCGCTGGTACGTGCTTACGGACTGGAGAAAGCACTGGGCACACCGGCACACATCTATTTCAAGAATGAAAGTGTCAGCCCTATCGGTTCACACAAACTGAACTCTGCACTGGCACAAGCTTACTACTGCAAGAAAGAAGGCGTGACGAACATCACTACTGAAACAGGTGCCGGACAATGGGGAGCTGCCTTGTCGTATGCCGCAAAGGTGTTCGGACTGGAAGCTGCCGTATATCAGGTAAAAATCAGCTACGAACAGAAGCCTTACCGCCGCAGCATCATGCAGACCTTCGGCGCACAGGTAACTCCTTCTCCTTCCATGTCTACCCGTGCAGGAAAAAATATCCTGACCAAATATCCGAACCATCAGGGTTCACTGGGTACTGCCATCTCGGAAGCTATCGAGCTGGCACGCACCACACCAAACTGTAAATATACACTGGGATCCGTGCTGAGCCACGTAACCCTGCACCAGACTGTCATCGGACTGGAAGCTGAAAAACAGATGGAAATGGCCGGTGAATATCCTGACATGATTATCGGATGCTTCGGAGGAGGTTCCAACTTCGGAGGAATCTGTTTCCCGTTCATGCGTCACACCATTCTGGAAGGAAAGAAGACACGTTATATCGCAGCCGAACCGGCATCTTGTCCGAAACTGACCAGAGGTAAATTTGAATATGACTTCGGTGATGAAGCCGGCTACACCCCGCTGCTGCCGATGTTTACCTTAGGACACAACTTTACACCTGCCAATATCCATGCCGGTGGTCTGCGCTACCACGGTGCAGGTGTCATCGTTTCTCAGCTGTTGAAAGACAATTTGATGGAAGCGGTAGACATACAGCAGCTTGACACTTTCAAGGCCGGCTGTCTGTTTGCCCGCGCTGAAGGTATCATTCCGGCTCCGGAATCTTGCCACGCCATTGCTGCCGCTATTCAGGAAGCAGAAAAATGCAAGGAAACGGGTGAAGAAAAAGTAATTCTGTTCAACTTGTCCGGTCATGGTCTGATAGACATGAGTGCGTACGACCAGTACCTGTCGGGCAACCTGACCAACTATTCACTGAGCGAAGAAGACATAGCAAACAGCTTGCAGGACGTGCCTCAAGTGTAATTTTTGACACGCGTCCAAAACGCAAGTGCGTTTGAGAGAAAACGCAAGGACGTTTTATCCTAAACGCAAGTACGTTTTGATTCAAACGCAAAGGCGTTTTAGTACGAACGTACTTGCGTTTTTTCGTAAGCGAAAAAACGTTTAGAATATACCAAAACGAAGGGTGCCGGAAAGAGATTTTTCATCTTCCTCCGGCACCCTTTATTTATTTCATCAACTTATCTAATCCAATTACAACAGACGATTTGTTGCCGTATCCGGGAATACCACGGTCGGCTTGAAAGTCTTGGCCTCCTCAAAGTCCATCAAGGCATACGACATGATAATCACCACATCGCCCACCTGTACCTTACGGGCTGCCGCTCCATTCAGACAAATACAACCTGAGCTACGTTCACCCTTAATGATATAGGTTTCAAAACGTTCACCGTTGTTATTGTCTACAATCTGTACCTTCTCACCGGCAATCATGTTAGCCGCATCCATCAAATCTTCATCAATCGTAATGCTGCCCATGTAGTTCAGGTTCGCTTCTGTCACCGTTACGCAATGAAGCTTCGACTTCAACACTTCAATCATCATCATCCGTTATCCTTTATATTTAATGTTATCAATCAAACGTACTTCACCGCAATACACTGTGATACAACCTACAATGTAATTGCTTTCGTCCCATGCCTTTACGGGCTGAAGCGTATTGCCATCCACAATCTCGAAATATTCCAGTTCCAGTCCCGGTGCGCGACGGATACAGTCTTCTACAAACTGCTTGGTTTCAAGCAAAACACGTGACTTGCTGAAATCTACACTGGCAAACAATGCCTTGGAAATCTGCAAAGCTTCCTTCCGTTGTTCTGCCGTAAGACGTGCGTTGCGGCTGCTCAGCGCCAGGCCGTCTTCTTCACGCACAATCGGGCATCCCACAATCTGGATATTGAAAGGATACTTGCGCACCATTTCACGGATAATGGCCAGCTGCTGGAAGTCCTTCTCGCCAAAGTAGGCACGGTGCGGTTCCACCATCAAGAATAATTTGCTGACAATCTGACAAACTCCGTTGAAATGTCCCGGACGGTATTTTCCTTCCATTACCGTATCCAGCGGCGCATAGCTGAACTGGCGGGTATCGGGTTCAGGATAAACTTCTTCTACAGAAGGAGCAAAGACCAACGTTGCTCCACATTTCTCCAATAAAGCACAATCCGCCTCCAGTGTGCGCGGATATTTTATAAGGTCATTCTGCTCGTTAAACTGTGTAGGGTTCACAAAATCACTGACTACCACTACATCATTCTCAGCTACGGCACGATTCACCAACGAAGCGTGTCCCGCATGCAAAGCTCCCATCGTCGGAACCAGTCCGATGGTCTTTCCTTCTTTGCGGAAAGCATCGAGTTCGGCGCGAAGCTCACTGATTGTTTGAATTAACTTCATCTCTTATTCCTGTTTTTAATCATAAATTCAGAAAACGGCTGCAAAGTAACTATTTATTTAGCACATAAAGAAACGGAAACGGAAAATTCTTTTGGTGTTTAGCGAATTTATCCTATTTAGGACGTACAACAAACACGATTATAGCCTACTGTTTATCAATACATTAACATACTATAAGGATTTATAAACGGCTGTCGATTCGCTTCATTGGCGTATTTTTTGTATCTTTGCCAGTCGTTAAGAGCAACTATAATACAATGAGCGCGAAAAAAGTTTTATTCATTACACAAGAAATTACTCCCTACGTACCCGAAAGTAACCTGGCATTAATCGGCCAGAATTTACCGCAAGCCATACAAGACAAAGGCCGCGAAATCAGAACATTCATGCCCAAATGGGGTATCGTGAACGAACGCAGAAACCAATTGCATGAGGTAATCCGTCTGTCTGGAATGAATCTGATTATCGACGACACGGATCATCCGCTGATTATCAAGGTGGCATCTATTCAGGCTGCACGCAGACAAGTGTACTTTATTGATAATGATGATTATTTCCAGCACCGCCAGATGACATGCGATGAAAACGGAAAGGAATATGAAGACAATGGCGAACGTGCCATCTTCTATGCCCGTGGTGTGCTGGAAACTGTTAAGAAACTGCGCTGGTGTCCGGACGTGATTCACTGTCACGGATGGATGAGTGCGATGGTTCCTCTTTATATTAAGAAAGCATATTACGATGAACCTTCTTTCCGCGACTCAAAGGTGATTTTCTCACTTTATCAGGAAGGATTTAATTCGAATTTAGCTCCCAACTTTGCCGAACAAGTGCTGTTCAAGGAAGTAACTCCGGAAGATGTCAGCATGATGAAGTCGCCGGCAAACTATGAGGAACTCTGCAAGTTAGCAGTAGCCTACTCTGACGGAGTGATTCAAAATGACGAAACTGTAAACCAGAATGTACTTGACTACGCACGAAGCCTGAACATTCCGGTGCTTGAATACGCTTCGGGCGATGCCTATGCAGATGCGTGTGACGCATTCTATGACAAGGTATTCGTTTCCGAATAAATATGAATACATAAAAAAGGACGAAAATGAAACTTAAGTTCTTGGCAGCAGTTGGACTTGCAGCCACACTCTACAGTTGTGATGATACCACTACAGGTGTCGGTGAATTCGTGGCAGATGCAGATGAAATTACTGCATCGGCTCAAACTTTTGAGGCCACTACCAAAACCCTGAAATATACAGACTTGAACCAGAACGGAGTATTCTCCCGTACAAGCAGCGCATACTTGGGTAAATTCACCGATCCGGATTTTGGAACGTATACCACCGATTTCATCACACAAATTAATTGCACGGAAGGTTTCGAATTTCCGGAACGTTTGAAAGATATTGAAAGTACTACACTGGAGTTATCTTATGCCAGTTTTTTTGGAGATTCTTTAGCACCAATGAAAGTGCGAGTTGACGTACTGAAAGAAGCAATTGATGACACAGGAGAAAACTTAGGTTTGTACTATACATCTTATGAGCCTGAAAAGTTCTACAACAAAAATGGTAATCCTCTAGCTGAACAAGAGTATGCCGTACGTGATAATTCCTGGAGTGATGCAGAAATTGACTCTATCAAAAGTGCTAATGGATATTATCCCCCTTTGGTTATCAATTTGGATAAAAAGAATACATGGAATATTGGTGAGGAGCAACACACTGGCACATTTAGTCAATATTTGAAAGCAAAATACGATGAAAATAAGAATAACTTCAAGGATGCTTATTCTTTTATTCACAATGTATTACCAGGTTTTTATGTTCATAATACAAGTGGAGAAGGCTCCATTTTATACATTGGCGATATTTGGTTGCGCATGAAAGTTAGCTATTATATAACAGGTTCTGAAGGACAAGATTCTTTAGTTTATACTTCCATTCCTTTTGCTGCAACCAACGAAGTATTCATGTCTACCCGACTAAATAATTCTGAGAACGCATTAAACAAGCTGGCTGAAGAAAAGGAACACACCTATCTGAAAACGCCAGCAGGACTTTGCACAGAAGTGAAGCTTCCTTTACAAGAAATGTATGATGCGTTAGGTACAGACACACTGAACTCCGTATCTATGGCATTTACGAAATATAAGAATGTCAGTGATAATTCTGCAAGCAGCCCGTATAAAATGGGTACTCCGCAGAACTTGCTGCTCATTCGTAAAAACGAAGTAAAAGATTTCTTTGAACAAAGAAAGAATTACGATAGTAAAACGACCTTCTTAGGTACTTACAGCAGTACGACCAACTCCTATTCGTTCTCACAGGTAAACCGACTGATAAGCCAGATTTTCAGCGATATGAGAACCAAAGAAGAACCTACTGAAGGATGGGATGAATATAATACCATGGTATTGATTCCGGTAAAAACCGAAACAGACTCACAAGGAAACACCATCGGTTTGTCGCACGACCTGGAAGTAAACTCAGCTAAACTTATAGGTGGCGAGGGCGAGGAAGGAAAGAAAATCAAGATGGAAGTCATCTATACCAAACCGAAGTTCAATAAATAAGAAATAAGGAGGCTGTCTCATTTTGAGACAGCCTCTGTATCTCAAGCTTTATTTCTTTGCTGTACTAGTCTTTTTGGTAGCAGTTGTTTTCTTTGCTGGAGCTTTTTTAGCGGGAGCCTTCTCTGGCTGTTCTTTCACCAAAGACTGTAAATGTTTCACCTGATCATTCAGCTGTACCAGCTCTTCTTCCTGATTACGAATGGTTGTCAACAAAGAATTCAGTTCTTCATCTTCCATATCTACCGGATACAATGAATTTACACGAGAAATAAAGTCTCCAAGAATATTCATATAGTTAGTGAAAGCATCATACGGTGAATCATAAATACCACGATCCAACGATACGCCCATCTGCTTGGTAGTCATAAAGCGGAAGTTATTGCTTGCCTGCAGATAATCCCAATCCTGTTTGATTCGGCGGTCAGAGCACAAATGTACACGTTCTGCCACGCTATACAACTTATCAAATGCTTCACGCTGCATTACATTTCCTAACCACGGACTAATATCACGTTCTTCGTCTACCCAAGACATCGGATAAGGTACGTCAATCATATCAACTGATTTCAGCTTCGTTACGATTTCCGACGGAGTAGAGAAGGTAATGCCTTTCTGCTTAGCACATTCTGGCAATGCTTTCAGGAATTCCAGAATATTGGAAGACAGCGGCTGGAAGATACCCAAAGCAGACAATTCCATAAAGATATTGATAACCTGTTCGTTTTCTGGCAGAGAAGCAATCCAGCCAATGTATTTATCTGCAAACAACGGATATTCGCTCCATTCTGTATTAGAGAAACGTAAGCTAATATCATCAGACAACTTAAAGTCACGCAGCAACAGCTTCAGATTCGGATTTTCAGCACAATGATACAAATAGTGAGGACTCTTCCATCCTAACACATGTTTAGCACCTTCTGCCAGCATACCCTTGAATCCCATTCCTGCTACGATACCGCCAATTTCATTGTCATAAATCAAGCTGGAGTTACGGAATACCTTAGGATCTTGTCCGAAATAGTCTTTAATCTTCACACGCATGCGTTCTACCTCTTCGCAGAAACAAGTCTCATTCTTCAATGAAGACAATCCATGTGAATAAGGCTCGCAAAGGAATTCGCAGCAACCTGTGGCATTCAACTCATGCAACAATTCTATTACGGCCGGAGCGTGGATTTCCAACTGTTCCAAAGCCACACCTGAAATAGACAAGGCAACTTTAAATGCGCCATTATTTGCTTTTGCCATATCAATCAGGGTTCGCAAGGTCGGTATATAGGAACGTTCGGCCACTTCATTCATACCCTGCTCATTGGCATAATCATCGTAGTAATAATGTTCTGAACCGATTTCAAAGAAACGATAGCGTTTCAAATGAATAATCTGGTGTATTTCAAAGTAAAGACAAATTGTTTTCATATTGTTTTGCAGTTTTATTTACCATAATTTTTTAAGACTTGCTCATAAAGTGCGCGAATCTTCACGCCGACTTTCTCCCATACAATACTATCCACTTCTTTCTTTCCTTCATCGCGGAGATATTCATAAAGTGAATCGTTGGTACAGATAGAATGAATGGCATCTGCCATTGCATGTATATCCCAATAATCCGTCTTAATACATTTCGATAGAATTTCGGCACAACCGGATTGCTTAGAGATAATCGTCGGTACACAGCATTGCATAGCTTCCAATGGTGAAATACCAAATGGCTCAGACACTGACGGCATGATATACACATCACTCATCTTCAACACTTCATACACCTGCTTGCCTTTCATGAATCCCGGGAAATGGAAACGGTCGGCAATACCTCTTTCCGCAGCCAGACGAATCATGGCATTCATCATATCACCGCTACCAGCCATCACAAAACGAATGTTACGCGTACGATTCAATACCATAGCAGCAGCTTCCACAAAGTATTCCGGACCTTTCTGCATGGTGATACGTCCTAAGAAAGTAACAATCTTTTCTTTCGGATTCTTCTTGACCTGAATATCCTGTATTTCTTTTGGAAGCGGAGACACTGCATTATGCACGGTGAACACTTTGCGAGGATCCTGATAGTACTTATGAATAACTGTCTGACGTGTCAACTCACTTACACACATGATACAGTCAGCATGGTCCATACCATTCTTTTCAATAGAATAAACGGTAGGGTTCACATTACCACGGCTTCGGTCAAAGTCTGTGGCATGCACATGGATAACCAACGGTTTTCCTGAAACCTGCTTGGCATGAATACCTGCCGGATAAGTCAACCAGTCGTGTGAGTGAATAATATCAAACTGCTGCTGACGAGCTACCACACCGGCTACAATAGAATAGTTGTTGATTTCTTCATGCAGATTATCAGGATATCTTCCTGAGAACTCCATACATCCCAAATCATTGGTATGCATATAATTGAAATCTGCATAAATATGGTCGCGCAAGTCATAATAAAGCTGCGGATCCATATAATGTCCTACTCTATCTTTTACATAATCCCACTGTACGTCACGCCATACAATAGGCACACTGTTCATTCCTATAATACGCAAGAAACTCTGGTCTTCGTCTCCCCAAGGCTTCGGAATACAGAAGGTAATTTCCATATCTTCCTGCTGAGCAAGTCCATGAGTCAATCCATAACTGGCTGTACCTAATCCTCCCAAGATATGAGGAGGAAATTCCCAACCAAACATCAAAACTTTCATATAAACCCCTCCTCTTTATTGATTGTTATATTTCTCCAACAAATTCAATGTACGTAAAATTTCGGCCACATTCATTGCAAATGAAACAGCACCTCTACCCTGGAATGGTGGGTTACCATCAAACAACTCCGGAATGGAACTGATGCAATGACAGGTCATCTGATCTTCATAACTGATAAGCTGACGCTCTACAAATGAAATAGCACTCCGCTTATAGATACGCAAATAAGCCTCCAGATAGAAACCTTCCAGCCAAGGCCATGCTGTACCCTGATGGTATGCATAATCACGCTGAAGCTGCGGACCGACGTAGTTTGGATTATAACCTCCACTCTTCGGACTCAATGAACGAAGACCTTTCGGAGTAAGCAATTCTTTAGTCACGATGTCTACAACACCTTTTTTCTGTTTAGAATCTAACGGAGAATAATCAAAAGCTGCTGCAAAAATCATGTTCGGACGAACACTCCAGTCCATCATATCGCCATCTACATAATCAAGCAGATAGCCATATTCATTCAAGAAGGTCTGCACGAATGACTTAGAGACTTTATCAGAGAACTGATGCAAGTAGTCAACAAAGCCATAGTCTGATGACAGCAAATCAGCCACAAAGCAAAGTGCGTTGTACCACAATGCATTAAATTCTACAATGTATCCAGTACGAGCAACTACCGGACGGCCATTCACGGTAGAGTTCATCCAAGTAACGGCCTTGTCTCTTCCATTTGTATAAACCAATCCGTTTTCATGAACCTTCAAATTAGGATGATGATTACCTGCCAGATAATCCATCACATCCTTCAAGGCTTTACCATATTTAACTCGGGCCTCATCCCATGACACCATCTTGGCATATTGCTGTATTGCCCATACCAGCCACAACAATACATCCGGATGTTCTATTTCTGTCACTTTCAAATGAGATTCTTTACCTTCCATGAATGCATAAACAGCCTTTAAAGCCGTTTCCATAATCATTTCAAACTTACCAATCTCACCAATAGAAAGAGTAAGTCCCGGAAGAGAAATAAACATGTCACGTGCACGACACTTAAACCAAGGATATCCGGCTAAGATATACGACTCACCGTCCTGCTTGTTAAGGAACTGATGTGCCGAATTAATAAGGCAGTTCTTGAAGTTATTGCGAGGTGTTCGCTGTTCCATTTCTGCTGCGAACAAAGCATTCAACGAAGTAGTTTCAATTGGTGCTACACCACCTGAGAAAGTAACAGATTCCCCTTTCTTAATACTAATCTCAAAGTAACCAGGCACATACAGGTCTTCATTAAAGTCATACCCGCGTTCACGTTCTTTCGGATATTCTATGCCTCTATACCAATCGGGCTGGAAACAGAATTGATTTTCCTTACTCAACTGCATGTAAAGTTCAGGATAACCGGGATACATGCATGTCTTGATTCCGTTCTCCACCACATCATAATGGCGACTGGCCTGCGCATTTTCGTGTGTATACTGTCGTACACTGCGGAAAGCCAAATAAGGGCGTAAACGAAGAGTTGTTTCTGAATGTGCATCAACCAATGTATACCTTATTAGAATACGGTTTTCATGGTGAACAAATAACTTCTCTTTCTTTAAAACAACACCACCTACACGATAAATTGTTGTCGGCACTTTCTCACACTCGAATTCGCGGATGTATTTATGTCCTCTAGGACTGAAATTGTCACCTCCATACTTATGCAGGCCAAGATTAAACTCGGCCCCATGCTGGATAACAGTTTCATCCAATGAGGAAAGTAATACATGGTTCTCATCGTCCAACTCCGGTACAGGTATCACAAGCAAGCCATGATACTTACGCGTATTACAGTCTACAATTGTCGAACAATGATAAGCCCCCGAGCGATTCGTACGAAGAATTTCTCTAGTTAGAGTTTCTTCCAGATTTGTCATTATCGTCTTGTCAAATCGTAAATAACTCATAGTTGTATATTAAGGTTATAAATTAATACTCGTCACAAAAAATGTTACTTTTATTTCCCCTCAAATTTAATGATTAAAAATAAACAACAAAACCAAAATCCTTTTTTTTTACCTCAAAAGCCTGTTTTTTCTATCTCTAAAAGCATATATCCCCGTTTTATTATAAAAAATCTTACAATCTTGAGTTTTAAGAGGTAATTATATAAAAAACGTCTGATACAGATTTAGGCATACCTAAAATCTGTATCAGACGAAAATATTGTTATAATATATTATTAATCAATCATATCAAACCCGCAATAAGGAACCAACGCCTTAGGAATACGGATTCCTTCCGGTGTCTGATTATTTTCCAACAATGCAGCTACGATACGAGGCAAAGCCAAAGCAGAACCATTCAATGTATGGCAAAGTTCTGTTTTCTTTTCAGCTGTACGATAACGACATTTCAAACGGTTTGCCTGATAAGTATCGAAATTTGAAACTGAACTTACTTCCAGCCAACGTTTCTGTGCTTCGGAATATACTTCGAAATCGAAGCAAAGTGCAGCTGTAAAACTCATATCGCCACCGCACAGACGAAGAATTCTATAAGGAAGTTCCAGTTTTTTCAACAAGCCTTCTACATGGTCCAACATTTCCTGATGAGACTGTTTGGAGTGTTCCGGTTTATCAATACGCACCAACTCTACTTTTGAGAATTCATGCAAACGATTCAAACCACGAACATCCTTTCCATAAGAACCAGCTTCGCGACGGAAACACTGAGTGTAAGCACAGTTCTTAATCGGAAGCTGTTTTTCATCCAGAATCACGTCACGGTAAATATTAGTCACAGGCACTTCAGCTGTAGGAATCAGATACAAATCATCCAAGTTGCAGTGATACATCTGACCTTCCTTATCAGGCAACTGTCCTGTACCATATCCTGATGCAGCATTTACCACTGTAGGAGGCATGATTTCTTCATAACCTGCAGCACGAGCTTCATCCAAGAAGAAATTAATCAATGCACGCTGCAAACGAGCACCTTTTCCTTTGTATACCGGGAAACCAGCACCTGTAATCTTAACGCCTAAATCAAAATCGATTAAATCATATTTTTTAGCCAGTTCCCAATGTGGCAGTGCATCTTTCGGAAGTTCAGTTTCCATACCTCCCATTTTCTCTACCACATTATCTTCAGCTCCGAAACCTTCCGGAACACTTTCGTAAGGTACATTAGGGATGGTATAAAGCAAGTTCTGCATATCTTCTGCAGCCTTATCCATCGTTACCTGCAGTTCTTTGCTAATTTCTTTGATTTCAGCTACACGAGCTTTAGCAGCTTCTGCCTCTTCCTTTTTTCCCTCTTTCATCAAAGCACCGATAGCCTTCGATGTAGAATTTACTTCTGAGAGATTTTTATCTAATTGGTTTTGTGCGCTACGTCTCTGATCATTCAGTTCAAGCACTTTTGCAATTGTTTCTTTTGCATTTGCAAAATGCTTTTTCTCCAATCCACGAATCACCTTGTCGGTGTCTTCTGTAATTTGTTTAATAGTAAGCATATCTTTTTACTTTTTAATGTAATCCAAACCGTAATTGCGTTGCAAAGATATAGTTTTTTATTGGAATATATAAACAGATGCCATGCAGAAAATAACTTCTTCTCAGAAAACGGGCAGTGTATAAACCAAACCTAATGAGATACGCTGGTGATTATAACTTTCCGCTCCCCAAGAACGTGCTTTCTCTGTCAGATGTATATTTTTATATAATAGGTGAAGATAGCACAACAGCTCACTGTTTTTTAAAGGATAGTATTCTGCACAAAGCTGTACGTTCCATACTCTGCGATAGGTACCTGACGAAAACATGTCATTCGACTTGAACACATTGCCCTGTTCGTACACTCCCTTTACATACATATTCCAATGTGAAGCCACCCGGTAGTCTAAATTGAATATAGTTGTAAAGTAGTCCACATTCGGCACCGTAGTACCTTCACCCTTCACAGCTGTTACCTCACTGATAAGTCCTTTAGAGTCAACACCCTCGCGTGAATACATGAAATCAATGTAGCCTAAAAAGGGTTTCTTGTCCCATACATTTCCACAAGTAAAATAAAATACATTCTTATGCTTTGCCAGCTGTCCATAGGAAAGAGAATAACGAAGCTGCATGGCATGACCTACAAAATAACCGTCCCAGTTAACAGTTGCCAGCAAAGGTATTTTAGTAGGTTCTACTCCTTCCGGAAGTCCATACATAAACTGATCGGCACTATCTCCGTTCCGATTATTTGTCACCTGAAAATTAAACTCATGGTTGTCATTCATCTTATAGGCTGCATTCAAACCCGCCTGATAGCATGGTATCGTGTTATTGAAATCGGAGTAATGACGCACTTTAATGGCATTCACCCAACACTCATACCCACTGAACTGGACAGGTTGTTTTCCGGCTGTCAACTTCCATTTATCATTCAACTGCCAACCCACCATGGCCAATTCAACCGACCCGGAAAGATTATCCAATGGAATATTGGGAGTCGTGTATTGATTCAAAGACTGACGGAAATGATAGGAAAACTTTTCATGAAATCCCCCTAACACCTCCAAACGGATACGATGTACCTTAAATGCCGCTTCATCCAGTTTGGCATTATTAAAGGAGACATCGGCAGCAGAACAGAACTGAATATTCATATCTGCCCAATCCACCTTCCGCTTACCATCCGTCATTCTCTCTAACAGCGGCACATTGTCTGTAGAAGACACCATAGATTCACTTTGGGCATATCCCTTTCCTACTGACAATGTAAGGCATACAAACAAAGACACTACAATCTCTTTCCAGACTTTTATCTCAACCAGCCGCCCCATCATACATTACAAAGATTGACGAATACGAACCAGTTTCACCAGCAAGTCTTCCAGCAAGTCCAATTTTAACATATTGGCTCCATCGCTTTTTGCTTTAGAAGGATCTTCATGAGTTTCCATAAACAACCCATCCACACCAACTGCCACACCAGCCTTTGCCACAGTTTCAATAAGCTGCGGCATACCTCCTGTCACTCCAGAAGTCTGATTAGGTTGTTGCAAAGAATGTGTCACATCCAGCACTACCGGATGTCCGAAAGACTGCATTTCCGGAATTCCTCTATAATCGACAATCAAATCTTGATAACCAAACATTGTACCACGTTCCGTCAACATCACCTGATCATTACCTGCCTCTACCACTTTATCAGCCGCAAAACGCATGGCAGCAGGAGACAAGAACTGTCCTTTCTTAATATTGACAATCTTTCCGGTGCGAGCTGCCGCAACCAGCAAATCGGTCTGGCGACAAAGGAATGCCGGTATCTGCAACACATCCACATACTCAGCAGCCATTTCTGCTTCGGAAGCGGTATGAATATCTGTTACGACAGGCACATCAAACGTGCTTCTTACCTTAGCCAAGATTTTCAACGCCTTTTCATCCCCTATTCCAGTGAAAGAATCCAGACGTGAACGATTCGCTTTCCGGTAAGACCCTTTAAAAACGTATGGAATATGCAATTTGTCTGTAATTTTTACGATGCGTTCCGCAATACGAAGAGCCATGTCCTCTCCTTCTATCACACAAGGACCTGCCAGCAGGAAAAACATGTCATCCCGCTTTAAATCAGAAATATTCTTTATCATATTAATTAGGTATTATCAAAGTAATTGCTTCTGGAGCTATTGTAATCTCAATCGGGAAATGACGGTCTAACCAAAGACGACCATCCAAACTGACTTCTGCATTCTGTGCACGCAGCACCTTTACACATCGCGTACGATAAGGCTTGACCGTCTTATGATTCAACAATCTTCCCTGTTGCAACATCCAAAGTCCGGAAATTAACTGACGAAGCTCTGGACGATAAATAATAGACACATCAAGCCACCCGTTATATGGAACGGCACTTGGAGTCAGTCCATACCCGTATGCACTACCGATTCCCACAGCCATGATGCGTCCACGAATATGTTCGTCATTTACCTTCAAATGCATCCGATGCAATTTTCGCTCAAAGGCAACCAAAAACAACGAGGCTAAATAAGAAATCAAAGGAATCCCCCAAAAACGACGGGTTTCATTGGTAATCCGTACGATACGAGCACCAAGTCCCATATATACAGCATTCAAAAAGTAACGAGTCTGATGTTGTTCTCCGTCAAAATACGAGAACACCCCAATATCAATCTTTCTTAAGCGGCGATTAATCAACACATCCACCGCTTTTTTATAATCATCGGAACTTAGTCCCCAGTACTTTGCAAAATCATTACCAATTCCGTTCGGAATAATTCCTAAAGCGATCTGACTTTTATCTTCCACATCGGAATACATGATACCATTCAAAGCATCATTAAGGGCACCATCACCGCCTACTACCACAATAGTAAGATAGCCGTTGTTAGCCAGTGTCTTTGCCAAACGCTCAACCGAACCAAATCCCTCCGACTGCACATAATCATATTTCACCTTACATTCATCCATGTAAGCACGAATAGTCTGCCAACGTTTCTGAGCCTTCCGGCTTCCGGCCTTGGGGTTATAAATCACCCCCCATCTGTCTGGTTCTACTGCCATTTCCGTTTATTTTATCAGATCAATAATTCGTTCCACATTCTCATTCAGTGGTGCTTCAGCATCTATCCAATGAATCTGAAAACCCCTTCTTTCCATCCCTCTAAACCAAGTCATCTGTCGTTTGGCAAACTGATGAATAGCGATTTCAAGCTGGCTGAACATTTCATCGTAAGACAGCTTACCTACCGCATATAAAGTCAAATATTTATATTCCAAACCATAATAAATCAGGTCATCAGGATTTATACCTTCTTTCAGCAGCGCCTTCACCTCGTCAACCATTCCTTCCTGCAAGCGTTTCTTCAATCGGTTGGTAATCTTCTGCCGGCGCAAATCCCGATCAATATCCACTCCGATAATCAGACTATGTATCTCGGGAAATGAACGCGCATTGACATCTTGAGTTAAATAATATTCCTCTATTTCGATTGCTCGAATAGCTCGTTTCACCGTATCTACATCTGTTGAATTATGCAATTTCTTATAACGAGACAAAATATCCGTCAACTCCTCAAGCGATTTAGAAGCCAAACTTTCTCTCAATTCTTTATTTTCCGGAACAGGAAGCAAACGGTATCCTTTCAAAATAGACTCCAGATACATACCTGTACCTCCACATAAAATCGGTAGAAGTCCTCTAGTCTTTATATCTTCGTATGCAACTAAAAAATCACGCTGATATTCAAACACATTATATTTATAGCCTGGCTCCACAATGTCAATCAAATGATAAGAAACCTTATAGCCATCAACCACATAGTCCGATAAATCTTTACCCGTTCCCAAATCCATCCTACGATACACCTGACGACTGTCACCACTAATAATTTCTGTTTTCAGACGAGCAGCCAAAGCTGCAGCCAAAGAAGTCTTTCCTGAAGCCGTTGGACCAAGTATCGTAATCAAATCATAATTCATAAAGTCATTTTTGAGAAGTTCAACGGCAAAGATAGTTTTTTTCTGCACAACACGCACGAATATGCGCAAAAAAAAGCCGCCAGGAGAAAATCCTGACGGCTCTTGCTATATGGTCTAAACTAATTAGCAGTTTACAGAAGCCATGTGAGCAATCAAATCCAATACTTTGTTAGAGTAACCGATTTCGTTGTCATACCAAGAAACAACCTTAACGAAAGTATCAGTCAAAGCGATACCAGCTTTAGCATCGAAGATAGAAGTGTGAGTGTCACCCAAGAAGTCAGAAGAAACAACTGCATCTTCAGTGTAACCCAGGATACCCTTCAATTCGCCTTCAGAAGCTTCCTTCATAGCAGCGCAGATTTCAGCGTAAGTAGCCGGTTTAGCCAAGTTAACAGTCAAGTCAACTACAGATACGTCCAAAGTCGGAACACGCATTGACATACCAGTCAATTTACCGTTCAAAGCCGGGATAACTTTACCTACAGCTTTAGCAGCACCAGTTGAAGATGGGATGATGTTACCAGAAGCAGCACGACCACCTCTCCAGTCTTTCATAGAAGGACCGTCAACAGTTTTCTGAGTAGCAGTTGTAGAGTGAACTGTAGTCATCAAACCATCAGTGATACCCCATTTGTCGTTCAAAACCTTAGCGATAGGAGCCAAGCAGTTAGTAGTACAAGAAGCGTTAGAAACGAACTGAGTACCTTTAACATAAGTTTTTTCGTTAACACCGCAAACGAACATCGGAGTGTCATCCTTAGAAGGAGCTGACATAACTACATATTTAGCACCAGCTTCGATGTGAGCCTGAGCTTTTTCTTTAGTCAAGAACAAACCAGTAGATTCTACTACGTATTCAGCACCTACTGCATCCCAAGCCAATTCTTTAGGATCTTTGCAAGCTGTTACACGGATTTCTTTACCGTTAACAATCAATTTGCTGTTTTCAACGTCAGCTTCGATAGTACCGTTGAATTTACCGTGCATAGTATCATATTTCAACATGTATGCCAAGTAATCTACTGGACACAAGTCGTTAATACCTACGATCTGAATATCGTTTCTGTTCTGAGCTGCACGGAATACGAAACGGCCGATACGACCGAAACCGTTAATACCTACTTTAATCATTTTGTTTAAAATTTAAAGGTTTTATAATTGCTTTATAAACACTCACTCTATTAGTAATCAAAAGAAACCATCAATTTGACATTTATTCCTTTCCGATTGCGATGCAAAAATAAGTATTTCTTTTGAAAGTAAACAACGAATAAGAGAAAAATACTCAAAAAATATCAGCTGTTACACCTTATTTTTATATATACAAAGGCTTTTTCTGCCTCCTCCTAGCTTTTTTGCAATCTCAATATACCAAATTGACATTATCTATCCATAATTTATTTCCAGGAGACCCCACAAAAGCTCCTCCCATACTTGAAGTAAACTGAAGAATCAAATGTGTAGGATGCTCGTCTTTACTGGCCCAGCCCACTTCTTTTATAAGTTTACTTTCTCCTTTGCTGTTACGGGCATAATATCCGCCTGTACCTAATTGCATCAATTCTGGTACATAACGCTTGTCATGCGTAATATCCCCATACATTATTTCATAAGTAGCTCCATTGTGCCAGTCTTGCGAACGATTGTATTTTACGGCTACTGTACCTACTCGCTTAGCAATAATGTTTCCTTCCGCATCTTCCGAGCGTTTCTGCAACAGGCAGACCATAATCGCACAATCTTGTCCCGGCACAGTAGTCTTCTTGCTGAATCCGGTCTGACGAATACGGTTCGGTTCTCCAGACATTTGCACCTTATAATCATAACGAACCGCCTTTGGACGAGAAGTAAAAGGAAGGCCAGAATTCAATGCTTTTTCTCCGTCTTTAGTTCCCGTAATCGGTTCTTTCATATCCCCCAGGAACATAGAACCTGAAGCTAAGACTGTGATATTCACCATTCCCAGTACCTTTACACTTTCAATATGAGTTTCCAGACGTGCACAATAGCCATTTCCTCTCTGTTCAGGATATACACTGGTATTTGTTTTTACAATCCCCATCACTTTAGCCATTACATTAGAATTTCCCCATGGAGATCCTCCCTGATTCACATAAGCCACATTTCCGTCGATCTCCTTTGTAGGCCCTAACTCATACAGCAATTTTGTATTTCCTCCAATAATCCCCGACTCATGAATCTTACGGGTAACCCACTGATCCATATCACCGTATTTTATTGGCACAACCTTTTCCTGTGCTTGTATAGCCAAAGGCATTCCAAGCAAAAACATACCTATAATCCTATTCAATTTCATAAATACCAAATCTTTTTCAGCCGACAAATATAAGCAAAAAAAGCGACAGCTTTTACACTGTCGCTTTCAATCCTGAAATATGGAATAATAATTCTTATCTATATCACATTAATACACACGATACAATAACCAAGCACCTTGGAAATCTTCACGTGTAGGATATTTTGCTTTAAATGCATCTCTTGCACGAGCAGCTTCGTCTCTTGTATCAAATGATTCAACAACCACACGATACATATTGCGTTCTGCATTATACACCACCTTTGCATTATAACCGTCTCCATCCAGTTTTGACTTCAAGCCATCCGCATTTGCTTTTACACCAAAGCTACCGCAAACTACGCTATAAGCTTTCAAGCCATCACCAGAAACCAATTCTACCTTTTCTTCACGAACCGGAGCTGTAGATACAACTGGAGCAGGTGCGGGTGCTGTTTCTACTGCCGGAGCTTCCACTGGTGCCTCAGTGGCTGCAGAAGCCTCAGCAAGTTCCTGCTGTTTAGCTTTTTCATACGCTTTCTTGTAAGCACTTTCACTTGATTTACAAGAAGAGAATGCCAATGCAGTGCACAGAGCCATTCCCATTACAACAATCTTCTTCATGTTATCTATACCAATATTAGATGAATATTCAATTTAATACGTCGCAAAGGTAACAATATAAAATCTGCCATACTATTAAAATCCGTTAATTCTATTCTATCAACAGCATGGAGCTGCATTTTTCCATGAAAAAAGAACAACATATCAGGATTATTATTAGATTTGTAAAGTAATAACTTTTAAAAATTAGATTTATGAAAGCTTTAAGTATTGTAGCAGCATTCCTTGGCGGTGTTACTTTAGGAGCTGCAGCCGGCATTTTGTTTGCCCCGGAAAAAGGTGAAGATACCCGTAGAAAAATTGCTGAAGTTCTTCGCAAAAAAGGTATTCGACTGAACCGTGCCGAAATGGAAGACTTGGTCGATCAAATAGCAGCAGAAGTTAAAGACGCTGAATAATTTGTCGTAAGTATAAAGCAGGCTTTTTCAAGGGAAAAGTCTGCTTTATATTTTTTTCATCTTAGAATAACTGCTTATGTTTGCAAACGATAAAAGCATTGATAACCTTGAATCTTTATTTAAAGAGGTACGAAAATACATTGAGCTTCAAGGTCAATACGTCAAACTCGATTTGGTAGAAAAGCTCACCATCCTGCTATCTACCTTAATCCTTATACTCATCATTATCATTTTGAGCATGATGGCTCTTTTCTATTTTTCCTTCATGCTCGTATACGCACTGGCTCCTCTTGTAGGCAGCCTGACTGGAGGATATGCTATCATTGGAGGGGTGGTTCTTCTCCTGGCCATACTCATTTACCGGATGAGAAAACAATGGATATTCCAGCCTATGGTACATTTCCTCGCACGCTTATTCCTCGATGACCCTTCTTCAAAAGAATAAAATAATGAACGATATAAAACCCATTCCCAACTATAGCGTTGAAATCATCTCTCAATTAAGAGCACAAAAAAAGCAAGAATTAAGAGAGTCTAAAGAACGCATACAACTCCTGACACAGGAATTATTCTCTCCCCAGAAAAGTAAAAATAAGATGGAAAACATGATGCAGCACATCAACGCCGGCATAGCCGCTTATGACGGACTGAGAACTGGCATTATGATTTTCCAACGCATACACCGTTTTTTTAATCGAAAAAAAGATAAGAACCGCTGATGAAAACCTCATTATTCCTTGCCGCCCTTGCCGCATTTACTACGGCAGGAGCTACAGAAAATCCATTATGGATGCGCTATTGCTCCATTTCACCCGACGGAAGCACCATTGCTTTCTGTTATAAAGGAGACATTTACACCGTACCCTCCACTGGTGGAAATGCCAGACAACTTACTACCAATCCGGCACACGACACTCATCCGATATGGAGTCCGGATGGACAGCAGATTGCCTTTGCCTCTTCTCGCCAAGGGAGCATGGATATTTACATTGTATCCAAAGACGGAGGAATCCCCAAAAGACTAACAACTCATTCTGGAAACGAAACCCCTGTCACATTTTCAGACGCTACACATATTTTGTTCAAGGCCAACCTGATGCCTGATGCGACCGACCTGTCCTTCCCCAGTGCCCAGTTTCCACAAGTTTATGAAATAAACACTCAAGGCGGACGTCCCCAACTCTATTCCTCTCTTCCTATGGAAGACATCAGTGTTGCACAAGATGGTACGACCTTACTATATCACGACCAGAAAGGATACGAAGACCCCTGGAGAAAACATCATACTTCCTCCATTACACGCGACATTTGGATAAGTAAAAAAGAGAACAATGAGCGTACTTATCAGAAAGTCACGTCATTCAATGGAGAAGACCGTAACCCGATATGGAGTAACGATAACCAGTCGTTTTACTACCTCAGCGAAAAAGCAGGCTCGTTCAATATTTTCAAATGCAACCTTGACGGAAGCAATGAAATGCAGTTGACACACCACACTCAGCATCCGGTCCGTTTCCTGTCATCCTCACAGAACGGACTTTTATGCTACGGTTACGACGGTGAAATCTATACAGTCAAAGAAGGACAGCAGCCTCAGAAAGTAGCTATCCGTATCGTTACTGACCAGACAGAAAACGAACTGGCTCACCAAATAAAATCTTCCGGAGCTACAGAAATCGCCGTATCCCCCAATGGCAAGGAGGTAGCATTTATACTCCATGGAGATGTATTCGTCACTTCTACTGAGTATACAACAACCAAACAGATTACAGACACTCCCGAACAAGAGAGAAGCATCGACTTTGCTCCCGACGGACGAAGCATTGTATATGCATCCGAAAGAAACGGACTCTGGCAGATTTACCAATCCACCTTAACTAAAGAGGAAGAAAAGTTGTTCACCTACGCTACCGACATCAAGGAAGAACAGCTGACACATTCTCAAGTCACTTCCTTCCAGCCACAATACAGCCCGGACGGAAAACAGATTGCATTTTTAGAGAATCGCACCACATTGCGAGTACTCAACCTGAAAGATAAATCTGTCCGCACTGCCATGGACGGGAAATATGAATACTCTTACAGCGATGGAGATCAGTGGTTCCAATGGAGTCCCGACAGCAAATGGCTGCTTTGCGGATACATCGGAACAGGAGGATGGAACAATAACGACGTAGCCCTGGTCAACGCTTCCGGAAATGGTGAAATCCACAATTTGACAGAAAGCGGATATACAGATTCCAATGCCAAATGGGTACTGGACGGAAAAGCCATGATTTGGGAAAGCGACCGTGCCGGATACAGAAGCCACGGAAGCTGGGGAGCTGAAAGTGATGTGTACATCATGTTCTTCGACTTAGAGGCTTACGAACGTTTCCGCCTTAGCAAAGAAGAATTTGCTCTCGTAAAAGAGAAAGAAGATAAAGAAAAAGAGAAAGACAAGCAGAACGACAAGAAAAAAGATAAAAAAGAGAAATCTGAAAAAGACAAGGAAGTCACTCCACTCACCTTCGACCTGGAAAACTGCCGTGACCGGATTATCCGCCTGACCGTGAATTCTTCTCATTTAGGCGATGCCGTACTCAGTCCTGACGGCGACAAGCTTTACTATCAAGCCTCTTTTGAAGACGGTGCCGACTTATGGGTACACGATCTGAAAGAACAAAAGACCGAACTTCTACTAAAAGACATCGGATATGGCTCGATGACCTACAACAAGGAAAACAAACAACTCTTCCTTTGCAGCAACGGAGGCATCAAGAAAATAGATATTGAGAAAAATAAGACTGACAACGTAAGCTTTGAAGCGATATTCAATTACCGTCCATACGAGGAAAGAGAATATATTTTCAACCATGTATGGCAGCAAGTGCTCGACAAGTTCTATGTAGCCGACTTACATGGAACTGACTGGAAATTCTATCGTGAAAGTTATGCACGTTTCTTGCCGCATATCAATAACAACTACGATTTCCAGGAAATGCTGAGCGAACTGTTAGGTGAACTGAACGGCTCACATACAGGAGCCAGATATTATGCTCCGGGAGCCACCTTGTCTACTGCATGCCTGGGTGTATTCTTCGACAACAGCTATGAAGGAGATGGATTGAAAATCCAGGAAATTATTGCCAAAGGCCCGTTTGCGGTTAAAAAGACAGATGTAACCGCAGGTTGTATCATTGAGAAAATTGACGGAGAACCTATCCTGAAAGATACAGATTATTATCCTATGCTGGAAGGAAAAGCTGGAAAGAACGTACAGCTCAGCATCTACAACCCGCAAAACGGAAAACGCTTCCCGGTAACCATCAAGCCCATCAGTACAGGTGAGCAGAATGAATTGCTCTACAAACGCTGGGTAAAGAAAAATGAAAAGATGGTCGAAACTCTTTCCGGAGGACGAATTGCATACGTACACGTAAAAGGCATGGATAGCCCAAGCTTCCGAAATGTATACAGCGAATTATTGAGTGACCGCAATCGCAACAAAGAAGCTGTTATCGTAGATACCCGTCACAATGGAGGAGGCTGGTTGCACGACGACCTGGCCACTTTGTTAAGCGGAAAAGAATACCAGCGTTTTGTTCCTCGTGGACAATACATCGGTAGCGACCCGTTCAACAAATGGCTGAAACCTTCTTGCGTGATGATTTGTGAAGACAATTACAGTAATGCGCACGGTTTCCCCTGGGTATACAAAGAGCTGAAAATCGGTAAGCTTATCGGAGCTCCTGTTCCGGGCACCATGACCGCTGTATGGTGGGAACGTCAGATAGACCCGACCATCGTCTTCGGTATTCCTCAAGTAGGTTGTATGGATATGCGAGGCCAGTACATGGAAAACAAACAATTGGAGCCGGACATCAAAGTCTACAACAGTCCTGAAAAATCACTGAAAGGCGAAGATAAACAGCTTGCAGCAGCAGTAAAGGAAATGCTGAAAGAAGCCGATGCACAAAAGAAATAATTGTAACTCCTAGACAAGTCTATAAAAAAGCGGGGAAGGACAAAACACATCGTCCTCCCCGCTTTTTTATAATAACTCCAATTTTTATTCTACGGCCCGCAAACCTTCATTAATTCTCTTCAATCTCAGCAAGGCCTCAATATAGTAATAATCTGCATAGATGATAGAAGCATCTATTTCCGACTTAGCTGGCCAGTGACCGGTAGAATGTAACAAGAAAGCGACATTCGTATCCCGCGACTGATATTTATCGCTGCTCAGACTGCACAACATTTTTTCCGCAGCTTCCTTGTACTTTTCCCCTTGCCCGTTTCCATAAAAACCAGACATCTCCAGCAAAGCCGAAGCGACCACACAAGCCGCAGAAGCATCCCTAGGTGCATTCGGGATGTCAGGTGCATTAAAATCCCAGTAAGGCACATAGTCCTCTGGCAAATTCTTCAGATACACGTCCACCAACTTCTCTGCAAATTCCAGATACTTAGGATCACCGGTTTCACGGAACACCACAGTATAGCCATAAATAGCCCAAGCCTGTCCACGTGCCCACATCGACTCATCCGCATATCCCTGATGCGTGCATTTCTTGATGCAATTCCCTGTCAGTGTATCATACACAGCCACATGATACGAGGTATAATCCGGACGGAACTGGTTTTCCATCGTTTTGTCTGCATGCGATACTGCCACGTCAAACAACCGCCGGTCTCCCCCGTTGCGGGCAGCCCAGAAAAGCATCTCCAAGTTAATCATGTTGTCCATAATGGTGTTATGTCCGCCCAACATCTCAATGTTACGAGGCCAGGACAGAATCGTACCCACTTTCGGATTATACAAAGTAGCCAGCGAGTCAGCCGTAGCAATGATTACATCCCGATAAGTCGGATTATGCGTCAGACGATACCCGTTTCCATAACTGCAAAATACGAGAAAGCCCAAATCGTGATCATACGCCGGAATCTCCGAGAATAACTTTAAGGACTCCGTGTACTTTTCTGCCAGTTCACGAATCGTATCATTTTGTGTAGCTTCATAATCATACCACAAAATACCCGGCCAGAATCCACCTGTCCATTCTTCCTTAGCCACCTTCCGGCAATTCCAGAACTTTTCACCCGACAAGATATTTCGAGGCTGCATACTATAATCCGCCTCCCCGTTCTTTTCCAGTTCAGCCAGCGCACGATGTACTTGCACGTCACAATACGCCAAGGCTTTATCCACATCCAGGTTTTCAGTCTTTTCACCGGCACAAGAAGATAAAGCCATGATTCCTATGCCATACAACAGATTTCTAATTTTCATATCTAAATTCTTTTATTTTTCCACACGAAACCAGTCTACATCCAGCCAGCCACGCTCCTTTCCATGAGGAGTTACGCTGAACATTCCCACCTTCGCACCAATCCATTTTCCCTGACGGGCTTTGAACAGCGTGCCGGCCTCCGTAAATTTCTTTCCATCCAGACTGTAGCTAAAGCGACAATATGCCCCTTTGTCCACATGTACCCTTATGTAAATCTCTCTTTCGTAATTGGGGAACAAACCTGCTTCAAACTTCCGGCTGGGCTCCAATACGGCTAATGTAGAAACCTGTTCCAGGTTACCTTGTTCTGCATCCTTACATACAGCCTGCTTCAGCAAGAATTTTTCTTCCTGCTTTTCCACTCCTATCCAGGAATAGTCCCAGCCCATAATGATAAGTCCCGAAAGTTGTCCGTCATCTTTTGCCGAAACCTTCAATTTAGCGGTAGCCGTAAATTCCTCTGCCGGGAATTTTTGCATCAACAGATTCGGTACTTCCCAGAAGTTCTTAAAATGCGGTGAAAGTTCATGCCCATAAATACGGACATATCCCATATTCGTCGTAAAGCCGAACACATCCTGATAATTTGCATGCCATTCCCATTGCAGCCCCAGCTTACGAGTATCAAATTCATCACTCTCCACAGGTGTTTCTATCGGATACGTTTTATCGGTTTTAGGTTTACGATAACGGCTCACCGGGTCTCCACAACCGTCTCCGTCCTTATCAACTCCAATTACCGGCCAGTCATTTACCCATTTCATCGGATTCAGATGCAGCACACGTCCATAAGCTCCCTTATCCTGAAAATGCAAAAACCACGATTCCCCGGCCGGAGTGTCTACCCATCCTCCCTGATGCGGTCCGTTGATGTCCGTCTTTCCTTGCGCCATCACAATTCGGGCTTCATACGGTCCATACACATCTTTCGAACGCATCACCAGTTGCCATCCGGAAACTACTCCACCCGCAGGTGCAAACAGATAGTAGAATCCATTCCTTTTATAAAACTTAGCTCCCTCAATGGTATGATTTACTCCGTCATTTCCGTCAAACACCAGTACCGGGTCCGAAATGACTGCCGTACCTTCCTTATTCAACTCGCACACCGTCAACACACTATTGAATTTCGCCCGGCTTCCGGCCCATGCATGAGCCAGATACACACGCCCGTCGTCATCCCATAACGGACAAGGGTCAATCATCCCTTTTCCAGCCTTTACCAGCACGGGAGCATCCCATTCTCCATACGGGTCACGAGTCTTTACCATAAAAATGCCAAAATCCGGATCACCCCAGTATATATAGTACATCCCTTCATGAAAACGAATAGAAGGTGCCCATACGCCTTTTCCATGACGAGCTTCATTATAATATTCCACCGGTTCCACCTTCTTCAAGGCATAATTCACGATTTTCCAGTTTACCAAATCCTTTGAATGCAAGATAGGAAGTCCCGGAGTACAATTAAAACTAGACGCCGTTAAAAAATAGTCCTCTCCTACCGCACATACATCCGGATCAGAATAATCCGCATGAAGCACTGGATTCCGGTACATGCCATTCCCTTCATCAGACACCCATACCTCAGAACGATACTGTGCCATCGCTGGATGAAACAGGCTGCAAACTGACAGACTCAATATAAAAAACAATCCTTTCATTCTTCTTTCCTAATTTAAGTAACCCTCAAAAACAATCTTCTACCTAAAGAAAAATACCCAAAACTTAAAAATCCATTTATCTAAAAACTTTTCGTCTATAAATACGAATCAGGGTTCCATTCCACTTAAAAGAAGAACCTAAAAATTTCTTAAAATGATTCTCCGTTATATTTCTTATAAGCTTTTGCTTCCTTTTCTGTCACCGGCACCAGTCTCACGGCAGCTCCTCCTCTGGGTTTCAGGGCAAACTTTATCACATCCCCAGCTCCAACCAACACATACGAACATTTCACCTGTGTCTTTGTCTTCACTTCTTCTCCCCCATCGGTATAAATAGATGCCAGATACATCTGATTCTTGTCCAGGAAAGAACAATCCAAAGTTTCAACAGAACCGTCATTGTTGGTCAGCATTCCCACAAACCATTCTTTCCCTTTCCGGCGAGCCATGGTGATATTTTTACCCGGCATACCATCCAACACATGCGACTCATCAAATACAGTCTGCAGATTTTCAAACCATTCAATCTCCGGTTCACCGTTGTAGAATTGAGGACGGTCATACCAGAAAATTGTCATCAACGGACTATAAAACACCAATGAAGCCGCCAGCTGATGCGCATGCGTATTCTTCAAGCGCTTGTCATAATAACAGATAGTATAATCTGCGGCCCCGTTAATCATACGCGTAAACGGAAGAATGGTACTGTGTGTAGCATCCGGAAACTCTTCGTTCCCCAGGATACCTTCCTGTGTCAGCAGATTTGGATAAGTACGGCTGAATCCCGACGGACGGAACTCATCATGAATATTCATCATCAGGTTATTCTCTGCAGCCAGACGCACCATGTCGTGCAACCAGGTAGCCCAACGATGACTTGCATACTGCACAAATCCTGACTTCACTCCCACAATGCCCCATTTGTGCAACAGTGGGAACAATTCGTGCATCTGCTTCTGCAAAGCATGTTGATTGACATACAACCAGATACCTACACCTTTCTTCTTTCCATACGCCACCACTTTCGGCATGTTCAGTTTTGACACCACCTTCGTGGCATCCCCATCATGTGAGGTACAGGGCATATACCACTGCCAGTCAAAAAGCATGTACGGGATGCGGTGTTCCGCACAGAAATCAATGGTCTTCAAAGCCTGGTCTGTCGTAAGCGACGTTTCGCGCATGATTTTTCCCGGCTTAATCCAGTCCGTATTCTTAATCTCACAAGGAGGATTCAAATTTTCGATAATATAATTGTGCTCCAGCAATTCACCCGGTTTGTCAGCTGCCATGATGACCTTCCACGGCGTCGCATAATAAGTAACAATATCTACCGGACTGTACATGACAGAAGTCAATGTATGCTGTTTTTCAGAAGAAGACTGAAACTTAGTCAGACACCAGTCGTCTACATCCGCATCTGTCAATGCTGCCCAAACTCCATTAGGCAATTCCAGCGTCAAGGCACGTTCCACCGGCTTCTTCAGCGCATTCACGTCCAGGTATTCAAAATGCGCCTGTGCCCATTGTTCGGCCCAAGCCTTGGTTCCTTCCGGAAAAGTATACTCCGTCAGATCCCCCACTACCTTATGAAAAATAGCTTTCGGATGTTCCGGGAAATAATAACGAAAAGCCACCCCTTCATCATAGGCACGCACTTCTACATTCAAACGGTAATCAGAACCGTCCTTTTTTGATAAATACAATGTGCCCCATCTGTAATTGTCACGCACCAAGCTGCGTTCCCCATAAAGCGGTGTCCAAGTAGTGTCATGGCTGCCATAAGCTACCGAATCCACCTCCAAATTGTCCATCCAGCATGCCGGCTGAGGCAACTTACGCATCCCCAAAGCCATTTCCCAGACACGATTGTCCAGTTGCAATCCGGCCTGCGATTCCTTCACTACCTGTTTCCCATTGTAATTTACCTCATAGCAAAGTACATTGGCTCCGGAAGCCGATTTTTTCTCATAAAATTTCACCTTATGTATACCTTCCGGAGAAGACAAATTCAATTCTATCGGTTCTGCTGCACACATTGCAGCTCCAAGAACCCATAATCCCAACGTCAAAGACAAGTTCTTCATATTCCTTTTATATTGTTTTTTATAGAAATACGAATAACTTGTCCCGACTACTCAATCAAAATGTAAATTTCTTTGATTTTTATTTCACTTGAAACTCAAACGTATTAAACGAATGAGCCTGCAAAGTCACATTCAGCCATTTTTCTCCCAACTTCACCGTCAGTTGCTGCGGATTATCCTGAAAGTTTCCTGCTACCACCACGGTTTTTCCTTCCGGAGTCTGTACCACTAACACCGGCTTCTTATCCTCACCCGTCGGTTTAAACGCCAGCACCTTCGTGCCCGGCATCAGGAAACGGGTGTAATGCTTCACGGCATAATATTCCGGCGTAAAGATAGCCTTAGCCTGTTTGGAATCCACCCGTATCAAGGCATTCTGCTTCCATCCCCACGGACTTACTCCTTCATCCGCCAGAATCGGATTCCAGAAAGTATACTCCTCACAGCCATTTCCCAAATAATGGTTCATCAGATGAAACGTATGCTCTGCGGCTTTCCAGTCGAAAGAACCCCATCCGCATTCACTTTCAGTCTGCACATAGTTATAATTCGGATATTTCGCACGCAGGCGGGTCAGTAACTGTCCTCCTTCCCACTGCAGTCCTATTCCTTGAATCGTTTCAGGCATACGTGGGTCGTCCAGCACCTTTTCTATTACTTCATAACGGTTTGTGTTGATGGTTCCGAAATACAATTTCACGTCCGGATGCGCTTTCTTCAGTGCCGGAGCCAGATACTCTACATTGAAACGGATAATTCCCTCCGGTGTCCATGCACATCCCGGATAAGGCGTATAGCTCCACGATTCATTTTGAAACATTACCATCTTTATGGGAATATTCAGCTCTTTATACGCGGAAACAAACTTGCAAAAGAAATTCGCGTATGCCGACAGGTAACGAGGGTCTTGAATAAAGAAGTCCGTTTCAGCCAGTTCTGCCGGGAATACTCCTTCTGTCTTAGGTCCTTTATTTCCTTGCAAATAATAGTCCTTCGCCGGATGCATCGTATTATATTTATCACTGCGCACCGGATAATCCTGATTGATTTTCATCCAGTTGGGCGGACTCCATGGAGAAATCCAGAAGGTCATGTTCGGATTATAACGCTGAGCCGACTTGATATACGGCACAAGCGAAGTCTTATCGCGGTCTATATTAAAATGCTTCAATTCAAAATCTCCCGGCACCTCGTCGCAGCTGTACCAGTTGCGTGAGAAGTCGTTCGCATTCATCGGAAAACGCCCCAACGTAAACCGCAAATCACCTTCCGGAGAAAACAGTTTCCTCAGAATTTCCTCTTTCTCATTACTAGGCAGCACATTCAAGGCATCCCATCCCAACTCATTGAAACAAGTACCCCAAGCCTTGAAAACGACTACAGAATCTCCCTTATCTACCGATAAATCAGCAGCAGTTCCCTCTGCCTTCGTTTGCAATTTCACCTTGTTCTGTGTCCAAGTCTTCCCTTCACAACTACTCACCCAATCACATGTCTGTGCCTGCACAGATACCTCAAGCAGTGCAAGTCCCATACAACTGAACCAAATTTTTCTCCATTGTCTTTTCATAGCGTCAACTCTTTTTTATTTCTCAAAAGTATTCAAAAAAGAAACACCTTCCACATGCGGACCCACATAAATTCGTGCCATATCTCCCGTATGATACCATTTCGGCTTTCCCGGCATATCATCAGAAATAATCTGACCGTTTATGCGAAGGTTTTCAAAACGAATGTTCCGTACCTTCCGCTGTGCATCATATCCCTCAATCACGGAAATCTCAGCCCGATTACCGGTGTACGACACATTCTTGAACACCACATTTTCAATCCCTCTTCCCGGCGCCTTGCAATATTTCTCATTAAAGAAAATACGAAGATTCACTAACTGCCCCTGTCGGAAGTTTTCAATGCGTATATCTTCAAAACGCACATTCCGTATCAGATTCTCATCACCCGCATTAATAGCCAGACAACCTTGATAGTTCAACTGCTTCTCCTTATGGTCCAGAATATCAATATTCACATAATTCAGATTCTCCAAAATCTCCGGCTTGTCCACATTTCCATGAATCCCGATAAAAATAGGATGCGCCACATCGGCCCATAACGTAGAATTCTGCATGGTAATATTCGAACTTGGTCCTTCAAATCCCAATCGTGTGCCATATACCGTAGTACAGTCATCCGATGTCCGGCAAAATACCCTGTCGAACAATACATTCCGGCTGGAAAACACATTCATCCCATCTCCCCAACCAAAATAACTGATGACTTTTACATTTCGAATGGTAACACTGTCCGAGCCACCCGTAGCACATTGTGTAGCCATTAATCCTTCCACGTACACATTACGGGAATTAGCGATACGAATACCCATCTTCACGCTCGGGTCAATGATGCCCCTTCCCAGCAGCTTCACGTCATGCACATTTTCAATCAGCATCCGTCCCATCATCACGGATCCACCAGCCACATAGACCGTCTTACCGGAAGGAATACGAAATTCTCCTCCTTCAAAACGATGAATTCCGGGTCCGAAATAAATCAGGTCCGGATTCTTTTTGTCTACCTTAAATGTATCCAAGGGATTGGCAAACAAATGCAGGTTATGAAAAATATCTCCATTCACTTCCACCGAAAGATTGGCCGGTTTCTCTAATGAAAATTGAAGCGTATTCCCTTCTATCGTAAAAGGAATATCGTATGACAACGGACGTACACGAGCCGAATCGATCTTTCCTTTATTATACGTCACCGCAATCTCCACCTTTTCCGAAAAGTCAAAGGTAGCCATGGAAGCATGTTCCACATGGTGCTTCGTCTCACGCACCTCATCCACCTTCACCAGGTAAGTGGGCACAAGCACCCACTTACTTTTTCCTTCCGAACGGACTTTGACTGTAAAATCATTGTTCAGCCCTGCTCCTTTAGGAGCTTGCCACGATACTACCGTTCCCGCAGCAAATCCCCCTTGAAAGAAGCAGCACAGACAACACAAAAATAAATATCTAAGCAATAAACTTTTCATAAGTCTTACCTTTAACGTGCATACATCAAAGTACCAAACCCAAGTGCATCATATCCACCACTTGCTGTACCATAATTATCACCTCCACCTTCTGGAAATAATCTGTCACATCCAATTTTCGTATACTGCGTCAAATCAGCATCCAAGTTTTTAATTTTCGAATAGTGATAGTAAGGCAATGCCATAATTGGACGGGTACCTCCACGTCCCCCTTCACCCATTACACTCTGGGTCACCGGTGAAATACCACCCCACTGATTATTCTGCTGCCAGACATAGGTCATAAACGGCAAGTCACTCTTCATTGCATAATTATAAGCAGAAGCATATTCACAAGCCTTCAGGAAAAGATTATCTTTATAAGCAAAGAAATCATCTCCCTGACAATATGCTAATTGGCAAATAGTTCCTAATAAACCTACACACATCAGCGTATGTCCCTGATCACGCCCACTCTCCTGTAACTGAGCAAAGTTTGTTCCGGGGAACTCATAATAAATGGCACGTGTAATACGTCCATTGGTTTCACCCACCTGAAAATGGGTTACAGCTTCATTGTAGATGTCCCGACGATCTGTAAGAATACCAATAGCCATCGTTGATGCAATATTACAAAGTCCCCAGTTAGCCCAATAATGCAAATCGTTTGTATCATGATGACGTTCCAAGAAGTCCTTGTTGGCAGGATACCATACCGTTAACATCCAATCCTGATATTTTTTAAAATCCTCAGGAGCCCATCCCGGAAAGCTTCTCAGAATTTCACCAGCAATCGCAAATTCATGTCCATAAATCCCTGCAGCCAATGAAACATTAGAGTTACCTCCCAAGGCTTTAGTCGTATTTGCCCATATATTGAGCAATTCTACTGCTTTTTCTGCATACACCTCTTTTCCTTCTATCTTCCAGCGAAGAGCCAGTTGATAAGCTCTTGCTGCAGCTTTCGCAGCATTCATATAGTTTTCTGCACCTGCACCACGAATAATTGTCTCTACAGCTGTACAGTTCATTGTAGTTGTTTCCTGTGCCAGTTTATTATCTCTTAACAAAGCAAATCCTTCCTTCCAAGGGCTTTCACCAGAGTTTCCAGTCGGATCTTCATCTAATTTCAAATTTACTCTAATCCGGTTGAAATCATCTTCCGTATGCAATGCATATACCCCTTGTTCCGCATGTTTCATCGGTTCTGTTTCGGGTTTCAATGCAATTTCTTCCAACCCTTCCAATACATCCGGCAACGGTATTTCATTCAAATCTGTTTCCACATTCAAATCCGGCAAATCAATGCCGTCGCCACAGCCCGACAAAGTCAGGCTGATGGCAAATGCGGCTGTTATGTAATAAAATCTTTTCATAATCTTATTTTTTTAGTCTACTTTCCATATTTGCAGTTCCAAAACGAATGTATCAGTCATTCAGTAGTTCAATTTTTACAGAAGAACAAGTAATCCACACATTAGCTCCTGTACATGACACAAATCCTAACACAACATCTTTCGCTTTATCTTTCACCTCAAACTTAAATTCTTTTGTCACATTAGTTACATCTGGAGGAGTCAAAACAATGTACCCCAAACAACCTTTAGCTGCATCAGGATATGAATTACCAGCATAATCTGCAATATCTACATCTGTTGTTCCTTCAAATGCAGCAAAAACAGCATCTCTTCGTTGTCCATTATTTCCACCAGAGGTCACCTCTGCAATGGTAACTTTATATTCTCCAACAGGTAACTTTACATTCTGATATAGTTTGCCATTCGTTGCAGCCTTGCCCCATTTATGTAAAGCAATCACTCCTTCCGGATCTCTTCCTCCTGTAATTGCCGGATATTGAAGTCCTCCAACACCTGCATTGATAAGGCTCTGATTGCGAGTCCAATCTGACAACACATCCCATTCACCACCAGTAAATCCACCTTCTCCACGGAAAGGACGTTCGTAATTTTTCAGCACATACGATGTAATATCATTATCCGGAACCATCACATTAATCGTTTGAGGAACTTTCATTTCAAGTATACGACCTTCGGCAATCTGATAATTAAAAGATATCAACACATTATCTATATTATTACCTGTAAAGTTGGGAACTGTAAGAGTCAATTCTGTTTCATTTACAGAAGATATAGAAGCTACCTGATTGCCAAACATCACTTCTGAGAATTTAGAACTATCAGTTCCTAGACTTGTTCCTAACAGCTTCAATGTTCCACCCGAAACAACCAATGGACAATCTACTGCAGTTATTTCCGGAGCCATCATAATAGTAATATTCTTCCGCATAAACTCAATGCCTGCAATTTCAACAACAACCGGTACTGATCCAGCTGCAAGTCCATGTGGTACTGTTACATTCAGTATGCCATTTCCTGCATTATCTACCGTATAATCTTCTGGAGCAAGAACTGCTTGTACATCCCCAAAATGTACATTAATACTTTCCCAATCAGCTTTTACTGGCATATTCTGCCCCTTTATTATAAGAGTTTCTCCTATATACCTATCATCAGGTATATCATCCACAGAAATAACCGGTGAAGGTGCAACATTAAATTTACCCTCTAAATTGATTGTTTCAAATGGGGTTGCCAATATCACACTATATTCTTTTCCTTCTTCTAAAGAATTGGGAGTTTTCACTGTTATTTTTTCATTCTCACATGACAATACAGTTCCAGCTTTATCTCCAAACCAAACTTTCGTTTGTCCTTTGGTTGTTTCATCTCCCAAACCTTTTCCGGAAATAGTCACTTCACAACCTTTATAGCCCTGCTGTGGAGTTATTCCACTAACGGCAGCATGTTCTACCAGTCTAAACTCGTAGGGCGTATTCACAGTTTGTGAACCAAGCGTCAATGTAAGTTTTCCACTTACGGCACCTTCAGGAACTTTTACCTTAAATTCTTCTTCCGACCAGGAAACAATTTCAGCCGGTGTGTTAGTGGCTCCCTTAAAAATCACCTTTACGTCTTCCTGGCTACCTCCCAGCTCACTTCCAGAAAAAGTTACTTCACTGCCTACAAATCCCCAGGCCTTTTGCGTACCTTCCAGCCCAAAAAGAGGTTTCATCTGTTCTACCGATGGCTTACCCATTACCCGAAACATCAGATCCGAGTTAACTTCCTGCCCCATAAAGCAGACAGATATACGTCCGGTAGTCGCTTCCTTAGGAACGAGCACCTTTACTTCAGTATCGGTACAAGTAAGCACTTCCGCCTCATTTTCACCGATAAACACTTGAATAAAATCTACACCTCCTCCAAAGTTTGTTCCGGTCAAAGTAAACTGATCACCCACAAATCCATAATCAGGAGTTATACTGCTCAATGTAACAGGCTGACTTTCCGGATTCTGAAGCAATACCACTTCTGCTTCTTCATCGTCACAAGACGACACCAGAGGCATTAGAGGAAGCAAACACAATAAATAATATATCTTTTTCATGATAAGACTCTTTTAGCATCAATTCCTTTCAATCTTAATATTCGAGATTTTCACATTGCTGCTTCCATTCATCATGGTTGCAAACCCAATGGTCACAGAAGTCGTCTGTGTCAATGTGACCTCGCACTGATAGTCTACAGGCTCAGAGAACGAACCAGCAGTAACCTGTTTCCATCCGAGGACTTCTGCCGGCACCGGATTATAGGTCCATTGCTTGGCACCTTCCACATTCTGCTGCTCTTTATTCAGATTCGGAATAACTCCTTCACCTTCTACTACAGCAAATACAGCACCGTATCGTCCTCCTGAGTTAGTATTTTCCACTACATGTAATGTAAATGTATAAGTGCCAGGAGGTAAAGTCGCTAACTGATATAATTTCGCATTTTCTTTCTTACCTTGTCCCCAACCAGACTGTATTGCTAGCAATCCATCAGGATAAGCTTCTGGGAACTGAAGAGAAGAGCCAAAACCGTCTGAAGCCAACCAATAAAGGGCTGTACCCCACTCACCATCACTTACATCTCCGCGCAAGAATGGCTGTTTATAGTTTTTCAAGAAAAGAGCTGTCACATCACCGGTTGCAGCAGGATTAATCAAAGCAGAACCTTCCACTTCATAACCACCTACATTAATAACCACCGTACCCGATTCATCGTAATCAGCTGGAAGCTTGAATTTAATTTCTTCATTCGTCACAGCCACCACATTGGCCCGCACATCCTTTTGCAGACCTTTGATTACCACACTCACATTTTCTACTGCATCTCCAAAATTATTACCCGTAATCACAACTTCATCATTTGCAGTAGCAAATAAATCACCTGCGCTATTCAATGACTTAATAGAAGAGATTACCGGAGTCGGTATTACAGTGTAGGTATCCGACGACTCCACAGTGTGATTCCACACCTTTAATCCGATTTTCCCAGTCTGTGCCCCATCTGGCAGCTCCACAATAATACGCCCGTCTGTACATGAAAAAATCTTCTGGGCTTCCATCCCACCAAAGGTCACTTTGACGGCTTCAATCTGATCTCCAAAATCTTTACCTAAAATAGCCACCTGGGAACCTACATATCCAGAAACCGGATAGATGCCAGTTATTTCCGGTACAGGATAAGCATACTCCTTAAAATTGGCATCTTTCTCACAAGCAAAACAAAGCAAGGAAAAAGTAATTGCCAAACACCATTTCAAACTATATTTTACAATATGTTTCATATTTCTTTTTCTATTAGTGATTTTATCAATACCCCGGATTCTGAATCAAATTCGGATTCAAGTCAATCTGACGTTGCGGAATTGGCCAGAGATAATCACTCTTTGAAACCTGAATATCCGACTTGCCAGCCAGTACAACTGCCGCATGCATGCCTTTTCCTGTTTCTACCTTTTCCGTTCCCCAGATATATACATTCGGAGTATATTCCGAAAGAATAGCATTCCCTTCATTATTCACAAAATCAGTGGGATAACCAGCCTCTCCTACGACCATACCACAGCGAGACTCATTCAACTCTTCTTCCAGCTTACCCCAGCGTTTCAAATCGTCGTATCTGAAACCCTCCATGTACAACTCTACCGTACGTTCGCGACGAATTTCCGTCAACATGTCCAAGCCATTCTCTGTAACCAGTTCATTTGTCAAGGAAGCTACACCGGCGCGTCCACGCAACTTATTAATGGATTTATTCAATTGTTCGTTGGTTATTTCACCATACCGTTCATACACAGCTTCTGCATAATTCAAATATACCTCAGCCAAACGAAGTACCGGATAATTGGAATATTCATCCTTGTTGGTCGTATTACGTCCATACAAAGTAAACTTATAAGGTGTATATCCAGCATTTCCACCTGTCAGTTTAGTATTGGCATCTGGAGTTCCTATATATGACTTCAAACGGTAATCACGGTTTTTGAATTCATCTCCACGTTTTTGATAACCTTGAAACTTGGGAGATTTATCAATAGGCAAACCATCTGTACATACAAACATATCGATTAACTTACGACTCGGTGTAAGTTTCCAAAGTGTCTGCGTCAAATCAATGCTGGCCGGACGTGTTTTCTGGTCATACACTGAATAAAGAATAAACTCCTTGTTCGTATCTTTCCCCTTTCCTGCAGGATTGCTTCCTTCATTTTCAATACAGAACAAATAACGGTTACTCATATTTTGCATGGCAGCTACGCTATTGTAATTCCACAAGCTATATACAGGATCGGCCATTACCTCATCACACAGCGCAATAGCCTCTTCCAAAAATGCATTGACCTGATCAGATTGCGGACCTGCAGAACCTTCAAAATCAGTGCTTGTTCCATTATATTTACGCCAGGTAGCTTCATACAATAACACTCTTGCCTTAAAAGCTTCCGCTCCACCTTTACTGATACGTCCTTTATCTTCAGAAGGAATGTTCTGTTCGCTTGGTAAATACTCAATAGCCTTATCCAAATCGGACAATATCAGGTCAACTACTTCATAACGACTGTTACGTGAAGCTCTCAATTCGGGAGAATCCACATCCAGTACCGTCTTCACAATAGGTACACCACCAAAAAATTTCAGCAAGTAAAAATAAGAATAGGCACGGAAAAAATATCCTTCACCTAATGATTGGGCTAAATCGCTTTGGTCACCAGCATAACTTTCCGCTTTCTGGAACAACATATTCACCGCACGAATATTGGCATAGCAATTATCCCAGCGTCCATCATTAGAACCAACCATAATCTTTCCGAAACCCACATCCGCATTGTTCGAAAAATAAGTAGACAAGTCAGACGAGCAATCCATGTGGTCAAAAATAGATCCGTAACGGCTTTGCCAGCCTAATAACTGTCCGTAAAGCCCTGTTGCATATTCGCGGAAATGTTCGGGAGTCTGGAAATAAACCACGTCTGTCTTCGTGTCCAGCGGTTCCAAATCAAGAAACATGTCTGCACAAGAAGAAAATCCCCAAATGCAAGCACAGGCTGCTATATATGTCAATTTTTTCATAACTTCCTTTTATAAATTAACTGTTTACTGATGCATCAAAAACCGATATTCACACCAAATGACCAGGTACGACTAAACGGATAACCGTTGTTGTTCGAGGTCTCTCCCATTTCCGGGTCGAAACCATCGGCAATACTCGTTGCTTCCCAAAGGTCATTACCTGAGAAATAGATACGTACTTTCTCCAGTTTGGCTTTCCGTGTCCAATTCTGTGGCAGCGTATATCCCACAATCAAAGATTTCAAACGGATGTAGCGATTATTCTGAAGCATAAAATCATTGTTTTCATAATTCCAGTGTGAACGGTTCTGATGAGTAGTCAGACGAGGATATTTAGCATTCGGATTATCTTCCGTCCAAGTCTGTCCTAAGAACATCGGATTCTGGTTAGTGTACTGTGCATAGAAAGGATAAGCCATCCAGCCTGTACGCATGATGTACTGCTTACCTACTCCCTGGAACATGGCACTAACATCAATACCCTTCCAATTGATCCCGGCATTAATACCAAACACATAGTGTGGATTAGCATCTCCCACAAACTGCAAGTCACTGTTTTCATTTCCGTCGGCCGTAATCTTGTAATCACCGTTCAAATCCAGACGCTTGGTATCTCCAGGACGAAGTGCATCGGCTGTGCCTTGTCCAATATTTGAAAGTGCCGAACCTCCATCATTGTAAAGTGCATAGTAACGGTCTACTTCAGCCTGATCTTTAAAGAATCCATCCGTACGGAACAAGAAGAAAGAATTCAGTGGGTATCCGTTTACAGCTCCATTCTTTCCTGCGCCATAAGAATCAGCTCCTTCCAGTTCTCTCAGCAAACTTTTCGTATCGCTCACATTAAAGTTTACATAGTATGAAAAATCTTTCCAACTGTCACGCCAGCCTACAGTCAACTCCCATCCTTTCACACTCAGATGTCCACTGTTTGTTTTCGGCGGAGTACCACCCAGCAAAGAAGGATAAGTAACTTGCGACAACATACCGTTATTATCTTTCCAGAAATATTCAAAAGTAGTAGTCAACCGGTTATCCAGGAAGTTCAAATCCACACCGATATTTTTCTGAGTGACACGCTCCCATGTACGGTCATAGCTTACCAAACCGCTAAAACCACTGGACACCTGTGTAGCTGCCGGTTGTCCCAATGTAGTAGAACCCATACCTACCAAAGCTACATAATCAAAGTCTCCCAGACCGGCATCATTACCAGAAGAACTAATATTGAAACGCACCTTACCAAAGCTCAACACCGGAGATATGAAATCCATAAATTTCTCTTTCGTGAAAGCCCATCCCACAGACATAGAACCAAAGTTCTGGAACTTATGACCTTTGGCAAACTTGGAGTTACCATCACGACGGCCCATCAACTCCAGCAAATATTTTTCATTATAGTCGTAATTTACACGCGCAATGTAAGAGTAAGTACCATTCTGTGTCTTACCTCCGCTATTACCTTGCTGTCCGCTTGCCAGATTCAAGTCATATACACCGGAATCTTCAAAATCTTCACGAGCCGCAGCCATCTTCTTTGAAGCCCATTTTTCCGCGTTGATACCTAACATAGCCGATACATTATGTACTTTGGCAAACGTATTCTTATAACGCAGAATAGCTGAATAATACTGATAAAGCATGTTATTTGCTTCCATCAGATAGCCCGGATTATTTTCAGCCTTGATGTTCAACGGATTTTCCGGATAAATTAATACAGGAATAGTAGAGTTGACGACTTCACGTGCCGGATTTCCAAACCAGTCGTATGTCTGTACAGGAGTCACCCAGCGGTCACGACGATACTCTTCATTCTGGAAAGAAGCCATACCTTCGAAACTGATACCTTTCCAAATATCCACAATCGCCTTCAAGTCTACGCGGGTAGTCAAGTTCGTCTTGTTGTCACGTCCACCGTCCGAAGTAGCAGCTGCAGGCTGACGGTCACCCACCTGTCCATAATTAGCATACCACTGTCCATACGGGTTTTTAGCCGGAAACAAAGGAGGCTCATTTCCGTACAATGTATTGTCCAAACCACATGAAGGAGAAGATGTGTTTGTCTTAATCATGCTGGCAGCTGTTTCCAACTTAAACCAGTTTGTCAATTTAATACCGTAATTCAAACGTAAGTTCAACTGTTTCTGACCATCGTAAGCTGTAGCCAGGTTACCCTGGTTATCGGCATACATCGCAGAAATACGATAATCCGTCTTGTCCGTAGCACCGGACACACTCAAATTATGCTGATAAGAAAAACGAGTAGCAAACATTTCTTCCACACGGTTTGCATTACCCAGGAAAATCTTGTCGCCCCATTCCTGATGATTGATGACATAAATACCTTCGTAACCTGACTGCATTTTAAGCAAGTTTTCCTCATTCAACCACCCCCACCAGTTCTTAATGGTTTCTTCCTTATTGGCCTCCAGCCACATAGTGGCATACTGCTGCATATTCGGAGAGAAAGAAGTAACACCCAAGGTAGAAAAACGCATATTAAAATCATAATTCACGTTAACTTTACCCTTACCTTTCTTGGTAGTTACCAGGATGACACCGTTTGCAGCCTTTGCTCCGTAAATAGAAGCTGCACCGTCTTTCAGCACACTAATGGTTTCAATATCATCAGAGTTCATATTTTGGAAGGAGGTGGCATTTACTGCCGGAACTCCATCGATTACAATCAGTGGAGAGCCACCGTTGACTGACGTAGCACCACGAATCTGGAAGTTCAAACCTTCATTACCCGGACGGGAAGAAGAACGAGTGACCGTCAAACCTGGTGTCTGTCCCTGCAAGGCCAAACCGACGTTAGTTACCGCACGGCTTTCAAGCACCTTGCTGTCCACCTGGTCAATGGCACCGGTCAACGTAGTTTTCTTCTGCACACCATAACCTACTACCACTACTTCATCCAGCACTTCGGCATCCTCTTTTAAGGTAACCTGAGCCAATTTTTTCGTATTGGAAGCTGGCAATTCTACCGTTTTATAACCTATATAAGAGATCACCACTACCGCATTGGGTGAAGACACTTTCAATGAAAAATTACCGTCAATGTCAGTAATTACCCCGTTGGAAGTTCCCTTTTCGAGCACACTGGCACCAATAACTGGTACTCCAGTAGGGTCCATGACCTGTCCCTTCACAGTCACTGTCTGCATCACAGCCTGCGCATGAAGTGCTTCCGCATGGGTTTGTATGTTTCCTCCACACAAAAGAGCTGAAACCATTACGGCTGAATAAAGCACTCTTTTGGGTGAAAAAAATAAAGATTCATTTCTCATACGTGAATTATTAGATTCTGTTTTATTTAATTTATACCTCACTCATACTACTCCTTATAGTACCATGAGTGAGATATTTATTTATATTTTATTAGAAAGAAAGAATAGGGCGGACAATTTTTTGATTATTATTTGAGATGGTTTTATCATCGGTATGGAATCCGACCCAATTATCAAACCATTGAATAGCCCATGCCTTATCATTTGCCCCTTCATTGCACAACCAAACTCTACTATCCTTTAATGTATAGTCAGCATTTATCTTCTGAATCTTCTCTATCACTTTATCTCTTGCAGCCTCTTTTGCCGCTCTATCTCTACTACCATCTTTGTCAAGGAATAAATGAGCTTGCTGTTTATCTGTTGTAAAATCAAGTTCTCCCAAATTGTCCAACATAGCATAAATTTGTCCAACACTTGGAAGATACCAACCACTTGACAAACCCTCAGGTGCCGAAAATTCTGGATAAGTATCACCATAAGCAACTGCTTCATGAGCAGCAAATGCATTTTCTTGTTTTATCAATTCCTGAGTTACTAAATATCCATTCTTTAAATCCAAAAAAGCATTACGTGCTTCAACAGATCCTTCAGTAGTAAAATCAGTTCCTGCTACATAATAATTTTCACCCAATGTGACAGTAGCATCTGCAGACCACATACCTACGTCAGGTGTATTCTTGAAAGAAAGCACATATCCGTGATTCCATGTATTTACTCCATCCGTATCATTCACACCAGTTGTAGAAAATACAATTCCAATACATCCGTTCTTAACCGGAGCAGGACAATCATTTTCATCTTGATTTCCATAAGGATATATACTACCATCTGCATAGTAATAATCCCCCACCTCTATATCACGTTCTACCTCTGTTTCTGAAATTTTATTATAAGTTACATTATAAACTTTACAACTATTAGCTTCCAGATTTATAGATTCAGCTTCACTCTTTCCGAAATACACAGGTACATTTTCATCATAAACCAAACGGCCGTCCAGTGTCAAAGAAATTTCTCCAGAAGGAACGATAAAACGAAACGTACCTTTTCCTGCCATATAAGGCTTCACATCAGATTCTCCAATCTTTATTGTAGAATCATCCGCCATTCCTACTGGAGCCGTGTACTTATAACCATCACTTGTTACATATTTACGTACCGGTACATTAATCTCTACCATAGAGAACTGGTGTGCCAAATTAAATTGAATAATTTCATCCGCAGGATTGTTAACTTCAGCAAGCATCAAGTCTGCCTTTTCGTATGCTTCTGCCGTATTTTGAGTATAAAAATCATCTGATTCAGCAAATTTAGTTTTAATTGCGTCTACAGTAGTAATGTTTTGTGCGGTCAAATCTGCATTATATGGATAATACGCTATATAGTTTGCATTTTTCCAATAGTATAATTCATTTTCTGCATTCCATGCCTTACCATCGTACACAAATTTTTCATTGTTACAAATCACTGTTCCATCATTGGAAATGACATACATACCCATTTCATCTCCTTTAACGAATGCTGTAGTACGATTTTCATCTGTACCTGTAGTAGCACGACTTCCGTCTTCTGAAACAAAGTCCTGTGTATTCACACTTATATTTAGTACCTGACGAGTAGGTACATCGTTTTGCACAATTTCTTCTTGAGTACAACTTGCCAATGCAGCTGAAAGCACCATCAGAGCTATTGATGATTTCATAAAATAACCTTTCATAATCATAGTATTTATTTGTTTATATTCTTAATTGTTCAAAAAAATATCCTGTCTGCAATCTTTTCCTTTAAAACCAACTCCTATTCTTCTAATTTAATTATCAGTAGATTCATTATTTTTATTTTCATTTGCTTCAAGTTCTTCATCATCCTTTTCGTTATGTCCCCAACTTGGATTATCTGATGAAGAATTCACCTCCGACGATTCACCTGACATATCCGTATCGCCATCACCGCTTCCCCACTCCGGTTCACCCGGTGAAGGATTCACATCTGTAGAGTTACCTGGCACAGAAACCGTATCACTATTTCCCCAAGCCACAGCAGAAGAGATTTCTACCGTTGTAGTTCCTTCTTTCGATACGTTAATATTCAAATAGTACACTTTTCCTCTTTCAAACACGAAATCCGTAACAGGAGCAGACACGAAAGAAAGATTTCCCATACTTGGAACTGTTACTTCCACAAAATCCTGCCCTGCGGGAATAGTTTGTGGCACCATCAATGCCTTCCAGTCTGAAGTAGCAGTCACAGAAGTACCTTCCTGCACTTGCTTCAAGTTTAAAAGCCGAACAATAGCTCCTTCCGCCGTACCGTTTTCCACCGTCAATGAACAAACTAGTTTAGCTACCCGATGAGAAAATGACAAGACCGAATAAGAAGGAGTCACCGTAGCGGAAACGACTTCCAACTGGTCACTTCCCACAAAATTTTCCAGCTTACTTTGATCGGCCATTACCGTAAGTGCCTCATCTGAGATTTTACTTCCCTCCACATAAGGATACCAGGCATTGACTGTGACCTCTTTTTTGTCACCCCATAAAAAAGGATCCTCAGAAGTCAGGCTTCCTTTAACATCCACGGTATAGGCTTTCACTACCCCGTCAATTTCTACAGCCACCGCCGGATTCAACAATTCACTCCAGTTATTGTCTACTGTAGTACGCGACTCACCTTTCACGAAAGCCGGAATATCTGCCGTAAACGAAATAGAAGTTTCCTGCGGTGTCTCATCGCCAGTTTCATTTCCCGGTTGATTCGACCCGTCTGCACCTTCATCTTTTGCACATGCTGCCAATAAATAGAGAGCTGCAATCAGAAATGTCCTTGTTTTCATACATTAGTTTATTAAGTGTTATTATTTATTGTTCAATTATCAAATGCACTGTCGCATATACTCCCTCACCACCTTACGTCCAGTCAGAAGATATCCCTCTACCGTACGTTTCGGAATACTCAACTCTTCTGCTATTTCTAAAGTAGTTTTTCCCTCAAAACGCGACATGCTATACACAGCTCTCACTTTTGGAGAAAGCAGATTGACTCGTTTTTCTTCCTGACAAGACAAGTCTTTTGCCATTACCGCACTTTCCATATCTTCTACCGATGCAGAAAGCCCTTCACACATGCAAGCCATTACCTCTTGTTTTTTATAATGACGACGAAGGTAATCGGTCACCAAGTTACGGACAATGGTATATAAAAAGGAACGGACAGTTTCGGGACGGAGCATAGAACGATATTCCAGCAAACGGAGAAAGGCATCCTGTACCAAATCTTCCGTTTCCATACAGCCGTTCAGCTTACGATATATGTAACGAAACACCAGCGGTCTGTAAGTCGTGTATGTCTCCGTCAGGAACTGAACAGTAATATGTGCTGAAGTGTCTTTCATATCTTTTTTGTTTTTCCGTATACAAAAGTACACTCATATATACAAACAGAATAAAAAGGAGGTAACAAGAACTATAAATTTTGTAACAATAGAGTCTTGAAAGACAAAAAAGCCGCAGGAACACCCTCTAAGGGCATTTCTGCGGCTTCCCGTTACATTGTTACTTTACATTTTTACCATCAAGTATTTCTCATTTTCTGGTGTGTTGACCTTGCTGGCGAAGGAATGTTTCGCGATCATACTTCCGCTGATGCGTTTTCCAGTATTCCTCCAGATTGTCTGCTTCCTCTTTTGTCAGATGAATCACCGCTCCGTGCTTGGGCGAAGTATAGTTGGTGGTTTTCATGACTCCTTCATTGAAGTGACCCAGGTTCTTGAAATGTACAAAATCGGAGGTTTCCGCAAAACCGAAGTTATGAGGATGAATGCTGAAAATGTCATACATCAATACCCACTTGTCCTCTCCAATCCTTTTCCATACGTTGGGGGCTTCGCATGCTTTGGGTTCAAAGTCATACCAGCGGGCATCATATATATAACCACCGTTCATCCGGTCAGATACCGCCTGCTTGATACCACCTACCCCATCGTGTGCCACATAAAACAAATGATATTTATCGCCTACCTTGGTAATGTCTCCATCAATAGCAGACACACCGTCCATCGGGTACTCAAACAAAATCTGTGGCGTGCTTTCTATCTTATTGAAATCATCGTTCACATACACATAGTACAATTTGTTGGCCTCGCTCTTGAAACGCATGGTGTAATAAATCATCAGCTTGCCTTTCTTGTCATCGTATGCCACTTCGGGTGCCCATACACAACCTATTTCGCCTAATCCGGCTGAAAGCTTGTCGAAACGGATATTTGCCCGGTTCCAGTGAATCAAATCCCAGGATTTCATCAATACAAGTCCCCGGTTATTTCCCCAGCCGTATTCCGGTCCGCGCTCCCACTCCGTCTTGCGATAACCGTCGCGCAAACCGAATACATGCAAATCGGTCATGGCTAAATAAAAGGCACCATCCGGTCCACGGAAAATATGAGGGTCACGGATACCTCGCTGCTGGGCTATCGTGTCACCGGCCAGCACAGGCTCTCCTTCATTGACTGCCGTAAAGGTGTAGCCGTCACGACTTACTGCCATATACAAACCGTGTGTTTCATCCCGATGGAAAACCATCAGATAAGCTCCCATGTCTTTTTCTTCGGGAATAGCATTCCGATAACAGAAATTACGGAAACCTGTTTTTCCTTTTCCGGCAGCAAACAGAGCCGGACGCAAAGCGTAAAATTCTTTATACACATTGTGGTTCAGACGAGCTACATCCACATTCTGAGCAAGCACCTCCCAGGACTTTCCATCTGCACTGACCGACATTTTCAGGCGGTTTCCCTGATTCAGCAGTTTCACCCGGAAGTTTTTACCTATTTTATTGGCTACCGTCAGAGGCTTTTCCTCTCCCCTGTACACCGTGAAATTCTTTCCATCGGATGACACTCCCGCGTAGGCTTCTTCATTGTAGTACAGCAGCAGGCCTCCGATGTTTCCATTTCCCAACCTCACTTCGACTTCCGTTTCATAGCATTTATCCATAGCTGTAACTAGCAGCAGACGACCGTCTGCCGGAGTGCGTCCCTTGGCCTTCACCTGCATTTCTCCTTCCGTAAATGTCAAAGCCTTGGGGGCATATTCCTTCCAGAATGTCCACTGAATGCCCAATTCCGGTTTACTGAAATCATCCGACAGTTCCATCTTCCATTCCGGTTGTCTGTTTTCGCTTAACCAGACAGCCTCCTGCTGGGTACGGCACCATCCGTCGCTGGTCCATTCTATCGGTTCAATCAAGGTAGAACGTCCCAACGTATGGTATCCGTTGGCGTAAGCATGATACACCACCCACCAGTTACCGTTCACGTCATCTACCAGAGTGCCATGACCTTTTGACCACCAGTTTTCACTGGCACTGTAAGTATGTACAATGGGGTTATAAGGTGAGTTCTCCCACGGACCGAACACCGATTTGGAACGTGCCACCACACACATGTGGCTGGTAGCCGGTCCGGCAGTTCCTCCTTCGGCCGACATCATGTAATAATATCCGTCTTTATAAAGCAGCTTGGGAGATTCCAGGTACATATCCTTCCCTTCTGTAACCCAGTTGGCCGGATATTCCCAACCGTCGTACACCTTCCGGCTCTTTCCGGTGACTTTCAGTCCGTCATCACTCAAAGGGGTAATCCAGCCGTTGTTGGTAAACAGGTAACGCTTTCCGTCTTCTCCTACCACATGACCGGGGTCAATGCCTTTTACATCCAATTTTACCGGCTTACTCCACGGACCGCAAATATTGTCGGCATAAATCACATAGTTCTCGCCCGTAGATGTGGGATAATAAATGTAATAACGGTTCTGGTATTTCAGCAGGTCGGGTGCCCAAATCGAAGCTTCATATTCAGACAATGCTCTGCAAACCGGCTCCCAGTGCAGCAAATCAGTGGAATGCCAGATAAGCAATCCGGGAGCATAACAAAAAGGAGAATGCGTCATGTAGTAATCCTTCCCGTCGCGCAGGATGGAAGGGTCCGGATAATCACCGGGAAAGATTGCCTTGGGAAATTGCGCCCATATTCCAGTCCCCATAGAAATAAGAAGCACAACCAGCAAAAATAGTTTTTTCATGGTATTTATCAGATTTGTATTAAGAATATACAAATATAAAAGTTTCTCCTTAAAGCCTGAAAATAAAGATAATAAAAAGTGTAAAATAAACAACCATATATTCACTAAAAAAACGCAAGTGCGTTTCAACTCAAACGTCCTTGCGTTTTGATCAAAACGTACTTGCGTTTCAAATAAAACGCACTTGCGTTTGAACCTAAACGCACTTACGTTTTTGGAAGCCTTATTTTTCATCTGTTTTACCAGACTCATCTGTCTCGGAATACTGCGTAGGCAATACGCCGAACTGCTCCTTAAAGCACTTGGTAAAATAGCTGGAAGAACTGAATCCCACCCGGTCGGCCACTTCCGACACATTCAGTTTTCCGTCCTGAAGAAGTTGGGCAGCCCGCTTCAAACGAATGGTACGGATAAATTCCGTCGGAGTCTGTCCGGTAATAGCCTGCAACTTTCGGTAAAGATTCATACGGCTCATTCCCATATCGGTACTCAACTGTTCCACGTTATACTCGGAATTGTCGATATGTTCTTCTATCAATTTCAGGGCTTTCTGAAGCAACTGCTCATCAATAGAAGTAATTGTTATGCGACTGGGATTGACACGCAGCGTCTTGCGGAATTCTTTCTTCCGGCCCTCCTGCTGCTCGATAAGCTGCTTGATACGCACCAGTAACACATCAAAGCTGAAAGGTTTGGATATATAGGAATCAGCCCCAACCGCATAACCGCTGATTTTTGCCTCGTCTCCACTGCGGGCTGTCAACAGGATAACCGGGATATGCGATGTCTGTACGTTGTGCTTGATACGGCGGCACAGCTCCAGCCCGTCCACTTTCGGCATCATTATATCACTGATAATCAAGTCCGGATTCTGTTCGACTGCAAGTTTCTCTCCTTCTTCACCGTCTGGTGCATCAATTACCTGATACGTTTCAGAAAGCTGCTCCTTGAGGAAATGACGGAAATCCTGATTATCTTCCACTATCAAAAGTTTTTTCCGGTCATCGGAAGTATCCGAAGCTAAAGTTGTTTCTTCTGACATCTTCAAATCCATCGGAATTCGTACAATAAAGGACGTTCCTTTTCCCGGCTGACTTTCTACACGAATCGTTCCCTCATGTAACTCTACATATTCCTTCACCAAATGCAACCCAATTCCACTTCCAACCTTGCTGTCGTCCGGATGCTGTACTTGATAAAAGCGCTCAAAAATATGCTTCAATGCCTCATCTGATATGCCAATTCCTGTATCTGAAACTGTTATATTGGCAAAAGAATGCCCTTCAACTTCCTCTGCTGACAAAGAAAGCACTACACGCCCTCCTTCCGGCGTAAACTTGAATGCATTTGAAAGCAAGTTATTTAAAATGCGATGCAATTTTTCATGGTCAAAATTCATATACCAATGAGCAGCTGAAAGCTCCAGACGAAAATCCAACTGCTTTTCCTTGGCAAAGGGTTGAAAATTAGCATACAATGCTGACACAAACTCTTCCAAATCGCCCGCGGTAAGATGAAGTTTTTCCATTTTCATCTCCATCTTACGAAAATCGAGCAACTGATTGACAAGGGTATACAGTTCTTGTGCATTCTTATAGACCGTATCAAGCTGACGAAGTACCTGCTCGTCGCTCACCTTTTTCCGAAGCACTTCCAATGGGGTAAGTATCAAAGTGAGCGGAGTTCGAAGTTCATGACTAATGTTGGTAAAGAAGCGGAACTTCAACTGATTCAGTTCCTCTTTTTGCTGGGCTGCCTGTTGTTCTTTCAATCGAATCAGTTTCTGATTATTTTTTCGGTACACATACCTCACTCCTAAAATGACTACCCCTATCAGGCATAAAAAGTAAAGTACAAAAGCCCAACTCGTAGCCCAAAATGGCGGAAGAATTGTCACTTGAAAAATGGATTCCGGGCTCCATACATGATCGTTTCCGGCACTCATCACATGAAACGTATATTCACCCGGCAACAAATTATTATACACTACGCTTCCCTGCCCCTTATCGGAAACTATTTCATTCCACTTTTTATCAGCTCCCTCTAAACGATAACGGAAATAAGTCTGCGAAGGGTTTACAAAATTCAAGCTGGAAAAGTCAAAGGTCAGGAAATTTTCATCATAATTCAGTGTTACCGACCGTACCTTGTCGATTGACTGAGTAAACAAAACCCTTCCATGATATTCTTCTCCACACGAAACCGATTCGTTGAACAAACGAAATCCGGTAAACAAAGGAGAAATAACACAAGGAGTAAACACCACATTTTCAGGAGAAAACAAATAAAATCCATCCATTCTTCCAAAACAAAGTTCTCCTTTTCGGGTCCGCATGGAACAAAACTCATACAAGTCATCCCATTCACGACTGTGATTCCGGTCCAAACAAACTACTGTATATTCATTCTGTCCACCTTCTTTTGCTACACTTACCTTATATAATGCATTGATTGTGGTAATCCAGACCTCATTATTATAATCTTCCTGCATTGCCTGAATGGTCAGATTTTCAAACCCATGTTCTTCCCCCAACACATCAATCTTCCGGTCTGGAGAAAGTACCTTTATTCCATACTGGGTTCCCATCCATAATAATCCACGGCTATCGTTCAGCATACAATTATATTTCTCGCCTGCTAAAACCTGAAACGGGTCTTTACCTTTTGCATGTCCGGGAATGTAAAGACTATCTTTCTTTATGTCATAAAAATAAATTCCATTGTCTGCTCCTACCACCAAGCGCCCGGAAGCATCAAAAGACATCGTATTGGCTATCTTAAATCGAGACAATTCGGGGTATTTGTCAACCAGCAGATCCAACTTGCCTGACCGAATATCAAACCTCCCAACTCCACCGTTTACACTCACCCACAGATTACCCTCTATGTCTTCGGTCAGCGTACGAATATTATTCAAGTCCATCCCTTCACGAACAGGGAATAGATAATGTGAAATTTTACCTTTATCTATACAATAAAGTCCGTCCATATAAGTACCAAACCACATTCTTCCTTTCAAGTCCTTATAGGCAGTTCGAAACAATCCGCTGCTCAACTCCTTAAACGGACAACTTACCGATGTCCGGTCGGCCGACAAACGATAAAGTCCTGCAGATGTACCTAAAAAGATAGAAGAATCATCGGCTTCCAACATACATAACACATCATCACTACCCCAATCGCCTGCAATATTCTTTTTATTGTATAAAGTAAAGTTACTCATGCTGGAATGGTAATAGGCTAATCCTCTGTTAAACAAACCTGCCCATACGGTTCCGCTCTTTTTATCTACATAAATACTATGTACGTTCGTATACCCTCTTCCTCCTAAGGTAGCGTGAAAGGGGTCAGCCGAAAAAACCGAGAAGTTATATTTATCTATTAGGAATATACCACGACTGGATGTCCCAACCCAGGCATTACCCGACTTTTCCACATCACATGAAGTAATCTCCCCAAAAGGAGAAGGAAGTTCTATTTCTTTCCAGTCATGGATGGCATTCATATAAAAAATAACCCCTGTATTCCACGCAATCCAGAAGTCACCGCTGTCCAGCATCCGAATTACCACTTGCTGGTCGCCCTTCAAACGATTCTGCAAGAAGGTTTCCTGCCGGATAAATTTCTTCTGATTCCGGTCATAGGCACGCAGCAAACCGCTTTCATGCAGCATCCAGCTCACATTACCGTATGACTCCACTGCCATCAGCGTACCATTTCCATTCAGGAAATGCCGGTCTTCTCCTATGGTCTGCAACTGATGGTTCTTTGTATCATAAAGGAGTACACGCTGAGAAGCTGTCACCAGCCAAGCATGAAGATTGGAATCAATGAACACATTTGAAATCTTTTCCTTTATGCCCCATCCGGCTAAAAGCGTATCCGGCTGAATAAATCCGCCCTTGTCCAAGTCAAAGATTTTCAAATTTCCTTTTTCTTTCAGCCAGATTCTTCCATCGGCATCCAGGTACTGAAGAGGAATGACTGATTCCTGGTCAATGCCATAGACCGGAGCCTTCCACAACGGATAGTTGATGAAATTCTTTCCGTCGTAAAAACTCAGCAAAGAGGTCGTACGCACTCCCAAACGCCCGTCGGGAAGCCCGAATACATTTTTCACATAATTGTCGGGAAGTCCGTCACGAATACCGATATGGCGGAACGGGAAAGAAGCGGCTGCCTGCATTCCCAAACACAGGAAAACATATAGTACGGTTAAAATCAGTCTTTTCATATCTTCAAGCTTCATTAATTACAAATGTATAAAGCTATATACGAACCAGAAAAGATTTTTACGTGAGATTTCTGCATTTTTCTGCAAAAAAAATAACCGTCGTCCGATTTTCTGCTTCGGACGACGGTGTGTTATACGCTGTTACAGACGGCATGAATCAATAGCTGTGCTCGTCTTCTTTGATTTCTTCCATGGTCAACGGCTTACGGTCGATAGCACGCCATGCATAAATAATGTAGGCCAGTACAAAAGGAACTAAAATAGATACATAAGCCATGGTTTTCAGGGTAAACTGGCTGGAGCAGCTGTTGGCAATGGTCAGTGAACTCTGTAAATCGGCTGTAGAAGGATAATAAGCGGTATGATTATAACCTACAACCAACAGCAAGGCCAGTACCGTCAGCACCGTACCCACACCGGCAAACCAGATGCCACGGGTATAGGCCTTGCAGAAAATGCTTTTTCCCAAACCATACAACACCCCGACTACTCCTAACAGGAACAACACCAACAGATAAGGCATCGCTATAAAGTTATGGAAATACTTGAAAGGTTCCATCACAATCTGCCCCGTTTCCGGATTTACTGCAAACCCGTCTTTCAGTAAAGTGCGAATCACAAATGCCAGGAAGAATACAAGGAAGGGCACCGCATCGGCTATCAGTTGACGGCGGAAACGGGCATTCAACGCCTCATGACGGATATTATTAATGAAGTAGAGGTTTCCCAGCAAGCGGGCAAGGAAGAGCACCGCAAATCCTAAAATGAGATTCCACGGGTCAGCAAACGCATCCAGCCCATGCCATCCGTTACCCCAATGGCTGATGACCGGCATCATTTCATCGGTAAGGTTTCCTTTGCTCACCACAAAGTTGGATCCGTTGAAGAAGGTAGCGACAGCCGCTCCCAACAATAGCGGCCCCACAATGCCATTCAGCACCAGGAAGAACTGATAGGTACGCTTGCCCAACCAGTTGCCGAGTTTCGACTGAAATTCGTAGGACACAGCCTGAAGCACAAAACTGAAGAGAATAATCATCCACAACCAGTAAGCTCCTCCAAAGCTGGTGCTATAAAACAAAGGGAAAGAAGCAAAGAAGGCTCCTCCGAAAGTGACCAGGGTGGTAAAGGTAAATTCCCATTTACGCCCGGTGGAATTGACCAGCAACGTACGTTCTTCTTCGGTGCGTCCCAAGCAATAGAGCAAGGAGTTTCCTCCCTGCACGAACAGCAAAAAGACCAGCAAGGCTCCTAACAAGGAAACCAGAAACCACCAGTAATGCTGCAAGAATATATAAGTTGAATCCATATTTTTCGGTTTTAAAATGATGTATCGGTTAGTTTATTTTTCTTCCGGACCTTTACGGATGGCTTTTACCATGATACCGATTTCGGCAATAAGCAGCACGGTAAACATGATAAGGAAAATGAAGAAAGTGGTTTGCACGGAGCCCGTTTCCAGTTTTGACACCGCCGCATTGACGGGCAGCAAATCCTGAATTGTCCAGGGCTGACGTCCCATCTCGGCCACAATCCATCCTGCCTGACTGGCAATGTAAGCCAACGGAATGCTCCACAAGGAAATCCAGTGCAACCAGTTAAGTTCAGCCAGCCGCTTTTTCCACACGAGGAATAAAATAACCAGGAAGAACAGTATGAAATACATACCTAACCCTACCATCACACGGAAAGACCAGAAGAGCAGACCTACATGAGGTACAAGGTCTTCTTTATCCTGAATGTATCCGTAGCCGAAATAAGGCATGTATTCCTTCAGGGCACTACGTGCAATCTGCATGGAAGCCTCATCGCCTTCTTCTTTTGCCCGACGGAAATCGGCCAGTGCAGTAATGGCTTTCTTGCCGTTCACCATCTTTTCATCTGCCGAAAGAGCCGTTGAACCATCGGGTAATGTATAGCCTCCTTCCAGCAGGTTATTGATGCCCGGCACATATCCTGCCGTGCTATGTGTAGCAAGGAAAGAAAGCATTTCGGGTATCTTGATGGAACCTACCACCGTCAGAGGTTCATGCGTGCCTCCTTCATAAAGCGCCTCCATAGCGGCCAATTTCATTGGTTGTACCTGAGCCACCTGATAGGCAGACTTATCGCCTGTACCGGCAGTTACTAAGGCAGCAAACAATCCGACAGCTGCTGCCACCTTCATGCTGGCAAGTGCAAATTCTTTTTCGCGTTTACGAATCAGGTACCAGGCACTGACTCCGATGACGAAAGCGGCTCCGAGCATCCAGCTGCTTAATACAGTATGGAAAAATTTCACTACCGCTACTGGAGAAAAAGCCACTGCCATGAAATCAACCATTTCGTTTCGCATGGTTTCCGGATTAAACTCCATTCCCACCGGGTACTGCATCCAGGAATTAGCCACCAGAATCCACCAGGCAGAAATCGTGGCTCCCAAACCGGTAAGCCAGGTAGAAGCCAGATGAAAACCTTTGCTCACCTTGTGCCATCCAAAGAACATGACAGCCACGAAAGTGGCTTCCATGAAGAAAGCTAAAATGCCTTCTATGGCCAGCGGAGCACCGAATATGTCACCCACGAACCAGGAATAGTTACTCCAGTTCGTACCAAACTGAAACTCCAGAATCAAACCGGTTGCCACTCCAATGGCAAAGTTTATTCCAAACAGTTTCATCCAAAACTTTGCCGTACGCTTCCAGAATTCATTTCCTGTACGTACATACAATGTCTCCATTGTAGCCATAATCACAGCCAACCCTAAAGTCAGCGGCACAAACAGCCAATGGTAAATGGCGGTCAAGGCAAACTGTGCCCTCGACCAGTCAATCATTGAAGTGTCGATTGTTTCAAGCATAAGAAATTACTTTATCAGTTACTAATATAAATAAGGTATAGTTATTCTGCCATCCGGTTTGTCAACTCCAGTCCCACATAGTCCTGCTTCTCGGCCTCCGTCTTTCCTTCCAGGAAGGAAGGGAAAAAAAACAGTTTCAGCACAAAAAACATGACAAAAAGCTTTATCAGGATAATCGCCCAAAGGACACGCCCCCAAGTCATCTCCCGAAAACCATCACGATAAAAATAAAAAACACGAATGAGATTCTTTTTAATCATAGTCTATTTTTATAATGATTACAAAGTAAGTACTTTATCGGGAAAAAACAAGGGTTTATCGAGATATTCTGTGGGTAAATCTATCTATTTTGCCTCTTTTTTTATTATGAAATACATTTGCAATGTAAAAATTAAACGAAATATGAAAAAAAGAGAACTCATTTTCTTCGCCGCACTCGCGACTTTCCTGTCGGCAAATGCACAGGAAAAACAAACCTGGTCGCTTGAAGATTGCATAAACTATGCGCTGGAGAAAAATATCCAGTTACAGCAGAACAAGATTTCCTTACAGGAAAGCGAAGTGGATGTAAAGACAGCAAAGGCTGCACTCTTTCCAAGCCTCTCGTTCAACACCGGACACAACATTGTGAACCGTCCTTATCAGGAAAACAGCGCCACTGTCAGTGGTACTGAAATCATCAGCAGCAACAATAAAACTACCTATAACGGCAGCTACAGTTTGTCTGCACAATGGACATTATGGAACGGCGGACAGCGCCTGAACAACATCAAACAGCAAAAGAAGAATCAGGAAATAGCGGAACTGACCGTAGCCGAAACGGAAAATACGCTCAAGGAAGAGATTACCAAACTTTTCCTGCAGATTCTGTATGCAGATGAATCGGTAAACATTAATAAAGGTACGCTGGAAGTAAGTAAAGCTACCTATGAACGCGCTAAAGAACTTTTTAATCAGGGTAGTATTTCGAAAGCAGATTTGGCCCAACTGGAAGCACAAGTCGGTAATGACCAGTACCAGCTGGTAACCTCCGAAAGCTCACTGAGAAACTATAAACTTCAACTGAAGCAAATGCTGGAACTGGACGGAAACATGGAAATGGAGCTGGAACTTCCGGTACTTGACGATGAAAAAGTGATGCAGCTACTCCCCAATCAAGATGAGGTTTACCAAACGGCACTGGCCAACCGTCCGGAAATACAAAGCAGCAAACTGAGTATTGACAATTCCAAGTTGGCTATTTCTGCGGCTAAAAGCGGGTATTATCCAAGTATCAGCCTATCGGCATCTACTTCCAGCATGACCAACAATGCAAGCCAGAACAACTGGGCACAACAGATGAAATACGGATGGAACAACATGATTGGCCTGACCGTAAGTGTACCTATCTTTAATAACCGACAGACCAAAAGTGCGGTAGAAAAAGCTCAGTTCCAATACAACTCTTCACTGCTGAACTTACAGGACAAGCAAAAAGGGCTTTACACCGAGATTGAAACGCTCTGGCTGGATGCGCTCAATGCACAGCAACAATATGCAGCAGCCGAAGTGAAACTGAAAAGCAGCCAGACCAGTTTTGATATGGTCAATGAACAGTTCAGACTGGGTATGAAAAATACGGTTGAACTGCTGACCGAGAAAAATAACTTGCTCAGTGCACAGCAACAACGGGTTCAGGCTAAGTATATGGCTATTTTGAATCGTACATTACTCGATTTTTATGCAGGAAAAGACATTGAATTATAATCACCAAACAATATGAACAAGAAAAAAATAATTTTGGCAGCCGGTGTCGTACTCGTGCTGGCTGTAGCAGGATTCTGGATTTTCGGAAAGAAGAATGCACAGGGCAAGGTAGACTTCGTGACTGAAAAAGTTACACGAGGAAATATCAGCAATTCCATTACAGCTACAGGAACCATTGAACCGGTCACTGAAGTAGAGGTCGGTACTCAGGTTTCAGGTATCATTGACAAGATATATATTGACTATAACTCCGTAGTAAAACAGGGTGAAGTGATAGCCGAGATGGATAAGGTAACGCTGCTCAGCGATTTACAATCAGCGCAAGCTACATACAACGGCGCAAAGGCCGAATACGACTACCAGAAGAAACTATACACGAGAAACAAAGCACTACACGAGAAACAGCTGATCAGCGAAACAGACTACGAACAAAGTGTGTACGACTATGAACGTGCTAAAAGTACATACGAACAGACGCAAGCAGCCTTAGCCAAAGCGGAACGGAATCTTTCATACGCCACTATCACTTCTCCGATTAATGGTATCGTAACGAACAAGGACGTGGAAGAAGGACAGACCGTAGCTTCTGGTTTTGAAACTCCGACACTGTTCACCATTGCGGCCGACTTGACAAAAATGCAGGTAGTAGCCGATGTGGATGAAGCCGACATTGCCGGAATAAAAGACAGTGCCCGAGTAACCTTTACCGTAGATGCCTATCCTGATGACGTGTTCGAAGGAAAGGTATACCAGATTCGCTTGGGTAGTGTAAACAGCAGCAGTTCAAGCAGTACCAGCACAAGTAGCGAAACAGTTGTCACTTACGAAGTGGTAATTACTGCCGACAACCCGGATTTGAAACTGAAACCCCGACTGACTGCCAACGTGACCATCTACACCGACACCCGTGACAACGTGATAACGGTACCCAACAAGGCACTGCGTTTTACACCGGAAAAACAATTGGTGGGTAACAAGACTATTACAGACTGCGAAGGTGCACACAAGGTATGGACTATGGACGCCAACGGATTCACGGCACATCCTGTAAAAATCGGTCTGAGCGACGGAAGTCATACTGAAATTCTGGAAGGACTGAACGAAGGTACTCCTATCGTAACAGAAACCGTACTGAAAGGCTTCGAAAACAATGCTGATGAAATGGCTGGCAGTGAAAGAAGCCCGTTCATGCCAGGCCCTCCGGGAGGTGACAAGAAAAAACAGAAATAAGGAGATACTCTTATGAAAAAGACTGTCATAGAATTGCAAAATATCAAACGGAATTTCCAGGTGGGAGACGAAACAGTCCATGCCTTGCGCGGAGTTTCATTCAGCATACAGGAAGGAGAATTCGTCACCATCATGGGAACATCCGGTTCAGGAAAATCTACTTTACTGAACACCTTGGGATGCCTGGATACACCCACCAGCGGAGAGTATCTGCTCGACGGAGTATCCGTACGCACCATGAGCAAGCCGCAAAGGGCAGTATTGCGTAACCGGAAAATCGGATTTGTATTCCAGAACTACAACCTGCTGCCGAAAACTACAGCCGTAGAAAATGTGGAACTTCCTCTGATGTACAACAGCTCAGTCAGTGCAGCCGAACGTCGTCGGCGTGCCATTGAGGCCTTAACAGCTGTAGGGCTGGCTGACCGTCTGGAACATAAATCCAACCAGATGTCAGGAGGACAGATGCAGCGTGTGGCCATCGCCCGCGCACTGGTCAACAATCCGGCGGTAATCCTGGCAGACGAGGCTACTGGTAACCTGGATACACGTACTTCATTTGAGATTCTGGTTCTTTTCCAGAAACTGCACCAGGAAGGACGTACCATTATCTTCGTGACACACAACCCGGAACTGTCACAATACAGCAGCCGGAATATCCGCCTGCGTGACGGACATGTCATTGAAGACGTGACCAACCCTCATATTCTGTCAGCAGCAGAAGTATTAGCTGCCCTGCCGAAAAATGACGACGATTGACGTGACTAATTAAGAAATGACTTATGAACGGAACAAACCTTTTTAAAATAGCTTTCAGAGCTTTGGCCAACAACAAGCTCCGTGCGTTCCTGACCATGTTGGGAATCATCATCGGTGTGGCTTCTGTCATTGCCATGCTGGCCATCGGACAAGGCTCTAAACGAAGCATCCAGAAGCAGATTTCTGAAATGGGCTCCAACATGATTATGATTCATCCGGGAGCTGAAATGAGAGGTGGAGTCCGGCAGGACCCTTCGAGCATGCAGACACTGAAACTGGAAAATTATGAAACACTGCGCGACGAGTGTATGTACTTGTCGGCTATCAGTCCGAATGTATCTGCCTCCGGACAGTTGATTTCGGGCTCCAACAACTACCCTTCTTCTGTCAGCGGAGTCAGCATTGGCTACCTTACGATTCGCCAGCTCACCGTAGAGCAAGGTGAGATGTTCACTGAAGAGGATATACGTACGGCTGCCAAAGTCTGTGTCATCGGTAAAACAATTGTAGACAACCTGTTCCCCGACGGTCAGGACCCGATTGGAAAGATTATCCGTTGCAACCAGGTGCCTTTGCGGGTAGTAGGCGTGCTGAAATCCAAAGGATACAACTCTATGGGTATGGACCAGGACGATGTGGTATTGTCTCCTTACACCACCGTAATGAAACGTTTGCTGGCACAAACTTACCTGAGCGGTATTTTTGCCTCAGCCTTGACGGAAGACATGACGGAAGAAGCCGTAGATGAAATCACAAACATTTTACGACGTGAACATAAACTGAAGGAAGCAGACGACGATGATTTCACCATACGTACACAGCAGGAACTTAGTTCCATGCTGAACACCACAACCGACTTGATGACTACCCTGCTGGCCTGCATTGCCGGAATCTCATTGGTAGTGGGTGGTATCGGTATCATGAACATCATGTATGTGAGCGTGACGGAACGTACACGTGAAATCGGACTTCGCATGTCTGTAGGTGCAAGAGGAATTGATATTCTGTCGCAGTTCCTGATAGAATCTATCCTGATTAGTATCACCGGAGGTTTGATTGGAGTAATCTTAGGTTGCGGTGCCAGTTTCATCATCAAGAGTGTGGCTCACTGGCCTGTCTTCATCCAGCCCTGGAGCGTATTGCTCTCGTTTGCCGTCTGTACATTTACCGGTGTATTCTTCGGGTGGTATCCGGCTAAAAAAGCGGCCGACCTTGACCCGATTGAAGCACTGCGCTATGAATAAATAACGGAACTACTTTGTTCTTCATAACTTTGGTTTCCTGTCCGGCTGCCATTCAGCAGTGAATGTTTCCCAACATAAACCGCTTGAGGTAGCCGGACTTTTATTAAAAAATCGTATCTTTGTTTCAAATCAATTCCGTATGGTTTATATAACTCACAACAAGCACCGCTTACTTGAATTGACAATCCACATTATATGCTGGGGATTGTTTTTCGGATTTCCACTGTTCTTTACCCAAGATGACAGCGGCAGTATCGACTGGAGAGAGTTTATCAACCATTCTGGCGTGTCTCTTTCCTTCTTCGTTATCTTTTATATCAATTACCTGTTATTTATTCCTAAGGTTCTTTTTAAGGAGCATACGGGGCAGTTTATTCTCTTGAATATCCTCCTTATTTTAGTGGTATCCATTGGGCTCCGCTACTGGCATAATATCATAGCTTTTCCTCCCCCGGCTCCACGACGCCCTCATTTGCCTCCTCAATACATATTTTATATAAGGGATATCACGAGCATGATTTTCACCGTAGGATTAAGTGTAGTCATCCGTATGAGTCTGCGTTGGAGTGCCACGGAACTGGAACGCCGTGAAGCAGTGAAGAGCCGAACAGAAGCAGAACTGAAAAACTTGCGAAACCAGCTGAATCCACATTTTCTGCTCAACACCCTGAACAATATTTATGCCCTGACGGCCTTTGATACGGAAAAAGCACAGCAAGCCATCCAAGAGCTCAGCAAACTGCTGCGTTATGTTCTGTATGACAATCAAGAAACATTTGTTCCCTTGACTAAAGAGGTGGAATTTATTCAAAACTATATCGAACTCATGCGAATCCGAGTTTCATCTGCGGTCAAAATCAATACCAATTTTCAAATCCGGCCAGACAGCCAAAGCCCGGTAGCTCCACTGCTCTTTATTTCACTCATTGAAAATGCCTTCAAGCATGGAATCTCTCCTACCGAACCCAGCTTTATAGACATTACGCTGACAGAAAAGGATGACGAAATCCATTGCGTAATACGCAATAGCAATTATCCGAAGAACGCAATGGATAAAAGTGGTTCGGGCATCGGACTGGAACAAGTACGCAAAAGACTGGAACTGCTGTATGCCGGACGCTATGAATGGCACCAGCAAATAAGTTCGAACCAGAAAGAATACAGTTCCATACTGACCATTAAAATTCCTGACAACAATAAAAAGATACTGCCATGATAATAAAATGCGCTATTGTCGATGATGAACCTCTGGCACTCGGCCTGCTGGAAAGTTATGTAAAGAAAACGCCATCGCTCGAGCTGTGTGGTGCATACTCCAGTGCCATTCAGGCTATGGAGCTGCTGACCGAGCATCCCGTGGATCTTATTTTCCTGGATATTCAGATGCCGGAATTGAACGGACTGGAATTCTCCAAAATCGTTCCAGGGAATACGCGTATCATATTTACCACAGCTTTCGGACAATATGCATTAGACGGATATAAGGTAAATGCCCTTGACTACCTGCTCAAGCCTATCAGCTATACAGATTTTATGAAAGCCGTCAACAAAGCGGTGCAATGGTTTGAACTGCTTCAAAAGGCCGAAACATCACCAGCCGACATACAATCGTCAGATGACTTGAAGTATATCTATGTGAAAAGTGACTATAAGCTGATTCAAATTGAGCTGGATAAGATTCTTTACATTGAAGGATTGAAAGACTACATCAAGATACATCTGGAAGATAATCCACGCCCCATACTTTCACTGGTCAGTATGAAAATGATGGAAGACAAACTACCGGCTAACCGGTTTATCCGGATTCACCGGTCTTTCATTGTGCAAAAACAAAAAATAAAAATCATAGAAAAAGGAAGGATTGTTTTTGGAAAGGACTACATCCCTATATCGGACAGTTACAAACAAGAGCTCCAAAATTATGTTAATAAACATACTATTTGAGTTTTTGTTGTATTTTCAACCTTTTTTTTTGAAACAATCGTTTTTTTTACTGTTTTTCTTTGGAGACAATCAATCTAAACCCTATATTTGTGACGTACATAATAAAACGGAAGTTGTGAAACTTCTTTTAGAATAGTTTAGTTAAGTCTAGTTTAGTTTTTGTGTTGTGATACTCCTGCTGAAAGTGTTCAGCGGGAGTATCTTTTTTATTACTGGTTTTCAGGCAGTTAGGGATACATACCGAACTTTTCACAATCTAATTTGTAACGTGTGAATGATAGAAAAAACCTCACTTTTGGGCGTATTTCATTCCACTTTTATTCCAGTTTAAAATATAAACCAGTTATGGCAACATTTTTTTTAACAATTGTCCCGAATTTAATCTTAAAAAACAATAAACACACTGTAAGGATAGCAGTTACACATTGCCGGCAAACAAGATACATCCCGACTGATGTAACGATAGACTCAGAGAAAGAAATAAGCAACGGAAGAATCGTCAAAAGACCAGACAAGGAAAGGCTGAACATACACCTCATGAAGCTGCTGTCAGCGTATGAAGAAAGAGCGTCAAACATTCCTTTTGCAGACAGCCTTACATGCAGCCAGCTTATCAAGATAATCAAATCACCAACCTCGGGAGAAAAGCACAGGACATTCTCTGAAATAGCAGACGAATATCTATCACAGATTGACAAGGATGACAGAGGAAAGACCTACAAGCTGTACAGGCTTGCAGCTAACAGGTACATGGACTTCGCCGGTAATGATACTCTGATGGAACACATCACTCCAATTCGGATCAACAACTACTTAATGAGCCTTCAGAAAGACAAACTCTCCCAGACAAGTATTAAGATATACATTACTCTTCTGAAAGTAATCATCAACTATGCAGTGAAAATGAGATATGTATCATTCGACGTGGACCCATTCGTGACGGCTAAAGTTCCGTCAGCAAAGAAAAGGGACACGTACATAACAGTAGAGCAGCTTAAGAAAATACGTGATGCCAGACTGGACACACACAGCCTTTCAGTAGTACGTGACATTTTCATGCTGACTTATTATCTTGCCGGAATGAATCTTGTTGATATGCTGGAATACGACTTCCGGAATACAGATGAAATATACTATGTCCGAAAAAAGACCAGGCACACTAAAGAGGGAGACAATGCGGTGAACTTCTCTATTCCTGATGAGGCAAAGCCAATCATACAACGATACATGGACAAGAAATCAGGAAAACTCATTTTCGGCCGTTATTCAAGCTATGTAAGCTGCTACAATGTTCTTGCAAGAAAGATTAAGAAACTGGCAGAAATTGGCGGAATTAAGCATTATTTTACCCTGTATTCAGCCCGTAAGTCTTTCGTTCAACACGGATTCGACTTAGGTATTCCATTGTCCACGCTCGAATATTGCATCGGACAATCAATGAAAGACAGCCGGCCGATATTCAACTATGTATCCATTATGAAGAAACATGCAGACAAGGCAATCAGAGAAATTCTTGATAATCTGACGTAAAAAAACACCGAAATATTTTGATAATATGCAAATGCTTATTATCTTTGTAGTGTCAAACAAAGAGTTATTCACTTAATTAAAACAACATGGAAAATGAAGAAAGGAAAAAGCTAGAAGAAGAGTACAAGAATCTCAAACTGCTAATCGAATTTCATTCAACCTACGGAGTTCTTGATAAATCAGAATACGAAAAGATGGTTAATGATATTCTTGATCGGATGAACGAAATCCGAAAGATGTTGGAAAAAGAGTAAAAAAACAGCCCTCCCTACTGGGAGGGCATTAAAAATAGATTTATGATGGATAATATGGATAAATACCTCCCTAACGCAGACATGCAGGCTGCATTTGAGAAGTTCAAAGAGCTAAAGACTGCTGAGGAAAAACTTGCCTTCCAAAAGGAAATGAAGGTGAAACTATCCTCAATGAGTGAAGAAGAAAAGAACAAGTACATTGCAGATTCCAAAGCCGGACTTCAAGCTACCGTTGAGGCTTGCGAGGATTTTATTACCAGGGCAGAAGAAACTATACTAAAGGATAAGCTGGGGGAACTTCCTGATATAATCTCATTCAGCTACATAGCAAAGAAATACTTTGGAAAAAGCCGGAACTGGCTGTACCAGCGAATAAATGGATATACTGTAAATGGAAAGCCTGCAAAGTTCACACAGAATGAATTTCAAACATTCCTGAATGCACTGGAAGACATAAGCAATACAATAAAAAATACTTCGGCTTCGCTTAAATTTAATTAAGTGACTTTGTTTGACATGTCCCCGCACTAAGCCGATGCGGGGATTTTTTTGTTCATAAAAAATAATTCGTATATTTGCAATACCATAATGAAGGGCAGTGGCCCTGATTTTGGTTTGACTTTTAGTGAGGGGGTGGTTCCCCTCACTTTTTTTTATGCCTATTCCCGAACTTTTATCAGATAACATAGTAACACAAATAGAACCAGCCAGTGAAGTTGATTATTAGTGTTGTTGAGGCTGGTCATAAAGAAGCCCCTTCCGGATATTAATCTGGTCGGGGCTTTTGTCTGCTAATAAAAGCGAACTTCTACACTGCAAAGATGTATATAATTTCTGAGAAAAGTTGTATATAATTATTGGAAAATATTGTATATCAGAATTGCCATAAATTATAATTGACAGTAACAGCCAATACAGGAGTGAGTCCGTTCTTTCCTACACCATATCCGGCAGACAAACCAATCCCCCAGCGTTTGGGCTTTTGCGTTATGTCACGGTAGATATATTCAGTCTGGTAGATGGTACGCGGATAAACCCGGATTTCATCAAGACGTGGAGCTACACCGCTAACCTTTGCGTAGTAGTTGCTATCCTGGTACTCCTTATATTCACGTAGGTGCCAGCAGGTATCGCTCACATGGATTGTGTCTGAGTTATCAATCCATGCAAGATAAGGCTGTGGAGACAGAATATACTGAGTATCCACATCTACCTTTGTAACTATATGTACCGATGTAACGGTATCAGACTTCCCGATATTGCATTCAGTTGGCGAACGGCTGAACCAGCCTAAACAAAAAGCCAGTACAGCTATTAAAAGATATGGTAAGTATTTCATGGTTTGACTACGATTTCAGGAATAAAAGGATACTCAGACCTTACATCAAAGCAAGGACACATCTTTGTCCACTCTTCAGGTTCTACGATACCATCCCCATCCAAGTCAGGCGATGTGTCACGATGGCCCAGCACTTCCACAATCTGGTACTTAGTACAGAGTTCCTTAATCAGCTTTGCCAGCGCCTTCTTCTGTTCCGGAGTTCTGGTATCGGCTGCCTTTCCGTTTGCATCAAGTCCACCAATGTAGCAGATGCCGATGGAATGCTTGTTGTAGCTAATGCCGCTGAAACCCTTGCTGTTGCAGTGTGCCCCATCTATGGTAAGGCTGCGTCCAACCTCTACCGTACCGTCAAGCCGGATAATGAAATTGTACCCAATCGTGGAAAAACCACGCTGAATGTGCATCTGTGTGATTTCCTTCTTACCGATGTCCTGCCCGGCCTTTGTAGCAGAGCAATGGACTACTATCGCATCAATCTTATTCATTTCTTCTCCTCCTCCTTTTTATTTGTCTCAAATAAAATTTGGGCAGCCAATTTTGCTATATCATCTTTATTCTCAATAATAACAGACATGGTTTTTTCCGCCTTACGTAATTCGGCTTTCTGCCAGCTTTTTTCCCTTACAGATTTAAACTCGCAGAACACACAATAAGCTGCCCAAAGCATACTAAACACCGGAAATGGTATTACTACACAGCAGATAAGGTCTATAAACACAAGCACCATGAACGGACTGAAATATTTCTGCGCTTTACTTGCGGTCTTCTTGTATCCAGTAGATGTGCGTGCCTCACCTCTCTTTTTTGCTTTAATAAGCCCGAAAACAAAATCTATTGCCATTGCACCTAGTGTAGCAGCAGAAGATAATGCAATCAATACTATATGCATCATCATGTGCTCCCTGATAAAGCTATACACTATATCTTTCATAATTTAATATAAACCGCAATATAAGTTGAAACAATCAATGCCATCTCAGCCCAGAATACCGGTTTCAAGCTTACAAGATCGTTGTAAAAACTAGAACTTGACTTTTTCTTAATAAGGCTATACGCAATATAGCCAACATACACAAGCCAAAGCAATAGAATCCACTTGAAATTAAGCCATACCCATATCTGTGAAAATACAAGAAGCATAATTGCCCCAGCATAATGAGCGTTACGCTCAGATTTTTCCCCCTTGAAATTCGGAGAAATACCAACTAAAGTAATTCCTACTATGGTAAGGAAAATCAAGAACTGTGATGATTCCGAACTTACTTCAAGGGCAACAGGTAGCAATGAAAACCCTGTTGCAAGCATAACAAACGTAAACCACTTCTTGTGCTCAATCCTGTAATAAGTATCCGAAACTGAATAAGGTACTCCTGATTTTACAATTACTACAGCGATATAAATCGCAATAACAAACAATGAAATTAAGAATAGGACAGTCATATCACATAGATAAATTATTAAACAAAATACCAATTCCAACAGCAGCAAAAATCGTCACACATCCAGCAATAGACGCAAGAACATCAAGCCAGTCAGCCTTATCATCCATGATAATTTCTTTTACAACAGACAGAAAAGCCACTACCGTTGTGCCAATTATTACACATGATATTTTTCCCCATGAGTCTAAATCACCCTCCTGAAGAATTGATACAAAAGTGATAACTGCGCAAATCCACCCTCCTCCAAGGAAATGCAATACCTTGTCATTCCCTACCTTTTTAATCAAATCATCTAATTCCTTCATATAAAATAAGATTTAATAAAACAAAAGGCCCTCTGACAATGCACAATACATTATCTGAGGGCCTTCACAAAGATATTGAATATATTATATCATATCTTTTTTTTAGAAAATCCTATAATCACGACTAATCAAATATCACTGATATACAAACACATAACTCAATCCTAAATATATAATTCAACATTGAACGAATCTTTTTTCTCCCATCCTTCTTTCAACGATTCCTGTATATGATTCATAGCCTTCAAGTAAAAATCCTGTAAACTTTCAAGATTCTCAAATGTTTTATAATATGGCTCCTCATCAGTACCTAACTTGAAAGTTACTGGAAGATTCTGTCCGGAAGTCTGAACGGCAATGTCATATGCTGCCTTGTAGTTGAACTGGTTCTCATTCGACAGCCATACAGTATGACCCTCATATTCTAATCCTGAAAGTATCTTCTTATCTGTTTCAGAATTGTACCACTGAGATACGATAGAGCGTATTTCTTCAGAATCAGGCTTATGGTCAAGTTCCTCCTCAATGTATGAGCATGCCCCATCTTCACCTGCAACAACATCAAATCTTAGACGCCATTTGTTCTTAACTGGGTTTGTGCATTCAAGTAACTTAATATCAGAATATCCTTCTACTCTCTTCATTTTATGTAAATTTATACTTAACCTTATTTCCGTCAAAGGTTTCAGGTTCCAGTACTGTCTCGAACGGAAAGCCATCCTCCATGTCAGAAATTTTGTCAAGGATTGCCTTCATTTCCTCCGATGCAGTGAAGAACTTCCTCCATTCTCCGGTTTTCTTTATCCTAATAGACACAAGATACCGTCCTTCTCCTTCAGATGTCTTAATGTCCGTCTCATAGTCATGTACCTCTATCTCAAGATTAGTCAACTTATTAAGAGATACCGTTTGCCCAGGGAACCGTTTCTTTCCATCTGCAGGAGTATATACGACTCCCATTTCACTAAATTTTTTCATATCCTTATTTGTTAATTTTTTGAACAATCTACAACAATCCGCATGCTTGGTCATTCCGTAAAAAGAAGCAATAAGCACATCCCTTCTCTTAGAGCTTTTTACTTCGTGCATTTTTCTTGCAAACTTTTTCTTTATTCTCTTCCTGAGCAATACATGGTCAGGAAATATAACATAGCCTATAAAGTCTATCCCTTGTTCTGTCGGGAAAACCCTGACGTTATCCTTTATCTCAAGATTTATTCCATCAAGCCTTTCCTTTATTACGTTATAAATGGACCACAAATATTCCTTATTTGAAGATAGAACAACCATATCATCACAATACCTGTAATAATACTTCACACCTAACTCATCTTTCAGGTAATGATCCACAACAACAGACAGAAGAAGATTTCCAAGGCATTGCGAGCTTCTAAGTCCAATGCTGATACCTGAAGGCATCATACGGACAAACTTATCGAGAAGGCATATCAGAATCTTATCCTTAAACACACGTTTTACGCAATCCATCATTGCATCCTGGTCTATACTTTCATAAAATTTATGAATGTCCATTTTCAGACAGTATCTTGTTCCATCCACATCATTACGTATATCATCCCTGATATACTTCATCAGGTCGTGCATACCTCTTCCAACGATACTCGCAGAAGTTGTCCTTATGTAACGTGGTAACAAGTGTTTATCAACAACACGCATTACAGCATTAATAGCTATTCTTTCTCTCAAAGATAAAACCTGAATATGTCGAAGTTTTCCACCTTCAACAACATCTATATCTTTGTATCCAGATATTTCAAAGCTCCCGTCCGCAAGAGACTCGGACAATCCCGTAAGTATTCTTTCCGTATCCTGTATAATACGCTGGCCTGACTGAGACTGTTTCCTTTTTGTCCCACGAAGAACCTGTTTGTAAGATTCATACATGTTCGAATACTCAACAACCTCACTCATGATGTTACCTATTCTCTTCATGCCTTCAATCACCGGGCCCAACTTCTTCGGGAAAAATCCCTACCAAACTCTACCCATTCAAGTTTTTTTCAACTTTCCGGTACAAATACCGCTTTTGTTGAGGCTCATCCTCCTGGCATAAAGCCATTATTTCCTTCTGATTGATTCCGAGACGCGAGCCGATATTCGTATTCGGGGACGAGGAATCGTTGCCGCAATTCGCGTACGAGACACCGCCATTCGCATTCGAGTTGTTGTTCGACCGGCACACCACACGGTACAGAGGAATCCACCCTCGTGGCAAATGTAATGCTTTTTTCATAATCCAAAAAATAAAAAATTTCGACGGGCTTACGCCCGTTTTTAAAAGGTGACGTAAAAAACTACGTCACCTTCCTAAATCATATTATGCCAAAATCGCTTTTATCGCTTTAAACGCAGTCACGCTTTCCGCTTCTTCGATTTCACCCCTGAAGGCGAGACGCGAGCCGATACTCGTAGTCGGGGACGAGGAATCGTAGCCGCAATACGCGAACGAGACACCGCCAGAAGCATTCGAGCTGTAGCTCGACCGGCACACCACACGGTTAGCAGCATTACTTACATTAAACTCATCACAATAATAAGTAGTCGAACTTCCTTTCTGTGAATGTACTCCTACAATATCCATATATTTCTGATGATACATACCAGTACAATATCCACTAACAGTACCAGACTTTACCTTTCTAGTGCTTCCATCTGGCATTTCGATAAGCAACTTATATTGTTCCTGTGCATTCGTGTTAGGCAAAGAAACACCTGACAACCATTCATACTTATCACCGTACAAATTCTCATATCCCATACAGTTTGTATTGTAAATGAGAGAATATACATTCTTTCCATCTTCATTTGGGCGTACATACCATGCATTGGAAGTCTGATGTGCTCCTCCATCTGAATTATAGCTTATGGTATCCTGCATACCAAGCAATGCCGTAGTTCCGATATTTCTCTGTTCTGTTGACTGTCCATATCCGCACTGGTCCTGAGAATCACGACGACCATAGAAAGCAAAAAACAAGTTAGCTATATCCTTGTGCATCTCCCAGTCAATAAGTTGAAGTCCCCTTTGCTTGGCATAATAGATGAAATCACTCTGAGTCAATGAGCCAACACTTGCATTACCTGTAGCAGCCGAATACAATTTACTACCTATCGTACATGCCTCAAAGACAGCTACCAGACACGGTTCATGCTCAACCCAGTCAGGTTCCATATCTTCAATCTTATCGCTGTTGCTCAATACCACGCAATCAAATTCCGCATACTTATGAATAGTAAAGTTCAATTCCGTAGCCCCTTCCGGAACATCACAGATAATATACATGCCATTGACAAACCTGTTGTTTAGAGAATCTACAAAAACATCCTTCACTACATTCTTTCCGGAATCCGTAAAACATGACCCAATCATTGATGTACCAAGTACAGTCGGGAATCTCACTTTCTTATATCCAAACACGTTAACTTTACAGACAAGATAATTTGAATCCTGTGAATAAGCATCATCAAGATGCTGTCTTCCAACAGTCAGTTTATACCCTTCACGCACATTCTTTTCAGACTCAATCTCATCATAACCAATAACCTTACATTCAGGTCTATCCGGCATTTCTTCATTCGAACTGAAACATGAATACTTCTTGTTATTCAGGTAGTCATTGATACCCTTATACCAATAATGAGGCTCATAGATATACACGTCACCTTCAGTAGAATCCAACTTAGCCGGTGTTCCTGAAGCTGCTACTTCCGCATCCGCATAATAATTACTATCCTCATCATGAAGCTGGCATATAACCATCTTTCCTTCTGATTTCAGCTTACCAAGTACCCGATGTCTGTTTCTCCTGATAACTGATATATGAGCACTTGTCTGATAAGTATTGCCAAACTTGTATCCGGTCTCATTATCAAGGTTAGATATATTTGCATCGTCCGGAACTGTATCATCAAACTCAATCATAGTATATTGAGGCTGACGAATATTCAGCTCATCAAACCGTTCAGCATATTTAGCATACACTTCTTCATCAAGATACTTAGTCAGTTTGTAGTTGCCAACCAGCTTACACCTTGTATTTGTAGTGATACCTTGAGCGTCAATACCTCCAATACCAGAATCATACCAAACCTTCAAATCACTTCCGTCTCCTTCCAGATTAATTCCAGTTATACGAACATATTTCAATGCACCTTTAAGAGCGAACATCTCATCAAATACCTTTTTACCGTCTATAAGGGCACAATTTTCAATCCATAATCCTGTAAGATTATTCTTTGCATCAAATGTGATAGCATCCCATTCTATATATTGCATTGAACGCAGTACAAGAGTCTGGAAGTTTTCAGGAAGATGAAGTTTATTAATAAGCGCACCCTCAGCAAAGGTTATTGTAGACATCTTTGTACATCCGGATGCGTTCACTTCTTCCAGACGGTTGCATCCTGACAGGTCAAGGCTCGGAAGGTTGGTGTAGTTGACTACCTCAAGCTTACGCAGCATCGGTATCTTCGTACCAAGAACAAGCTCTGTCAGTGCGTATGTCTTTGCGCTGCTTCCAAGGATAAGCTCCTCAAGAACAGGAAGCGTCGGAATGCTCATGTCCGTAAATCCACCCCACGCAGACAAGTCCAGTTTCTTCATCCATTCACCACCGTACAGGTGGAATATTGTTCCAATGTTGGCCATCTGGTTATAAGTATAACTCCATTCCACGTCTTTAGTAACCTTTTGATGCACCATTGTATCACCTTCACGACGGAATTCAAAATAGAAATCACGAAGCGGAGTAGCCTTTACTGTAGCACCTGCAGCACTATTTCCTTTGAACGATATATCAGTTGCTGTATATTGTCCCGTACTATATCTTGCATCAAATAACCCCATACGATTCGTTATCCACCAGTGACGGTGTGACTTACGACTACCTTGCATAGCTTCCAGGTACGAATACTTGACATTTGTAACTGAACCATCCTGATTTACTTCAACACCTAATGTCTTCGGCTCAACATATTTGTTCAAAGCATCAAGGTTATATATTCGTTCACAGAACTTTGCGCTCTGCTCGTCATCGAACATTTTAAATATAGTGCTGTTTGACATTCGTTCACGAATACGTCTGTACGCAGCCTGCAATTCTTCCGGGAACTGTTCACGAAGATTCTTCCACAATACACTATCATGACCAGCATAGGCATACACCGTCTTTTCTTCAGTTGAAAGCTCAGGATCGACAGTGTTTTCGTCCACATCCCAGGAATACTTCAGACGGCCGTCGTTACGCACACCCAAAATAGTATCGCAGTCATAGAATATCATATAGGCAAGAACCTTGTCTTTTTCCGGATCATACCAGAATCCCATCATCATGTTCTTCACGCGCTGGTCTACGCATCCCATTATTTCAGTAAACATATAATAGTCGCACAAATAGTCTACATCAAACCAGTTTGCGAGCTCAGCCTTGAATTTTCCACCGTCGTTCTGTGTGCTCTTTACCCACTTCACCAACGGCTCAAGATATTTCGGTTTACGGGTTCCAGCCTCATACTCGGCGTTTATGTCGTCATCATCCGGGAATCTCGCCTCAAATACCTTCAGCCAGTTCGGGGTACCGTCATCACCCTTTGTATCAAAATCATCATCCAGGAACATGCCCATCGGGTAGTCGTTGTTCAGGAACTCCCAGCACTCGGTCGGGTTAACGCCACTAAACTTATCTGCTACCCACGACTGGTCATGATAACCAGGTATATCGCAGAATCCAAATACAGCTTCTGTTGACTTGTCGTTATTGAAATTGAACTTGCCAAGGAACTGTGGAGTTTCGTCCAGGGTACCGCGGTAGAACAGGTAACAAGGTTCACCGTCGATGGTTGTTCGCACATCATATCCATATTCTCCTGAACAATGTGCCTGAGCAGGAGTCAACTCTCCTGCAGCAGTAAGGATATTCTGTACAATTTTTGCCATACCAGTGTTATGTGATGATGAGGATTCGGCAAAGTCAGCCTTAAGACAGAAACAATCCACAGGAGCTGCTGCCTTGTTGGATGTACCTGCCTGACGGAATGAGTATTTCGCCTCTTCCTGAAGCTCTCCTCCAACACCTTGTTCGTCACAGCCAAGATACAAATCACCGGCTACCTTGGAAGCATTCTTGAAATAAATGCGGTAGTTCTTTATCGGATATGCAAGTGATGAAGTTCCCTGCAGACGGATACATCCTCCCACGCACTTGAAGTTCAATGACTGGTTCCCTTTCACCACACAAAGCATCTCGTCCACATCATATTTCGGGTCTTTGTCGTTATTGACAGCCGCTTGGAGAACAGTAGGAACCCCATTGTCCTGCCGCCCGGTAATGATGATATAACGCATTCCGTCCGGAACACTGTCAACTGTAACATTTCCGTTGTCATCAATCACATTATTTGATTCATACAACGCAAACATGTCATCAACAGAATCCTGGTCAATCATATAACAATCCAAAACCTGAGAATCACTAAGATACGTATTATAAGCCCTCAACAGATATACATCTAACGTGGCACCGTCTGCTCCCATGGTAACAAACTGCGGGTCGGACTGGTAAATGCTATCAGAAGCAGACCTCTGTACAGAACCTGACATGATTCCGTTGATATACAGATATACCATCTCAGTATTCAGTTTCTCATATTCTGATGAACCAGATGCTGATTTAGGAAATGAGACAAACATTACCTCATAGACTTCGCCTGAAGCCATCTTCATGGATAATGAAGACTTACCTTTAGTCTGCATTCTTGCTTCCTGTGCGGTGATTACAAAACCGGTTCCATCACCGTCAACGCATCTTATCAACTCAGCTTAATCATCCACAACTTCAGAGACCTTATACTTTACAGCAAAAGCAAAAGCGTTAGTTACGTTCTGGTCTGGTTGTCTTAACGGAGCATATTGAACGACAGCACGAGCTTTGTCATTCAATCTTAACGCATTTCCAATCCATCCGTCACCGCCCCATTTGAATCCTTCAAACACAGTTTGAATGCCGTTATAACTCCATTCTTCACGGTTGACATCATTATTATTTCTTCCCTGTGCAGAAAGTTTGAGAGTCATTCCGTCTGTGGGTTCACTTATATTGAGTTCACTCTTCTCTGCAATCAATCTGAAGCTGTATTCAGTTTTGCCTACAACAATCCGGCACTTCTGTTCTCCATAATTAGAAGCACGAAGCGTAAGATTCTGTACAACGAAAGGAACAGATGATGATGAGGCTACATCTTCACCAACATATACGATGGCATTTGTAGGAGTTTCTTTAGGATTATATGCGGCATAGGATAGTGTATATACATCAAACTGCTTTGTTTGTATGTAAGGCGTATTTTCTCCCAAGATAAGGCTTCCATCAGGATAGTCGAACCTTGCATATACTATCGGAGCATTATTATCAGTTTCTCTAACACCTATTGCAAAGTATATGCTGTTTGATTTAATTATATTATCCTCAGAAAGCTCAAGTTCTACGACAAGCTGAACAGAATGGGTTCCATGTGACATTCCGGATGTATCTATACTGAATGATCCATTCGCTGTTGAAGCAGTTATACTTCTATCTTCCTTGTCAACACCATCAACGTAGCACCTTAATGTTTTGTTTCCTGCTCCTGACAGAGCATAAGGGATAGTGACACTATCTCCTCTATTGATAGATGTTGCAATATTGAATGAACTGGATAGAGTCAACTGAACCACATTGATTGTCCATGTAATTTGAGAAACCTGCATCTCTGCGCCTTCACCGACCTGAACCTTTACCCTTACAGTATTGGTACCTACTCCCATATACTTTGTCACATCAACAGTATTGCTGCTTCCTGCATAGATGTTACTTTCTAATGTATTGGTGTTAGCACCTTGTATGATTGTCACTATCGCCTTAGCCGGATTTCCCGTTGATTCTCCAGTCTCAGAATTGACATGGTCATACTTGTATGTCAATTTCACATCGTCTCCAATCTTTACAGTCTTGTTAGCTGTAACGCGAGTAAGAATTACCTTCGTTGCAAGACTGCTTCCGCCACCGGCACCGGAGAACTGGTCTGTAGTACTTATCACTTCACCACCTGCATTCAAAAGAGAGATAGAATATACCTTCTGATCACCCTCTCCTATCTCGTTCAATTGTATTCCTGACGCCACCGAGCCTGTATTCTTCTTTAACTCATTGAATACAGCCTTTCCACTTACAGGGTTAGTTGAATTTTCATTAACGGCCTGGTCCACTTCAACAACTGGTATCTCAAGGTCAACCTGTCCATGTTCATCCGGCGTCAACTCTTGAACAGAAATACCTTTTGTTACTTTAATTTTCTTAATCGCATCTCCACCTCCGAAACGTTCCCAGGCAGAAGGCTCAAGCCAGCTTTCAATGCTGGTTCCTGAAAAACGATAGTCCTCCCATTTACCTGCAGATACTTCGAATGTAATAATCTTACCCTTCTTATCTTCATCATCTATCTTGTCGTTTGCGATTGCCTGAAGTGCTGTTTCAATAGTGTAATACCCTTCTATCAATGGATGCTGCACAGAAACATTGTAGAATCCGCTTCCAGTACCTCCACCAGAAATCTGTTTCCAGTTACTTTCAGTGCTCCAGTTTTCAATAGAATCACCGGTGAAAGTAACGTCAATCCATGAACCATCATCAGAAAGATAACGCACTTCAAACCCATGAATTCTGAGTTCTTCCGGAACAAGATTGACAGCGGAAACCAAATCTAATCTTTCGCCATTTTTAGATACATTTTTAAAGAAGATATTTTCATCAATCTTATCAGATAGTTCTTTCTTGGTATCAGTAATGCTCTTTTCAATCTCATTGAACTTCTTAAAAAGAGTAGAATTAGCTACAGGACGGTCTGAATCTTCAGATAGTTCCTTATCTGTAATAGTAATAAGCTCTCCTCCATCCTTCCATTTATTTGTCTCTGTATCCCAGTTATAGATGTGACGAGGATTTCCAACAAATGCATAGCAGCCAATAGTTCCCCTAACCGACTGTAGAACTTCTTCAGATTCAAAATTACCTTTGAATTTAGATACATAATCAGAAGGATAACAAGCTGAAGTTAAAGTTATTCTATTATAATCAGGATTAGAACTTTCAACGCCAGAACATTTAAGAGTTAATACACCAGGATCTGATTCTTCTTCATTAGCAACAATCCTTCCAGTCAAATAAGGATTAATTGCTTCTAAATTCATTGAATAATTTTTATTTACACTATCTTGTAAAAAAATTACATTATATTTCTTTCTATCTAACAGTGCTTCTCCACGTACCTCAAATGATAAAATAAAGAATGGGACAGTACATGGTATTTTAGTAACGTACTTATTACTTCCATCAAAATTTATAATTATACTATTTAAATCTAAATAATTATATTCAGTTACAACAGACTTTATCCCAATATTTTTTAATACTTGCGCTTGTTCTTCTTCCGATAATGATTGTTCGGTCTTAAAAAGTACATCATTCGTTACCCTTTTAGCAGCATCTTCCGCAATAGAAACAGCTTCTTCTCCTTTCTCCTTAGCATTGTCCCCCTGTTCTTTCGCATAATCTCCCTGTTCTTTCGCATACTGTGCAAGTTCACCTGACTGGCCGGCCAATACAGCCTGCCTCTTTGCTTCTTCAGAATACTCCTTGGATTTTTCAGAATATTCCTCAGATTCATTTGCAGACTCTTCGGACTTCTCAGCATAGTTCTGTGATTCGGCGACAGCCTGATTAGCTTCTTGAAGAACTTTTGAAGATACATCCTTTGCAAGATTCTCAGCACTGATTTTTCTTCCCTTATTCAGCTCTATAAAATCACCCTCTGAACAAGATTCAACCTCACTCAACTGGTCTATTGTAGCAGAATTTGTCTGTAAGGATTGAATCACAGATGATATGATTTCCTGTTTTTCTTCGTTTGTCATAAATCTATAGTTTTAAATCTGTAATTATCATTATCAATGGTTCTATAACGTGAATCATCTACACGTCTCATTATCATCTTGTTGTTCGTTTCAATATCAGGATTTAACAATGAAACCCTTCTTATTACCTGTTTAAACACATAAGACCTTATACCCTCTACAAGTACATTCATTTCAGGTACATTAGAATCAACCCTGGCATAACGAACGCCATCGACATAAAAATAGCTGCAACATAATGCCTTGTTTAGCAACTCTGCATACCACACTGGACAGCCTTTTGAACCTCCCATAGTAAGAGTCTTCTGTACATTGTCAATACTATATATGTCAATAACATCATTACCTGAAGTTGTATATTGCTCATTATCTACTCCGAAAACCCAATCATCATCCTTGAATCCCCCATGTATTCTGAAATCAAAAAAGTATTGCATGTTGTCAATCCAAAATACGGCATCCTTTCTCATCAGATTATTAGGATTTGAATACTGCAATAGAACAGTTCCAGAGACATCATCTGTCACACGGAATACTTCTGAACATACACCCTCAACTTCAACATAATATAAGCCATTGTTCAATCCTGTTATTTCTGTGAAATACAAAGTTTCATTGGGGTTCATCAACCAAGACCTCATGTTAACCATCCGCCTTTTCCCGATTATATCAACGATATATACTGATGGAGCATTACTTTCATTGTATGCTATTATTTGCAAAAGAATATGGTCATACGTAGAAAATGACTGCACATATCTGCTTGATAATCCAATATCCGTAGATGGATTGAAAAACAATGGTGTAAAAGGACTTATCTTATACATATTACTTAATTTCTATAAGTTCATACTTAACCGCTTCCACATTGGATAAACTGAATTCCAAGCTTTTAATAGATCCCTTATATGTCTTTCCTTGATTTGATAATTCTATGCACAAAGAGTTCAAATTACTATCAATTATAGTATTCTCCATTGTGAAAGAAAAATTACCATTACCAAACATAGAACTTCCCATATCTATATCAGAATTCACTTTTCGCCCGTCTATAACGATGTCAGAGTTACCTTCAGATGATGCAAATGTCAATTTCCCAGCAAACGAAGATAAATAAGCCATATTCGCTTCTATCATATAAACTGGAGCAAGTTTCGCATTAAAAATGGAATAAGTATATGTACCCTGAACATCTATACTTCTATCAAGTTCATATTCTGATTCATGTTCAATTGCGCACACAATAAATATCTGCTGGTCACTGTCTGTTGTCGTTGAATCCTGATTTCTCTTTTCAGCCAATTCAACGAACCCATAGCAATCTGCCCTATACGGTGATATAAGAGTCAGTTTTGAATCTTTTATAGTACATCCGGTGGTATATGTATTGTTGAAATTGAATTCATCAGAACCATTGTTTCCAAAGTCATAATCCTGCTTTTCATATCCAATCTGTACGGATGAATATATTCTGTCGGAAGCTACCGAATAATTAAATTCAGACACATTTCCTATAACAATCTTATTATCGGTACTAAAAAGCTCACTCCTGTGTACAAAACGCACATCATTACCATCAATTATATATACATATCCATATACGGCTTCCATATATTCACAGAACTTCGAGAAAGATGTATATATTCGTGGAGTAGCCATTTCACGGATACTCTCTGCTGCGACAAGACAAGAATTTTTCAACCTGTCGTTAGTTATTCCTACTACACTTTCAATAATAGAACCGGTAATATCCTTTCCAGGAAATATCTTTTTCAATATTGCATTAAGTAAGGTAACAGGCCTTACAATATCAATCTTGTAATTGTCACCCCTTTCATCCCATGAAGCACCACATTCACCAGTGTTTACTCGCAAGCTGGACAAATCTGCATGAGTTTCATTTAAAGGATTATGATTAAAAACAGCATACTGAAGCTTTTCACCTTTCTTCAACTGACCGGTCCACTTAATTGAATTCGGTCTCGTATTTGAGTCAAGCGAAAGCATATTTGAATATCCACATGTCAGTGGTTGTACCACACCTTTAGTATCAATCTTAAACAAAGCATATGCAAACTGATTACTACCTGAGAACTCTATGGAACTAAAATCAATTGTTATAGTATTGTCTCGCAGACATTCCAAAAACCAGCTTGTATTACAAGGATTTGCAGGGAATCCCCATCCTGTGTTGTCACCTGATGCAGAAGGCATAGATTCAGACTGGTCCTGAAAAACAAATGACTTGTTATGAATTTCAGAACCAGAATCTGTAGTTCCGATATATGGTATCCACCACCAGTCCGGCACCCTGTTGTCAAACTCTTTCCTTGTGTAAGATTCTCCTTCAACAGTTTCACCTGATAATATACATACCTTCTCATTCCTGATTATAACACCATCATAATTCAGTTTCTTATCATTCTTCAATTCGTCTACAAAAAACTCATACGTAGTGCCCTTATTAGCATTTAATATGGATTCAATATCATTATCAAGGCATGATATACTTGCAGTATATGAGTCGTAGCTAAAAGACGAGAAATCAAGCTGACATTTAAATAGTTCAACAAAATCCCAGTTATTAATAATTTGTGATATTGAGAAGTAAACTACAGAATTAATTCCTTTTGATTCATACACTCCAATCAGCTTATCCCTTGCAGAAAAAACAAAATTAATTGTACTACCACACTTTCTCGTTACTCCGTTTAATCCTGTACGAGTATATGTTATCTTGATGTCAGACAGATTTTCAATCATATCTGAAACATCCATAACATCTGAGTCTATATGTAAAAAATATCTACAAATCATCCTGTCGTTAATTCATTCTCAAATATATAAAAATAGGCAAACCGACTAAGGCTTGCCTAAAATCCTACTCTTACAAAAACGTGCAAACAACTGATATAAAATGTATTACACAAAACCGAACTATTTAACCATACTACTTCTGCAGACAAGTACATCTCCAGCAATCCAGTCTCCAGGACTTATAGATTCCGATGCCGTTGCCAGTACTGTTGCTACATAATTGAACTGCTTAGACTCAATCTTCCCCTCAGAATTAACAATCATAATATATTCATCAGTCAATTTTATTGCAAACCCCTCCTTATCAAATTCCTTAAAAATCAAAGGACCTACATTCTTTCTTATTGGAACAATCTCTATATTTCCATTAACAGAATCCTGCAATTCTTTCAACGAGAAATCACTCCCGTTTGCCGGGAAAGTAAATGATACTTCCCCGGAAGTAGTAACAATAAAACTTTCCATATCAATAAACGGTTACAAGGTTTTCTATCTTAAAGCATCTCATCTCTCCTTTATCTACATCAAAGTATGCAAATGTCTTGTAACTTGGCTTTGTCAGTTTTTTCCCGTGAATTGATGTTCCGGCCGGAAGATTGTACAATGTTCCTGAAGCATGTCTGATGCTTCCGTCAACTTTCTGGAATGCAAATTTCACAATACCCTTTCTCATATTTTTAGCAAGTCTGTATAACTCCCATGCCTTAATAAGACAGATTTTCCACGTGTATTCTGTTGTTTTTGCTAACTGGTGTGCATACTTCATCACTCTTACTCGAAAATTACTCTTTTCCATAATGCTAAGATTATTTGGTTTGACTTATATTTTAATTGTACTATAAAGATAGTTCAGATTGACTATATATGCAATCGTAAACTTCGCCATTCTCAATTGTCAAACCATAATTAACTTATTAATCTACAACACATTGCCTAATCATATTCCGAGCAAACGAGATACGGCTACGAACCGTACCTAATGGTATATGCATCTTTTTTGCTATCTCTTCATAAGAGTAACCCTCAGCATACATTATAGCGCAATCAACGGAACATGATTTTCTCCTGCATTTTTCAATTATCCCATAAAGTTCATTCCTTAACGTTTCATTGTCCGCATCGAAATAAGAATGGATATGATCAGCCTTCTCCTCAGAATCGAAACGTATCAATGATTCATGATTGTATGTTGTTATATATGTGTTCAACATAATAACGCTGCACCATGGTCGGAAGCTCTTGGAAGAATCATATTTACTTTTATTTGACAGAATCTTATACACAGTCTCTTCGGCAAGGTCTTCTGCGTCCATCATATTCCTGCAATACTTTCTTGCCAGTCCCAATATCCACTGATATTGCTCAATCACTATCTGCTCCAACCCCATGTCCATGCAATATTTTCATTCGAGATGATGAAAACTTATTCTGCTTCTCAGTAGTCTTTCTGAGTAAGTCTATAAGAAAATCCGGGTTGTCGCAAAGTGACGATAAAAGATGAATTATTATGTCACATTTCTCATTAATTACTGGCAATAAAGCCACATTGTCGAATTTTTCTTCCATGTCTATTACGATTATTAGTGTTACAATCGTGTTACAAACCAAACGGAAAAAAATTCGACAAGCAGCAAAAAAGTTATCTAACGATGCAATTTTCTTTTAATTTCAACATCTGCCTGATGAACCATATTCGCATACACACCTGCAGTAATGATTCTTGTGTCAATATTCATTTTGAAATAAGTCATAAGAAACGCTATCTCCCTGTCAAATGATGCACGTACATCATCAGGAGTATTTTTCTTTCTATCAGCAGAAGAAGTATCTTCAATCCTCTTTCTCATGTACTCCGCTTCTGCAATCATACGGTCTATTCTTGAAGGAATCTTTTCACGCTCAATACCAGTAATTCCCATTTCTGACAGAAGTCCAACAACATCATCTACAGCGTTTATGCTAATAAGCGCCTTCAATATCTTTGCAATAGTAATCCTGTACTTAATCTTTATTTTCTCTTCCTTTTCTAAAATTGCAGATTCTATTCCGGAAGGATTTACTATGCTCTGATACTGATATATCAATTCTGAAGCCACATTTTCCAGCATGGAATTATTATCACCTTCCTCCATAAGAACTTCTCTGTTTCCACAAAGAAGTTCAATAAAATCAAACATACTCAACCTGCTTAATGTAGTTATCATAATCTTGTACTTTTATAATGTTCATAATTAGAGTTGTATGCTTCCTTATGTATTATCTTCATTATTTTCCTGAGTTCTACACGCATTCCTTTCATCTCACGAGATAGTTCAGAATAATCATTTACAACAACAGGACTACTTATTCCTGAATCATATATAGTATTCATTCTTACATTCTCATTGAATTCGCTTATATCAGGGAACACTTCAGCACCTTTCGGTAAATCTACCACGGTAGGAACATCTGGAGTTACCCATGACTTACCACCATACACAACAACCTCATGCTTTCCACCATCACCAACGATAGCCAATCCTCCAATATGTCCACCGTTCTTAGTACCTTCCTTGTATGCAGGAATTGGTGTTGCTGCGATAGTCGCTATCTGTACCGCTCCCATTGCACCTACTATTGCAGCAAGTACTAGGTTAGGTAATGCACGAGTTATTGCAAGTGCTGTTGCTATACCAGCCTGAGCAATGTCCACACCCTTCTGCCATTTAGCCTGCTTCTGCTGCAACTGAACTTTCTTTTTCTCAAGTTCCTCATTCTTTCTTGATGTTTCAGCTTCAGCAGCTCTTTTACGAACCTCTGCTTCCTCCTCAGATATTGCTCCACTTTCGGCAAGTGCTTCAATCCTTTCAACATCAGCATTGTACGCTTCCTCATTTGCCTCCTGTTCCTTCTCAATATTGTCAATATCGCGCTCATATAATGTCGACATAAGATTACCGATTGCACCAATGGCATCAGACGCAACATCCATCCATCGCTGAGCATTCTTCATCCGTTTTTTGTAAGAATCTTCTTCTTCATCCTGAACCCTCTTGATTGCAGCAATCTCAGCATCAGCTTCAGCATTTGCCAAATCAGCCTTTGCTTTCTGAAGCTGCTCGGCAAGTTTTTCTCTGTCGTCCTGGCTCAGATTTTCAACAGAAATCTGTTCCTCCAACGAGTCAACAGCAGCCTTAGCGGTATCAATAGAATACCGTTCTGTTATATCAGCCTTCTTTTTCTCATATTCCTCATCCGAAATAAGTTTCTTGGCATGCAGCTTTTCCAACTCTTTCAGGTCGGAATTATATTGTGCATTCCTTACAACCTGTTCGGCTGCGGCAGATTTAGAAATCTCATCAACATAATCAGCAGCATATTCCTCATAAATCTTACGCTTTTCATTGATGTATTTCTTTTCGATGAGGCTCACGTCGGCACCATTACTTTCAGCAGCCTTCATTTCTTCTTCCTTCTGCTTATCAAGTATATCAAGACGAACGGACATTTCTTCCTCACTACCTTCCTCAACGGAAGCAAGGCGATTCTGAAGGTCAATACTTGCACGATTCTTTTCATACTCCTCAGAAGCCTTCGCCAATTCGTTGTTCATTTCTTGAAGTAACGATTTTCTCAATGCCATTTCTGCGGATGAATTACCTTTTACGGCATCAATCTTCTGCTGGTAACCATTACGTATAACAGCCAGCTCCTTCTCCAGTCCTTCTTCCATGAGTGCAGTCTGAGACCTCTGCAAGTCAGCTTCAACCTTCAAACGTGCAGCCTTCTCCTTATCTGTCTCTATTTTTACACCATTACCTCCATTCGTACTTGCACCTGACACATTCTTTATCTCGCTCGACAACGATTTGTACACTGAAATCATTGCCTTTGATTTTGCGATAGCTTCGGACTGTTGCAGTTCCATAGCAGCATATGTCTTATAGCTTCCATCCTCCATTTTATGAAGGTATGCCTTATTATACCAAGTTTCCTTATCCTGTATCTCTTTCTTCTTAGCTTCCGCATCAGCTATCAGCACTTCTTCCTTCTTTATACGTTCCTCAAGTGATTTAAGCTGTATGTCACGTGCTTTTTCCTCAGCCTCTTTTGCAGACATTCCCTGCTTCACGTATTTCTCTGTATCTCTAGCTATCTGTGCCTCGTACTTCCCGATAATGTCCGCACTCTTTGTGATTTTCATGTATGACTTCTCGTATCCAGACATCATTTTTGTCTCGATTGTTTCCACAGAAGCAAGTAAAGCGGAAAGTCCACGTACCATACCAGTAACCCAGTCAACCACGCTGCGCATCCATCCGTTACTTCCGTTTATGGTAAGCATAAGTTCATCCCATGCGGATGACAAAGACTTCAACGAACCAGCCATATTGTCAGACATCACATCTGCCATTGACTGCAACTCCCCCTCTACTCCTGTAATCTGTTCTCTGAGTGGGACAATCTTATCAGCTGACGTAAGGAACGCATTGAATGCGGACACGCTACGTTTATCCGTAAGTTCGAGTGTGGTGTTAAGGTCAACTCCGTTATCCCTCAACTTGACAAGCCCATTTACAAGGTCTGGCAACGTCTTAACAGGCTCACCCAATGTCTTTGCAAGCTTACCGTTACTGTCTGCAAGATTAAGCAGAATGTTACGTGTAGCTGTCGCAGCCATTGACGCATCAAATCCAGCATCAGAAAGCTTTCCTAACAACGCCAGCGTGTCTTCAATGGTAAAGTTAAATGATTTGGCTACAGGGCCAACAATAGGCATCGCTGTCGCAAGGTAAGAGAATGACAACGCACTACGACTTGTAGATACAGCCATTGCGGACACGTAACGCTCGGTCTCTTTTGTTGAGGCACCGAACATTCTTAAAGCTGCTCCGGCCAACGAAGCCGCATCAGGAAGTTCTGCACCAGTAGCCTGAGCAAACCGTAAGATATACTGTGTACTGTCTTTAATTTCCTGAGCTGTGAAACCTAACTTAGCAAGTTCTATCTGTAAGTTTGTGGCTTCTGCTGCTGTGTATTTGGTTGATGCTCCAAGCTCACGGGCATCGTTCTGCAAGTCTTTAATCTTATCAGATGTTGTACCAAGGACTGCAGCAAGATTTGAGTTAGCAGCTTCAAATTCAATAGATGTCTGTATTCCACCCTTGAACAATGATATTAACTTCTGAACACCTGTCAGTACAGCCTGTGCTCCTACAAATCCTTTTACCATTGATGCGACACCAACACCTACATTACTTATGCCTTTAGAAAAATTACGTCTTAAAATATTACCGACATTCGATGCGATGATACCCATATTCTTCATGGAACTGTTTCCTCGCTCTATCTCCATCCATGCAGCTTTGATGTTCTCCTTGTAGTTTCCGATTTCCATCTTCTGCTGAGTATATCGGTCACTGTTACGTTTAACGTAATCTGTATTGACACCGATAGTAGAATTAAGTTTTCCAAGAGTATTCTTATAATCTTCATCAGTATCACGTACCATCTTTACAGCCTGACGCAATCTCTTATTTGCTTCGTTCGCTTCATCAATACTATGCACCTCCTTGTCTGCCAACTCCAAAGATTCCTTGATGAAACGTATGCGCTCCTCCTCGGTCATGGCAGCAGCCTTTCTGGTAGTATTCGCAGCTTTCTGAGCCTTATTCATTGCTTCCTCAGCCTTAGCAGCCTGCTGCATTGCCTTGGATGCTTCTGCTGATGCCTTTGACAATTCCTTTACCTCTTTTGTACTCAGCTTTTCTGCATCTGCCTTCTCCTTGATTTTCTTCATCAGTTGTTCAGCGACCTCTGCTTGACGACTGAATGCATCAGTAAGTTTTTCAGATGCGGAAGATACGTTCTTAGCCTGAGTATTATATATGGCCTGCAACTTGTCAATATCTCCCTTTACCTTGACGTCAACAGTAAGTCCCTTGATAAGTTCCGATGCAGCATCCTTGTAATCCTGCCTTACATCTGATATTGTACTCCTAAGTTCCTGCAACTTCTTCAATGATTCCTCATCGACGAAATCCTTCAATTTCAAATTTCCCATCACAAGTAATGTTTATATTCAACAATAACGCCATCCACCTTGGTACCTTCCTTATCGAACGAGTAGGTACCGTCCCTCTTCCTGTACACAACGTACACACATCCGTCCAGCATGGCAGCTTTTTTTGCAAGCATGGCCACACGCTCATAGTCAGACATGATTTTCTTATTCTCGCAACCGCATCCCATCATTTATACCCACATTGTTTGAAAAAACGTTTCAAAAAAGGCTCGAGAAGTTGAAGTACAACATACTCTCTTGCGTCCTTTCCCAACATGAGAATGTCATTCCCGTATTTCCTTACTATGTCAGGACCATCAACGAATCCCACAGTATCAATCGAAAGAGTGTCACCTGCAACAGATGCGCGGATACTTTCATGGAACGGACCGGTAATATACAAGTTAGGAACATCAACAGGCCTTGGAGGAAGATTCAGTCTCGGACTTTTTATCGGAGGTGTTATCTTCCTTTTCCATTCAATATACCCGTCTGGATCATTATGCCACATAGATGTAGTTTCTCTAAAATATGGATCTTCTGAATATCCTGGTCTAAGACTGTCTGTATTACCGTCAAGACCTGAATATAGCTGTTCCCTTACAAGGTCTGCAACTTCTATATTGTTTTCCTGAAGGCAATCCATACATGACTTTTCAAATCCTGATGCAATTCTGTTTATCACATTCTCCAATTTCTCGAAATCAGCCATACAATTAAAATTAAAGCCGGACTTCCGCCCGGCTTAATCAACCAAAACCATCACTTATCAGCAGACTCACCGTCAGCATCCTTTACAGACTTACCAGCAATTCGCTCATACACGTCAGAAAGTTTCTTTTTTCGATTCTCCTCAGAAACTTTCTGCCAGATACAGGTCATGTGGGTATCAATGAATTTCTTTTTCGACATCATCTTGACCTGCTTTTCCACAAAATTGACTCCATCTACAATCATGCTTTTGCTTTAACTACTTTTACAAATTCAACCCATTTGACATCTTTCTCGTACAGAACAGAAGGTGATTTAACTGAAATCTCACCTTCACCAGGAGTAATTGTGAGATAACCGTCCTCATACGAAGCTGATGTAACCCCATCAAATACCTCGGATGCACCTGAGGACAATTCTGTTGCAAATTCAGCAGTTCTGTCATATCCACCTACACATTCAATAATCTTGAATTTGTTTCTTTCGTTTTCAACTAACATGACCTCAGTCAGTCCCTTAATCACATTCGCAGGATTGAAATCCAACTTTAAGTAGTCAAAGTTCAACTGGCTGTCTTCTGCATCCATGTGGCAGAAATTTACCGTCATACTTGACTTCGCACTGCTTGTGCTGAACGGTGTGGCACCTGGATATACTGTTGACATCGGAATTCCGGCAAGAATATCAGTTCCATCATTGTAACCGATAAGCATTCTGTTTGAATCCCAGAAGTACACATCCCATTCCTTGTTAGCACAACGCAACAGCTCAGCATTCAGAATTTCATCAAAACGAGGAAGTGTGAAAGTATCTGTCTGAGCGTTGAGGCCATTGTACTGGTTTGCCCCGTATCCCACAGCACTAACCTGAGCTTCACCACCATTCTTCGCATATTCAACGAATGTATGAATAGGATAAATTCTGCCTGGTCTGTCAGCATGACACATTTTTTCCAACTCATCGGCAGTAATATTTGCCGGTAGTTTTACTCCATGCTCAACAAGTATTGCACCTTTTACCTTACCCCAGTCAACCTTGCAGGCCGAACCACCGGTATTCATTTCTGCGCTTTCGCACACTCTTGTATTTCTCATTACCTACAACTTTGATTTTTAACTATTAATTCCATCGAGCGTATATTTATGGCATCAATAGGCTCGCTCACTTCCTCTCCGGATTCCGTATAGGCTCCGTATCTGCCATACGAGTAGTTCTCAGAATATTCATGCGGAACGATACTGTCATAGTATATATCAAACCTCCCATCATTTCTAACTACCTCAATCAGCCTTTCATAAATTGGTCGAAGAATGTTGATGAATGAAGCATACAGACGCCGTTCATTGCTCCAGCTCTTCGTTGATGAACACGCTATAAGGATATTCAGTGAAACCTTTGAATAATAGTCCAGACTGGCTCTCTTCTCTGTAACAGGACAGAACAGTACGACAAGCGGGAACTTACGTTCTGATGTTGAAGGTACTTTGCTGTATTCATCAAGTTTATCCTTCACATACTGGGCCGAACCAAATATGTAGTTCAGTTCAGGATTCTTAACTTCCTCAAACCTGTCATTCTCGATGTCAGCAGGCATTACGATTGTAAGGTTCCCACTCATTTCCTTTACTACATCTCCAATAATCTCAACGATACCTTTCATAGATTGAACTGGTTAATCTTAATCAACATGTTAGTCTGTGTGACAAGGTCAATCGGACAATTACCATCACGCGCCCACTGGATGAACTTCACATTGGCGGAAACCATCCTATTCCATGCAATAACCTGGGCATTAACAGGTGAAATGTACTCATTGGCACACTTCAGCCGGACATTCCCAGTTATTGTAGCTTCCGATGAAGAATCACGAAGTATGTGGAACAGCACGTAATCAGCAAAAGGCTCTTTCAGTTTGTTGCATACGATTTCATACTTAGACGGCTCAGTATCTTCGTTTCCTTCATCATCAGACATATCAAGGTAATCCATTGCATAACCTGCTTCATTCTCACCGAGCATGGATTCAAGAAAAACAGGCTGCAACTTCTTAATATATTCTTCGATATGGCCGGTTACTACCAAAGAATCGGCGCCAGCAGTCTTTGACGTTGAGGCATTTAGAATATGACGTGGGCCTGCTACAAAATATGACACATCAATCAACATGGCAATTCCTTATTTCTTCGATTTCGAAGCAGAAACTTTTTTCTCGTCCTGAACAACGGTTGCCTTATCATCCTCGGCAGAAACCTCCTTTGTATCGGTCTGCTCAACATTTTTATTGTCTTCTTGAACATCCTTAGCATCATCCACATGTGAATCAAGTTCTGCCAGTTTGGCTTTCAGTTCATCAATTTCTTTCTTTTGACTCTCATTCTCAACAGAAAGCTCATCTATAACCTTCTGTTTGCTCTCTAATGCCTTTTCGACATCTTCCTCAGACACAAGTCCAGCTTCCGAGACCGGGGTGATAGAAATCAACCCACGGCCAATACGGATACGCTGTTCTTTTATGACAGATTCAAGAGCTTTCTTTTCTCCATTAAGCAAATACATAAGCATTAAGATTTAGTGATTGCTTCTTTCAAGGCTGCCAAGTCACCATAAGCGAATGCCCATGGCATATATACAGGGAAGATAACTTCTTCCTGAGCAATAAGGGCAATCTCATTCTTCAACTTGCTTTCTACATCTTCAGCCCATTCAAGAGTCAATAAGGTGTAATCCACGAGATTTGCAGCTATATTAAAGTCACCAATCAGATACTTACCAGGAAGAATGTTGTTTGTTTCAATAATAGGACGTCCTGCAATATATTTAACACCGCCTATCATCTGGATAATACCAAGATTACGTCCGGTTGTATCCTTTTCACTTTCCATAGCATTAACAGTGATAGGATTCAACGCAATAGCATTCGGTGTGTACTGTGCGTATGTCATCACAGCAAAACCAGTTTTGACGACATCAAGAGAGTTAGGTTCCTCAACTGACTTAAATGCGCCATGGCTTACCTTGAAGGTCATTGATGATGTTGAGGTTTCATCTGTATAAGCAACACCTTTCAACAAAATCTGGCGGTCGTTAATTTTCACGAGCTGGTTAGCGCTGTTGAGAGCAGTAAGTCCGGTAGCACCAGTAAATGTGATAGTCATACCATCAAGAATCTGGTCTTGAGGGTTAGTAAACTCTACGACTGTGTCCTTATTAGAGTTATAACCTGAAACTGATTTGACAGAGCCAGCAGAACCACTAACATAATCTTCAGAGATGATAGTTTCAACAGGATAAACGCCTTTGTGGTTGGCAATACCAAGGAGATTTTCTCCATTACCGTCACCGAACAGAATATTCCAATCTTCAGCCTGATATACAGCTTCAGGCAACATCTTCAAGATAAATGAACGGATAAATACACGGCTCTTAAGCATTCTCTTGGAAATATTCAGGTGAGTTCCAAGACGTTTTGTACCAGTCTGTACCTCCTTTGCCTTAAAACTTGATTCAGGCAATCTTCCGTTTTCTGTTACATAACGCGCATTACGGTCGAATTCATATACCTGAGTAAATGCAAGGTTAGGGTATTTAGGATCGCCATCCAATGTATTCAATACATCACGCATATGAATACGTTTGTTAGATACCTGTGATACAACCCTGTTCTGCTGTTGAGTAATCAGATGGTCACCGCTATAGTTATCAGTCATGGAAACAATATCCTTCAAGCAGAAACCTTCGAACACACCTGACTTACGGCAGTTTCCAGAAGCGAACTCCTTGAATTTCTCTGAATCAAGCATTTCGTTCAACTTCTCATCAAACTTGTTGATGACTTCCATTCCGATACCTTTAGATTTCAGCTTCTCGATAGTCTCACCAAGACCTTTAACCGTTTTAATGAGTTCCTCGTTATCCTTGGCAAGCTGCTTGAACTTCTCATCGTCATATCCGTTAAACTTTTCGTTGAGAGACTTCAATCTGCTTTCCATATCATCAGGAGAAATAACACCTTCCATCGCCTTGTTAATGACATTACACATCATATTTGCGATGTTATTCATAAATGTAGCCTGATCCTGAGGCAGGCCGTCAGTCTTAAGACCAAAATCCGCAACTGTAAATTTCTTCATTTTCAATCAAAATTTTAATAATTATTACTAAATACCTCATTCAGTTTACCAAAGAAAGAAGTGCTATCAGCGGCTTTTTTCTCAACATTATCATCTTCTTGCTTACCGTCAGTTTTATCCTGAGTGTCATTGGACGGCTCAGACTTTCCGGAGAAGATGTTAGTTCTATTATCCTGCAACAAGGCGTTACTTCTATATACTCTTCCATAACATGCCGGACAACGGACGTATGCCATGAAGTTCTGTACAGATTTCTCGGTCAACTCCAGTCCTTCCGACTTTACGGAATCAATAAGTGCAATAACTTCTGCACGTACTTCCGGTTCCAGTTTGTCTATCTCCTGACTTACGATACGGTCAGTAAGCCAGCTCGAATACATGGCAGCATTATCAAGCACCTGCTGAGTAAATGTATGCTCATGTTGTTCATCGTAATCAAACTGGTGTCCGCAATGCGGGCAAGTAACCACGTTACCTCCATTAATTGCTTTAAGGAGAAGATTCAGTTCCATATCATATTGTTTTAATCGTTCTTCCGAATAATCAGTATTTCTGAACGCTTTCCTGATGAACTCAACTGCCTCCTTAACCTGTTCCTGCGTACCTGACTTGAGATTTACAAGGAATGTCTGAGGGTTGCTTCCCCAGCTTGTCAGAGTCGAATACTCGAACATCTTCCATTCAAGCACCTTGCACGGATCTGTCTCATCACGCTTGATTGCTTTCACACCGATAGAGTGTTCAAGTGTTCTTCCATTCTCAGCATACAGCTTGTAATCAGCCAATGTATCACGTCCAATCTGCTTCTCAAGATTAAGCTGGCCAACCATGATTAGGTTTCCTTCTTTTTCTTCTCCGCTCAATGGAACGCCAAGCAACTGGTCTGTACGGTGATTAAGGAACCATCTCATTCTACCTATATTCTCCTTCAACGTCTTGTTGAAAGAGCCAGGCATGGAAACGTCGTTCTGTGAGTCTTTCACACCGATACCGTTCACAGCTACCGTTACGATACCCTTCTCATCCACATCATTTGCCTTCGTTTTGTACTGTAGGCTTTTGGTTTTCTCTTCCATCTTCAACTTCACTTTTTGTGTTAAGACTTATTACTTGTTTTACTATCTCTCTCTCCTCGTCTGACATCTCGAACAAAGTCTTGTCAAACAGAGGTTCTTCGAATCTGCTTTCCTTGATTTGTGCCCTCCAGTCATTTATACTGATTAGGCCGCTAAGGAACTGCTCCTTACATCTAGTATTAACCATTGTCTTGACTTCCTCAGCTTCCTTCAATCCCTGCTGCAGACAATCCACATCAGAAAAATCACAATCCAAGTAATAGCCACCTTCTTCAAGTCCAAGAAATGCAGTTAGTTGCTTGCAGAATTTCTTGGCCATCGGTATGATGGTAGATGTATATACAGCCTTTTCCGCTGTTGCCTGATTGCTGAAGGTTGCCTGGTCCTTACGTGGAACCAGAACCGAAGGAATCCCGTATGCTCCGGCTATCTGTATTGCATCGGTAAGAGTTTCTTCGAATGGCTGGAGTTCACTTATGGTAAGGTTTGTTCTTACAAATGACAGAGGAACATCACTTAAGCCATAGGGTAGTTTGCGATTGTCAAGTCCGAATTTTCCAAAATGGCTGTCAAGTATTTCCTTCTTTTCATCTTCTGTCATTGCTGCAGTACCAGCTTCATCCTTCTTATTGGATACCAGGAACCCCAAACCACCACGTTTTACATATATCACGTTTCTCGCTTCATATACAGCAATAAGGTTTGAAATAGGTTTCAGATGTGCAGCCAACCGACTTTGTGATTTCAGGAACCCGTTTATTGACATATATTCAGGTGAGCCGTCACGGTCATGCCATATCTGATATGAAGGGATTTCCATCGTACTCACATATCCGTAATTCATACGGTAACAACGGATAATATCATCTTCGGATGCTATTCCAAAGATTGGACTATTGACACTTCTGTTAGGCTCTACATTAACAAAATCAGCAGGAAGTTCCCAAAAGTTATCACACCATTTCCACTTTGGCTGGTCCTTGAATGTTTCTCCCATTGCTGCGCGAAAAAAGGCATTACCAGTGCACAACTTGTAAACGAAATGTGAATATATCAACTCGTTCCAGGACATAAGGCAGTTAGGCTTTGTGAGAATCTGGTTCATTCTCTTGTTCTCCCAGACCACGCTGTCGTCCTTTACCTTCTTCAATTGGAATCCGGAACCTGATATACGTGAAGCAATGTAATCAATCGGAAAGAATACCTCAGGAACAGAACGGAACAGTTCCATGTAATTATGACCGCAAACCAGTGGGGATACGAATAACTCATGCACATCACAACGGTCAATATAACCACTATCTTTTACACCCTCCTTTGGTGTTGATACAGTCTGTGGTTCACTGGCCATTTTCAGCCCAGCACATGCCGGAATAGTATCCTGTTTTAAAATTGTATATCCCATAGTTTATCCTTATATGACAAAGATAAATTATGGGTATATACGATGTTGATTTTGCAAAAATCTTGCAATTTACCCAAACATGGAAAATGCAAATAAAATACTATGTATCAACATATTGCTAATAGAACCAAGCTTACCCTAATTTTATGATAGTATATGCAATACCACTTAACAGGGCACTGGCTCCACTTATATTTTCATCATTGTAGTCAAGAACTTCAGTTATGAATGCCATATACTCATCATTTTCCATACCGGTCTCAGAAAGCAGGAAGTATGACTTAATGAAATCGGATGTAGCAGCTATTCTCTTATCCATATCCTGATATTCCTTCTTAATCCTTACTTCCGGAAGCGTATTTCTCAGTTCCCTTGCCATTTGGTAATATGCAGGTGACGATTCCACGATATACATTCCTGCATCATGTGAACATATAACAGACTTCATCTCTTCGAGTGATACAGTTTCACGCATTACGAGGTCAAGAACATGCCATTTTTCTCCACACCTTGCAACCTGACACATATAGAACTTTCCTCCAACATTCGGCATGATGTACACTATCTTCTGTAAATACTGATACTCGACTGAAGGATTGAAGAATCCGAACACGCTTCTGTCAGAATACATGTTGCGTTTACGACGGCTCGAGAACTGGGAATACTCCTCGTACATGATGTCATGTACAACATATCTCAAAGTATCGGTAAGGTGCCCGTGTTCCTCATAGGATTGTTTCGTTACGCTGTCCTTTATCTTTGTCTTGAGGATTGCACCATTAGCATCCTTCTGTACGCTCTGGTAGTCCTCGATTGATACCCTGCAACTATCGTCTATGCTTATGCTGAGGCCGGGCAATGATTTCTCAAAAACAGCATTGACAAACTCACCGGTCATGGATACGGACGGGTTCCTGTTACCCACCTTATCCTCAACAATCCAGTTGTCTTTCTTCAACGTGTCAATAAACAGGTCCATGAATGAACGCTTCTCATCGTCGATAGTGTTGGCGGATTTGGCTGATGCATCACCATGAAGGTAGATTTTACCGTCATATCCTAACTCCTGCAGTCGCTTGGATACCAGTTTCGCGGCTCTTCTTGCGCTGTTGTTCGGGCTTTCAGCCGTGGTCTCGGCAATCTGGTACATATCCTTACCTTTGCTCAAGTCTGCCTGCCAGTAGCCGACAGATATGTACGGTAATACGTTACTATCGACAGAAAGATGAATCGGCAATCCAGGTATGTAACTGTATTCCCCGCTGTTCTTTCCTACATTAAACGAACCGAGGAACTCGTTTCCGGTCTTAATTACACCCCACTCTCCCAACGCATACACGTTGTAGTAGTCCGGGTCATGAATCCGGTCATGCTCGAAGTCCATCACACATTGTTCATCATAATAACCATACGTTCCATCAGGCGAACCAACAACCCAAAAGTTGTTAAGGTACGTTGACTGAATAACTACCATATTAGGCGGATATTCCTCTATTTCCTTAGTTTTAGGATTCACTATTGAGCGTCCCTCGTTCATCTTTAAAGACTTCACCTTTGTCAGCTCTGCAGGTATTATCCGGCCGCCAATTTCTACAACCATAGGAACATCATGCAGTTTCTCGTTGTCAAGCCAGTCCTTCTTTATCCAGTTTGTCTCTGATATTGGGTTGAAGTCTGCAATAATCTGCTGCCCTTTCTTACCACGCAGACGTTTACGGATCTGTTTCAAATCGGCAAATTCAAATTCTGACAACTCCTCAAGCTGTACCCTCTTGTAGTTACTGATACCCTTTATCTTTTCGGGGTCATCCAAACCTGAGAAATCTATCTTCGCACCATTGAATGTGCATTTTATTGAATTTTGTATGAACTTGAAATATTGTGATATACCAAGCAGTGATACAGCTACCTTATAGTCCTCATAAATTGTCTTGCTGATTGATGCACCAACCTTTCTCATCACAAGTGTATTCTCACCGTCCTGCAATGTCTGTATAAGCACAGCCTGTGCTACACTGAAAGACTTACCAGATGATGAACCGCCATATAAGATAATAAAGCGTATTGTAGCATCATTTAGATATTTCAGCAGATAGAATGCATTCGGATTGAGTTTCTTGTGATTTACTATCATAGCCAGCTACTTTTGTTCTATTCTTGAGATTCTTCGTATTATTTCTTGTATAACCCCCGATATTTTTCTCACATAATTATCCTATTCTTTAGATTTTATTCAGTTTCATCATCAAAACCTATGCGTATTTCGTTCGTTTTTTCGCCATCTTTACCAGTAAATGCTATCTGTTGAGGAGCATTCCACCCATTCATGCTGGCCAGAAGCTTCGCCGCTTCCACCTTACCATTGAACTCATAGCTTACCTTACCCTTGTCATTGCTTATCTTCTTCATGGCATTTCTCACACGCTTCGGCATCTGGCTTGGGGATTTAAGTTTTATCTTTCCTGTTACAGGATCTACAAGATACAAATCGTTCGGGTCCATCATGACAATATCCATGAGAACCTTTTCCACCTTATCACGGCTAATTTTCGATGCTTCTGCACGTTGGGCCTTTAATTCGTCTATCCTTGCTGCAACCTTGTTACTTGCCAGCATCCGGCTTGCATTGCTCCATATCGTCTCAGGCTGCATCTTTGATGCGTCATAGGCCATCCTGTATGCTTCACTTGCATTACCGTCACAGTCAAGGTAATAATTGCAGAACTTTTCCTGTTTTTCGGTCAATTTCCTGTTGTTCATAGGCTAATGGTTATTAATGCCGACGATGCAGATTACCTGTTTCCGGTCTTTCAGCAAATCGTAGGCTGCTGTTAATGTACTTCCTGTCGTGCAGATGTCATCAAAGAGTATTACTCTCTGTTCCTTAATTGGCCGGAGAAGATAAAACTCAGGATTGATACGTGTCCTGTTGAGGCACTGCATTGCAGATTCATAGAATTTTATTTTCACCCCCTGGGCAATTTTTTGGCAAATGTCAGTGGCGAAATGGTACTCTGTGATGTGCCTGCGCTTCGGTGTGGTAATTATGCACCATTCATCGTCCGGCCGTATCAATGAAAGTATCAGTTCCGTAGCGGCTTCCGAAATGACTTCTGCACACTCACCCGAACTCTTGATTTCCTCAAATTGGATTCCATCCTTTGTCCTTGCAAACAGGGATATGTAATAAAACCCGCCCTTACGGTGGATTCTTACTTTAGGCTGCATGTTGCATAACCTTTCGTATTTCCTCCAGCCGCGGGCGGGTTTGTCCCAGTCATCAATCCTTATCTTTCTACCTTTCCTCACAGCCAAAAACCTTTGCTATCCCTTTACTGACTGAGGTGTAATTCAAAGGTACTGAAAAAATACCTTCATCGACAGATTGTACAGGATTGTCGAATTCTCTCTTTTCGGAAACACACTGAATATCAACGCCATTGTATTTCCTTACTTCTTCCGCAAATTGAAGTATTGTACAAGATTCAGGATTGACAATGTTTACCAGCTTCTTGTCAGAACCTATCGCATATATCAACCCGTCCACCACATCATCTATGTAGGTGAAGCACCTGGTGTTCATTCCTCCATTATACAGACTGACCTTTTCCGAATTCATGAGAGCATAGAGAAGAGTCCCTTTCCGCTGGTCAGGTCCGTACACGTTATGAAGGCGTACACCAGTCGCATTCCTACAATAAATTGAAGCATAGACTTCATCAAAATGTTTGCTTACACCGTACATACTTGTCGTGTTGCATGGATTTGCGGTGGAAGAACTTGCATACACCAGTTTCACACCGAAGCGCGTACATCCGTCAGCTATCGCAACGAATGAATTAATGTTGTCACGAAGTATTTTTTCATGATCCGAATTGAAAACGCTGGTCTGTGCGGCAAGATGTATAACAGCATCGATTCCACCCCCGGCCAGAAGGCACGGAACGCCGGCAGCTTCAGTTCCACACACACGGTCGATACCGACCACTTCAACACCACGACTTCTCAGATTCTTGCAGAGGGCTTTACCTATAAAGCCTTCACTGCCGGTTACGACAATTTTCATCATCACAGCTTGTTTAAAATTTTACATAAAACATTCAGTATGTTACCCAGTAACATCACTATTATTATCAGAAGTGCGGTATCCTGCTCAACCATTCCGATGGAATAGTAGAACAGGACAACCACAATCATAAACATTACTCCTTTGGCCTGATAATGTTCCATCAGGACTTGATATTAAGTTCGTACTCATATCTGCTGACGGTCTTATATCCGGTAACAAGTACACGTTCACCGGAATACAGGCCGGATATGGTGTTCTCAATCACATCAAGAGAAACACGTTCATCAAACTTCAGGAACACCCTTCCTGGCACTCCGCCAGCGACGAATGAGACAAAATAATATGTTCCACGCTCCCAGTAGAACACATATAGGATGAGAAATGAAACTACCACAGAGGACAGATAAACCCAACTTGACGGTACATTAAAATCTCCTAAAATTATCAATGATGATAATACCATTGATACAATTGCCCACTCTAACAGATTAATGAGCAGGCCTACAACTTGTTTTTTCTTTGCTTTCATAAATTAATTTTTGCAGGTTAATAATTCAAAATCATACATTTACTGCAGTGCTTCGCATATTTTCTCTATGCATTCAGCATTTTCTTCGTTTAACCATTCCTTGGCCACATTCCACGCAATGCTTTTACTCGCTTTGAAATTATCAATTCGAATACTATGGTGAGACAATTTTCCTTCAGTCGGTTTCAATCCGGAATCATGCAATTCACATAAACCGTCTTTGTAGAATGTACACCAGTCTCCTTCTTGTTTAGCCTGTATCATCGGTACGGGCATATCAACTACACCCATAAGGATTCCTACATACCATTCCGTTGCTGCAAGCCTGTCTTTATATCCGGCTTCGATAAGCCTTAAAACATCTTGCGGAGTACCCAAACAAGGCGTATGACATTGCTGCTTACATAACTTGCATTTACACTGTATCGGTTTGCGGCCGGTTTTTCTGATTATTCTTTGTAACTGAGTTTCTTTAATAAGTAAGCTCATTTTGTTTCCTCCATCTTAAAATCCCAAAAACTAAGTTTCCCTTTCACGTCTCTGATAGGTTTGTCAAACAGAACTGCATCCTTCAGTACCCAGTTCCAGACTCCTTTTTCTGCCCAGACTGAAGGATGGTTCTGTACGCAGTCGGATATAACTACGCTACCGATAATGGCACCAAAAGGTAAATCATCATAGAATGTACTTTTAAGATTGGAGGGATGCATTTGTAGTTTTAACCCTTGCTCTTTATTTAATACCCAACCATCTCCTTTACCTTTGCTTGCATGAATAAGCACCCTTTGGCCGATGTACTTCTGAGGACACTTCCAAGTACGGTTCTCAATGTCTTTGATACCGTGAGCGATTAGGCTCGCCCACGGCTGTTTGATGGATATTGCTTTCATTTCTTATCCTCTAATAAATCAAGTATTTGATAAAGAGCAGATTCAAGTGTAGCAACCCTATCCTCCATGTCGACCTTATAGTCTTCGATTTCTCCATCCTCATAGAGTGTATTACATCCCTCATCTTTTGAAGAGGAATATTCGATAGATTTATGACATATTGAAGATATATTGTTTAATACTTCGTTTACAGATTCTCCACCTACAGTCACTTCAACTGTAGTAGAAATTTTTGTCTCAACCTTCTTCATAATTATCACTTTCTGTAATACTCAACAATCGTTTTATTCAATGCTTCGATGATAGCAAATGTCAGTGTAACAGGCATCTCACTTGTAACCATCTTCTTTATGTACACTTGACCGTCCCTGTATTCAAGAACGGTATCAAGCTCAATTATTACACTATTTTCTTCCATAACTATTCATTTTGGTAATCATTCAATTTCTCCGAACGATTGGTTTCAAGATGATTTGCTATCTCATTCATGGCTTCATCCCATGGAATCTCACCTAAATGTTTTAAGCAGGCATCCCAGCCAACCATGAAGGAACACTCTGCCAAATCTTTAGTCATCAGATTATCACGACTTACTCTCTTTGAATAATCGTATGCCTGTTCTTCTTTCTTGCTCATAGTCAATCCTCCAAATTGTTTTTACCGTCAAGCTCAGCAAGGGCTTGATTAAATTCATTTATCTTCCTTTCATAGTAATCTTTCCGATATGTTATAATATCCCGTTGTGAGTAATCTTTATAGAATCTGTCAATGAGATTCTGGTAGTAGAAACGTACAGGTTCTTCACAGTGATTCAGAAGAATTACATAATTGGTGTTCCGCGGATGGAAACACAGGAATCTATAATAGTTCACTACTCCGGCATAACATTCTATCAGAGGTTCATCTACCTTTAGTTCTTTTACTTGTTCGTAGTTTAATATTGGTTTCATATCCATTCCTCCATTAATTCCGGATTGTCGTAAATGTTTCCGATAACTTCGATTTTATCCCAATATTCACCTAGCCATTCCCCTAAAGGTTTTGTTCCTTCTTTAATATCACCTTTCATCATCAAACACCATGCTCCTAACTCTTCATTCCAAGTTACCTTGAACAGATATTTATCAAGGGTTGTTGTAATCTGCATGATGTCGTCTTCATATATTTCTTTCTCATTCTTATCCTGAAGTCCGGTGAACTGGCAGATGGTTCCTTGCTTTGTAAAAACAGGTCTATCACTGCAATCGCTTAGATGATGTCCGTCTAAGTCCACTTCATCAAATCCGACTATATGACTTTCGTTCCCAACCTTTACAAGTGAGCCGTAAACCCACTCATTTGTGACTTCTGATTTTCCTCTGAATATTATCTCTCTGCTCATAATTATTTCTCCTTATCAGGTTTTAAATCTTCCAAGTATGCCCATCTGATAGTTCTATTTCTTTTAACCATACTTCTCCACGATTTTATTGAGTGGAAATACACTATATCGAACCTACCATCAGGAAATTCAACTAAAATTAGATCTGATTTATTAGGGGTTTTTCTTTCATCATTCCATACAATGTTAACTCGCCATTGTGCACCATGATAAAATCCTTTTGATAAAGCATTCCTATCAATGTAATTATACTCATACTCCCTATCTGCAAACTCATCTGCAGCTTTTTCAATATCTTCTATTTTCATATCTCAGTCCTCCAAAAAAGGTATTAAATCATCGAAGTATGCCCATTTCTCGACATTTTCAAACTGTTCATACCAAATGGTGTTATCTCTCTTGTGGTAGTATCCGCACCCATAGGAACCGTCTTTAAGGATATATAGGCAGAACCTACGTTCCTGCGGTGTCTCTTTTGCATCGTGCCATGAAGCGTTTACTCTCCAATTTGCCCCTTCAATGAAAGCTGGAATAGTGAGTTTATCAATACATTGCCTTACCTGTAAATCAGTCTCCTTTTTCCATTCATTGTCGCAATACCCTTCGGCTACTTTTCTAACTTCAGCGTATGTCATAGTCATTTCCTCCTTTCTTTTAAGAGTGTTTCATCGAAATGTGGTAGTGGCTTCCATGCTATCACCTCATCTTTATTGTTTGTAAGCGACCAGTGCCATTTTTTGTTGTCCGGATTTGAAGAATCATGAGGAATACGCTTCATGATGCAAATACTTATCCGGTTTATTCCACGCTGAGCAACCAATACACGTACGTTCAGTTCAGGAAGCCGTTCATCAACACTTATCCAAGATGACTGATTTTTATACCATTCTGCGCCTTCCATGAAATCGGCCATACAGACTTGTTCGTTACCAGCTCTCCAAAGTGGACGACAAGCTTCTTTGGCATATTCTTCTGCCGCCTTTTTAATGTCTTCTTTTGTCATAATTTTTTAGTATAAATCCTTATAATCATTCATACTACCCCAATAACCATATATTTCTTCATCACTCTCACCATTAAGCCGAGCTCTTTCTATTTCTTTATTCATGCTATGTGAAAGACCAGTCAAATCTCCTGAAAGACTTTCGAATGACGAACATTCTTTCGTACTATTTCTACGTATTCTGTGTGTAATGTATTTTTCAATGGTGTTGAATATTGGATTATCCTTTTCAGACATTCTTAAAGATATATATCCATAATTGAATGTAAATGGAGTATTTAACTTTTCATATGACTCTCTGTCTTTTATATGCTTATACATCATTTCAACCGGAAAAGTCATTGGCAAGCGTTCCTTCTTAATCATTATGGCTATCGCGTCATATAAATCCTGTTCTTCATCTGTCAACTTAAACCATTCTATATTTTCAAAACACCACATAATATAACCTATATGGGTAAGTATGATATATTTTATATCTTCCCCTTTATATTTTCCAAAAGTCATTTGTCTATCTTTTGCCATACGCTCAATATCTGCTTAATAGTTCATAGAATTTTCGTTTCTTCTCAATGTATTTCAATCCGTTGCGTCTTAGTCCTCTCTTAGTCTTTGCCACAACCATTTGGTAGCCATTTACACCTACATATATATGGTCTCTATGGTGTTTTCTATTCTCCCTAAGACAAGCATTTATCATAATATCGCAATAACGATAGCTATCGTTCTGTACACCTTCATAACCTTTTCGCATTATGAAGTGTCCTATTTCGTTTGCTTGTTCCTCTGAATAAGCAATGGTAAATATCTTATTCATATCCTTCTCCTTTCCACCTATCCCAGCAGCCACCACATGACTGCCAGGAACAGGTAATACAATTTCGTTTTCATTGATTATTTCTCCTTCTTTCAACTAATAATTCCAACCGTTTCTCACACTCAGCACACTCGATTTTCTTGCGCTCCAGCTTCTCGCGGAACTTAACCAGTTCCTCGTCCGTATTCTCGTCAAAGAACAGATTGTTCTGACGGTTGTACTCTATGTATTCATTCATCCTGCGTTCTGCTTTTGTTATCTTGGCTTTTGCAGAAATCAGTTTAGATAGGCAAGAACTCACTTCAAGCGACTCTCCTGAACGCTTGTCGTAGTAGTAAAAAGAAGTGTACACATCATTCCTCGGATACTGGCATTGCAGTCTGGCCACCCTCCATCTGATTACCCACATCCTCCTTTCGTACACCTCACGCGGAAGGTCGTAGGTGTATAGGGTGACAGATTGATGGCCGTGACCGTAGCAGATGCTGATTTGCACCCAATTCTCAATTTTCAGTTCCCTTTCAGCTTTGGCCAAATCCTTAGCCATCTGGAACCAGTCATCCATACTTTCTTGCTTTCCCATGTCATTCAAAGTTCAATTTAAGTTGTTGCCAACCTGGTTCTCTATATTTTCGATTCGTCTGCATAAAAGCTCTCCGTAAGGCTTCAGCAATCTTATCACGCATTTCTTTAGATACATGTTTCTTATCGGCATCACTGTTCATTTGGAGTATCTTGTTAAGGCTTCCGTTTATTGGCTTTTCGTCAAGGAATAGGCTGTATTCAGTAAATATCCGGTTGCAATCCTTTGCAGCTTTCTCTTCTTCCGCATCCTGGTATCGCTCTATTACTGTTTCCTGGGCTGCTCTCAAAATCCTTTGTCCGCGTTCGCTCCTGCAACCATGCCATTCATTCTCGAAAATGACAGATATTGCACGCTTCTTGCGAATCTTACCAATCTTTGCCCACCCATAATACACTTTCAGTTCACCCATATCACGCAACCTTTCTTTTTCTTATAATCTCCTTACAGATAGCTTCACAAAGCACACGAGCCATGTTCACCTCCACGGCGTTGCCGATGAACTTCTTCTGGTCTGACTGGGGGCCAATCAGTACATAGTCTTCAGGAAATCCCATTATTTTCTTGAGTTCTGCTATCCGAAGCATACGCATTTTTATGTCAATGATGCCATACAAAGCCATAAACTCCTTAATCTTGATTGTCATCGGACTGTCATCAGGTGTAACCTGTATGCCGATACCTCCCTCAACCTCTACCAGATAAGGCGGCATTTTGTCCATGCGGGCTATAAGTGTGAAACATGGGTTGTTTACAGAACCTCCGGCGCTGGCAAACTGAGGATTCATAAGGTAATGCCATTTGCGGTTGGCTGTAATGGTCTGAGAAGGTTGCTCAATGCTGCTTCCAATATTCGAGAAAGCTGTATTCATTATCCACGGCTTGCAGCTTACCACATTGAACTTAGGAACCGTGGTTACTGTACCAACCGGTTGTTCAATGGATGTCGGTTTCCCGGTACCGTACTGGTTGTCTATGAAAACAGAATTTACCAATGCCAACCTGTCTTTAGTCGTAACTGTCGGTGCTGGAAGTTCTACAGAATGGTTATGACCATTCCCGTAATAGGCTGAGACGAAAGCGTGGTGGTCTTTACAGGTGATAGTTCCGGCAGGGCCTTCCACAGATATGTTCTTGCTATCTGGATGGCCGCTGAATTGCTTGGAAAGAAAATTTACCTTGGCCAGTGCAAGCCGTCCTTGTGTTGCCACAACCGGGCATGGTTCGTCAACGCTTGGTGCCTGGTATTTCCCCGTACGACTCATAGAGTTATACTTTACAATAAAAGCCTCCTTACCTCCAGCCACGAACTTAATCAGTCCGGCATAGATGCGTTCAAGAGTTTTCTCTGCCAGCGGCTTCTTCCTGCAGAAGATACTTTCTCCCTCATCGGAGAAGTCCAGCACATCCTTAACAGGCTTCCACTTCTCCAGCCGACCGAACATATCCGACTTCCCATCTTTACAGTGAGTAGGTTCAGGGAACACAATCGGAAGTTCACGCTTGGCGAAGATACCGAAGAACCGCTTGCGAGTGGTGTATGCCCCATAATCGGCAGCGTTAAGAATGCGCCAGTCAAAATTGTAGCCATATTTCCTGACGTTACGTTTCCACTTCTCATAACATCGTCCTTTGTCCTTGCTGATGGGGTGCCCTTTTTCATCCATATCGCCCCATGACATGAACTCCTCAACGTTCTCTATCTGTATGTAGTCTGGATCAATAGCCTCGATATATCGGAAAAGATGCTCAGCCAGCGTCCTACTATCGGCGTCCCGTGGCTGGCCGCCCTTGGCTTTACTGAAGTTCGTACATTCAAGGCTGGCCCATAATACAACCAGTGCATCCGGATAAATCTTCTTCATTCGTTCTACATGGGCCACCAAAGGAGATAGTTCCAAAGTTCTGATGTCCTCCGTGAAGTGGAGCGCATCCGGGTGATTTGCCGCATGGCTGGCGATGGCGTTTGCATCGTGGTTTACACAAGCGACAACTTTCGCACATTGTTCATCTTCGTAGCGTGCGTTTTCTACTCCGGTACTGGTTCCCCCAGCACCGCAGAAAAGGTCAATATAGAGTAATTTTATCATATCAGTTCCATCTTTGAGGTCGATTGTTGATTCTCTACAAGTAAGCGGCTATCTTCTTCTCCGCATCCTCACCGTTGCGGACGAAAATACGTGTATGCGTTTTGTCTCCAGGAACCGAAACATATCTTCCATGCTTTTCACGTTCACGCTGCTGGTAAACCTTGATTTCTGTACCATTTGGATTCTTTTCCAGATCAATCTTTTTTGAAACATTCTCTTCACGGCTATCAAAACAACTTTGGCCGTACATTTCTTTTCCCATAATTCTTTCTTTATTGGTTTGACTTTTAATAAATATGCCACGACAAAGCGTGGCATATTCTTACATGAGACCATCAAACAGTCCCTTTTCCCTGGGATTCAAAGATTCATATTCATCTCTGAAAAATTCCTCTTTTGTCCGTCCCATCTTCTTTCCTCTTCTGGTATGTACATCGAATGTATATGAAGGAATTGGTATCGGATTTTGCCTTACATCTTCCAACCATTCATCAGCATCTATCAGAAGTTTGTCATAAATGAAGTTCTGCAGGTGATCAGCGTCCCTACATTTACGACACTCGCACAGAAGTATTACTGCCTTGCTGACAAATATTCTACCCTTTGGCTCCTTGCTTCCCTTGTTAACCAGTTCATGACCTTGCCACAAGGCTTCAATCTCTTTCGTTATCACACCGTAACAATCCTCAGCACTTATGGTAAAAAGTCTCTTC